>WNFY01002009.1_pt1 | contig 39036 bp, 31 predicted proteins | sample 5400091 | NCBI WGS metagenome assembly WNFY01 (sample SAMN13153364, study PRJNA577476) | soil metagenome | isolation source: 60 cm soil or saprolite under grassland replicate 1 | place: USA:California | collected 2016-06-15 | reverse complement strand
CGACTGCGGGATGCAGTCCAAATTCAACGCGAATCTCTCGCTACTCCCAGATTTGAACATCAACAATTTGATCCGCTTTCAACGACTGGCCGAGGTCAAGCCGCAGCAAGGCATTTGATTGACTCAAACCAAAAAGCGCATGCGATTCCTGGCGGCCAACCGGAGTAAATTTTCCGTGTTTGAGTTTCCCGCGAATGTAATGCGCTCGATCGCTGTCGTTCGTCAGGTCGACGGTCAACTTTGCCGGCACCCGCGGCAGAGTAAGATTGGTTGCACCCATCAATTTCAAAATCGCGGGTCGCACGAATTGGAGGAAGGTGACGAAAGCGGACACCGGATTGCCTGGAAGGCCAAAAAATGCACATTCATTCAATTGACCGAAAAGAAAAGGTTTCCCAGGTTTGATCGCCACGCGCCAGATCTCGAGCGGGGCTGCAAGCTCGTGTAATGTGTCCTTAACCAAGTCGTGCTCCCCAACAGAAACACCGCCGCTGATAATGAGGATGTGATTTTTGATTCCGTTTTTGATTGCGTCCATCAACGACTCGCGTTCGTCGCGACAATGCTCGTCCGATTTCACAATCCCACCGCAGCGCTCCAGCAGCGCCCGAAGTAACGCCGAATTGCTTTCGTAAATTTGCCCCGGCTCAAGCTTGCCGCCGGGCTTTACAAGCTCATCGCCGGTGGAAACGATCGCGGCTTTCACCTCGCCGCCGACCATCACGTCACCAATTCCTTGCGACGCCAAGAGAGCAATCGTGGTCGCGCCAAGTCGCTCGCCTTTCGCCAATATTCTCTGACCCTCTGCAAGATCGCAGCCGCGTCGCCTGATGAACTCGCCAGCTTTAACGTCGGTGTTTACGAGAATCTCATTGCCTTCACGGGTAACGTCTTCCTGCATAACGATCGCGTCCGCCGTCTGCGGCACTGGCGCGCCGGTAAAGATTCGAACCGCTTCACCTGGAGAAATCCGGAGCCGCCGATCAGGGCCGGCTGGTTGTTCGCCGGTCACTCGCAGCCGTGCGCCCTTCGTGCATGAGCTTGCAACGACAGCATAGCCATCCATGGCTGAATTATCGAACGTGGGCAGCGGCAGCCGCGCGAAATACTCATCCGCTGCAAAACAACCGAGCGTTTGCGAGAGCGACAATCGTCGTGAGGCCAAAGGCCGAACCGACTCGATAATTTTCTTTCGTGCTTCTTCTTCGCTGATCATCGCATTTGCGTCATGTAATTGTAGCGGCGATCTCAGGTCGTCGCATCTTGCCCCGGTCGCAGACCGCAGCTACAGAAGGAACGCCATTGGTTTGACGGCTCATCTCCCTACCCGATATTCTGAAACTGTTTTTGGTGAGGTGGCTGAGTGGTTGAAAGCAGCGCTTTGCTAAATCTAAAACGGCATTTAATCCCGAGTCCTCCCATCTTATCCTCTCTCTTCAATTCCACACCCGCGAGGCAATTACACCGAATCGCTTTTCCTCCCGCGTTTTCTTACGTCATCTTATTTCACGCCGCAGACTTACCTTTTTGACTTACCTTTCGTGATTTCCACAAACACCGCTGCGATCCGTCTTTGGCAGGAGTTCGGGTTCGAAATCGCCGGCACTCTGCCCGGCGCATTTTGGCATCCTGAAAAAAGGATACGTGGATGTTTATGTGATGTACCGCTCGTTACTCTCCTGAAGCAACTCAAGGAGGGGCGGCAGTTATTTTCTGCTTGGGTACAGGTGATTTAAGCTGCGAGATGGTCGCTTCTTCGATCCCTCCCAGTGGATTTTAGCGGTGACCGTGTCCGAGTTCTGCACTCGCGGAAGGGTCGAAATTGCTGTCCTCTCCCCCGGCAACAAGGACGAACTTGCCGTTTTGTAGCAACGTCGCCGTGTGACCGGCGCGTGCGGTGTTGAGGCTGCCTGTGAAAGTCCAAGTCCCGCTCGCCGGGTCGTACAGTTCGGCGGTCGCGGAAATAATGATATTGCTGTCAACTCCCCCTGCAACAAGGACTATGCCGTTTTGTAGCAACGTCGCCGTGTGCATATTACGTGCTCTGTTGAGGCTGCCTGTGGCAGTCCAGGTCCCGCTCGCCAGGTCGTACAGTTCGGCGCTCGCGGAAGGAACGAAATTGCTGTCAACTCCCCCTGCAACAAGGACCATGCCGTTTTGTAGCAACGTCGCCGTGTGACCGGCGCGTGCGGTGTTGAGGCTGCCTGTGGCAGTCCAGGTCCCGCTCGCCGGGTCGTACAGTTCGGCGGTCGCGGAAGGAATATTGAAATTGCTGTCTTGTCCCCCTGCAACAAGGACAATGCCATTTTGTAGCAACGTCGCCGTGTGAGAATCGCGTGCGGTGTTGAGGCTGCCTGTGGCAGTCCAGGTCCCGCTCGCCGGGTCGTACAGTTCCGCGCTCGTCGAAGCAAAGAAAGCCGATCCCCCTGCAACAAGGACCATGCCGTTTTGTAGCAACGTCATCGTGTGATTGGCGCGTGCGGTGTTGAGGCTGCCTGTGGTAGTCCAGGTCCCGCTCGCCGGGTCGTACAGTTCGGCGCTCTTGGAACGATTGCCATTGATATCAAATCCCCCTGCAACAAGGACCATGCCGTTTTGTAGCAACGTCGCCGTGTGCCTATTACGTGCTCTGTTGAGGCTGCCTGTGGCAGTCCAAGTTCGGCTCGCCGGGTCGTACAGTTCGGCGCTCGCGGAACGATTAAAATTGCTATCGCTCCCCCCTGCAACAAGGACCATGCCGTTTTGTAGCAACGTCGCCGTGTGACCAGAGCGTGCGGTGTTGAGGCTGTGTGTGACCCTCCAGCTCCAACTCGCCAGGGCATTGTCAGAGCCGGTTGTATTGCTGTCCAGCACATCAAACCCCATCGCCGTATTAGCAGCACCACGTGCTGGGGTCACCGCTAGCGCTGCGGGCGAAAGAGCAAAACAGCCGACCACTAGTGGGATGAGAACGAAACCGAGCCGCAGAGGCGACTGCGGGATCAAGTTTACATGTGGAGTTTTCATATTCTTATTTTTTCCTTTCGTTGTGCGAGAGAAACCCTGTCGTTCGCGGTTTTCCCGTGCGGGAAGAAGGTCAGGTGGAGCTCTCTCTGGCGAGACGCCTACACGACTTAGCGCGAGCCGATCTTGCCGGCCCTTCCGGACGGATGTCAATACGCATTTTGCGTAATTCTTGCGCTGTTGCGCGCCCATCACCGAGCCGCTAACTCCAGTTCCATCTGACGCTGGCGCTCCACCAGCCATTTCTCTGCTCGCCTCCCCATCAGCATGAACGCTCCTCGCGCATCAAGTTCGCAGCGCCAACACACGAAGTTGTCCATCGGCGTAATCCCGGTTTCCGGGTCACGATTCCCGCTGGGAATATGGTCCCCATCCCGAGTCCACCGCACAATCCGCATTACTGCATCAATTTTGATCTAACCCTCATCACTCACCTGCCTTTCCCGTTTTTCCATTTCTTCAACCGTCTCCATCGCGTAACTCATCGCTTGAAGCGTTGAATCACACCCCATCCATTCCGCTTCGGCTAAAAAGAAATCCAAACGTGACTGACGCCGGCGAGATTCGACCGAACCAAGATCGCTATATCGCTCCAAGTCGTTCTCGTAAGCCTGCCGGCCGAGGTCGTCCCACTCCAGGCCGCCGTTTCGCCGAACCTGATACCAATCTTCCGGCAAAATTACCCGCATCAGCGATTCACCGAGCCTGAACCACCATCGATCTCCGTAGCTCCGGCTAAACGCATCCTCGCTTTCAAACCCGTGTGCCGACGCTAACCACGCTCTTTTCTTTCGCATCAAGCGCGCGCTAACCCAATCAAAACGCGAGTATGCGCTTCGTACACAGCCCCACATTCCGAAAAGCCGTGCCTTTTCTTCTCCGACCGTCTTTTCAGAGAACAGCGCCTTGCCCAAATAACTAGTTAGGTATTTGATTGCCCATTCGCTGTTACTTTTGATCGGGACTAGTTCCGTTCGACCGAAACCATACCGTGGCGTTTTCCCTCGCAGCTGCTTCCACAAGTGGCGAACTCGGAGATCTACATTTCGGTAATTACGCCGAGCGACTTCCTCGAATGGGAACGCCGTCCGGATCTCGAAACCAACATCAACCAACGCGTGGCCATGCCAATTTCCAGTCCGCATCTGCCGCTCACCAACCCAGACCCCGCTTTTCCACAACCGACGTACGAAATTCGTCATTAACGAATTCCATCGACGCTGAAATTCCCTTAGTGAACGACACTCATCCGCCGTCGTCAGCGTCAAGACTCCGATCCGGTCCTCACCTACGCGCCTGACGTACCCGCGCATGTTCTCTTGTGCCGCAAACACGCGCTTCCTGTTTGTCCTTCCATTGAGACTACTGCTTTCTTGACAAGGAAGGCGCGGGAGCGGCGCTCCGCGCCGCAACCCGCGCTCTCCCCATGTCTCACCAGGCCCAAGACTCATGATGGGCTGACCCCCGCTGTCGTTTCCCGCAAAAATCTTTCGATCTCCGCAATCGAAAATAGAGGCCGCCGCAGAGCCCGCGACGGACGCAGAAGCCCACGCTTGACTAGGCGATCTAATGTCGCCGGACTAACATCCAGAGCATCCGCTGCTTCCACGCGAGTAAGCGCGAGCTTTGGAGCTTCGAATAATATTCTTTGCTCATTCATGCGCCGATGTTGGCGCACATGAGCTCACGAGAAAACCGACAGCAGGACTACCCGCTTGTCTGAATAAACGGCGATTATCACTTTGACACAAGGAACGCAAATGGAACATCGTCCGACAGGAGGTAATTCTTATGTCGCATTGGAGGTTCTGGGATTGGATCGCTTACACCTGTCTAGGAATCGCTGCCGCAGGCGTGGCCCTTGCACAGCTTCCAAAGGACGCTAGAGCCATGATTGAGGGATGGTCGGATATATTCGCAAGTTCCAAATGGTCGTACGTACCATCGATTTTTTTCGTGATTGCTACGGCCGTATTGATCATTCGGGTTCTGACCGCAGAGAAACCATCGAAAGCAAAAATAGAGTCGCAAGCTGTTCATGCCTCGCCAGTATCAGTCCCAACTCACGAGATCCGTTTCGACTACCTTCCCAAAAATATGTTGGAATCCGGATGGGATCGGGCATATCCGCCGGATGCAGTTAAACCTAAAGCGACTGTAGAACAAGACGCCCCAGTCCAGGGCAGCGTCACCATAACGGCCCCGGAACGTCACGCATACGATTACCGGCTGCCTCAAAATGCGGTTCTATCGAACAGAATCGCCTTCACTGCAAAATACCTCGACAAAGATACCATGATTTTTGTTCGTCTTAATTTGCGGTCGCAAGATGGCAAAGAAAAGCAGCAAAAATGGGTCAAGATTTTGCTTGGAATGCATGAAGGAAGCTATCCAACGCCGCAATGGGAGGATCACGAATGCACGCTGGAAGTTAGAGGAACGGCTGTGGATGGATGGCGACAGCTTGATCTGTTTCTGCCAGAAGTAGCGCAAAAAACATGGGGAAAGCTGGGACTGGTATTTGAAGGTATTACCACTATCCGGTTACGTGCCAGTCTCCAGATTTCCCCGATACGTTTTTATGAGGAATGAAGAATACTTTAAGCCGGATATTTCCGCCCCACCTCACCAACCACCATAGCCTTGTTTCTCTTGTATAATCCCCGAATAAACGCGAACGCGCACCGCCGCAGGACTCTACTGAACCTTGATTTTCGCAGGCCTGCCACGCCGCCCCAAATGTAAATCTAGTCGCTGACACATTTTCTCGATGCGCTTCAAATCTCCCACCAGATGAGTACCAAAAATTCTGCAGAGTGCGCGATGCAATACAGGAATCGAATTAAGTTTTTCGACGGACCGCCACCCGATCAGTAAGACGATGTAAATTTGCGTGTTTGTCCGTCCGAAGTCACCGCCGCCTGAAAGAGTGCGTTGGATGGCTCTACCGAATGCTGCGAAAAACTTCGCGCATGACCGATACTCTTGCTCAAGCGCCAACGTCACCGCGAACTTCATCCCGCGCATAACGTCTGGAAGAAACTGTTCTTTCAGTTTTTTGTCGTAGGCTTCTACCCGTCTCTTGATGTCCTCCCCATAAACAAGCCGAAGCTTTTTCCAATCTGGCTCCTCAGACGGCACCTCCATCAGACGCGCCAATGAGTCGAAATATGCTATTTGCTGCCCTAGCATGGCGCCGACTTCCCCCGGCTCCCAATTTGGCGATACTTTCAGCTTCGCTGTCGGAAAGAGCGTTTTCAACAGCTCACGTCCGACGTTCTCAACCCACGTCGGCCATTCTCCGTTTAGCCAAGCCGGTTCCGGAAGCTTCTTCCGCGCGCGCTCCATACGCGCGACGATCCGCCTGAGCCACTCCCGGTCGGTTTTTGGTTCCTCACGCATCCCGAGAAAACAGAATCGTGTTCTCCGACACAGCGTCAGACATCGCGTCGAACGTCATTCGCTTCGCCATTGCCGCGCTGTGTTCGCTTCGCAGATGCCCATACGTCTTCGCCGCCAGCACCCCGCCGTCTTTATGTCCAAGCCATCCAGCGATTGCCTTGAAATCCACGCCCGCTTCGATCGCGTTCGAGCAAAAGAAGTGTCGCAACGCATGATGACTAAACCGTGGCACACCCGCTCGCTGACAGGCGGACCCGAGCGCTTGCCTAATATCCTTAAATCCAAAAATGCGATCATCTTTCGCGATGTCGCCGCGCTCTCTTCTCATCCCTTCCAGCAACCGTCGCAGCGCCGGAAAAACCGGAATGGTTCTATCTTCGTGACTTTTCGTTCCCGTTTCGCCGCCCGTAACGAGAAGCGTGTTCAAATCAAAATTAACGTCGCGCCAGCGCACTTCCCTTCCCTCACCTAATCGCAAACCCGAATACGCTAGAAATTCAGCGAACGCCGCCGCACCACTGCGCACCGCTTGCGGTTCATTGCGTAGTTCCGCAACGATCCCGCGGAATTGCCTTTTACTCGGAATCTCGATCGTGGTGACCGCCGCTTTCCGATTCCGCACCTTCTCAGCAGGATTATCGAGCAAGATCCCTTTCACATCCCGCGCGTACCGAATCACATGGTTCAGCGTTTCCAATTCCTTATTGAATGTTCGCGCCGCAAGCGAAGAACCACGTCGCAGTTTCCACTTCTCGATATCTGCCGAAGTGATCGAGCGCATAGGAATCGTTTTAAAAAACGGCATCAACTGATTAATGCAGACGACCCGACGCTTGTAAGTAGACGGTTTTACGCCTCCTTCAATCGATTCAACCCAGCACCTCGCCACTTCTTCGAACCGCAGATTTCGATCCTCCGAACCGTGAAGCCGAGCAGCGATTTTTCGCAATTCGGCGAGGCGACGACGCGCCAGCTCCTTATCGCTCGTCTTGAGTGAGCGCTTTAGTTGCTTGCCGCGGATTGAAAACCACGCAAAATAGACGCCGTGTCTGTTCCGGTAGAGACATTCTCCGACTTTGCGCAGGGAATTGGATTGATGGGAAAACATGTCGCGAGCATACGACTTACTAAACAGACTTACAACTCCGGATTTGCAGCGACTGAAAATAGTAGTAAGCCGTTGTTATAGAGCAGTTTGGTGAGGTGGCTGAGTGGTTGAAAGCAGCGCTTTGCTAAAGCGCCGTAGCCCAAAAGGCTACCGAGGGTTCGAATCCCTCCCTCACCGGTTGCCTCGTCCTCAGGGCAAATTCAGTCTGCCGGAAGTTATTTGGTCGTGCCGTTCCTGTAAATAGCAATGGGGCTTGTGGTGGTCGGAATTGAGCTGAGCCTATCACAAGGCACAGGAATACCGGAAGTTGAACTGAGTGTGTAGCACACTTTCTTTGCGGTCTTAAGCGACTGCTGTGTTTTTGCCGGCACCACTACGTTTTTGCCCGGATCAGCAGCAAATGCCGATGCGCAAAACCCGAGTGCGAGCACGACACTTATACATCGAACCGACCAGCCACATAAGCAACTGAGTCTGCTTCCTCTTTTCACGCTATGATTGTGATCCCGTTCCGAATTTAGTGCAAGTTTATCTGGAGCGGCTTTAGGGCAAAAACACGACACTTTTAGCCGTCGCAGATCGGTCCGTAATTACACGAACTGGTAGTCCGCTGCGTCTAATGTCGTTTGCAAGGGAGACGCGCAGAGGGTTGCGATGCAGGCCCACGTTAACGCCTGGCGCCTCGCGATTTCCTCGTCGATTCCCTGCTTTGGGAGGCCGGCAGATTCGAGGGGGACATCCAGACGGGCAAATTGTTCAAAAATATTTTAAAATAGTTCTTGCCATCCTCCGGGATTTTTCTTAATCCCGTACCGTCAGCCCTAACCTAACCAAAGGAGAATTCATGACTACAACCGGACTTTATAAGTTCGGATTCCTGCGCATGACTCTCGCAGCCTGCGTCGGAATCCCTCTCATTATCGCATCGAGCGCATTTGCGCAAAATCCTCCGCCACCGCCGCCGCCTCCAACGGGTGCCGGCCCGGCACCACCTCCAACGGAAGTCGAGCGTGTCATCGTAACAGGTTCGAACATTCCGACGGCAGAAACAGTCGGCCCGAACCCGGTTGACACCTACAACCGCGAAAACATCACCAAATCAGGTGAGATCACGACCGAGCAATTTCTCCTCAGCCTGCCGGTCGTGAACGCGAACGTCGTTCCGATTTCGAATAACGAAAACGGCTCCAACACGGCTGTGGGTGCGGCGACAATTGCGCTCCACGGTTTCGATGCCAGGGCCACTCTCATCCTGATAGACGGACGCCGAGTCGCTCCCTATCCGACGGGCAACAACCCCGGCTTGGTCAATGTGATGTTTGTCGATTTGAATTCGATTCCTCAAGCCGCTATTGAGAGCATCGAAATTCTAAAAGACAGCGCGTCCACCACGTACGGTGCGGATGCGGTAGCTGGCGTCGTGAACCTCAAGATGCGTCACAATTACGATGGCGCAGAAGCGAGAGTCGAATACGGCAACACGCTCGATAAAGACTCGGGTCTATTCGACTCATACGGCATTTTCGGTGTTGGCAAGGGAGATACCAACATTACCGGCGTCTTGAATTACTATCATCGCAACTCCATCGCCAACCGTGACCGCGGTTTCTCGGCCGTTCCGCCGTTCCTGAGCTCAAACGCAAGTCCTTATAATCTTCAGCTCAGCAGCGATGTGGCGGGGGCCGCTGGTGGACAGAATTTAAATCCTGGTGGGACTGAATTCGCATCTGCACCAGATTTTACCAACGGGTTGGCCCCGGCAAGCAGGTATCTCTATAACGCGAATGCGCGTGTCAGGTCGGCCTCCGGTCAACTCCCTGGCTTCAACTTCAATCAGTTCTCGCTCTCTTTCCCGGAGTCGGAGCGCTACGGCGTTTATCTCAGTGGCGACCATAAGATCTTTGGCGATCAGATGGTCGTGTATGCTGACGGGTTTTATCAGAACGTAAAAACGCATAACGAACTGGCGCCACCAGCCACAGGTTCATTCCAGACCTTAGGTCAGACCACATTGGCCATTCCGCCGAATTCGCCAATTGCGCCAGGCTCGGAGCCACCCAACACGCCCACCCACGCGGAGACCGGTCTTCCGGCGGATGCATTCAATCCTTTTAACCCTTTCCAGCAGATCATATCGGGCGGCACCCGCGCGCGTCTGGCCGAATTTGGGAACCGTTTGTTCGATAACGAAACCGACGCGTGGCTCAGTACGGTTGGCATAAGAGGTGACAAGCTTTTTGACGGGACTTGGGGGTACGACGCCGGGTGGCGCTACAGTCAGCTCAAGAACACGGTTACCGGACAGCAAGTGTCCGCCTCGCGATTCAACCGAATCTTGAATCAAGCCGATCCGATCTTTGATCCAACCTCTCCGCAATTCATCGGAACGACCGTCCCCTTTAATCCTTTCGGTGATTATCGCGCTCCAATCCCGTCTAATGAGGCCACGGTCGAGTTTGCCAGAGTCCATCCCAAAGATGAAGACACCTCAAAGCTGTGGACCTTGGATGCCACGATCTATACGACGGCGCTCTTCAACTTACCGGCCGGCGGCGTTGGCTTGGCCTTCGGTGGTCAGTTCCGCCGCGAATCGCTGAAGGAGGAGCCGGATATGCTGAACGTCGAGGGTGACATTATCGGTAATTCACCAGTTCCGACCGCTGAGGGTGGAAGAAAGACCTATGCGTTTTACGCAGAGACCAGAATTCCTATCTTCGGCCCCGTGACGAGTACCTACTACAAAGGCGACGAGAAAAATCCGCAGCTCCAGCGCGAGACCAAGGCAATGATTCCCGGCTTTTATTCCCTGGAGTTTGTGGCTGGGGGGCGCTTTGAAGAGTTTCTGAACAATGATACCAATGTCTTGGTGCCGAAGGTAGGCATGCGCTGGCAACCCTTCGACGAGCAGCTGACTCTGCGTGCGACTTGGGGCGAAGGGTTTCGCGAGCCATCACTTGAAGAATTATTTGGGTCTCCGTTATCAACCCTGGAGCCTTCTCACGATCCGAAGAACGGCGGAGTCTTTGAGCCTGAGACGAACACCCTTATAAGCAGCAATCCCGGGCTCCAGCCGGAAGATTCCCGCTCGTTCAGTGGCGGCGTTGTTTACTCGCCAAAATACGTGCCGGGGCTGAATCTCTCGGTTGACTTTTGGGACATCGAGCGCACCGGCGTCGTTACTGCGCCGTTGGCCGACCAAGTGCTGCAACGTGAACTAACAGGCACACTGTTGCCGGGCGAAGCGGTGGAGCGCGACATTGGTGGAAACATCACACGCATCTTGATTCGAAATCAGAACATAGGCAATCAAGAGGCTCGCGGGTATGACTTCGGCCTTTACTACCAGAGGCCAACGCCGTGGGGGACCTTCACTTCGCAGACTCAAGTAACCTACCTGGATGAATTCATCTTCCAAGGGTTCATCTTCCGAGAGTTCGGGCCAGACAATGGCAACTTGGCCGGCAGAACCACCGACCCGGGCACTTCGAATGAGGGTTGGTATAAATGGAAAGGTACTTCCAGCCTCGAGTGGACATGGAAGGGCTTCGATCTCTATACCATCGTGCGCTACATCGACGGATTTCACGAATTTACGCCAAACATTCACCAGCACTGGGTTCACCAGACCTTTTTCTTTGACGGCCAGTTGTCTTACGACTTCACCGCTCTTCTTCCGGTTGAGGAGCAGCCAGTGCCCGGCTATTCCAAGGGATCAAAGGAGGTCGTTCGCGGCAAGGACGGTGTGCCTCTGGAAAAGGCCTCGGCTCAGACCAGCAACTACAGTCGCAGCATCCTCGACCATCTGCTGCGAGGCACGATCATTACTATTGGATGCAATAACATCTTCGGTCAGGATCCGCCCAAGGCATACGGGGAAGGTGGAAACGCGGTCGGTTATCCCGGTTTTACTTACGATGCCACCGGCCGGTTCGTTTACGGGCGCCTGACGAAGAAATTCTAACGCTTGATTTCAATTAGTGCGTGGAGGGGCAGTGGCAAGGGCCACTGCCCTTTCTTGTTTGTGCAGAAACGGTCCGTCTTCATCATTTCGATAATTTGCACATAGCACCTTCGCGGGTGTAACCTTATTCGTTGTGAAGACCCTGATATCTTCAACTGCTACAGCTATTATCGCGGCACTGTTTGCCGGAACGGTGCTTGCCGATCCGAACATCAACCAAGCTTCGAAGCCTAAGCAAAAAGTTGAAGATCGAGCGATTTTTATCACCGGGTCGCTTATCCCGCAACGTGTTAAACTCGAACCGATCGGCACCAAGACGGTCTCGCCGATTCGAATCATTGATCGCCATGAAATCGACGGGACCGGTCGACGTACGACGGCGGGCGCTTTCATCAATGAGCCTTCGGTGCGCGTAATCGGTCACTGATCTCCGATCGTCGGGTTACCGGAGCAGACGGAAGTCGGCGGGCACCCTCATGTCTATTTTCATAGGGTGGATCCGTTGGGCTAAAGGCATGTTGTAGCACCGAGGGTTCGAATCCCTCCCTCACCGGTTCTCTCGTCATTCCTATTACGCGAGCAGCAAATGGTGAATTTCCTGCATCTCACGCTTACATTTGTTAACTCACCGGTAAAGTAAGAGCGATGAACTGGGAGATGATCAGCGCGATCGGGCAAATGCTTGGCGCCCTTGGCGTCATTATTTCGATCGCTTACCTGGCCGCCCAAATCCGCAATCAAAACAAAGAAAGCCAACGCGCAGCGATGAATGTTTTGACGACGCACTGGAGTGATTTGAATAGAACGCTTGTGGAGAATCCTGAAATGGCCGTGCTTTGGATTCGCGCTCTGCGATCTTTCGACGACCTGGTTGCCGCCTCGAAGCTGAGATTCGGTGCGCATCTGGGGCGTTTCTTGCGGTTTGCCGATAACCTCTATCTTAACGTGCTGGACGGGACGCTCGATCAGCGATTGTGGCGGGGATATGAGCGCACAATCGCCGACACTGTAGCGTATCCTGGCTTCCAAACATGGTGGGCTACACGAAAACACTGGCACACGGACGAGTTCTGCGCGCTAATTGACCGACACATTCAAACGGCCAAACCGAGAATTTACGACGGCTACAACTTACCCTAGGCAGCTCTCCTGCTCACATGCGCATTGAATCATCACAGATGCGAAATTTCATCAACGGCGAATTCGTCGAACCGATCGATGGTCGATATCTCGACAACGTCGAACCGGCCACAGGTAAGCCGTATTCGCAGGCGGCCGACAGCGATGCGCACGATGTTGATCTCGCCGTTACAGCGGCCGAAAAAGCGTTCGTCGATTGGTCGAAACAACCTGCGGCGGAACGCTCACGCTTTCTTCTTCGGGTAGCCGACCTGATCGAGCGCGATCTCGAGAAATTCGCCCGCGCGGAGTCGATTGATACCGGGAAGCCGATCTCGCTCGCCCGTTCGTTGGATATTCCTCGCGCCGTCGCAAACTTCCGATTCTTCGCCACGGCGATTTTGCACACGGAATCGGAAGCGCACATCACCGACAACGTAGCGTTCAACTACACATTGCGTCAGCCGCGCGGCATCGCCGGACTGATTTCGCCGTGGAACCTCCCGCTTTATCTGTTGAGCTGGAAAATTGCGCCGGCCATCGCTGTCGGAAACACCGCCATCGCGAAGCCGAGCGAGTTAACGCCGATGACGGCTTACATGCTCTGCGAAATCGCGCGTGAAGCCGGTCTGCCAAATGGAGTTCTCAACGTCGTCCACGGCACCGGACCAAAAGTCGGCGCTGCCATCACTGCGCATCCGAAGATCACCACGATCTCGTTTACCGGCGGAACGGTAACCGGTCGCAAAGTCGCCGAAGCGTGCGCGCCGTTGTTCAAAAAGGTGTCGTTGGAGCTTGGTGGCAAAAATCCAAACATCATTTTCGCCGATGCCGACTTCGACGCCGCAATCGCCGGCAGCGTGCGTTCATCATTCGCAAACCAGGGACAGGTCTGCTTGTGCGGGTCGCGCGTGTTTGTCGAGCGTTCCGCTTACAAGAATTTTGTCGAACGCTTCATCGAAAGAACGGCACAGTTGTGCCTGGGCGATCCGCTTGATGAGAAAACCGAGCAGGGCGCAATCGTGAACAAGCCGCAGCTCGATAAAATCAAATTCTACGTCGATCTCGCCCAGAAAGAGGGCGGCAAAATCGCCCTCGGCGGTTCAGCGCCACAACTGCCTAATGATCGCTGTCGCGAAGGCTATTTCTTCCAGCCGACAGTCATTACCGACCTGCCCGTTTCATGCCGCACAAATCGCGAAGAAATTTTTGGCCCAGTTGTTACCATCACGCCATTCGATAACGAAGAAGAAGTGATCGGCTACGCCAACGACACCGATTACGGCCTAGCCTCAAGTGTTTGGACCCAAAATCTCAACCGCGCCCATCGCGTTGCTGAGAAAATTCACACCGGCACCGTGTGGGTGAATTGCTGGCTCCTGCGCGACTTGCGCGTTCCCTTCGGCGGCATGAAACAAAGCGGCGTGGGCCGCGAAGGCGGCGAAGAAGCGTTGCGCTTCTTCACCGAGCCGAAGAATGTTTGTATCGCGAAATAAGGTCGCTGACGCGAAGCGCGGAGCCTGCCGGGCCGTAGCCCTAGCGAAGGCGGGCTTCTTCACCGAACCAAAAAACATCTGTATCGCAAAGTAGCGCAGTTTTGCGGCGCGGTCCGCGCTATGACTAATGCTCAAGTCAAATATTCCTTCCCAAAACAGAAGAGTCATTCTTTGACGCGTGAGAAAGCCGATCTCGAAATCTATCCGCTTTGAAGTCTTCAAACGAGACTCGTTCACATGCCAGTATTGTGGACGCAAAGCGCCAGACGTTCTCCTGAATGTGGATCACATCGAACCGATCGCCGATGGCGGCACGAATGATTTTCTCAATTTAATCACGTCTTGTAGAGACTGTAACAGTGGCAAATCTAAGAGGCGCTTGTCGGACACAACTGTGATCGACAAGCAGCGCGCTCAACTCGAGGAGTTGCAAGAGCGTCGTGAACAGATCGACATGATGTTCCAGTGGCAGAAGGGTCTCTTGGAACTTCAAGACGACGTCGTGAAGCGCCTGCACGATTTTTGGATCGAGCATGTGCCAGGGTTTACGCTGAACGAGCATGGTATCCGCGGTCTCAAGAAACTTCACAAAACGTACACAGTCGACGAAATCCTTTCGGCCATTCGGATCGCCGCTGATCAATACTTAGATTTCCAAGATGGCGCACCAACTAAGGAATCCGTGGAAGTTGCCTGGAAAAAAATCGGAGGAATTTGCCGCATGACGCGGCTCGATCGGGAAGACCCTGATCTCCGACGGCTGTATTACATTCGCGGAATTCTCCGGAATCGCTTGTCCTACTGTAACGAAGGTCAAGCTATGACACTTCTTCGGAAGGCGCATGAACTCAATGCGAGTATGACTAGTTTGGAGGAGTTCGCGAAGACCACTAGAAACTGGACAATGTGGCGGGAGGGAATAGAGAACTATATTGCACAGCATGATGTACCCGAAACGGATGATGCTGCGAACCAAACCGGCGCCTAACGAACCGACGCAAGCGCTCAGCTGAACTTGTTCGCCGAGAGACTTCGATCTCGCAGTGGTTGAATTCGGGTCGTGCTTAGCTGGCTTGGGCGGCAAGTCGCAGAGAACAGAATTCCTGATCTGTAATGTCCCGCTCTTCGTACGCGAATTCATCTTTGACTCGCCACGGCGCAACCGACTCGATCTTGTGTTTTGGCCCGACAGCGACGCAGTTTGGGAGATAAACTTTCCGGATAAACGGTCTGCTTTCCCAATCCCTTTTGATGTAGATCTCGCCCGGAATGTCAGTGACAAACCATGGCTGTGGGCCAAAAGCGGAAAACTGAGTCCCAATAATCGCACCGAGGCTTCTAATTGCATCAAGCGCGACGGCTCGATCGTTTTCGGCGACTTCGGGCCGAAAATGTATCGCTTCATTGCGACGATCGCGCAGTTTGCGGAACTCGAGCACGACTGCCGGTAAGAGGACGTCCCAAGCAGCGAGCGTGTCGATCGCGGTATCCCAGTTATCAAATGAATCTTTGTTACGGACGCGCTTGTACTCGGCAGTGGATTTGAAATCGTCGCGCAGAATCAAAATCAAGTGGTTGAGAATACGTTCCCCAAGTGCGCATGATGCGGTTAATGCTGGATAATAAGCGCCCATCACAAATGACACCCGAACCTGTTCAAAGAATTTGTTGTGGAAGCCCAAAATCGAAAGCGGCTTCGGTCCTAACTCGATAAAGTTTCGCCTCTTTTGGTCCGCCGCAGCTTCGCCGAACTGCCAGATCAGACTGCGCTCTGTTTGCTCCCGGTTCTGCTTGTGGACCTCCTTCGCCTGATCCTCCCAATGATCTTGCATCTCTCTGGTAAGCGTGTGAACGCGTGTATCGAAGTCGAATCCAAAAATTCGGAAACGTTTCATATTAAGCTTAGGATGGTTCGACTCTGAAATGTCTAAGCAGAAAATATTCGCAGGATCGCCAACCGCGCCACTGGCTTCGTGATCTCGGGCAAGGCTGAAAATTGCAACCTGTAACACGCCTACTTGCAGAACGGCCTCTCAACGTTTGATGTTCGCGGTTCGATCTTTGACGTAGAGGAAAAATCTGTTTTGATCCGCGTCATCCGCGGTTACAAATTTACCGTTCGTCATCACGTGCGTGATCGCAGGAGGATAACAACAAACAATGACCAAATCTTACATTCTCATCGCATCGTTGGTGGTAATGATGTCGTCCATTGGTTTCGCGCAATCCGACAAGTCGATTACGATTCATCAGGAAATCGATTTTAACGCCAGTCCTCAGCAGCTTTACGAGGCACTATTAGACGCCAAGCAGTTCACCGAATTCTCCGACAGGCCAGCCGAGATCAATCGTGAAGTCGGCGGCGCGTTCTCTCTTTTCAAAGGCCATATCGTCGGGCGAAACGTGGAACTGGTTCCGAATCAAAGGATCGTTCAAGCCTGGCGCGTGGTGACGTGGCCCGAAGGCGCGTACTCCATTGCCAGGTTCGAGCTAAGCCGCAAGGATCGGGAGCGCGCCTTGTACTTGATCACACCGGTTTTCCGGAAGGCTTACACGATCATCTCGCCCAAGGGTGGGAGGAGAATTATTGGTCGCTGCTCAAGAGGTACTTTCACTGACATGGCAACATGAGTGAATCGTTCGAGAGCTCTCGCGCACCCGAACCGGTGGGCGCGTTTCCGCATGCAAAACGCGTGGGCGACCTTTTGTTTCTATCCGGAATCGGGCCGCGTGTTCGCGGCAGCAAAGAAATTCCCGGCGTGACGCTCGATTCTTCCGGCAATGTCGTGAGTTATGAGATCGAAAGGCAATGCCGCGCGGTATTCGAGAATGTGCGGCTCGTGCTAGAAGACGCTGGTGCGACTTGGCAGGACATCGTCGATGTCACTGTGTTTCTGACGAACATGAAAAAAGATTTTCCAATCTATAACCGCATTTACTCAGAATATTTCGCCGGGCCTGGCAAACCAAACCCGACTCGCACCACGATCGAGGTGGGCGCATTACCGACGCCGATCGCCATCGAGCTCAAGGTGATCGCCGCCGTAGGATAAGAATCAGCCACGGATTGACACAGATTCTCACAGACTAGGGCTGTAGAAATCTTCAATCTGTGTTTCATCTGTGTTCATCTGTGGCGAAACTGATCGGCAGAAACCAGCGGCACGATGAATAAACCATTTCGTATCATTTCCGCTGACCACACTGGCATTACGGTTTCGAATCTCGAGCGTTCTCTGGCATTCTGGCGAGATGTCATTGGCTTCGAGCTTTCACATACCACGCATCAGACGGGCGAAATGGCCAGGGAAATCACTGGAGTCCCAGATGCTAAGATCAAGCTTGCAGTGTTAAGAGCGCCTGGCGGTCACAAAATTGAGTTGCTCGAGTATCTCGCCCCACCGGACAGACAAAAAGATGTTGATCTTCGCCCATGCGATGTTGGATCAGCGCACGTTGCGCTATTAGTCGATGATCTCGATGCAGTGCTCGAAAGCATTGCAGCGTCCGGTTGGAAAGCGGCTGGCAAACCGCAAACGCTCACAACCGGTCCGAACGCCGGGAAACGCGTCGTCTACGTGCGCGATCCCGATGGAACGACGATCGAACTTATGCAACCGCCGAGATGAAATTCGTCCACAGATTTGAAACTCGTTCGTTCCCCAACTCGCTTGCCGCCGGCCCCTCGCGGCTTTGCCTTCTATGTCGCTGATCCCATCAGCTCCATTCGCAGATTGACACAGATTTTGAAGAGAAGCCGCGCTTTTGTAGTGGCATCCTCTTGAATCGGCGAAATGGATTCGACTTTGCTGACCACGACGTCTGCGTAATCTGCGATTAATGCATTTCTCTGCCGACGAAGATTTCGCGCTGCAGCTCGATGGAGAGGATCCACTCCGCCAGTTTCGGGAAAAATTTCATCTGCCGCTGGGCAAAGATGGCAGGCCGCTCATTTATTTCGCCGGCAACTCGCTCGGTTTGATGCCGAAATCGGCGAGACAAGTCGTCGAGGAGGAACTGGACAACTGGGCAAAGCTTGGCGTGGAAGCTCATCATGCGGCAGGAACGCCGTGGTATTCATATCACGAGGCTCTGCGCGAACCGACCGCGCGGCTCGCGGGCGCAAAGCCGCTCGAAGTGATCTGCATGAACAGCCTCACGGTGAACCTTCACCTGATGATGGCCACGTTTTATCGGCCAACGAAGTCGCGCTTCAAAATCCTGATGGAAGATCCTGCTTTCCCTTCTGACACCTACGCTATCAAAACCCAGATCGTACATCATGGGCTCGATCCGAAAGACACGCTCATCCTCGCGCGCCCGCGCAAAGGCGAGTTCACAATTAGAACCGAAGACATTGTCGATCTCATCAACAAGCACGCCGACCGACTGGCGGTAGTAGTGTTTGGCGGCGTAAACTTTTTTACGGGTCAACTATTTGATATCGAAAAGATTACCGCTGCGGCGCAGAACCGCGGAGTTGTCGCGGGCTTCGATCTCGCCCATGCGATTGGCAACGCGCCGCTGTCGCTTCATGATTGGAACGTCGATTTCGCGGTCTGGTGTTCTTACAAATATCTCAATGCGGGCCCGGGTGCGGTTGCAGGGGCATTCGTGCATGAGCGTCACGCAACTAACACGAAGTTGCCGCGACTCGCCGGTTGGTTCGGGAACGATCCAAATACGCGATTCCGATTACACCTCGAACCGGAGTTCATTCCCGTTCCATCAGCAGACGGCTGGCAGATCAGTAACCCGCCTATTTTTTCCATGGCGCCGCTGCGCGCTTCGCTTGAGACTTTCGACGAAGCGGGTGCGATGGAGCCGCTGCGCGCGAAATCCGCTCGCCTTACGAGTTATCTCGAGTTTCTGCTGAACCAAAACGCCTCGAAACGATTTACAGTGATTACTCCCAAATCGCCCGACAATCGCGGTTGTCAGTTGTCCATCTTGGCGCACGAACATTCCAAGGAGTTGCACAACGAGCTGATCGCCGGCGGAGTGAAATGCGACACAAATGATTGCCGGGCGCAAGCGCTCGGCAACCGATGCGTCCCAACGTACAACACAAACATCTGAACCGCAGATTACGCGGATTAAGCAGATGAAATGAAGGCGCGAAAACGCGGGATTCCATGTATTGAATCCGTGCCATCCGCGTTATCCGTGGCTAAAAATAAACATGATGAAAAATTTTATCTGTGTGCAATGCGGAACGCAGTTTTCTGAGACGTCTGAACCGCCATCACGCTGTCCGATTTGCGAAGATGAACGGCAATTTGTTCGTCACGAAGGCCAGGAATGGACGACGCTCAAACGGCTGGCGGCTAATCATCACAATCGCCTCGAAGAGGAAGCGCCACGCCTTCTGGGGATCGGCACTGAACCGGAATTTGGGATAGGCCAGCGTACTTTGCTTCTGCAATCGCCGGGAGGGAATCTGCTCTGGGATTGCATCTCTTTACTGGACGACGAAACGATTGCCGAGGTGAACGCGCGCGGCGGTATTCGCGCGGTTGCGATTTCGCATCCGCATTTTTACTCGGCGATGGCAGATTGGGTGGAGCGTTTCGACGCGCAAATATTTTTGCACACCGCCGATCGCGAGTGGGTAATGCGCAAGAGTCCGCGTATCCGATTTTGGGAAGGAACAACGCTTTCGCTTTGGGACGGTGTGACGCTGATCAATTGCGGCGGACATTTTGATGGAGGCACGGTGCTGCACTGGCCGGCAGGTGCCAATGGCAAAGGCGCCTTGCTCACGGGCGACATCATTACCGTGGTGCAAGACCGCCGTTACGTCAGCTTCATGCGAAGCTATCCAAATCTTATTCCGCTTGGACCCGCGGCAATACGGCGCATCGTCGAGAGAATCGAACCATTCTCATTCGAACAGATTTATGGAGGCTGGTGGCAGGCGAACGTTCTCTCAGATGCAAAAGCAGCAGTTGCGCAATCTGCCGAACGTTATCTGCGAGCGATCGGATCGTAGTCCCGCCGAATCGGTTGCGCTTTTTCGCGACGAGTTGAGCGATACTTCGAATACCGCGCGCTCGATTTCAAAGCCTACTGATCATCAAACCTGAGCGGCAGTGTTTCCGCGCTGCCTTGACGATGAAATTACAATCCGCGGAATTCGTCGCCGCATTCGAGCGCCACTTCGGCTTTAAGATTTTCCAGGTCGCGGCCTATGCTCGCGACGGCCGTAAGTTTGTCGGCAGCGCGAAATATCACCGAGGCGTCTTTAGCTTTTAAATCGCCCGACACAATCGCGCGGTCATCGCCGCTGCCGTGGCCGACGTAGCGGACGTGCAGATCGAAATGGTTGCTCCAGAAAAATGGAGGCAGGTCGAACGGTTCGTGCGCGCCGAGAATGTTGCGCGCCGCAGTTTGCCCTTGCCGTTCTGCCACGACCCAGTGCTCCACACGAATGCGGCCTGCGCGCGGATCGGGCCACCGCGCGATATCGCCGGCGGCAAAGATTCCCGAGACATTCGTTTCCAAAAATTCGTTTACCAATACGCCGTTGTCCGTCGCAATTCCTGCTGTTTCAGCAAGCGAAGTGTTCGGGCGTACGCCGATTCCAACAACCACTAAGTCGCAATCCAAAATCGTTCCGTCATCCAATTGCACGTGTCGCTCTTGTATGACTGCTGGCGTCCGCCCGAGATAAAACTCTACTCCGTGCTGCTCGTGAGTTTCGCGAATCAATTTACCCAGTTCGCGTCCGAGCACCTTTTCGAGCGGCAGCGATCCTTTCCCGACAACCGCGACTTCAAGCTTGCGCTCGCGCAAGGAGACCGCGACTTCCAGCCCAATAAAACTTGCGCCAATCACCACCGCGCGCTTGGCGTGTTTGGCCTTCTCGATGATGCGCTGGCTGTCGCTTAGCGTTCGCAAATAACAAACGTGCAGCAAGTCGGCGCCCGCAATTTGAAGCCGCACAGGCTCGGCGCCGGTCGCCAGCAGCAACGCGCCGTAGCTCACCGAACGTCCGTTCGAGAGTGTCACCTGCGTCCGTCTGGGATCAATCGCTTCGACCGAGGTTTTTGTGAGTGCATCGATCTTTTGTTCGCGATAAAAATCCGCCGATCGCAGCGGAATCCACTCTTCGGGTGCAGCGCCCGCAAGATAGTCCTTGGAGAGGTTCGGCCGATCATACGGCAAGGATTCGTCAGCGGTGATCATTGTCACTGGCCCCTCGTAACCTTCGCGGCGCAACATTTCAGCAGCGGCATTGGCGGCTGCGCCCCCACCAACGATCACCACGTTTGCCGGCGACAATTTGGGTTCTCGCGACGGTTTTTTGTCGATTTTGCCGGTCACGAAAAAGAGGCTGTCCTGTGTCTCGATTTTCCAGCAAGAGGTGTCGCTTAGCGCAGGCGCTGCAATTGCTTCACCAGTGCGGAGGTCAAAGCGCGCGTGGTGCCATGGACAGCGCACGGTGCAATCGACCATCAATCCTTTTGCCAACGGCCCGCCGTAATGCGTGCAAGTCGCTCCGATGGCAAAAAGTTGAGGGCCCTGTCTGGCGACGAGAATTGGTTCGCCAAAAGCGTGTCCCAGAAGCATTCCTCCATCCGGCACCGTGTCGATCTCGAAACCCTTTTCGAAATCCGGACCTTCCAAATCGCTCGATGCTTCAGCCATAAATTCTCCTTGCTGCGTCAAATTGAAATCGCGCCGGAACGACGCCGCGCGCGTTTTCAGGTGATCGACGTCATTGAGGGACGCTCGCGACTATTTTTTCTCCGGCTCTGCGGGTCCGTTCTTTGTGCCCGAAAGCAAGTCAACCCTGATGAGTGGATCGTTCGGTAGCACAATCGGGCCTTCCCAGCGAAGGAAGCCGGCTGGCGCAGGATTCGTCAGCTAGATTTTTGTGTCGGGCACATTAATAAACAATTTCGCGAACAGCGGAATGAGCGACGCCTGTTTGGTCTCGGCGGCGACGCGCTTCGCCACTAGCTCTGGGTTTGTCATTGGCCCTTCTGCTGCGTTTAACAGCAGTTGTTTCAATTGCCGGACGGTGATCTCGCTAAGTTCTTTTTGGTGCGTCAGCAGTTCGCGCGCTTCCTTGATGATCGCAGGATTCCCATTAAATGCGGCGTATGCTTTGGCCGTAGCTTCAGCAGCGGCGTCGTGCTCCGGCGTTACATCGGTAACCGCAAGCCATTGCGCCTCGCTGTTTACGCGAAACAGCGCCTGATAGCCGGCGTTGGCAAGCGCGAGAAAACGATCCGCCCGTTCCTGAATCGGCGACTTTGTCGCAGCGAAGGCGACGAAAGGAAGAATGAGCGACAGCAGGAACACCAGCCTTCGCAGAGCTACGGCTTGGCAAGAGAGAAAGAGGCAAGAAATTCTTGGACGATGCATAAGCACAGGCTAGCCGAAGCCAACCAAGATTGTGAAGCGCGGTTTTCTGCCAGGGACGGACCGCTGGCGTCCGTCGAATTTCGTCGGCGGGCGCCCAGCAGTTGCGTTCTACCTTATCAGGGTCGAGGCGATGCTCAAACAACGGTACTATGCATCGGGGTGCGCATAAGCTGGAATTCATCAGCATTTTTCCCGAGCATCCACATCCGAGTTTCAATGGGTCGTGCTCAGAATGGAAAAAGCTAAGCACGAGCCAGAACGTGTGCCGGAACTGAATGGATTAGTGGAGGCGGCGCTCTTCGTGGAGGACGGCGCGCATCCGACGCCGGTGATCGATCGTTTTTGGTTTAAGTCGGTTTACTTTCGTGAGCCCGGCGGCGTGCTCTTCGAGCTGGCCACCGACGGCCCCGGTTTCCGCGTCGATGAAGATCGTGCGCATCTCGGCGAATCGCTTGTTCTACCGCCTTGGCTCGAGCCTAACCGCGCTGCAATTAAAACTGGATTGCCAAAGCTCGTCGCACCGTCGGCGGCTTCAATGATTTCGCTGGCGGGGCGATGGCTGAAATGGACTTTCAAATTCATTTCGAAACTGAGCAGAACAAAGCACAATGGGACCTATGCGATGCAGCGTGAAACATCAACTCCGCAATTCGGCGCAAAAGCACAGTGTTCTCGAACTCCTTCGCCTCAACAAAAATAAGCCTGACTTCGTATCGTAAGACAGAGCTAGCGCCCTAAGATTTGCACTTCGTAGGATTGGAGTGTGACGCGAATGGTTCGCACGGGGCCATTGCCTATCCCGCCGCCCGCCTCATTCACTGTTACCGCTTCCGTCTGTTGCACGGGAGTGGGTGGCGTGGGATTCGCCGTGTTGCTGTAAAGCACTTGGTATTGCGTAGCCACTTCATTGAGTTGCATGTCCACGATAACATCCAAGGATACGCCTTGAGCGCCGTTCGTGTTCGCAACGATTACGGTCTCCTCATCGTTCAGAATTCGAGAGAAGGCGAGCACACCCGGATTGAAGGTGGAAATCCTAAAGTTCTGGCCGTCTCCAGAAATCGGCCGGAAGTAAAAGCGCCCGTAACGAAGCGACGGACGGGCGGCCCGCACCATGGCGATCTTCTGAAATTGTTTGTAAAAGGAGCTATTCTCGTCAAAGCCGGGCCCTCCCCAGATTGCTTCGCGCACGGCCTCATCGTTGCCCCTTCCATGCAGCCCTTGCTCAGTGCCGTAGTAGAGACACGGGATTCCCGGCGCGGCATAGAGACACGCAAAAGCTAGTGTTACCTGGTCATCGAGGCGGTGTTCGTTCCCCGCCTCTACAAACCGGAAGCGCTCCTTTACGTCATGATTGTCCAGGAAGGTCACGAAAAACCGCGTTGCCTCTCCGTGTGAACTAAGGACGTCACGCTCGGTTTGCTTGCGGAACTGAAACATGTTCACCACCGCACTCGGCGCGCTAAATCCTTTCGCGACCGGTTTCAACGCATTGAAGAGCGGATAATCCAAAGCCGCATCGACGCCGACTAGCTCACTCGCGTCACTCGTATTCCGTCCGATAAAGCGTGCGATGTCCTGTTCAGCCTGTGAGTCGAAGACTTCGCCGAAAGTGAAGAAGTTCTTCTTCCCAATTTGCTGCGCAAATTCTCTGATGGAATTTCCGAATAGCCTTGGAAGATCGCCCTTCAGGTAGCGGAGAGTATCAATGCGGAACCCGTCCACGTCGTAACGGGCAATGACATACTGGTAAGCGCGAATGAGTAAGTGCTGCACATCGGTATCCGCCGTTAAGATTTGCTTAAGGGATGCGAAATCGCCGATTGTATCATCGGGACCAGGCTTCGTTCCGCCTCGCCTGCGGAAGAACCGATCCTGCTGGAGTTCCTTTGGCCAGACGAGCGCATCCAAACTCGGATTCGGAATGTTTTCCACACTCCCGAACTCCAGCCTCGGCACACCTTTCTCATCGCGCCACTGCACCCTCATTGTGTTATCACTGTATCTCGCCTCCGCGCCGCCCGTGCCCTTGCAGAGCTGGTCATCGTTATCGCACACATAGGCGAAGACATGGCCCGTATGATTCAGCACAATGTCGAAGATCACATAGATTCCTTGGGCATGCGCCGCGTCCATCAGCGCACGCAACTCGTTATCGGCGTTCTGCGGATCGTCCGCGAATCGTGGTTCTGCGCGCAGGAAATCGTGAATGCCGTAGCCGTGGTAGATCGGGTCGAACTGAAGATTCTTTAGAACCGGACTCAGCCAGATCGCTCCCACTCCGAGTTTCTTGAGATATGGAAGCTTATCCATGACTCCTGAAAACTTGCCGCCTTGAAAATCAGAAAATCCCGGATCATCGAAGGGTTGGTGGCGCGGCGGAGCAGCCTTGTTGTTGAAGCGATCAACCATGAGGAAATAGATCCATTGATCGCGCCAGTCCGGTGGTGAAGGAAATGGGGCATTGGCTTGGCCGGCAGCTCTCTTCGCCGCGTCGATAATGGTTTGGAAGTCAGCATCGAATAGTGAAGCAGGCATGGTATTGTTATAAGTAGATTGCGTTGGCAAGGGCAAGGAAACGATCCGCGCGTTCCTGGATCGGCGGCTTTGTCGCAGCGAAGGCGACGAAAGAAAGAATGAGCGACAGCAGGAACACCAGCCTTCGCAGAGCTACGGCTTGGCAAGAGAGAAAGAGGTAAGAAATTCTTGGACGATGCATAAGCGCAGGCTACCCGAAGCCAACCAAGATTGTGAAGCGCGGTTTTTCTGCCAGGGACGGACCGCTCGGCGTCCATAGAATTTCGTCGACGTTAGTCAGAATGGAAAAGCTAGACGAGCCAGAATGTGCGTCGGAACAACCCCGGCGACTGATATGCGCTTTTAGTTGACACCGGTGCATTGCTTTCGTTAAGCGTCTGAGAATGATTTCTCAAACGCAATCTTAACCTTTTGGTCTGGGGGATCGTTACGTTGGTCATTCTTGGTATCGTCCGTTACAAATCCCCGATCGGACTTGCCTTCGCGGAAAATCTTTCGAGCAAGGTCCCCGGCATGTTGGGTAGCCTCATGGTCGTTTCCCTTTTCGTGGAGCGTGTGATTAAAGTCTTCGTCTCCATCTGGCACGACGAGGAAACCGACAACTTACAGCAAACACTCGAGAATTATCAGGATACGCTTTCGCGTCGCAAACAGGACATCGTTGAATTGATGAAAGAAGCAGCAGATCCCAAAACAAATCCTGCGGGACAGACCGCCATCGAGAGTGTTTTGACCGATAAGCGGGCCGCACTGGACGGGGCAGAAAAGGGAATTGATGAGACGAGAACGAAACTCGTTCCGAAAATAGCTCACCTTGGCCGCGTTAGTAGTTGGGTCGGCATATGCGTCGGTGTCCTTACTTCTGCTGTGGGATTCCGATTTCTCGACCAAGTCGTGAATATTGCGCCCCTCAAGGTGCACGCCGAGCAATATGGGTGGTTCGTATTCACAGACGTCCTTCTCACCGGCACGGTCTTAGCGGGAGGAAGCAAGGCGATCTATTCGATCTTTTCGGTTTACGAGAACTTCATGGCGAGCACGTCAAAACGCGCCGCTGGGACCGCATGAGGATGCCCCATCGGTCTTGACAACACGCTAGTAATTGTCCCGACCTTAATCGAGAAAGTTCTCAGTTTGGGCGGTACCAACGCGAATGAAATGTAGCCGCAACCGCTTCAGCGCATTCGGCTAGTGGCAGAATAGGGGTGAGTCGTCTCTTTGCGAGACAATGTGAGCGGTTGGCGTGATGTTGCGTCGCGCGACGGGGGTGGACAGGAGCCGAATCGATGGTCACGTCACGGGGGAATGATGCACCTCCTCTGACGGCCAGTTGTCCAGCAGCTCATAAGGCGTATTTTTGTAGATCTTCATGGATGTTCGTCCCGTTCTTTAGTTCACCAAGTCTTAGGCAACTCGCACTTACTATCGGTGTCAGGTAAGGGATGTTACATGGGTAAAACTTGAGCCGATATGTCTTAACTCAAAAACCGAAATGTCAAATGTTTAGATTTGACCCCGTCTTCCGTCTCCGGATCGAACGGCGATCGAAGCTGGTTTGCCAAAGCTGGTACGCTGCCAATGAGATAGTCGTCGAGAAAACCCAAAGGGCATTCTCGCAATACTCTCTAAAAAGTTCATTTCAACCTGCTGATCGGAATCAATACGTAGGAACTCGGCGAATTACCGTCACCGGCGGTTGCGCGTTTGATGGACGCCGTGTTGGTGGCATCGATCCACCCAGTCCTAATAGCTGCTGCGCGAAACCAGGAGCGCTTCGCATAACCAAGCTACGTTATATCGTTGGCCGCTCATCTGTTCGATCCGGGCATACCTCTGGACGGCACTTCGGAGAGGATGCCCAGCGAATTTTTTAGGACTTCACGCTGCTCCATGAGCTTCCTGTTTTCGGCGATTGACCCAGGCGTTGTCTCCACGGCGGTAATGACTCCCTTCTGATCATCCACCGCGCGGTGATGATGGTAACGCGGTCGCGACTTCCCGCTGCCTTTTCGCACACAAGTCCGGATCGCTTTTGCTCATCATCCGATCATTGACCGCTTGATAAGTCCCCGGTGTGCTCGATTCCTCCAGCTTGCTTTCGGTCGCGCGGTAAGCCCGCTTCAAAGCGGTGATCAGTTCAGGCGTTCCCTTGATCACTGATTCTTTGGCCGCATCGGCATCGACCAAGCTCGCATCCACATGCAGCTTGCTTCCATCCACTAGCCCCGCTTCCACGCATTGTGCCACCGTGCGCACAAACAAGCTCTCAAAGACTTCCTTGCCCCAACGCGCCCGCGCTTTGCTTAAAACACTGTGATCGGGAATCTTCTGATCGAGTCCGTAATCCAAGAACCAAAGGTAATCGAGTCGTTCGCCAATCACTTCCATCAGTTCCCGTTCGCTCTTGATGTCATCAAAGAAGAGCAAGAACATCATCTTCAAGGTCACCTCGGGCGCGACCGACTCGTTCCCGTTCTTCCCGTAGCAGTGCGCCACTTCCTCGCGCACAAAACCAAAATCGATCGTCGCTCTGACTCTGCGCAGCGGATGAGCGGCTCGCACCCGCTTCTCCAAGTTCACCGCGTAATTAAAGAGCTGCGGATCGCTCTTGTGTTGTCCCATCATGATGGGAACACTGCTTTAACAGACCATCGCAACCTTTTGCACTATTTTCTTTTCAAAACTTCCGATTTGGGCAACACGCCCTCTAGACGTGACCCAATTCATCTCAATCTCTTCGTCGCGGGTGCAGGCGTTCGAAAAAATACCTGCGCTGAAAGCGCTCGCTCCGGCACAGACCGAGCCGCCGTTCAAGCTCACGCAGCTCAGCCTCCTTGTGGTCTCCACCGCGCTGGCAATCGTCGCAGTCATCCGATTCCGGCCCCGCATCACGGGCCTGCCACAAAGTGAGCGAACACGGTCGACATCGCGTCTGATGGACAGTAAGAAACGCACAGAAACCGAAGTAGCGGACGCGATGGGTGTCAATCAGTCTAGCATTAACCGCCGCAAGCGAGCAATTTTGAATATTCTTCGCACGAAGTTGAGCGATCGCGACAAATTTCAAAGATTTTCTGCATAAAAATTCTGTTCGCTGCAATTCAAATGGTTGAACTCGGCAACCAATCAAACAACCCCAGCCGTCAAAACCGTGACCTCCGGCAAATGGAGGTAAGCTAAAATTCCGATAAAAGAGTAGGCAAACGAATCAAGGAGTTACACAAAATGATTAATACAACAATAAAGTATGTGGTTTATACCCATAGCGGCGGCGGCGTTCGCCATCATCATTTCGGAGTTCAAAACAATATTATCAATGAGGCTGACGGTACTGCCTCGTCGGGCGATAGCATCAATGCTTTGGGATTCTCTTCCCTGCCCTTTATGGGCGTCAATTTGCCCTTTGCCTTCATGTCCGTTCACGGCGCCGCCGATGGCAATCATCTTTATACTACTCCGGGTAATCAGACGGTTCCGGTAGGCAACGACAATATCGATATATTGGTGGTGTATGCCCCAGTAGGTGGGATTGGCTCGAGCTCGGGAGGACCAGGAGTTTGGGTCGATGCTTTTAATGTGGATACCGGCAATTTTTCTGACAGCGATTTTATCCAGGTATTAACCCCTCCAACACCCCCCGACACTTTGGATAATCCCAAAACACATGAAGCCAATGTTGAAGGCGATGTTTCCTCCGTCACCGTAGAGAATTTACGGGCATATCAAACCGTGGACGACGCTTCCTTCTTAAAATGGAAAAAAATCATACCGATTGAATCGTATGTTACGACCCGTGACTTTACGCTCGCTCAAAACGAATCTGGAGAAATTTGGTTTGCCTTTTATCAAACCATAACTATCGATCCAGGTCCTTGGAATCTCGGTGAGACAATTAGGGATGACTTTAGGAATCTCCGTGAGGAAGTGGATTTCAATCTTGTGCCTAAGTGGACAGAGGACGATTGGTGCGGCACCCGCCCTCCTGGCCCTCCTGGCCCCCATCATCGCGTTAATTTCCAGATCTCCATCCCGAGCGATATTCTTAAAACGCTTAGTTCTGCTCAGAAGCAAAAGCTGGAAGGTTATATCAAAGAGTATCCTGCAATTGCAAACGCAGCTTATAGTGGGATGACAAAAGTATCGGCTATCCTGAAAGGAGTAGGTGATATTTTGTCAGAAATAGGAAGGCCGGCCCGTGCCAACCGAAAATAGTCTCCGCAATGAGACCTTTGTTTGTCGCGCTTCCGGACCTGGAAACCTGGGGTCAGAGCCAAGTATTGACACTCCTAATTTAGCGGCAGTGGTAAAGCCGATTTGATACATGCGTCCAGGTTCCCATATAGAGATTCTCTGCGATCCATCTTAGGCTGACCGCCGTCTCCTCACGCAGTCGTCGCGCGAGCGCGATCTTGGTCTCATCGCCCTTGCGCCGCCGCCTCAGCTCCGCTTTGGTCCAACCGAGTCTCATGAGTTCTTCCTGCACGATCCTCAGGGCTTTGACCTGCTCGGTCTCATCCCGCTCACGGCTGGGGTGCGCTTCATTGGTTGACACTTCCATTTTATCTAAAATCCAATCCAGAAAATCTTCACCGCCCAATTTCCAGCCGCGGCGAATCGGCTGCAGTTGTTGCGGACTATTGGCTTCCTGCCGCAAGCTCTCCATCCTGCGGCTGAATTCCCGGCGACTGCGCGCGTTCTCGCTCACTAGTCCATGTTCGCCCATTAATCGATCTGTCCTGAGCCAAGCCGGACGCTTCTTTTTGGTCGTTAGATAATGAGCGCAACTGCTCCAGCGATAGCGATGCACTTTCTCCTTGTTGCCCAGCAACCCGGCGCGCACAGGATTCAGATGCACATAGTCGCAGACTCGCCGTAGATATGCGCCGCCTGGGCGGCCGTCCACCAGAAGCGCTTTGTAACGGCCGCCAAAAAGATGACCCCACAAACGGTGCCGGCGATTGAATTGCTGGGTATAGGAGCCCAACAACCATTGCATGCCTGCGCTCAGGTTGCTGCGCGGCGTTTCCACAAGCAAATGAAAATGATTATCCATCAGACAATAGGCGTGAATCTGCCACCCGGTCCGTCGGCAGGTCTGGCCCAACAGATCGAGAAATAGTTTTCGATCAGCGTCAGTTCGGAAGATTGCTTCGCGCCGGTCCCCTCGACTAAGCACATGATAGATTGCGCCCGGATACTCGATGCGCAACGGCCTGGCCATTAACGCGGATCATAAATCGATCCCGAATGTATGTCAATACTTAGCTCTGACCCCTTTTCCCTTTTCCCACCTCAAACCGGGAGCTCCTTGGTTCTTCAAGCTCTCTGCGAATCTGATCTTGATATTGTAGCCGCCGAGGTGCGACGGTGTTTATCGTGAGAATCACTGCTTGCCTCACGAGGGTAAGGATTTCTGCGAGACCGGGCACTTGCAAGAGAAAGGTACTAACGTAGCCGAGCGGTGCGGAGGCATCGGCAACTACCACCACCCAAGGTCCGTAGTCGCCCCACAGGTACCCGTCCTCGAAGGGCTGGGTGGCGAGGTTACTCCAGATGCCTCCATCCGAAAGAAAGGAAACCGAGGGTACGCGCTTCTGCCGCTGCGGATGTTCATCGGAATCGAGCGGAGAGAGTTTCATGCGCCTCGGAGGGATGCCCGGAAAGCCAGCAGAAGCCCGGACGAGTGCCGGTACACTGAGGCTCTTCGAGTCGTAATGGATGCCAACATTGCTCATCACCTTCCTCTCCGACCAAGGCATCGTCGTCCGAGGACCAACCCCTAGCGGGAGATCTTCATAGATGCGGTAAATGTCTTTTGCTTTGGGCGTGTCTCCTCCTAAGCCCGTCGAGGCGTAAAGTGGGCGTCCGGTTATGAGATCGGTGCAGCAGATAACATGCTCCACCTTTTCATTTTGTAGATCTTCGATATGCACTTTTCCAGGCGCATCCCCGAAGAAGCGTCTTGCAATCAGCCACTCAACGAGCAGCCCACGGAGAAGGATCAGCGTGATCCAGAGAGCGAGCACGGTAATTGTCACGTACCAAGGCGGAGCCACTCCGAGCATAACCAGAAGAATGAGTGCAAGCGGCGGCAACGCCATGAGCACGAGAAGCGCTCGGACCCAGCCTTTCGTCAGGACGCCTTTGTTCACTACCGTGTCGAATAGCGCCTTTGTTTCAGACATCCAGAACTCGTCTTCGCTCATGCCCTTCATATCGTGCGGAACCTTTGCGAAGTAGTTTCTCGCGAGAACGGCGTTGGTGATAGAGCCCCCGGAGACAGAGGAGATTTGCTTGGGTTCGCGCCCTGCATCCCGCATCGCCATGAGAACGCCGAGTCCGAAGAGAGTAGCTCTGTGCCCCCCGCCGGAAATAGCGAGTCCCACCAGAGAGGATGTATCTAAGTGCGGACCTCCGTGGCCCATCTTGTTTAGGGTGTGTTGACGTTCAAGCTGCTCGAGGCGGTCTCGCTCCGGGCCATCAAGGATATCAGCAGGCAAGTCTGGCATTGTTTCGGCACCAGTCACAGGATGGCTAGCTGCTTCGCAAGCAAGCGTCTGAATGGGGTTGCACATAAATTGGTCTTCGCTTAGAGGTTTTCCAAAAGATTCAAGAAGGTAGGACCGTGGGCGGCGGATCGGACTGGCTGCCTGTGCCACCCTGCTTTTGGGCCTGTTTTTGCTCGTTTGAGATATTTTGCGCGACGGTGGAGCGAAGGCTGCTAAAGTTTTTGAGCGCGTTGTACCAAAAAGGTGCACCGAGACTGAGGAGGCCTACTGAAAAGAGCACTCCCCAGATATGACCTTCCCAACCATCGTACCAACTGTTTCCCCAACGGCCTCGATTATTTTTTGGAAACAAGTCGAAACCAGTGTTATTCGAAGTCGGCCTTGGCGGCGGCGTAGTCGCTCGCTTGCTTCTTCAGCGCATCAGTGACAGTTCTGTCGACGGTGTCGTTAAATGATTTCAGTAATGCCCCTTTGTTGCCGACTGACCCCAAGGCTTGTTCGATTCGACCAGTCAATTTTTCGCGGAGCCCCAGCAAAGAATGCGGCCATGAATATTTTCATCTTGAGACCTCCGATTTAACCGGAGCCTCTCGACAAGGCCGACTCGATCCACCCTCTGAAGCGGGTCGGGATATCTAGTGGGCTGAGGTGCACCGCGATTAGGCGGCCGCCCCTAAAGTGATGTCAATACAAAAATGACAAACTTATTTTTCATTTTCGATTGTTACGAAGTTTCCGATTCTCCTCTCGCATCGACGGATAATAGTCTACTGGATTATCACTGGTTTGCGCGGATTGGCACTTCGACCGCTTTCGTAGAGAGGCGTCTTGATTCGATCTAGAATTCCAAAATCCGATGCCCAATTGGGTTAGCTACTGATGATTTTGTCGTACGGCTCCGCGGTCCATTCACATATCAGTTGCGACAATTCCGCATTTGCTTCGCGAACTTCGGCCAGTGTTTTTCTCAGCCGCTCGATGCGCGCTCGATCAGGCGAGCGAGAGGCTGCCTCTCGCTCGCAAAAGTTCTTCAACCACCGATAAGCGAGCTACGCGATTGTCGACGACTGCAAGGCTGATTTTGAAAGGTTTTGGCAGACCACGATTAAGCCCGGCTTGTTGCTGTAGAATTACTCCCACTCGCCACACCGGCCACCCTAAAGGCGTAAATGAGGCGGTCGATTACATTGTTAGGATTGATGATTATGACTCCTCTTCGTCCGGTGCGTCCTCACCCTCGTCGTCACAGCAGCCGTCGATCGCCTGCGCGCTGCAGCACGCGCCGTGCGTCTTCGTGCAGCAGCCCCTGCGGCAGTCCTCGCAGCAGTTGCTGCAACAGCAGGGGTTCGGGATGGTGTATGCCATCACGTCGAGCGTCTTCACAGGCGTCATCGGATCGTCGCTCGTGATAACGAGCTCACACGCGCGCGGGCACCGCTCGCTCGCCTTGTACCGAATCAGCACGCTCAAGCACGACCCGGGATGCAGCGTTGCCGGAAACGGATTGTTGATGAGCTTCCAGTGCCTGCTCTTGCGCTTGAATGCGACGCTCGTCACGTGCAGCTTGCATTCGCCGACGTTGCAGATCGCGATGGTGCGCTCGCCGAGGCAGCACTCTTTGACGCCGCCGATGCACGTCGAGCCTGTGACGGCCAGCGTCCCAGAAGGCGCATTGCCGGAGACGGGTACGGTTCTAGGCCCGCTCGGGTCATCGCTGATCACAGTAATGGTTGCTGACTTAGAACCGAAACTGGTCGGTTGGAAGCGAATCGGTATCTGTAGAGAGCCTCCGGCTTCAATCGTCAGCGGATACGACAAAACGTCCGAGACAAGGAACTCGGCAGAAGAGGAAGTGATGCCGGTTATCGTGAGTGTGCAATGTCCGCTGTTGCTTAAGGTCAACATCTCGTCCGCATGAGATCCGATGCAGGCGTTACCAAAGCTGCCTGCGTCGGCGATGACCACGGCCAGCCTTGGCGGTTTTGCTGCGCCTGACACCGCCACCGTTTTAGCCCCGCCCGGATCATCGCTGGTTACGGTGATCGTTGCCGACTTTGAACCGAGACTAGCCGGCTGAAATCGGATCGGCACCAACAGGGAGGCTCCAGCTTCAATGGTGAGTGGGTATGACAAGACGCTGGGAACGAGAAACTCTCCGGAAGATGAGGTAATGTTGCTTACAGTGAGCACGCTGTAGCCGCTGTTGCTCAAGCACAGCACCATGTCCTTGATGGATCCTAGGCACACAGTGCCGAAATCACCGGCATCGGCGATCACCGTAGCCAGCCTCGGCGGGAATTTCACCTTGCGCAGAGCAATATTGTTGTCGTTCGGCACCAGACGCCAATCCTCGACCACTTCGCCTGTGGTGAAGTTGTCAGCGTTGCTGGGATCTTCAGTGGCCGAAACGATCATCAGCATGCCGTCTTCACCCAAGGCATTCTTGACCGGTATCCACTCGAATGGTCCAATCGTCCTCTCTTCAGTGTTGTTGGGCTGGAGTGTACCCACCGGCAATTCCGGCGTGGTCATGGGTTGCAAATCGTTTGGCCAGACAAGGCCGGCCAGGGGTTTGCAATGGTAACCCCTCACACTGACGTTGGTTGCGACCGATGTGCCTCGATTCTTGATCTTCACATAGGCGTAGTTAATGGCCCCCAGCGCGGGTTCTTCGTGCGTAGTGCCACCAGGCGAGCGACGGTTCCAAATCGTCGCGGTCGCAGAAAAATCCGCGAGATAGGCGTATTCGCCGGCACGGCCATCGTCGATATAGACGTCGACGATGGGTCGGGCCCCGTTGTTAAGGTTCTGTTTTTCGAACGACCAGGTGAACACTTTGCCGTAAGCGCCGCCGAAAACACCCGCCGACGTCCAGTTGCCGGCATCTGCCGTCAGCAGCGCATCAAGGAATTGCGCGGGCGTGCTTGGATTGCTCGTCGGGGTGAGCGTACCCACTGCGCGCAACATCAGGTACGCCATGCAGCGCGCGGCGAACTCGCGCCGGGTGAGGCTGGTCGAATCTCCCCCGATCGACCGGTAGACGCGAAACATCGTCGTCGAGAGGATCTGCTCGCTTAAATAACCACGGTCATCGTTTGGGCCACCCCAGCCCCAGCCGGCCGCAACAGTGCGATCATGACGCCGGTTAATCACATTGACCCACGGAAACGACTCAAAGCGATCAGGGGCTTGGGTGGTTGGATCGTTTAGGATTACGGCAAAGCTATCGCCAGCGCTGTGCGAAAAACCAAAGTTTGGGGTGGCGCCGCAATGATCGTAGATGATCCCATGTCCCCCCAATTCGTGGAGTACAACTCGCCAGTCGTTGGCGATACCGATAGGATTAGTTGTATCGCCCAAATCTGCGAGTTCAAAGTCGACGTTAGCGATTCCATCGCCATCACCGGAACAGGAAGCATTTCGCTCAATCCCATCCGCCGAACCAAAACGCCCGCGATGATCAACGGGGACGGGGAAGGTTGTGCCATCGAAGTAGCTGCTAATAGGGAACCCAAGTTCTTCGACTAGCCGGAAAAAGCGGTTGCAGTGATAGTAAGCGTTGACGGCAGCAAAGTCGTTGGTGCGTGAGCCATAGTTGAAGTTGGTGCCGGGCGCCGCAGTGGGAGGCGCAGCGGTTGCCAACTCGAAATCGGAGATTTGCACAAAATTCCCCGTCAGAGCTTGATTGGCGCCGGGCGCAGGGGCGGTTAAGTTCAACAATATCCTGCTGCTTCGTAATGGGTCAAGCGTTGCGGCATTCGCGGCCGGTGAATTCGCGTTGTTGCCTGTCAAAGTGATCGGATCCTGCGGGAATACCAGCCCATCCACCGCTGAGGTTAACGCCCGCAAATTAAGGATCGCGTCGGTCTCCACTTCGACCAGCATCCGCCAGTTCGCTGATTGGCGTTCGGAGGTTAGCCTCACAATGAGCTCAGCCACAAGGTACCAGTGCCCTGTCTGGATCGATTTGGGCACGGGCTGCAGTGGCAACGTCGGAGGCGGGCTAGAGAGTGGTCGATCAATCGGTTGCGTCGCGCTCTGTTTCGGCACGTACATGCTGGGCGTTGGCTCCGGGTGGGCTTCGGTGCGCTTGTCGGGATCGTAGCGGTAAATGAAGAAGCGTCCGCGGATCAGTCGTGCGGTAATCTGCCGGTCGTCGGGCCCTTTCGAGGTTTTGGCAGACTCTCCGAGGATGTCTGAGAGCAGGTTGGAACCGGCCGCGTCGGACGCCTTAGGCCGCTTGGCTGTAGGTCGCGAAGGGGGGACGTCGCCCTTTTCGCCGGTCGCAAACAGCCGGCGATAACGCTCTATGGCTTGAGCCGCCGGCATCTTCGCATCCATGCCATGTTCGCTAGTGTTAGTCGCTGCCACGACGCGGGCGGGAGGCTGTTTGAGGGTGACGGTGATGCCTGCTGCCCAGACAGGCGTGTTGAGCCACGTTTGGTAGTAGGCGTAGGTAGCCGAGTCGAACAATGCCTTCTCCTCGCTGAAACGGTACTCGACGTCCTGGGGCTGAGGATCGAAGTACGACACGGGCTGATCGAGGCTGCGCAGCGCTTCCGGGGCGAGGTTGAGTTTCTCGGCGATGTTGCGGATGTATGCTGTAGCGGCCTCGCGACCGCCGAGATGTTCAACCTCGCGGTATTTGTCGATGTGTTTGATTCCGCGCACCTGGCCGGAATCGTCAAGTGTGATAGTGGCTTTGAGGTTTGGATCGTAAATTGTTCGCATAAATTATCTCCTTAGTTTTTTATCAGATTGTAGTTTGCGATTTGCGAATATCTGGATGGCTTAGTGTATTCTGTTGCTCAAGGTCTCTTGATTGCCCAACAAGAGGTGATCTGCTCGTAACGGGGGCTAACAAATAAAATCTGCATTGTTGGGTTCCGGCTTCAAAAGTCAACCTATACGTCCCGGTTGGATCGGATTCGGATAAAGGCGAAACCCAAGGCATAGCATCTCGTTCTTGAGCGTGCAAGTTCACGTTACGCGGTCATTACACTCTTCTAACCCCACGGTGCGGCAGGTGGTAAGCTATAGGCTAGGCTCCTAGCACTAGATCACCTAGTCTGGCCGGCCAATTACTTAGATTGCAGCGAACAGAATCTTTATGCGGAAAATCTTTGAAATTCGTTGCCGTCGCACAGCTTCATCCGAAGGCTCTTCAGAATCGTCCGCTTGCGGCGATTGATCGTGGATTGATTGGTATTCATCGTGTTGGCCACTTCGGTTTCTGTGCGTTCCTTCCAAAACAATTGTTCGATCAGCCTCCGCTGCTTAGCGGGTAAGGTGCCGACAGCACCGCGGAGATCGTCATTAGAAGGATGTGTTTCATTCAGCTTTGCGGAAAATGAAGCGTTCAATTCAGGACGCTCGAAACGCGTGGGCTCTTCTTCGCGGGAATCGCTGGCGACAAGATGCAGTGCATATCTCCATTCCTTGCGATAACGCGCGAGACATCGGCTTATTATTCGACAATAACCAAAACCAGCCAGCGGGACGCCTCGGTCAGGATCGAAATCACACAGAGCCTGCCATGCCGCAGCGGTTGCGACCGCCGCCAATTCTTCAAACCAGTCGTCCCGCGACCAATTCGGCGGCACGCGCCAAGACCGAGTCCGCTTTAACCCCGATTGCACTGCGAACCGAAGAGTCTCATCCATGTCCGACAAATATCTGAAGTGGTAATAGCTCTTTTCCTCCCTAGGTGTTCTCCCTTAAGGTTGGAGCCTCGCAAAGGATCTCCAACAATTTTGAGTGACTTTCATCACCAACTCCATGTTGCGAGCGAAGCCTGCGCTCGCGGTTTACCGTGCGGGGAGAGGGTAAGGTGGCTTGGCTGGAGTCGCCTAACGGACTTGACGCAACCGCAGAATTCCAAGTTCACGAAAAATCGTCAACGAAAATCTTTCGAAATTTCTGCCGAATTCTGAGGCTGTTTTGGCGGCACATAGGGTCAGGCGTCATTTATTGACAGACCGAAATCCATTCCCGGAGCGCGCGCGCGCAGGCTCGCAGGGTGGGACTGCGGTTGCCGGGCGACCACGCAACTGTTTGACTCGCGCTAGCCGCACTCCCCGCGCCGGGGCGTTCAGAAAGCCAACCCTGTACGTCCTCGTGTAATTCGCCGGTTCCGGTTGCCGGCGCTTGCTATCCCTTCTCCGGCTCTGCCGCTCCGCTCTTTGTCCCTGAAAGCAAGTCAACACGAATCATTGGATCCTCGGGTAGCACAATTGGGCCTTCCCAGCGAAGGAATCCGGCAGGCGGCGGGTTTGTCAGCCAAATTTTTGTATCTGGCACATCAACGAAGAATTTCGCGATGAACGGAATTTCCGGATGAATGATGAAGCGATCGCCCTTCAGCGAGCGTCCCGACATTCTCATGCGTTGAACCCCGCCGTGAGAAATTGTCACTGTTACAACTTGCGGGGCAAGCGTTGGGAACGGCGAAAAACCGACTGCCTTGAGCTGAACTTGTTCGCCACTCAAGAGGCGTTCGCGCAGATTACTCAAGGCAAGGCTGAACCCAAACCCGGCAAAGGTCCGGCCCGGTTCAATATTAATCCTTTTGGACACATCCTTATGATCTTGCCGGATGTGTGCGCTGGCGATTCCAGTCAGAAAGTCCGCAGCGAATTCACGCTGCGACCTTCCGTGTTTCAATTCTTTCCAGGACCATTTTTCCTGAATCAGTTCTGGTTGTTGTCGAAATTGTGAGTGTTCCTCATACACCTCGCCGGCGGAAAATTTGTAAGTGATAATGATATGCAGCCGATTGCTCTCTACCCACTGCCTGAACTCACCGTCAGCAAGCTTTTTTCCATTGATGTCACAGAGTCCCGGATAACCATGCGCAGCGCCCGCCAACTCTGTTACTTCGATCGCGGAGCCTGACGACGTGAGAAATCCGACCGCGAGCGCTGAGAAAAGCGCTGCCAGTTTTCTTTTCGCGATCATACGTGCACACCTATCGTAGTAGGGCAAAGTGACGGCGGCACTGGATCGGCGTTGCCTTCTCCGATTTTGGTAACGCGGCCGTTACCAAGTTGATTCACATTTGTGATCGACAATCCTCTGACTGTCGTTATACTTGCCCGCGATGAGCGCCGACATGCTTTATTCAGCAGAAACCGCAAACGCCTCGCGGTTTGTCTGCATCTTGGCGCTCGTAGTCTGGCGATAAAAAGCGACCGTTCCTCAGCGGGCGCTGATTTCCCTCTCACTTTTCTTAAGGGAGATTTCGTGTCCGCGTCAGCGAACAAAACCAACTCTATTTGAAAATATGTTGATTGTAATGAAACCGAGCGCCACTGCGCGCGACATCGATGCAGTGGTCAACGTCATTGAGGCCATCGGCTTTCGTGCACATGCAATGCCAGGCGCTACGCGCACGGCGATCGGCATAACAGGCAACGAAGGTCCGATTGACGGCCGGCGTTTCGAAAATCTGCCCGGTGTTGCGGAAGTCATCCGGGTCACCAAACCGTACAAGCTGATCACACTCGATCTGCGACCGGAGAAAACGGT
>WNFY01000962.1_pt1 | contig 39052 bp, 34 predicted proteins | sample 5400091 | NCBI WGS metagenome assembly WNFY01 (sample SAMN13153364, study PRJNA577476) | soil metagenome | isolation source: 60 cm soil or saprolite under grassland replicate 1 | place: USA:California | collected 2016-06-15 | reverse complement strand
TTCAAAACTTCATTTTTTTCTTTCGCTTGCTATTAATTATTTTGTATGAATTTCTTCATCACTATAAACCTATTTGTATGAACACTGTAATTGTACCCGTAGATTTTTCTGACACATCACTTAATGCTGCACGGTATGCGGCTAAGTTATTAACCGGCCACACCGGAGTTGAAATGATTCTTTACCACATGTATGTAAAACCTAATGAAGAAGAGAACAGCATAGAAAACATTGAAAATCTCAAGAATGAACTTTTACAAAATGATTCAGTTAATATAACCACATACACTGAACAGGGTGGTGATTTTGTAGATGAACTTGAAAAGTTAGTCCGCCATCGCGAAGCAGATTTGGTAATTATAGGTATTACCGGACGCTCTTCATTAGCGCAGATCTTTATTGGCAGCAATGCATTAAGAATGGCAGAAAATAAATTTTGCCCCGTAATGATCATTCCGCCCAATTGCCAGTTCAGGGAAGTAAAAAATGTGCTGCTTACTTCTGATCTTAAAGATGTGATGGGTACAACACCTTCCGTTCCAATTAAGAAAGTGTTGAAAACTTTTCAACCCAAGCTACATGTGGTAAACGTAAATGAAGATACTTATATAGCGCTTAGCGAAGAGCATGAAAATGAAAAGGAAAAATTAAGAAAAATGTTTGAAGAGTTTGATCCTGAATTTTATTTTCTCCGCCTTTTTGATGTAGATGAAGCTATTAACGAATTTGCCAATGATAAGAACATTGATCTTATTATAAACATTCAAAAAGAACATTCACGTTTTTACAGATTTTTTAAAAGCAGCCATACCAAAGCCCTCGCTTATCAAAGTACAATACCTGTGCTGGTTGTGCATGAGTAACTTGTTTGAAAATATGATTATACCCAATGTTTGAAGCGTTGGGTTTTTTATGTTTTGTGTTTTGGCTTCTGTGTTTTAAGTTCAGGGTTCTAAGCTGAATGTTGATTTTTGAAAGTTCCATCAGGTCTGTCCGGCTTTCACTAATTCCAAATTCCTAATTCCCAATTCCCAGTTATTTTTGCGGGGATGCAATACACACTAAAAAAATCACTGGGTCAGCATTTTCTAAAAGATGAAAACATCAGCCGTAAGATTGTAGTTGCATTGCAGCAAGGCTTTGATAACACAGGCATAAAACAACTTCTTGAAGTTGGTCCGGGTGGAGGTGCACTTACAAAATACTTGTTGCAGCTAAAAGAAATAAATTTTAAAGCGGTAGAACTGGATGCAGAAAAAATAATTTACCTGGAACAAAATTATCCCTCAATAAAAGACAAGATCATTCATCAAAACTTTTTGGATATTGATGCGCCTTTTAAAAATTCATTTATAGTTATCGGCAATTTCCCTTATAATATTTCTACACAAATAGTTTTTAAAGTGCTTGAATGGAAAGAGCAGGTACCTGTAATGATAGGGATGTTTCAAAAAGAAGTGGCACAAAGGATCGCATCAAAACCAGGAACAAAAGCATATGGCATATTAAGTGTGCTGGTGCAGGCATTTTATACGGTTGAGTATTTGTTTGATGTGCCGCCGGGTTGTTTTACACCGCCTCCAAAAGTGATGAGCGGAGTGATACGGTTTAAACTACGAACCACGAAATTTGAAGTACGAAGTGAAAAAGCATTTTTTACATTAGTAAAGAGAGCATTTAATCAAAGAAGAAAAACGCTGCGCAATGCAGTGCGAACTCTGTTTGATGAATCAATATTAAAAGAAGATATTTTTAATAAACGTGCAGAACAATTAAGTATTGAAGATTTTGCAACACTGACTTTTAAAATGAAATGAGATTTGTAGTTAAGCAACAGGTTGAAAGATAAATTGAAAATTGATAATGAAAAAAGTACTTATCACAGCGAAAGCACATGATTATTTAATTGACCGCTTACAAAAAAAAGGGTACGAAGTGCTATACCAGCCAACAATAACTTATGAAGAATTGACGGCATCAATAAAAGATATAAATGGAATAATTGCTACAACAAGATTGAAAATTGATGAACATATTCTTGATGAAGCAGTACAATTAAAGTGGATTGGGCGCCTCGGCAGCGGCATGGAACTGATTGATGTTGATTATGCAGAAAGCAAAGGCATTATTTGTGTAAGCAGTCCCGAAGGGAACCGTAACGCCGTAGCAGAACATGCATTGGGATTGCTGTTGAATCTGATGAATAAAATCAGCAGCAGCTATGATGAAATAAAACATGGCAAATGGATACGCGATGCAAACAGGGCAACAGAACTAAGCGGCAAAACAGTAGGCATTATTGGTTATGGTAATACAGGCTCTTCTTTTGCAAAACTGATCGCTTCATTTAATGTAACAGTATTGGCACATGATAAATACAAATCTGGTTTCGCAAGAGATTATGTGAGAGAAGCCGAACCCGAGCAAATTTTTCGCTATGCCGATATTGTAAGTCTGCATATTCCGCTCACAGAAGAGACTTATCATTATGCGAATCACCATTTTTTTAATTCATTTCACCAGCCTCCTTATTTTATTACTACATGCCGTGGAAAGGTCACAGATACGGCGGCACTCATACAGGCACTGGAAAATAAAAAAATAAAAGCTGCGGGTCTGGACGTGTTGGAAAATGAAAAATTAAGTAAGCTTTCTAACCAGGAAAAACACCAATTGGAATGGTTGTGCAAACAACCCAACGTAGTGATTACACCACATATTGCAGGCTATAGTCATGAGGCTTTTTACCTGATGGCAAAGGTGATACTGGATAAGTTGGAAAAGGCAGGATGCTTGTAAAGTAAATAAAGTAGATAAGTAGATAAGTAGATAAAGTATATAAAAGAGTGCTTTAGAAGCTGTTTAAATTTTTATTTTTTGATACCAGCTTTAATATTTTGTAGCATCGTCCCTTGCGTCGCAAGCACTTTATCAGTATATTATTGGGCATCTTCAGATGTATCCTAATTAAAAATTAGGGCAGCAAGTAAAAAAATATTATAAAAAAATTTCATTTCCTCTATCAGTTTTAAAGATAATTTTTTTATATTTTTGTAGTTCTGCAACGCTGCACGTCCTGTGGCGTTGTATTTTTTTTATCTCTTTGTTAAACATCAATAACTATGAGTGACATAATGTATGTATCAAAAGAAGCTTTCGAAAGCATGAAAGAAGAATTGCATCGTATGAAGTCAATTGACAGACCGGCAGCTTCCAGAGCTATTGCAGAAGCTCGTGAAAAAGGTGATTTAAAAGAAAATGCAGAATATGATGCCGCAAAAGAAACACAGGGCATACTGGAAGCTAAAATAAAACTATTGGAGAGTCAGTTGGCTTCGTCTCGTATTGTTGATATAAACACAATTGATACGAGTAAAGTGTCCATTCTTACAAAGGTTACCATTACCAATGTAAGCACTAAAAAAACGGTTACTTACCAGATAGTGGGCGAGAAAGAAGCTAATCTTAAGGCGGGAAAAATTTCTGTTGATTCACCTATTGGTAAGGGATTGCTTGGCAAAGCAAAGGGTGAGATTGCCGAAGTGCAGGCGCCAACAGGTCTTATAAAATTCAGAATAGAAAACATTACGATATAATCATTTTAGATGAGATATTGGGTTTTAGACCCAATGTCATTAAACACATTTTCAGTAATAAAACTTTCTTCCGTAGCAGACAAATGTCTGCTACAGTTGTTATAGCTCTGTCTTCAACAATTTTAGCGTGAAAGTTTTAATAACATTTCTTGAGCATGGGATAACAACAACTTTTAAATAGCGGGAAAAAATTTTTTGAGCCGCATCGGTGCTGATAGTTAAATCATTATCAGTTCATCTGTTTTATCAATACTAACATTTGCCGGAACTGCACAATAGGTGAAATGCAGTCTCAGTGTTTGTTACAGCGTAGTTAACAGGTGCAAAAATAAATGGTTGAAAAGTTTATCCACAAATAGTGGAACAGTCTTTGCACTCGTCAGTCTGGACGCTACCTTTACGCGATTTTGCGTTTTATTAAGAAAGGAATTAAAATATTTGAAAATCTTATCCGTTCAAACCACGTATGAATCTATATTTCAGGAAAACTGTCATTTTATTTTTTGCTATTGTGTTAACGCCTGCTGTACACGCACAGTATACCAAAGCAAATAATGACCCCGATGCAGATTTTAAACTTGCCAAAGAACTTTATCAAAAAGAACAATTTAGTTTAGCGTATCCATTATTTAAAACGCTGTATGCAGAAGATAAAAGCAACAGCAGCATTCCTGTCGCTATACAAACTGAATCAAAATATTATTCCATTGTATGCGGTCTTGAATTGAAAGATGAAACTGCCGAGCAGGCAGCAATTGAGTTCATTAATCTTGAACACAATGAGCCAAGAGTTGAAATGATGAGTTATCATCTCGGGGAATATTATTATAATAAAAAAGATTTTGCAAACGCTGTTACCTATTATGAAAAGGTAACGTATGATAATCTCAGCAACAATGAAATTGCCAACATGAAATTTCATCTTGGTTATGCCTATTTTACCATGCCGCGCTTTAGTGATGCGAAACCTTTATTTGACGCGATAAGACAAATTAAAAATGATCCAAATTATATTGATGCTAACTATTACTATGGCTTTATAGCTTTTCGCGATAAGAATTATAAAGAAGCGTTGAATGCTTTTAAAATTACAGAAGATAAACCCGCATATAAAGGCATTGTTCCTTACTACATAACAGAAATATATTATTACAATGGTGAGAAAGATAAAGCGTTGGACTATGCCGAAAAAGCTTTGCAGAAAGGTAATCAGTACTACGATTTGCAGATGAGACAAATAGTGGGGCACATTTATTTTGAGAAGAAAAATTTTTCTAAAGCATTGCCTTATGTAGAACAATATGTTTCGCAAACAGAAAAAGTGAGCAGGGAAGATCTGTATGAGCTTTCATATGGTTATTACCAGGCAAAACAATATCGCAAGGCAGTAGATGGTTTTAAAGAACTTGGTGGTAAACAGGATTCACTTGCACAGAGCAGTATGTATCTGTTAGCTGATGCTTATCTGCAGTTGGGGCAAAAACAAAGTGCAAGAAGTGCTTTTCTTTTTTGTGCATTGAACAGCAGTAATAAGGCGCAAAAAGAAATATCAAAATTTAATTATGGCAAACTCTCTTATGAGTTAGGTTATCCGGATGTTGCGTTGAATGAATTAAAAGGCTTTATTACAACTTATCCAAATTCAGAATATGCAGGTGAGGCAAAAGAATTACTGGTAAGTGTGCTCGCTAATACAAACAATTTTAAAGAAGCGCTTGATCTTGTTTCAGCAATGAAATCACCCGGCGAATCGGTAAAACAAGTTTATCCGAAAATATTATATGGCCGTGCTGTTGAACTGATAAATGATCAACAAATAGAGCAGGCCGATAATTTGCTTAATCAGGTGTTTGCTACTCAGTATAACGAAAGTCAACTTCCTTTTGTCAACTTTTGGAAAGGTGAAATTGCATTTCGTCTTAATGAATTTGATTCGGCTGTTTATTATCTCGGTAATTATATGAGAACCCCTGTTGCGTCCGGGGAAGTAAATCCTGCCAATGCACGATACACTTTAGGATACAGCGCCATGCGGCAAGAAAATTATACGGATGCTTTAAAATATTTTGAACAAATCACCACTTCTGTTTCACCTTCATCTACTCCTTTGGAACAGGATGCTTATGCACGCCGCGCAGATTGCTATCTTATGGAGAAGAATTACAGCAAGGCGTTGCAGATGTATGATAATATTATCAGCAACAACTTAAAAGGTGCAGATTATGCCTTGTATCAAAAAGCAGTTATTGCCGGAGCAACGGGACAGTATAATCAGAAAGTAACTTTATTACAATCGGTGGCTATGCGGTATCCGTCATCATCAATTGTATTGGATGCAAATATGGAAGTAGCAAATACTTATCTCGCCAATGAAAATTATGATGCTGCAATTCCTGCACTCAATGCCGTTTTAAAAAATAAGAATGCTGCTTCGTTAGCACCGCAGGCTTATTTAAAATTAGGTATTGCATATTTCAATCAAAAGGACAATAACCAGGCACTAAATAATTTTAAAAAACTTATTTCAACTTATCCTAACTCAGAAGAAAGTAATGAAGCAGAAGATTATGTACGCAATATATTTATAGATAATCAGCGCCCCGGTGATTTTGTAGCTTTCATGAAACAGAATGGAAAGGAGGTTAGTTATTCACAGGAAGATTCACTTACTTACATTTCTGCAAATCTTGCCTATAGTAATAAATCATATGACAACGCATTAAAAGGATTCAGTAATTATCTGCAAAAATTTCCGGATGGTGAATATGCTGTTGATGCAAATTATCAAACTGCTGAAATATACAACAGCAGGAAAGATTTCAAGAACGCCTTGCAGTATTATTCTGCGGTTGCAGATAAAGCACCCAATAAATATGCAGAAGCAAGTGTATTGACTGCAGCACGAATTTGTTATTTTGAATTAAAAGATTACGCAAAAGCAGAACAATATTTTCAGCAGTTAAAATCAATTGCTGTAACTGATGAAAATAAATTGGAAAGCATGCGTGGTTTATTACGTTGCCAGTTCAAATTATCTCAATGGGCAGAAGCAGTGCCTAATGCACAAGAGTTATTGGAGCAAAAAGGAATCGCAACAGATGATAAAATGATGGCGAACATGGTTATTGCAAAGAATTATCAAAACAACAATCAGGTGTTTGAAGCATTGGCCGCATATAAGGCAGTGGTAGAACTTGGTAAATCAGAATATGCAGCAGAAGCACGTTATCACATTGCTGAAATACAATTCTCACAAAATAAATTACAGGAAGCAGAGAAAGCAAGTTTTGATGTGATAAATAAAGCTGGCTCTTATGATTATTGGATAACAAAAGCTTACATTTTGCTGGGAGATATTTACTACAAAGAGCAGGATTATTTTAATGCAGAGGCAACATTGAAGAGCGTGATTGAAAATTCTGCCATACCTGAATTGCAAACAGAAGCACAAAAGAAATTAGATGTGGTTGTTATGGAGAAGAATAAGAATAGTAAAGTGGAGCAGTAGTAGTTTGTAGTTAATTTATTATTGCAATTCGAAATTCAAGAAAGCTAAATAAAGAACTCAACCTCGAAGTGAGTGACACAAGGGACGATGAGTAATATATCTGAAGCTGGTAACATAAAAAAGAATTACAGAAATAAAACTGAATGAAAAAAATAATTTTAATAGCAGTACTTAGTTTATTGGTTGTAAATGTTTTTGCCCAGCGCAGAGCAAGAAAGCGTGAGGCTAAAAAACAAGAAACACAAACAACAACAGAGATAAAATCTGATACATTGCCTCAACGTACCGTTACAGTCACTTCTGCGTTTAAACCATCTTTAAAGCCAACGTCAAAAATAAATTTCAGTGCTGCAACACCTTCACCTGACACAACAAGACATGTATTGCAATATGACGTGCCTGCGCAAAACATTATATTCTCTTATCTGTCACCTGCATTAAAACCAATTGCCCAAAACATTGATACAAATATTCATTGGGAGAACAGAAGCTTTGTAAAAGTGGGTTATGGAAATTTTACAACACCTTATTTGCAGGCCGGTGTTTCAATGGGTGACGGCGTGCAATCCGTGATTAATATTAACGGTAAATATACTTCTTCAAAAGGGCCGATACCATTTCAGCAGTTTAGCAAAACAGATTTAGATGCAATTGGTATTTTCAGTACGCCAGATAATAAAAAGGAATGGAGCGGAAAAGTTTTTTACGACAACAACACACAATATGAATATGGCTTTTCACCCGACACATTAAAATTCTCTAAGGATGATTTGCGACAGAGCTTTACAACATTTGGCGGTAAGGTTGCATTAAGAAATAAAACACAAAATACTGCAGGCATTAATTATAACCCGAATATATCGCTTGGTTTGTTTCAGGATAATCATGGAGGTAAAGAAAATACTTTTAGTTTCAGTGCACCCATGTCAAAATCTTTTACAAAAGCTCTTGTATTCAATTTAGGACTTAGCGCGGATATAACTTCTTACAAAAGCGATAGCGCTGGAACCATCAACAACAACATTTATTATCTCACACCGGCAGTAGAATTTAAAACACCAAACTTTAAATTGGTGGCAGGCATCACACCTTCGTGGGATAATTCAACATTCAATTTTCTCCCCAACATTTCTGCTGAAGCAAAATTGCAGGACGAGCGATTTATTTTGCAGGCAGGATGGATTGGCTATTACAATAAGACAACTTATCAATACCTCGCTTCAATCAATCCATGGTTGCAGCAACCTAAATTTTTATTGAATACAAAAATCAAAGAGCAGTATGCAGGCTTCAAAGGTTCGGCAGGAACACATGTTACTTATGATGCGAGAGTAAGTTATCTGCAATTCACTAATCAACCTTTGTTTGTAAATGATACAATCACCGGCAAATCATTTTTTATTATGAATGAATCGCAGATGAAAGCCATCCGCATTCATGGTGAAATAGGATACACGATGGCTGAAAAACTTTCTTTGCTTGCGGGTGCCACATTTAATCAGTACAGTTCATTAAAGGATAATGCCAAAGCATGGGGATTACTTCCGCTTGAATTAAATGGGTCTTTGCGTTGGCAGATTATAAAAGAATTTCTGGTGAAAAGCGAAATATATTTTTGGGATGGTGCGCAATGGCGTAACAAAGCCTATGGAAGCCAGAAGCTGAAGCCTGCAGCAGATGTAAACCTTGGCGTTGAGTTCACCATACTTCCTCAACTGAATGGTTGGGTGCAGGTGAATAATCTTTTCAATAATAAATATGAACGCTGGAATCAATATCCTGTGTTGGGTTTCAATGTGCTGGCTGGAATAGTATATTCTTTTGGTGACATAAGAACTACTTTGAATAAATAATTATCGCGATTGGTGAGTGGTGAGTAAAGAGTCATCAAATAATTCAACAATCAATAATAACTAATTAATAATTTCTTCATCATAAACTATAACTACAAACTACAAACCACAAACTATAAATGCATCAATACATTCATAAATATTTTGCATTGTATAAAAATGTAACGTTACCCGGCATTGGTTCTTTCAATACAGAAAAACAAAATGCAAAACTTGATTTTATAAATAAAACCTTACATCCCCCTATACCTGTTATTCGTTATGATAAATATGACAGGACTGATGAAAGGTTTTATAATTTCTTATCAAGAGAAACCGGAGTTAGTGAAAATGATATGATAAATAACTTCAATCATTTTACAGAGCAATTAAAAGAGCAGCTTGAAACAAAACATATTCTTCAATTACAGGGAATTGGAATACTTACAAAAAATGCATCAGGTTATTCTTTTGTTGCAGATAATACTGTTCAAACTTTTTTCCCTGATTTAATTGCAGAAAGAGTGATAAGGCAAAATGCAGAGCATACCGTTAAGGTTGGTGAGGAACATAAAACATCAACTCAAATGCACAGAGAATTGCGGAAAATAGAAGTAAAGAAAGATAATTGGTTTGTAACTGCTCTTATACTTGGCGCAATTGGTGTTGTTGCAATTGCTTTATATTATTTGATTAAGAAATAAAATATGACTTGTCATTCTGCTGCTTAAAATTATAGTGTACGAGTGTGCGACTCAACCGTTGTTCCATATTTTATTCTAACGCTGAGTCCATAAAAATAATTACTAAATCAACAACTCAGAACTCAGAACATAGAACATAGAACTTATTTCATCAATCTATACACTGGATAACGAAGATATGCGGGCTCATAATAAGGTGAGTTTTTATAAACGAAATCTAACTGCACTTTTGCTGAGGCAGCCAAAGTTGTATCGCTTTTTTTCTTTTCTTCAAGTTGCTGTTTTATATCCGGATGCTGTTGTAAATATTGTGCAGCAACATCTTCCCAGCGGTAATCGCTGTAACCCTCTTTCTGTTGCAGTATAGCATCAAAAAAATTCCAGTGAAAGAAACTATCATCACCTAATGGCTCCAGTGTTTCTACAATATATCTGTCTGCCTTCTGACCTGCATATACAATATAATCACCTTTCAAAAAATGGATAGTATCTGTTTTTGCAGTGAGTTTTATATTATAATTGAAATGATGTTTTTCGTATGCCTTTGGAACGCTTTTGTAATCATCAATATGATAATACTCAACTTCTATAGTGGTGTCTTGTGTTATTCTTTTCACTAAAACTCCATTAAGTTGCAACAATGTTATTACATCATGCCATCCTTGCGGGATAATATAAGCTTTCGGTTTTTTAACTGTTATAGTTGGCACAAATGTGTTAAAGAATTTTACTTCTTTATCATAGGGTTTACTGTGATCATAAAATAAACGTGATAAACCTGTTACCTCACTTATTTTTGTAGCGGCCTCATATCCTTTAAAATGAACCATGTCATATTGTGTTGTATCAGCTCTCCAGCTCAATGGAAATATCTGTTGTTGTTTAATTGCTTCTATTGAAGCATTTCGTTTATTAATAATATCATTTGCATATACAGATGCTTTTTCTATTACTGTCTGCATAAATGCATAAGTGCTGTTAACCCTGTCGGCAAAGGGTTTCAGCATATGTGTTTCCGGTACAAAGGCAATCGTTTGAAATAAGGCTGCATAGCCACTGCTGTAACGGGGGGGATCATAAAATGCAATCCATCCTTTATCCGGACTTGCTTCTTCAAAATTTACATAAGGGCACAAAGGCCATTTCTTTTCTTCCATGCCTTTATAAAGTGCCGGTTCAAATATATCATGAAGAAATTGTCCTGTCTCTCCACTAAGTTTATTATATTGCGTCGTAAGAATGGTTATTGTATGCTGGTAATCGGCGCCATCGCTCACGTGATTGTCAATAAAAATATCCGGATTAACCCATTGAAAAATTTTTTCGAATACCCTTGCATCTTTCGAATCCGCCTTTATGAAATCCCTGTTCAGATCGAGATTTTGTGCATTTCCACGAAATCCATAGCTTTCAGGTCCATTTTGATTAACCCTTGAAAAACTGTTGCGGTTAAGGCATCCGCCGATATTATAAACAGGGATAATTGCAAGTACAACGTTATCTTGTATTTTTATTTTATGTGTTGCAATGTCTCGTAACAACATCATGCTTGCATCAATGCCATCGGGTTCGCCAGGATGAATGCCATTGTTAATTAATATAATAATCTTATGTTGCTTATGCCATTCAACGGGATTAAGTTTATTGTCGGGGCAATACATAACAAGTTGCAACGGATAGCCGGCATCTGTGGTATTAAAATTTTTTATACCAACGTTATTACTCAGTTTATCAAGCATAGCATAATATTTAATGCATTCATGATAAGTAGCCGTTTGCATGCCTTTGCTTTTTTCAAAAGGAGTAATTATATTTTGCGACGAACTATGAATGCCCAAAATAATAACTGTTATTACTATTAAAAACTTTTTCATAATTTGTACATCAATTTTTACTGAAGATAATGGAAAACAATTACAGAATACTAATTGCAGAAGACGAACCCAAGCTTAGCCAGGTTATACAGGAAGAGCTTTTGCGCCAGGGCTATAATGCTGATGTTGCGTACGACGGAGCCGTGGCAGAGCGGTTATTTAAGGAACATACTTATTCCGTGGTTTTGCTTGATATTAATCTTCCTTATAAAAACGGTTTAGCATTATGTAAAGAATTCAGGCAGCAAAACAGCAAAGTGCCTATCATTATGCTTACTGCACTGGGAGAAATACAGGACAAAGTAGATGCTTTCAATCTTGGAGCGGACGACTACATTGTAAAGCCGTTTCATTTTGATGAACTGTTTGCACGCATAAAAGTGTTTCTAAAAAGAGCAGAAACAACAACAGAAGTAAATGATAAAATTATTGTTGCCGACCTGGAAATTGATATGAATAAGAAAACGGTTACACGTGCCGGCAAAAATATTAATCTTACTGCAAAGGAATTTGCGTTGCTGGTGCTGCTCTGCCGTAACATTGGTAAGGTAATATCAAAGACGGTGATACTGGAAAAAGTATGGGAGCTTAGTTTTGATACAGGTACCAATACTATTGAAGTGTACATTAGTTTCCTCCGTAATAAAATTGATAAGCCTTATTATAATATTAAAGACACTGATAAAGCAACACTCAATAAACTTGCTGATTACCTCCCAAGAAGTCCATCAAATTTTCATTCTGTTCTGCTTGATAATGCTTACCATGTTATAACAACAGATCCGAAAACATTTAATTATAAAACTGACTCAACTTTTTTGCAGAAAGTTAAAGTGTTGAAAGAGATCAATTTTTCAAATAGCGATACGCAAGGCATAGCACTTTATCTGAATAAGGCAGGCAAAGATGCTTATGTAATAACTACTGGTTTCGACAAATACTCACAAGCAAGGCTTTCTTCCTTAAAGTTCATTATGATTCTTGTTGCAATAGGAGGCATTCTTATTACAGCCATATTTGCTCTCTGGTATGTGATTTTAGCTACCAAGCCACTGGTTAATCTTAGTAAGCAAATGCGGCATGTTTCCGAAAGCAACTTAAAACAAAGAGTGGATGTTGTAAAAGGAAATGTAAAATATAATGAGATTGTTCAAATCGCTACCAACTTTAATAATATGCTCGAGAGGTTAGAGAAAGCGTTTCAGGTACAAAAAAATTTTGTTCATCATGCCTCACATGAATTAAGAACACCGCTTGCTACTATGCTGTCGCAAACAGAATCAGCATTACGCAAAGAACTAACAACCAAAGAGGCAACACGTGTATTAGAATCTTTAAGGGAAGACCAGCAGGAAATGATTGATCTCACTAATTCATTACTGTTACTTTCACAATACGAAAATGTGCATTATTCTTCCAGTTGGCCTAAAATAAGAATGGATGAATTGATATATGAAGTAATTGCTGCTGCTCAAAAAATGTTTGAAGGAATTAATATCAGTTTTGATTTTATAAAATACCCCGAAAAAGAATCGTATCTGTTTCTTCCCGGCAATGAAACGCTTTTACGTTCTGCTTTTCGCAATCTCATAAAAAATGGATACCTGTATTCAAATGATCAACAGGTGAACATTACAATGGAAGCATATTCAAAAGGCATCTATATTCATTTTGAAAACAAAGGCCGCGGACTAAGTGCAGAGGATAAAGAGAGACTGTTTCTTCCATTTTTCAGAGGAGAAAATGCGCAAAATAAAAAAGGCTTTGGTCTTGGTTTATCCATTGTAAAAAGGATAGCAGAATTGCATAAGGGCTCAATAAATTACCAGGAGGTAAATCATGAAATTAATCGCTTCACATTAATATTACTTCGTCCCTGATACCTTTTTGTGAGTGGTGATTTGTGAGTATTTAACAGACAGTGAACACTCACTACTCACAATTTTTCTCAAGGCTCAAAGCCTGCCACTCAAAGCTTTTATGTTAATTCAATACGAAACATATTAAACTTACGTTACTATTAGTACAATTTAAAATCTTTTTTTCCAACTTGCAATTATGAAGCGATATTTCTACGCATGTTTTGTTCTGATAAATTTTTTATTGCCTGGTTGTAAAAAACAATCAGCAGAGGTTTCGCTTCCTGTACTTGATGATTACTATCCTTTGGAAACAGGACGTGTATTAATTTATCGTCTTGATTCATCATTAATACCATTGTATGGGTCCGAACTAAAAATCAACAGCTATCTTGCTAAAGACAGTATAGCAGACACAATAAGAGATAATCAGCAACGGCTTTCTTACCGTGTATATCGTTTTGTTACGGATACACTTGCTGTTCAATCATGGCAGCCCACCGGCACTTATTATATTACTCCGGCAAATAATTCCGTTGAAGTTGTGGATGATAATAATCTTCGTTTTATAAAATTGAAAGAACCAATCAGAAATGATTTCAACTGGGAGGGCAATTCTTATATTGACACAAAAAGTAATAACTTCTTATATGAATATCTTGAAGGCTGGAAGTATACTTACCAAAATGTCAATCAGCCTTACCCAGTAATAAAGGGCGTATTAGACAATACCATCACGGTACTACAGCAGGATGAAACTTCGCCAGAAGGCCCATTCGATCCTGATAGTTATCAGCAGCGTAATTATTCTGTTGAGGTATATGCAAAGGGGATAGGATTAGTATATAAAGAATTCCTGCACTGGGCATGGCAAACTGATCCTCCACCTGCACATTATGATAATAATAGCTATGGAATTAAACTAAGCCTTATAGATTACCATTAACGATTTACGATTTTTTTGATTTACGATTTACTGTTTATAAGCACATCTTTCGAATTCCAATTCCATAATTTGAATGTAGTTTTGAGTTCATACCCAGTTACATGAAATTATTTTTTACACTATCAGCATTGTTTTATTTTTTGATTGATGGTTTTTGTCAATACCCAAAATGGATTCTTCAATTCACCGATAAAAATAATTCACCATACAGTATCAATAACCCCGCTGTATATCTTTCTCAAAAAGCAATAGAAAGAAGAAGCAGGTATAATATAGCTATTGATAGTACCGATTTGCCAGTCAATCCAAACTATATACAACAAGTTCTTGCAAAAGGAAATGTTAGTTTTTTAAGTGAAAGCAAATGGCTAAATCAAATCTTAATTTATTGTATAGATACTGCTGTCATTAATTCTATAAATAATTTGCCTTTTGTAAAAGCATCAAATGCTGTAGGTTATTTTACCGCGCAACATAACAATGTTCACTATGATCGCTTTAAAGAAAAAATAGAGCAATTAGAAGTTTCATCATCCTTAATAAATACAACTGCAGGAAACACGCTTGATTATGGCGCATCTTCCAATCAGATACATATTCACAATGGAGAATTTTTGCATAATAAAGGATATACAGGTGATGGTATAACAATCGCCTTGCTTGATGCAGGTTTTTATCATTACAAAGAATTAAGTGCATTTGACAGCATTCGTATGAATAACCATGTGTTAGGTGAAAAAGATTTTGTTGACTATGATAATAGTGTTGATGAAGACAATGTACACGGCATGTATTGTCTGAGTACGATTGCAGCCAACATTCCCGGTACAATGATAGGCACTGCGCCACATGCATCTTTCTGGTTGTTGCGCAGTGAAAATGATTTTAGTGAATATCCCGTTGAAGAACAGAACTGGATTGCCGCTGCTGAATTTGCAGATAGCGCCGGTGCAGATATGATCTCTTCTTCGCTCGGTTACTATTATTTTGATGATCCTTCTTTCAATCACAGCTATAATGATATTTATGCCAGCAGCACAACAGTAAGCAAAGGCGCTGCAGTGGCTGCATACAAAGGAATGATCATTACGAACAGTGCAGGCAACGAAGGCAACAACCAATGGCATTATATAATATTTCCCGCAGATGCAGACAGTGTATGTGCCGTCGGTGCAACAGATGATAACGGGCAAATAGCCTCATTCAGCAGCTATGGTTATCCCGGCAAAGTAAAGCCCAATATCGTTTCTGTAGGTTTAAATACAACAATATTTGGAACCAACGATGTTCCTGTTGCAGGCAGTGGCACATCATTTTCAAATCCCAATATCAATGGGCTTATTGCCTGTTTGTGGCAGGCATTTCCTGCTTACAATAATATGACCATATTAAATGCTGTATACCAAAGTGCAGATAGATATGATAATCCCAATAACCACTATGGCTTTGGCATACCAAATATGCAAAAGGCTTATCTTATTTTGAAAAAGAAACAGAATCTTGAATTATATGGCAATGAATGGTTGTTTGGAAATCCTAATCCGTTTACCGATCGTATCGCTGTAAAACTGATTGGGCAGATTAATGGAAATGCGCAGCTTTCTTTGCAAAACGTCGAAGGCAATATCATCGCTTCAATATCATTAACCACAGAACAGGAGGAAGTATACGATACTGCATTTATTAATCTTGGGAATTTACCCGGTGGTCAATATATTATAAAATATACAGACAGTCTTACCACGAGAACTATTACGCTTACAAAAAATGGAATTGTAATGAGCGATTGGTTGGTTGCAGTCCCTGTGCCATTCACCAATCAATTAACCGTTTATCTGAAAGCCCCGGAAAATGGAAAAGCAAATCTTCGCTTAATGGATGCAGCAGGAAGGATTATTGAAACAAGTGAACTTAATGTAACGCAAAATAATGTTTATACTATCAATTTTAAATCTGCAGCTTCAATAGCAAGAGGAGTTTATTTTATTCAATACACCGGCAATCAAAAGAAAACGCTTAAGGTGGTTAAGTGAAAATTTAATAGCAGGGATTAAATTTTTTGATACGTTTACAAGCTTCAAAAACTCGTACTATAAACCTTATCTAAACTTTTAAAAAACTAACTCCTCATAAAAAGAATAATAGTTATCGCTGTAATTATTTTGATTACTGGAAATGCCTGCAGAAAAGATGAATTGCAGTTTATCCCGGAAGTATATATGCAGAATTAAGTAGTTCTCTTGTTGATAACAGTACTTTAATGCTTTCTCAAAAGAAACTTTGTGCGACGCATACAAATGTGTGCACCAAAAAAATATTTCTTACTCCAGCACAATATGATAGTAAGATTCACTAAAAAAATTAAGCTGCATAATAAAATTAAACTGCAGATGCAGCATCATTGATCTTAAATAAGTCTATAAAATATTACAGCATTACCGCTTGTCATTTTAATAAAAACACATAAAAATTATTTGTTATCATCGTGATGATTTTTTGTAATATTTATTTTTATTTTTTGCTAACTAAAGTTGCGTAACCAACCTCATTTTTCGTTTTATCTGTCCCTTTTGAAAAGTATTGTTTCAGCTTCTATTCTCACCGGTCTAAACACCCATGCAAGAAACTGGTTGCTTGTATGTTCTAAGACCATTTAATACATCAATTTTTTAATCACAATCAACAGCAAAGCTGATGCAATTATTTTTTATTAACCATACACAAAACAAATGCTATGAAAAAAGCACCTCCTTTTGTTCTAAGAACAACCATGCAAATTTTATTGCTGCTATTTATTAATCTTATTTCATTCTCCCAGGCACGAACAGTAACTGGTAAAGTAACAGACTCAAGCAATGCTCCGCTTGCAAATGTTTCTGTTCAGGTTAAGGGAACCGGCACCGGAACTACTACTGATCTAAATGGTAATTTTTCCTTGTCTGTTCCTTCAACCGCATCCGTTCTTGTTTTTAGTTATACAGGAATGGAAAGACAAGAGATAACAGTAGGTGATCAAAGCACTATAAGCGTTCAGTTAAAAGCGGCAGGCGGAACATTAAACGAAGTGGTTGTAATTGGTTATGGAACTGCGCGAAAATCTGATCTTACCGGTTCTGTAGCAACAGTGCGCTCTGAAAATTTACTTGATAAGCCTGTACAAAATGTATCACAGGCATTACAAGGCAAAGTGCCTGGTGTGGATGTAAGTGTAAATACCAGTGCACCGGGAGAAGCAGCCAAAGTACACATAAGAGGTATCAGTTCTATTAACTCAAGCCTTGATCCGCTGTATGTGGTGGATGGAGTTATTGGCGTGGATGCCAATATACTTAACCCCAATGATATTGCTTCTCTTGAGGTTTTAAAAGATGCCTCAGCAACTGCTATCTATGGAGCACGCGGCGCAAATGGTGTTATCATTATCACTACCAAACGCGGCATCAAAGGCCAAAGCCGTATCTCCTATGATGCTTATGTATCGCATAGCAGTTTACAACGCCATCTCAGAGCGCTTAATTCAGATGAATTCATGTATGTATATGATCTCGCTTACAAAAATGCACAGAAGTATGATTCATTAGGTTATGCACAGGGCAAATATGTACCCAATAATCCTTTGGATTTTCCCAGCTTATTTGATGCCAATGGCAAACCTTTATACAATACCAATTGGGAGGACGAAGTGTATAAGCCAACATACAGTCAAAGTCATGCGCTTACATTGCAGGGAGGAACAGATAAACTTCTGTATAGTTTATCATTAGGTTATTTAGATCAGAATGGGATCATGATTGAATCATGGTTCAAACGTTATTCTGCAAGATTTACGCTGGACAACGATGTGAACAAATGGCTTAGAATAGGAGGAAGTATTTCATTGGTGAAAAGCAAGGAGCGACTGGTTTCTGATGCAAACGGTGGCTTGAATGTATCACGCATGGTGATCGAGGAATTGCCGATCATTCCGGTAAAATATCCGGATGGAACATGGGGTGGCAACAGCGATTTTCCCGGTATGGAAGGTGGCAGTAATCCTGTAAACATTGCAAAGAACCGCTACACTATGGAAAATATTGTGCAATCAACGGGTGATGTATATGCTACAATTCATATTATACCGGGTTTGGATTTTAAATCTGATTTTGGATTTAATTTAAACTCACAGAAAAATAATTTTTATTCCGGCAGAGGTCTTCACTCTCTTTCATTTGACCAAAAAGGTGTTGCCAGTATTGATACATGGAATAGAACTTATTGGCAAAGTGAAAACTATCTTACCTGGAATAAGCAAATCAGCAGAAATCAAAAACTGACCGCGTTGCTTGGTCTTTCATGGCAGAAAAATTATTATGAATGGTCTTATGCAGAAGCTGAAAATTTTATTGATGATTACTGGGGCTGGCATAACCTTGGCGCAGGTTCATTATACAATCCTCCCGGTTCTTATGATGAGCAATGGACAATGAATTCTTATTTTGCAAGATTCACTTATAACATCAGTGATAAATATTTATTTACACTCACGGGCAGGTATGATGGCTCATCAAAATTTGGTGAGAATAATAAATATGCATTCTTCCCTTCTGCAGGTATTGGATGGCGTATATCACAGGAGGATTTTCTTAAAGACAACAACGTTATCAGCAACCTGAAAATTCGCGGAAGTATAGGTTCTACCGGTAACCAGGAAATAGGAACTTATAACTCAATACAACTACTCGGCTCAGGTACCACTATTTTCGGAGAAGAACGCCAGCCGACGGTTTCCCGTCAAAGCTTTGGTAATCCTAATCTGAAGTGGGAAAGAGTGAATCAGTACGATGTAGGATTAGAGCTTGGTTTGCTCAACAACCGTATTAATCTGAATGCAGATTTCTATCATCGCGAAACGAAAGATCTTTTGCTGCAGGCACCGATTCCCTGGTCCTCCGGTCTGGAAAGTGTAACTCAAAATATAGGCTCATTGCAAAATGTAGGTGTTGAGCTTGCTTTAAATACTCAGAACATCAAATCACGAAGCCTGACATGGTCAACTGATGTTAATTTTTCTGCCAACAGAAATAAGATACTTCATCTTGGCGCCAAGAACGACGATATTTTTCCCGGTCCATGGTTTCTTGGTGAGACAAACATACTTCGTGTTGGCTGGCCTATCGGAACATTCTGGGGATATATAAGAGAAGGCACATGGAGCACAAAAGAAGCAGCAGAAGCAGCGAAATATGATCTTAAACCCGGTGATCTGAAATGGGCTGATCTGAATCATAACGGGCAGATTGATGATTCTGATAACACAAGGCTTGGCCAGGCTTATCCTAAATGGACGATGGATGTGGTGAATACGATCACTTTTAAAAATTTTGATTTCAGTTTTGATATTCGTTTTGTAGACGGAGTAAACACGGTTGCAAACTTCCATCACTCTACAGAAGACAGACAAGGTATCGCTAATAGTCTTAAAACAGTGCTTGGTGCATGGACTCCTGAAAATCAAAACAGCAATATTGCAGAGATCCGTTACTATGGTTCATTCTATCAAACACATATTGATAGCTGGTGGGTTGAAGATGGTTCATTTATACGCGGCCAGAATTTTGTATTAGGATACACGCTGCCACAAAAGCTTGTAGACAGGTGGAACATTGCACGCTTGCGTTTTTATGTGAGTGCACAAAATCTTTTCCTTATTACAGATTACACAGGTTATGATCCAGAAGTATTAACCTTTGGCGGACAATTAACGCAGAACCAGGACTTCTTCCCTTATCCACATCCGCGTGTGTTTAACCTTGGTGTAAATCTTTCTTTCTAATCTATTAAATGAACCAAAAATGAAAACCATAAAATATATTTCGATAATCATTTCGGTGCTTGTTATAAGTTCCTGTAAAAAATTTCTTGAAGAAAATCCTACAGGTTCTTTAACGCCCGAATCAAATGTTACGAGCCCCGAGATAGCCCGCGCATTTGCTAACTCTGCCTATTCACAACTTACAACTTTAGATGAAGGCAGCGGTGGCTACGGCGGCAATACTGCCGAGCTCATGGAATTCATGACAGGTACGGCAGACGGTAATGCACAAACAGAAGCATTTCGTTTTTATGATCTTACTTACGATGCGGAATCATTTTATATAGATACCTGGTGGCAGGGCATGTACTATGGTATTGCCAACTGCAATCTTGCCCTGCAAAAAATAGGTGAGATAACCACAATAGATGAAGCGGAAAAAACAAATATGCTGGCAGAGGTGCACACCTTGAGGGCATTATATTACTTCTATCTTGTACGCATGTTTGGCGATGTGCCCAAGATAACTACTGTGGTTTCAGACCTTGACAGTGTAAGACCTGCACGTGCTCCCGTTAAAGAAATTTACGATGATATCATCATTCCTGATTTATTATTGGCTGAGCAATCCACATTGTCCTGGCAGGATAATACAGGCCTGGTATCAATGGGTGGGATAAAATCTTTACTGGCAGATGTTTATCTTACTTATGCAGGTTACCCTGTGCAGGGAGGGGATCAATATTATGCAGAGTCTGCAAAGCGTTCAAAAGAAGTGATTGATAATGGCGGCTATAACTTGTTTCCGCAGTACACTGACATGATCAATCCTGCAAACAAAAACAAAGATGAATTTATATGGCAGGTGCAATTTGCCGCGGGCATTAATGATAATGATCTCACCGCTAAAACGCTGGCATTATACAAACGCATCTCTGTGTACTCCGATGAATTTGGCGGTCTTGTGCCTACAAAACAATTTGTAGAAAGTTATCCCGACGGAGATAAACGCGCTGAAGAAAAACAATTTTTCTATACATGGTATCCGGGCAATCCAAATAATTTTCCTCCCGGTGACCCGCGTCTTGACAGTGTAAATCTTGGTGGTTATTATCTCTACAAATATTTTGACGTGCAGGCAGTAACGAGTACAGCCCACTCAGACCTTAACTTCACTATCTACCGGCTGGCAGACATAATGCTGATGTATGCAGAAGCTTCCAACCATACAGAACATGGCCCCAATGCAGATGCAACTGCTTATGTAAATGCAATACGTGCAAGAGCAACAATGCCGCCCATTGGCACACTTAGCGAAACTGACTTTGAAAAGGAGGTGTGGACACAGCGTTACCTCGAATTATGTTATGAAAATAAAGTGTGGTTTGATATGCTGCGTACCCGCAAAGTGCGAAACGACATTACCAAAAACTTTGATGATTTTATAGGACACACAACAGTATGGGGCAAAACATTTACAGAAAAACAATTGTTATTCCCTATTCCGCAAAGAGAAATAAACAACAATACAAACCTCACACAAAATCCCGGCTTTTAGCACTCGTTATATTTCTCATTGAGCAAGAGCACTGGTAAAACGGTGCTCTTTTTTTGTAATGAATTTCTATGTACTTAACTGCAGGGCTGCTATTAAGCTTCGTTGTGCTTGCCACGACACTTCGTGGGTAACTCGCTTTATCGTTCTGAACTTTTATCAGCGTGATATTATCCTTTGGAGGATAAGGGCTTAACAAAGAAAAAACTTCAGCAAGTACTGCTCTTATACATAAATTGCACCTATAACAATTGTATATGCGTGTTATTTCATACAATGTAAATGGTTTGCATGCCGTTCATCCAAATGAAGCACATCAATATTCATGGTGGAGCCAGCGTTTTCCCTCTGTTGGTTTGCACAACAATATCTGCATTACAGAGAACCTTAAAGACAGATTGAAAGATGCTAAAATTTTGCCTGATATAAAACATAATGACCATTGTCCCGTTTATACTGAATTTAAATCCTGAACTATATGCACCTTGCCCTTTTGTTACTAATCATTATTATTCTGTTTATCATTCTTTCAAGAATAAACATAAGATCCTCAGGTATTGAAGCCTTAAAGAAAAGTATTGAACAATTAAATGAACAGGTAGCGGAATTAAATAAACGAATAAGTTCGGCACAATTTCAAAAAGAAATAAAGGAAGAAAAACTACCATCTTCTGCAGTAAAGAAACCTGTTATTGAACAAACTTCCGTTTTATCAACACCTGAAAAATCAATTGTTGATATAACACGTGAAGAGGTCAAAAAGGAAATACCAAAAGAAGAGATTAAGCAGAAACCAATTGTACTTGAAGAACTAATTGTTGAACAAAGACAGATAGTTACACAACAACCTGCACCGGTTTATCAACCTGTTGAAGGCTGGTTTGAGAAATGGCTGCGCAATAGCCCTGATATAGAAAAATTTATTGGGGAAAATCTCATCAACAAAATTGGTATAGCAATACTTGTTTTGGGGATTGCTTTTTTTGTAAAATATGCAATTGATCAAAACTGGATAAATGAAGTTGGTCGTGTTTGTATCGGGCTTGTGTGCGGACTTATTTTGATTAGCGTTGCACACAGGTTGAGAAAAAGTTACAGATCGTTTAGTTCGGTGTTGGTAGGTGGTGGTCTTGCGGTATTTTATTTCACCATTGCATTTGCATTTCATCAATATCATTTAATAAGTCAGTCCGCCGCATTTATTATAATGGTTGTTATTACCGCATTTGCGGTGATTCTGTCCGTGTTATACGACAGGATTGAATTGGCTATATTAGCTACGATTGGCGGCTTTATCACACCATTCCTTGTAAGTACAGGAGAAGGAAATTACATCGTACTGTTCACTTATCTATGTATATTAAATAGTGGCCTGATTGCATTGGCATTTTATAAACGCTGGCATATTCTTAATTTTATTGCCTTTGTTTTTACGGTACTTATTTATGGCGGATGGATAGTTGCGAATTCAGAAAAAACTTCTTTTCCTTATGCAGGAACATTTTTATTTGGTACTGCTTTCTACCTGATGTTTTTAACAATGAACATAATACAATACGCGACGAGGGTAATAAAATTAAATGCATTTGATTTTGCGCTGTTGCTCATAACAAACCTTGGTTATTATGCTGCCGGTATATTTCTTCTGCATCAATGGGGAATAACAGAATACAAAGGGCTTTTTACTGCAAGTCTTGGTGTAGTAAATCTCGTGCTTGCATTTATTTTCTTCAAAAGAAAAAGTATTGATAAGAATTTTATTTACCTGCTTATAGGTTTAACGCTTTCATTTATTTCTCTTACAGCTCCCGTACAGTTAAAAGGAAATTACATTATTCTGGTCTGCAGAAATGGTATTATTATTCTGGTTGTATCAGAAATCATTTATACACTTATTAAAGATTGCCTCTGCAATCATTACAATACTTACTCTTATAAGCTTACTGATGGATTGGGCGCAGGTGTATGGCGCTAATGAAACTTTAGTGCCTGTAATTATTAATAAAGGATTCACTACCACAATTTTTGCTGCTGCTGCCATGAGTGTAATGATTTTTTTATTCAGGAAAGAGGCTGATACTCTTTATTTAAACAGTCTTACTAATAAATCTATAAGATTGTTTTATCTCATTGCCTCTATAGCATTATTTTTTATAGCGGGTGCATTTGAAATTAGTTACCAGTTCAGTCACCGGTTTGCCGGAACAGGTCTTGAGTATGTATATCTGCAGATGTATGTAATGGGATTCTTTTTATTGCTGTTCTTCATTTTGTCAATGTTTAAGGCAGAAGTTGATTACTATGTAAAAACAGGCATTCCGTTAATTTTATTTGTGTTGTATATGTTTAATATTCCCAACAGTTACGCCGCAGAAAAGCTGCTGCTTACAACAGGAAATATGAAGGTTCATTTTATCGCACACTGGCTTGGTATCTTCTTTTTAATAATACTGATAAGACAAACTATTGTGTATGTAAGGACAAACAATGAAAGATTGAAAAGCATTTTAAACGGATTTAGCCCGGTTGCTGTTATAGCGATAATTATTTTATTAAGCGTTGAGATAAGACATATTTATGTATGGTTGATGTATAGTGATAATGCCTCCATCAATTATGCTGAAAATCTATACAGTAAAGCCGGGTTAAGTATTGTGTGGGGAGTATTATCATTTATTCTCATTTGGCTTGGAATGAATTATAATTTTAAACCCTTACGCATTGTAGCACTTGTTTTATTTGGTATAACATTAATCAAACTGTTTGCATTTGATATAAAGAATATTCCGCCTGGTGGCAAAATAATTGCGTTCATTTTATTGGGTATTTTACTGCTGATAGTGTCTTTCATGTATCAACGTTTAAAAAAATTAATTATTGATGATACAAGTGAGAAACAGTAGTATTCTTTTTGTTATTGCATTGCTTCTTGTATCAACAGCAAATGCACAAAACTTTGCAATGAAAGCAATATTGGCATCTGCAGAAAAAACAGGATTTTATGCTATTAATGTAATTCCGCAATTAAGCAGTTATACAGGTATACATTTTAATGATCTGCGTATTGCCGATGAAAAGGAACAATTTCTTGCTTACGTTATAAGAACAAAGGCCCCCGCATTTTACAATAATAATTACGAAAAGTTTTCAATAATAAAAAATGAATTGCAAGACAGTGGCAAATCAACAATAATTATTGAAAATCAAAAGCAGGAAAATATAAATAGTATCGCTTTACAAATACGAAATGCCGCGGTAAGCCGGACTGTGAATATTAGCGGCAGTGACGATTTGAAAAAATGGTATGCAATTGCAGAAGATATTCAATTAGAAAAAAGATTTGCCGCCGATAATGACAGATACATTCAAACTATTAGTTTTCCTTCAAGCTCTTATCGCTATTTTAAAATTACTATTGAGAATGGGAAGAATAATCCCTTAAATATTATTGAGGCAGGCAAATATGTTGAACTTCAGAATAAACCTGTCAATGTTTATCTGCTTAATCCACCCGTTAATTTTATACAACAGGATAGCAGTGACCACAATACTTATATAAGGATTCACCAAACAGCTCCGTATCATATTGACAAGATCACAATCGAAGTAAATGGCCCTAAATTTTTTAAGAGAGAAGCAGAAGTTGTGTTACATAATAATAACACATCAGGTTTTCAAATTTCATCTGATAGCTTATTTAGTTTTTACCTGCCAATATTTAATGACAGAGACTGGCATATAAAAATCTACAATGGTGATAATCCGCCTCTTCATATAATGGATGTGATAACTGAACAGGAACCAAAACAAATAATAGTATATCTCGAAAAAGAAAAGAAATACCATCTGTTGATGGATGATTCCCTTGCATCAAAACCAGTTTATGATTTACAGCAATTCAAAGACAGTATTTCAGGAGACATCCCGCAATTGCAAATTCTTTCTTTCGAAAAAGTTGCTGGTAAAAACCAGACTGCCCCGAAATTTATTTCAGACAAATGGCTTTGGCCTTTAATTATTGTAGTGCTTATTGTTCTTGGCATTTTTACAGTTCACCTTACAAAAGAAGTGGAACGAAAAAAATAACAGGAATGCTCATTTATAATGTAACCATAAAAGTTGACTGGAGTATTCATGAACCATGGTTTCAATGGATGCTTGATATTCATATACCTGAAATGCTTGGTACCGGTTGTTTCAAGAAGCATCAGTTTGTCCGGTTATTAGAAATAGATGAAACGGAAGGTCCAACCTATGCAGTGCAATATTATGCTGAAAGCAAGGCCGATTATAACAGGTATTTAGAACAGTATGCCGCCACACTAAGAGAGCAGGGAACCGAGCTCTGGGATGATAAATACCTCACTTTTCCTACGCTTATGGAGGTTGTGCATTGATTGTGGAAATTTATTTAAAAGGTTTTTATAATACAAAAAGATTTATATTCCTGTAAAACCCGCGACAGTACTGGATTTGAGAAAACAGCATTGAAACCCTTATCAGTCAATGGTTTGAGCAGATAGTTGCCTTCTGAATTATCATTTCCCAAAATATGCAATCTGCTGAAATCCTTTGTACATGCGGATTTTGAGCGATATTAAAATTTTGCAATTAAGGCAAAAATTATTTTTCTGATTACTAAAAGCGAATAAATTTGTTGCAGTTACTAATTAATAAAAAATAACATTATGAACAAAGCTGAATTGGTTGCAAAAATTGCAGACGACGCAGGCATAACAAAAAGCCAGGCTAATGCTGCATTAGATTCTTTTGTTGAAGCTGTTACCAAAACTTTAAAAGGTGGCGGTAAAGTTACATTGGTTGGTTTCGGGACTTTCTCTGTATCCAAGCGCAATGCACGTACAGGACGTAACCCGCAAACCGGCGCTGTAATTAAGATCAAAGCAAAGAAAGTTGCACGCTTTAAAGCTGGTAAAGAACTAAGCGCCAAAATGTAATAACAGCGCTTGCCTCAAAAAGCAGAAGAATAGCATCTTCTGCTTTTTTTATTGTAATTGTTTGGATTGTTTTCTGCATTTTTGCAACTTTAAAAAAATATCAATACACAAAAAATTAATACAATGGGCAGAGGTGATAAAAAAACTAAAAAAGGAAAAATCTTCAAAGGATCTTTTGGTAAAACGCGTCTTGCAAAACCAAATAAGAAAAAGAAAGAAGAGAAGAAGGTTGAAGGGTTGAAAGGTTGACTTGGTGATACAGTTGATTTGGTGAAGAGTAAAATTTTTCTGACTACTACCCACTTTTCAACTCAGTCAACCTGGCAACCAGTCAACATTTCAACTAGGGAGCAAGTCTTTCAATTCTCCAGCTTCCATTTTCATTTTTAGAGTAACATATCCTGTCGTGTAAACGGTTGCTTCTCCCCTGCCAGAATTCAATTACAGAAGGAACTACACGATAGCCACCCCAATGTGAGGGACGCGGAATATTTTCACCAAATTGTTCTGTATATAATTTTACATTTTCTTCCAGCATTTTTCTGCTGTCAATCACTGCACTTTGCGGTGATGCCCATGCACCAATGCGACTGCCAACAGGACGTGAAAAAAAATAGAAATCACTTTCTTCATTGCTTATTTTTTCAATTGTTCCCTGTATTCTTATTTGTCTTTCCAGTTCTTTCCAGAAAAATACCAAAGCCGCATGGGGGTTCACTTGCAGCTCATGACCTTTATGACTGTTATAGTTGGTAAAAAAGACAAACCCTCTTTCGTCATAATCTTTTAATAAAACAATTCTTGCCGATGGCACAGCATCTTTTGAAGCAGTAGCCAGCGTCATTGCATTCACTTCATCTATAGCACTATTCATGGCTTCATTCCACCATTTGGTAAATTGATCAATAGCATCTTCAGCAACATTTGATTCATCAAGTGTTTGCAGCATATAATCCCTTCTTAAATCTGCAATTTCTTTTTTCATTAATGTTTTGTTTTCTACTTAACTACAGCAATAATATCAGGCTTGTTGTGCCGTCCCACACCTCGTGAATCACCCACTTCAACTTCTGCTTCTTTATAAGCTCTGAGAAAAACAAAATTACTCTTGAAAAATCTTGTGACGAATTTTGTAAAATAAAAAAAGACCGTTATTTCAACAATGGTCTTTTAACAATAAGGAGTAAAAAAAGTTCAATAGAATATTAGAGTACAATCACGGTATCGAAAAAAGCTTAAATACAGGCAGGTGAAGATGATGAATAATGGTTTGTCCACTCAAAGTGGCCTGGCCAATCTCAGGAATCTTCTTATGAAGACAATTTCCTTTTCCATTCTTTTACATGCTTACATATTTTTCGTACGAAACTGTTTCACCTTTCCCTGCTTCTTTAAGTGCTTCATTCAGTTCTTTCAACTGCTCCTCATTAAGGTCTTCAGCAATATCTTCAGTAACATATGCAGCTAATTTTTCCTTAATCAGCATAAGTGCAGCTTCATCTTCAATTTCATCTATCATCCTGTGTATTTCTTCTTTCAATTTCGATCGCATAAACAAAACTTTATTGTAAGTTAAAAAAAAAGAAAGACGTACTATCAATGTTAATTTTAAATGCAATCTTAAAAATGGTACTTTTAAAAAGCTCAATGAGTTGTTACTGTACAAGTGAGTGACACAATGAAAGCTTAATAGTAGCTATTAGCTAAGTACAAAAATATTCTTATGCAAAATTTAAGTAGAATATTATTCGTGTGTGACAATTGTGCCCACATTCATTCCTTCTATTACGTTCAACAAGTTTCCTGGTTTATTCATATCAAACACTACAATGGGCAAATCATTTTCCATGCACAATGTAAAGGCTGTCATGTCCATTACTTTTAAGTTTCTGCGGATGCATTCCTGGTAACTTATTTTTTCGTAGCGCACTGCAGCTAAATCTTTTTCAGGATCAGAGCTGTAAATACCATTTACTCTTGTGCCTTTTAAAATTACATCTGCTTTAATTTCTATTGCTCTTAAAGAACCGGCCGTATCTGTTGTGAAATATGGATTGCCGGTGCCTGCACCGAAAATAACAACGCGTCCTTTTTCTAAGTGACGTATTGCACGGCGGCGAATATAGGGCTCTGCAACCTGCTCCATTTTTATAGCACTTTGAAGTCTTGTATACACGCCCAGTTTTTCAAGCATGGCTTGCATCGCCATACCATTAATCATGGTTGCGAGCATACCCATATAATCACCGTGTGCACGCTCAATGCCACTGTCTCTCTCATCAATACCACGATAAATATTGCCACCACCAATTACCACCGCTACCTGCACGCCAAGGTCTGTAACTGTTTTTATATCATTTGCATATTGTTCGATGATCTTAAAATCAAAAGGGTCTGATAATTTTGTATTATTACCCATCAATGATTCACCAGATAATTTTAAAACAATGCGCTTGTATTTTGGAAGCATGAGATTTAATTGTAGTGGTTTGGATGTGCAAATAACATAAATTTTAAAACATAGTCCAAGTTTCAACCTACCAAATGAAAACATAAGTGTTTTCATTATTTATAAAACTCGGTTTCTTTGCAGCGCCTGCAATAAATTGCTATATGGAAAAAAAAGAAGTTTATTATAACGATTACCTGCAATTGGGTAAAATACTACATGCCCAGCAACCTCTTAGTCATGACAATAAAAATATTCCTGCACATGATGAAATGCTTTTTATAATTGTTCATCAAACATATGAATTGTGGTTTAAGCAAATGCTCTATGAAGTTGATTCTGCCATAGAAATTATGAAGCAGCCCACTATAAATGATAATACTCCTGAACTGCAAACAGTTGTGCATCGCCTGAATCGTGTTGTAACTATTTTAAAGGTGCTGATACAGCAGATAGATATTCTTGAAAGCATGACGCCAATGGACTTTCTTGAGTTTCGCGATTTGCTGAGACCTGCGTCCGGTTTTCAAAGCTGGCAATTCAAAACGCTGGAAGCAAAGCTGGGGCTGCAATTTGAAGAGCGATACAACAGAGAATATTATACTTCGCAATTGCATGAAAAAGAAATTGAGATTATAAAAAAAGCCGAAAGAGAAAAATCATTAAAGTATGTTGTAAATAAATGGCTGGAACGAATGCCTTTTTTCGATGACATGGCTAACTGGAATGATTTTAAAGCAACCCGGCAGGAGCAGAATATTCATCCCTTCTGGAGCACATATCGCGAGTGTTATAAAAACAGTTTGACAGAAGTGGAAAAAAATAATCTCGATACTTTCGATGCAATTTTTATTGAAGGAAAAGAAAGCGGCCAATTATCCGCAAAGGCAAGCAGGGCTGCGCTATTTACGACGTTATACCGTGGTTATCCCATTATGCATTTGCCTTTCCAGTTATTAAATAATCTGCTTGAAATTGATGAACAAATGAGCACATGGCGTTATCGCCATATGAATATGGTGCACCGAATGATTGGTACGCGTATCGGCACAGGTGGCAGTACGGGAAGAGATTACCTCGGTGCTGCTTTGACAAAGCATTATATCTTTAAAGAAATAGCACAACTCAGCAGTTTTCTTATTGAAAGAAGTAAGCTGCCTGCACTTCCCCGTTCATTAATAAGACATCTTAGTTTTAATGTGTAGAAGAATTTTTTGGAGAGGAATTTTGTACTTAACTGGTATCTCATTATTTAGCTTTCGTTGTGTCACTCACTTATACATTCTGTTCTTTGTTGAACATTAAACATTGAGAATTTATCATCCTGAAATGAAAACAAAAAAGGGAACGAAATAACTGCTTTCTTTTCTTTCTCTGCCAAAAAATATACAATAAAAAAATTTCAGAAAGTTAAAAAATAAAAGCCTTTACAATACCTGAATTTTTCGCGACGCAAGTTTTAATATTACTGATCACAGGTTAAATTTCTAAATATTCAGGTGCATTAATTCTTCTGTCGGGCACAGTTGTTTCAAGTTCCTGGTGATAAACGCCACTTGGTAAAACACCACAGCCGCCATATTTTTTCATCACACGCAATTGCGCCAGCACGTCTTCCCCGCAATGGTTCTCGGGTAATATTCCCCAAAAGATGAAGCCACCTGCTTCACGCAATTTTTCTGTATCATACATTACGCAACCTCCCACCCATGCAATTTTATAGGCAACAGGAATATCAGGATTGATTTTATATTTATGCTCTACGTGATAAATATTAGCAGCATTATGCAAAATATATCGCTCCCATTCATAACTGCCCGGGATGATGCATTCCGGTGCAACCGCATTTTCCCAGAATTCAATATCCTGCTGATGCAAGCGCCAGTCATTCACATAGCTTAACCCTATTACAGCACAACCTGCAAAACCACAATTATTTTTTTGCAAAACCTGTTGCATGTTTCTTATAACATACGGCTCAAGAATTACATCATCATCAAGAAAAACACTATACTATGCATGTGAATGTTCCAGTAAAAACTGGCGTTGCTGCGCCATTCCTTTGCGGAGAAGATTTTTAAGTATCGTTATATGATTTCTTTTTGTCTCAAATAATCGTATAGTGGTTTGAATGGAATTATCTTTTTCAATTTCATCACTGGGTGATTGATCAGCAATTATAATATCAAAGTTTTTTTCTGATTGATAATAGAGGCTTGTAAGTGTAGCTGCCAATGCCTCTGATCTTTTATATGTTGGTATTAAAATGTTAATAGACTTGATCATCGTATTCATACACCATTCTTTTGTTCGTTCTGTTACTGATTAATAATCGTGCAATGCAATTTCAGTTTCATGTTTTGTATCCAGAATCTTATCTATGATATGTGTAGTGGAATGTTCTTCCAGATAAGGAACAATTTTAACCATGCATCCAATCTTCTTTAATAATGGCGCTTCCGGAATTGACGCTTCCGTATAGTTGCCACCTTTTACAAAAACATCAGGATGTATAGCTTTTATTAAATGAAGGGGGCTTTTTTCATCAAAGGAGATAAGATAATCTACACTTTGTAAACCTGCAAGCACTGCTATCCTGTCGTCAAAACCATTGATTGGTCTTCCCAACCCTTTTATTTTTTTAATGCTTGCATCGCTGTTTACGCCAATGATCAAAACATCACCAGCTTTGCGTGCATTATTCAGCAGAAAAATATGACCTGTATGCAGAATATCAAAACATCCATTGGTAAAGACAATTTTTTTACCATTTTTCTTTAATTCTTTAATGATTGTTGTTAGTTCTTCTGTGGTTAAAATATGCTTAGGAACATCATTAAAATAATTTTTCAATTCATTGTTGGTGCACCATGCTGTTCCCTCTTTTTGCATTACCACGGCAGCGGCTGCAGCAGCGATGTCTGCAGCAGTGCTTCCTTCAGTTTTTGAAGCAAGTGCTAAAGTCAAGGCACTTGTAAATGTATCACCGGCGCCTATTGATTTTTTACCATCACTGGGAATGACTGAAATATGGCAAGGTGATTTTCCTTTTTCAAAAAATAAAATACCGTCTGCATCAAGTGTAGCAGCTATTTTATGTGCGCCTGTTATTTCAAACAAGTGTTCTTCGTGTTCTACGATTTGCTGTACGCGTTTATTTCCTGAAACTTTTTCAACATGCAAAAGATTGATTGTTTCTTCATAATTCGGTTTCACAGCTTCCGGTTTTATCATTTTATACTTTGCCAAATCTTTTGCATCAACTACGACAGGCACGTGATGCACATCAGCAAAATCTTTAATAGCATTTATGAGTGAGTCAGTAACTACGCCACACTCATAATCAGAAATAATAATTGCATCAATATGCTGGTATAATTCATGCAACCTTTCCAGTAATTCCTTTTCGCATTGCCGGCTAACAGCAGAGGTTGTTCCTGCATCTATGCGGAATAAAATATTTGAAGAAGCGGTTATTCTTTTTTTCACAATAGTGGTTCTTGATTTGTCTTTAATGATATATTCAGTGTGCACTTTATTTTTTCTTAGGATCTCTGAAAGCTGCCGTGAACCTGAATCCTTTCCTGTTACTGTTAAAAAATATATCTCTGCACCAAGTGCCGCAACATTAATAGCTGTATTTGCGGCTCCTCCACACTGATGAGTATTTTGCTGCACATTAAAAACCGGCACAGGAGCTTCCCTGCCAAATTTTTCCGGTGTTGTTATAATATATGTATCTAAAATTGCATCACCTATAACAAGCACTTTAATATCTTTAAAATTTTCAATTACTTTGATTAAATTTTCTTTCATAATTTTTTTCTTCTTTATAAAAATTTTACTGTTTTATTATTACTAACAGAAAACATTTTTATAAAACGTTTTAACTTCTCTATTTGCACAATTAAAATTTGACAAACCGGCTTGTTCTGATCCTCGTTAAATGGGATAAGAGATTTTATTTTATTCCACTCCATCAAGGATATAACAACAAATAAAATATTCTCCTAAAAGTCATACAGCCTTGCTCGTAAAAATTATACCAACTATTTATCTGTTGACTTTAAGGTTTTTAAAAATCTTTGTTTATCCTTTTTGTGGAGAAAGTGGAAAAAAATGCACACTTCAATATGCTGCCAGCTTTACTGACTTCCAGATTTTTTTACATGTGCCATAAAAAAATTCCAGGCTTCAGCAATATTATTTTGATCAGGATTTTTATCTGTCTGATTTGTATTCATTATTGCAACCGATTTGTCGCTGTTGCATTTAGTAGCTGCTTCTTCCGGATTTGAAATGAAAGGCGCAATGGCAGTTACTTTCGCAGGAATATCACAACTTAAGCGATACGCCAATTCTCCTCCATTGAAAAAACCAGCAACATATACTCGTTTTGCATCGCAATGATATACGTCGCGGAAATAATCAATGAGAATTGAAATAAAACCAACATCATTTATTGTATCTGTGGCAGGAAAGCTTTTATCCATTTTGTCATTCCAATGCCCTGCAACTGCATCCGGATAAATTACAATGCAATCAGAGGAATCTGCCATTGCATTTATTTTATTACCATAACTTTTGATTATATCCTTTCCACTTTTTCCCATATCGTGAAGAAAGATCACTACAGGATATAAATCTTTTTTTCCGTAATTAATGGGCATGTAATAAGTAAAATTTCTTTGAACACCATCAATAAGAAAATTGCTTGAATATAATTCTCCTCCTTTCAAAGAATCATTCTGACTGTGTGCAGCCAATTGAAGGTTTAATAAGATCAACAGAAGATAGAATACTTGTTTTTTCATATCAAAAAATTAGTCGCTTTTTATGGCTTAATAAAGATAAACAGTAAAATACTTATCAGTAATTGTTGAATCTTATTCCGATGCACGAGAGCCCAGTACGTACGGGAACGGAAACTTAATTCTTATACAACGCCCGGTACATGCACAGCATTCCATGAATAATCCTGCATTTGCATTATCTCATTACCTTTGAATATAATTATGGATGGAGTAGTTATTAAAAAAAAGATTTTCGATTTTTCGTTGTTGCGCAGAATATTTCAATTTGTAAAACCTTACCGGTTACAATTTATTTCAAGCGTTATTCTTGCCATAGTTCTCGCCTTTATAACACCGGTGCGTCCGCATTTTATTCAATTAACTATTGATAAAGCCACAGGGAAAAATATACAAACACCGGTGATACTGAAATGGCTGTTTCAAAATACCGACCTAAGTAATGCCGCAAAATTTATCATTGCTATTACGATCTTTCAGATAGTTTTCATTTTTGTAGAAACGGGTTTGCGGTTTTTATTTTCTTTTTTAACGGCGTGGCTGGGGCAAACTGTTGTAAAAGATATGCGTGTAAGTGTGTTTAGAAAGATTCTTGGTCTTAACCTGAAACAATTTGATACAACACCCATCGGCACGCTTACAACAAGAACTATTAACGATATTGAAAACATCAACGACATTTTTACTGATGGATTAATACCAATCATTTCTGATTTGCTTTCGATAATTATTGTTCTTATTATGATGTTTATCACTGACTGGCGTCTTACACTCATTGCATTAATTCCATTTCCATTTTTAATTATTGCTACTTATTATTTTAAAGAAAGTGTAAATAAAAGTTTTATAAAAGTGCGTAATGCGGTGGCTGCTTTAAATGCATTTGTGCAGGAACATATTACCGGAATGCAGATAGTACAAGCATTTGTTGCAGAAGAAAGAGAGTTCAACAAATTTAAAGGCATCAATAAAAAATACAGGAATGCAAATATCAAATCAATTTTTGCTTACTCGGTATTCTTTCCTATTGTTGAAATTACGCTGGCGGTATCAACCGGTTTGCTTGTTTGGTGGCTTGCCGGCAGGGCTGCAAATAATCCTGTCGCCAATGAAAATCTCGCAGGCGAATTGGTCGCGTTTGTTTTATACCTGAACCAGATATTTCGTCCATTGCGTGTAATCGCAGACAAGTTCAACACAATTCAAATGGGTATGGTTTCAGCAGAGAGAATTTTTAGAGTGCAGAATAATGAAGACTATATTAAAAATGAAGGCAGCTATGCACCTGCACTTTTAAAAGGCGCCATTGTGTTTGACAAAGTTTGGTTTGCTTACAACGATGAAAACTATGTTTTAAAAAATATAAGTTTTGAAGTAATGCCGGGCGAAACGATCGCGTTGGTTGGTCACACGGGCAGCGGAAAAACATCTATCATCAGTGTATTGAACAGGTTGTATCAAATTCAAAAAGGCACTATAGCACTCGATGGTGTTAACATTGAAAATTATAAGCTTGATAAATTGCGTAGCAGCATAGGTGTTGTTTTACAGGATGTATTCCTGTTCTCAGGTTCAGTGATGGATAATATTACCTTGCGTAATTCTGATATAAGCAAAGAGCAGGTGATTGAAGCAGCAAAAATGATTGGTGTGCATGATTTTATTATGCAATTGCCCGGGGGTTATAATTTTAATGTAATGGAGAGAGGCACTACATTAAGTTTGGGTCAGCGGCAATTGATTTCTTTTATTAGGGCTTTGTTATATAATCCTTCTGTTTTAATTCTTGATGAAGCTACTTCATCAATAGACACAGAGAGTGAACTGCTTATTCAAAAAGCCATTGATACTTTAATTACGGGGCGCACATCTATTGTTATAGCACATCGCTTATCTACTATCAGAAAAGCTAATAAAATAATTGTATTGGATAAAGGTGAAATAAAGGAGATCGGAACGCATGAAGAGCTATTGGCGCTCGGTGGATTTTATGCTAAATTGCATAGTATGCAGTTTGAAAAAAATAAGATTGCATCTGTTACTGTTTAGCAAATATGAAAGACGATCAAAAAAATATTGCTCATAAACCACAACCGGATTACGAAAAGGCGAAAATGGATCAACTCCGCATGGCATTAAAACGCACACCCGAAGAGAGGTTTAATGTGCTAATGGAACTTATTAAGTTAAATATCATGCTTCGCAAGGCAAAAATTATTCGAAATCCTCTAAACAAAGCCACCTAAAAAATTGAAGTTAAATGGATGTCTTCAATGAATACATTCTTGATTTTTGGAGAGCTTGTCAAACTGCAAGACTAAGATATATAATCGTTGGTGGTTTTGCAATAAACCTTCATGGCTATCAAAGGGTAACAGATGATATGGATATTTTAATTGAGGATAATTTAGAAAATCGTAAAAGTCTACGAGAAGCTTTTAAGATTGCTGATATTGGTGATTTTGAACCTTTAGAAAGACTTGAATTTATACCTGGATGGACCTACTTCCATTTAAATAATGGTTTTAGATTAGATGTTATGACAAATGTAAAGGGACTGGAAATGCTGTCATTTCAAGACTTATACAAAAATGCTGTGGAGGTTCAAATTAAAGATATCAAAGTTCGTTTTTTAAATATCAATCATTTAATCGCTTCTAAAAAAGCAGCCAACAGACCAGAGGATCAAATTGATGTGATATATCTTGAAAAAATTAAAAAATTGCAGGAAGAAGAAAAATTGTGATTCAGTGATCAAAAAAGAAAAGTTACACGTTCGGCATATAACTTTTCTTTTAATTTTTCACTCGGCATACTGCATACAATTGTGTCCCGATCCTCAATTATCACCGGAACCCTTTCTTTCTAATTTAATGAAAGTACCATCGAAAAAACTCTGCTTCAAAACGTCTTCCGTTTCTTGTAAAGTTTGCTTCAAATATTCTTCTTCCATCTTCTCTTTTTACTTCCCACTGCACATTTCTGGCATTTGGAAACATTTCATGGAAACTGCTTCTAACAGTGAGAGGACCTGTTATGCAGGAATATCACGACCATCATCGTCGCGCAATACTGTATAGGCAGTTCTGTTAACCACATTTTTTCCTGCATGCGCAAAATAAAAAACAGAAACAAGCATGATAGTGGCAAAAATTAATTTTTTCATAGCGTTTTTTTTAAATCATAAAATTGATTGAACCCAGATTTTGCAGTTGGAAATGATATATTTCTTCAAATTCAATCCTACTGCCGCACTGGAAACAGTGGCAGAAAAACATTCTGTTATATAAACTGTCATTTGCACATTGCTGTTTTTTGAAGTCGTTTATTTGATTTTTGGGTTGTTTACCAATGAATTTGATTAAAAAGTTTCAACTGCACAGCAGTTGAAAGGAATTATAGAATCTGCTATTTTGACAAAATAGTTTTAACTGCAAAATCTGGGTTGAAGCAGTAAATTATAATGCAATTGTTTTTATAAAAATTGAAAGAATCTAAAAAAGGAAATTTGCACTTTAGGCAAGAAAAAAAATAAATTAAACAGCTCTTGTGTGAGTAATTTTTTGTTTTTGATAATGAATCTTTTTGTAGTTGTTTTCTTTTTGTTGGGCGTCAACACTTATCTTTGCGGCAAATTTGCAAACAGGATATGAGTTGGAATAGCATGAAATTCATACTGGCAGCGGTTTTCAGCCTTTTTGTATTGTTTTTTTCTAATAGCTTGCTTGCACAGAAAACGTCATCAAAAGCAGATGAAAACAAAGAGGAAACTGGAAAAATTAATCCTTCCAAAATTATACTTGAACATGTTTCAGATGCCCATGAATTTCATTTTGCAACGGTTGGCAATAAACCTGTATCAATTCCTTTGCCCATAATTTTATATTCGCCGGGAAAAGGTTTTTCATTTTTTATGTCTTCTGCTTTTCATCATGGTGAACAAGTTCATGATGGCTATCGTTTGCTGAATGAAGAATTTTTAAAAGAGCACAATCTTGAAAATGCAAAAGGTGAAAGCGGGCAGCCTTTATATAAAGAAGGAAAAATATATGCAGCAGATGCCAATGGAATGCCGGATCTGCATACAAAAGTGTATGACTTTTCTTTAACCCGTAATGCCACGCAAATGCTAATATCTGTTATCCTGCTGGTCATTATAATGACCTCAATTGCAAAAAAGTATGCAAAGGGACAGGGTATAAAAACTGCGCCAACAGGTTTTCAAAATGTAATAGAGCCCGTTATCACTTTTGTTCGTGATGAAGTTGCAAAACCAAACCTGGGCAAAAAGTATGAAGCTTATATGCCCTTATTGCTTTCTATTTTCTTTTTTATTTTGATTAATAATTTAATTGGTTTAATACCGGGCACGGCAAATGTTACTGGCAATATTGCGTTCACCGGCATGCTGGGCATTATTTCTTTTATTACAATTCTGTTTAGCAGTAACAAATATTATTGGGGTCATATTTTTAATCCGCCTGTACCTGTTGGTGTAAAACCCATTATGATTCCTGTAGAAATACTTGGGCTATTCACAAAGCCTTTCGCATTAATCATACGTCTTTTTGCAAACATGATATCAGGCCATATAATTATTTTAAGTTTTATTTGCCTGATCTTTATTTTCGGTGCTATGAATGCTACATTAGGTTTGGGTACTTCGCCATTTTTTATTTTGCTTGCAGTGTTCATTTATTTAATTGAAATATTGATTGCATTTATTCAGGCATTTATTTTTGCTAATCTCACCGCTATATTTATTGGACAAGCTTTTGAAGGCGGTCACGATCATCCGGGAGTACCAGGGCATGATGATCCAATTGTGGTTTAAAATTTTTTTCAATTATAAAAATCAAGTATCATGAGTTTAATGACAGTTTTATTGGCGGATGTAGTGCAGCCTGGTTTGGGTGCGATCGGTGCTGGTCTTGCTGCAATGGGTGCAGGTATTGGTATCGGCCAAATTGGTAAAGGTGCTGTAGAAGGCATTGCCCGTCAGCCGGAAGCTTCTAATGACATTCGTGCCAACATGATTCTTGCTGCGGCTCTTGTAGAAGGTGTTGCCCTTTTAGGTGCAGTAGCAGGTTTGCTTGCAGTATTCAGCTAATAAGCCGGCACGTAAAAATTATACTGCATTCAACGCACAGGGCCGCGAATGCAGTATTT
>WNFY01000360.1_pt1 | contig 39126 bp, 33 predicted proteins | sample 5400091 | NCBI WGS metagenome assembly WNFY01 (sample SAMN13153364, study PRJNA577476) | soil metagenome | isolation source: 60 cm soil or saprolite under grassland replicate 1 | place: USA:California | collected 2016-06-15 | reverse complement strand
GCTCTTCGCCAAAATTTGGCAACGTGACAATGATTCCGTCAATTCGGTCGCGGTTCTGCTTGAATAAATCCGCGCAGCATCGCGTGTCCTGCCGCGACTCGACCGCACCATACTTGCTTTGCTCCGGCGACAGAACAACTGCTTCCATTCCAGCCGATTCGAGGGCACGAATGATCTCCTCGCGCCCGCTCTTAGCCAGGTGATCGGGGAAGAACCCTCGGTTCCCTACGATCACTCCCATCGTCATTTTCTTCGCTGCCATAAAACCCCTGAATATAAATTGTCGGCCCGATTACGAATGCTTCGGACGAAAGTACAGACAATAAAACGCGCCTAACACAAATAAGACCGCTCCCCACCACACATTGGCGTGCAGATCAAACAGCACGACCGTGGGATTCTCAGGCGGATTCACCAGTTGATAGATGCCAGCAGCAAGAATGAGCGCACCATTCACCAGCAGGGACAGCCCGATGAAAAACCAAATTGAGATCATGTTTCGCCCGCTCCCTTACCAGAAGATGATGTTCAAAATCACGAATACAACCACCACAATCGCCGCCCAAAACAATGGCTTCTTATAGATCGGGACATCCCCCACCGACGGAACTTCCGTCAGTCCATAAACCAGCCCAGCCAGTTCCGCGTCGGGTTTCGGTTGCGTTGCCAGACTGACGACTACCGTCACGGTCACGCATACGATGAACGACCACAATGCCTGATACATGTCCTGGGCGAGCGCTTTCGCATCCGCGGACAGTGCCACATAGCGCAGCGCGCTGGGATCCGCTTTGACCCAGCCCCACATGCTGATAGAAGACAGCGTCCCACACAACAAGCCCCAGAATCCACCTGGACCCGTCGCCCGCTTCCATAACATTCCCAGTAACACGGTTCCGAATAGCGGGGCGATGAAGAAGCTGAACAGTGCCTGCACGTAATCCATAATGCTGGCGAACTGCATTACAAGATAAGCCGTGCCCACGCTGATCAGGACACCGATGATCGTCGTCCAGCGGCCCATGTTCACGTAGTGATGATCGCTGCCGCGAGGATTGATCAGCGGACGATAAATGTCATACGTCCAAACGGTGGTGAACGCGCTCACGTTTCCGGCCATGCCTGACATAAAGCCCGCAATCAACGCCGTGATTCCCAGCCCCAGCAGTCCCGGTCCGCAATAGCGTGCCAACATCAAGGGTAGTACGTCGTTGTAGGTATGACCGCCGGTAGCAATCGCGATCGGCTCTGGGACCAGTTTCACGGGAAGAACCGCGAGTCCCAATAGTCCTGGCAGGATCACGATGAACGGCACCATCATCTTGAATCCGGCGCCGATAATGGGCGCCATTTCCGCGCTGCGGATGTCCTTCGCCGCGAGAATTCGCTGAACCACCAGAAAATCCGTGGTCCAATAGCCCATGGACAAGACAGCGCCGAGTCCAAATACAATGCCCGTCCAGTGAATTCCCATCGGGTTCGTGCTGAAGTGATTCAGGCCCGACCAGAGATGAACGTATTGCGCCGAGAAGTTATGAGCAATCTGCAGCTTCAGATTTCCCCATCCTCCCGCTTCATACAATCCGAGGATTGGAATCAGCAGCGCGCCTGCCCAGATCAGAAAGAACTGTAGCACCTCATTGAAAATTGCGGACCGCAATCCACCCAACGTCACATAAATAGCTACAGTAAGCGACGATACCCAAATGCTGAACGAGAGTGGCCATCCCAAGACAATTTGCATGACCTTGGCCATCGCGAACATATTGACGCCGCTCATCAAGACCGTCATGAAAGCGAAAGAAACCGCAGACAGCGCGCGGCTCGACTCTCCGAAACGCAATTTCAGGTACCCGGGAACTGAGTGGGTTTTGGAAATGTAGTAGAACGGCATCATCACCAAAGCGAGAAACAACATCGCCGGAATGGCGCCAATCCAATACCAGTGCGTCGCCAGAATGCCATACTGATAAGCAGAGCCAGCCCAGCCCATCAGTTCCAGGGCCCCGAGGTTTGCAGAGAGGAAGCTCAAGCCGGCGACCCACGCGGTCATCTCGCGGCCAGCCATGAAAAAGTCTTCGCCTGTATTCGCTCGGCCTTTCAAATACCAGCCAATCGCAATCACCAGGCCGAAATAAAAAACTATAATCGCGTAATCCACAGCGGAAAGGTGCACCAGCCGCTCGGGTACCAACATCGCGAGAGGTAGATTCATTTCGCGTCCTTGTCTTGACCGTAATATGCTTTGCTGCCGTGCTTGCGCAGATAGTGCCGATCGTGCAGCGCACTGCCGATGGGCGATGCTTGCTGATTCAATGTCGAGGTGAAATATGCCATACGCGCTATAGACTCAAGCACCACAGCATTGTGGGCCGCAGCCGTGACATCTTTGCCCCACGTAAACGGACCATGGTTGGCGACCAGCACTGCGGGGATTGAGAGCGGATTGCGTCCTGCAAATACCTTCACAATGGCGGTGCCGGTATTCTTTTCGTACTCTCCGCTGATGTCTGCGTCTGGCATCGGGTCTGTGACCGGTACAGCGCCGTGAAAATAGTCGGCGTGCGTTGTTCCAAAGCATGGAATCTCTCTTCGCGCCTGCGCCCATGCAGTCGCATACTCAGAGTGCGTATGCACTACGCCTCCAATTTCCGGAAAAGCCTTGTATAGGGCCGCGTGAGTCGGAAGATCGGACGAAGGTCGGAGATCTCCTTCAACCACTTTTCCATCCAGGTCAGTCAAGACCAAGTCCTCCGGCTTCATCTTTTCGTATGGAACACCGCTTGGCTTGATGACGATCAGTCCTTCATCGCGCAGAATTCCGCTGGCGTTCCCGAATGTATAAAGCACCAAGCCTCGCCGAACCAATTCAAGGTTGGCTTCAAGGACCTCTTCACGCAATAGTTCGAGCGACCTGGTTGGCACGGTTAATGAATAACTGGACATTTTGAAATTGCACAAACTCTGTTGATGGCACGTTCCACGAATCGTGCCATCCGCTGTACTCGCACCTTGCGCAAGTTCAGCGCGCAGAAAACTTAAACACCGTCACCGTGTGATAACGCTGTCCGGCTTTCAATTCAGTTGACGGGAACTTCGGCTGGTTCGGCGAATCCGGAAAGTGCTGCGTTTCTAGGCACAGCCCGAAGCGATGCCCGTAAACTTTGCCATCCTTACCCGTAATGCTCCCGTCCAGGAAGTTTCCCGTATAAAATTGCACGCCAGGCTGATCGGTCAGAACCTGCAGCACGCGCCCAGTTGATGGTTCGTAAACTTCCGCCGCTTCCACCATTTTCTTGCCGTCGCTGTCGAGCACCCAATTGTGGTCGTAACCACGACCCTTCTTGAGTTGATCATTGTCGGAATCGATTCTTGCGCCCACCGCAGTGGGTTTGCGGAAGTCAAATGGCGTTCCTTCCACTGAGGCCAGATCCCCAGTTGGAATCAGGTTGTTGTTTACGGGGGTGTAGCGGCTGGCGTTAATTTTCACCTCGTGCTTCAGGACGTCTCCGTGCCCCTGACCCGCCAGATTGAAATACGAGTGGTTGGTGAGATTCACCACAGTATCTTTGTCGCTCGTAGCCGAGTAGTCGATCTTCAGTTCTTTTCCTTGGAGCGTATACCGCACAACGGTGGTCAACTTGCCTGGAAAACCTTCATCTCCATCCGGACTAACATACGTGAGTTCCACCCCATGAGGAATTTCCTTCCCCTTCCACACCACCTTGTCGAATCCTTTAGCCCCGCCGTGGAGCGCGTTAGTGGGCTCAATCTTGGGGATGTTGTAGCTCTTGCCATCCAAAGTGAATGTTCCGCCGGCAATTCGGTTTCCGTAGCGGCCTATGATCGCGCCGAAGAACGGTGGATTGGGTTTGGGCCCGCCCGCATAACCATCAATCGAGTCAAAACCGAGCACGACATCCGCAGACTTGCCGTTCTTGTCCGGAACTTTCAGCGACTGAACAATCCCGCCATAAGTAATTATGCGGGCCTCGATGGCACCGCTTTTTAATGTGTAGATGTCCACGGCAGTTCCATCCGGCGTCTTTCCAAATGATTGTTTAGTGACCTGACCTTGCAAATCCGCAGCAGTAGACATAAGCGCAAGCACGAGAGCGATAAGCCTCATTCGCGCAACCCTCCATCCGAAATTGTGTCGTCAGGCCCGAGGTGGCACGGGCCAGGACCACGATGTGCGAGGAACCGTCGCATTATCTCTGATCACGGCGAATTTGTAAACGTTTACCTACTTACCCGCCGAGATAACTAACTCGATTTAGATGGGACGATTCTCTTAGTGGCGCCGGAAGCCCCAAAGCGAGCCTCTGAACCGACACCAGCACCGGCCCCATTCGCCGGTGAACATACATAAATTTCAGGTGCAATACTCGTCTCGCGCTCGTAACGCAGAGCCACTTCACGGCGAAATATCTCAGCTTGGTCCGAGGCGACAACATTTACCGTGCAGCCGCCGAATCCACCACCGGTCATCCTTCCGCCATAAAAACCTGGCAATCCTTCCGCCGCCGCCACAATGAGGTCTAATTCGCGGCAGCTGACCTCATAGAGATCGCGCAGGCTGCAGTGCGAGTCGCGCATTAGCTTACCGACGGCGGACAAGTCGCCACGGTCAAAACATGCAGCCGCCTCTTGCGTGCGCTGGTTCTCCTCGACAACATGCCGACAGCGGTTGAAGATCACCGGAGGGAGGGCCTCGACATGGGCAGTCAGTTGCTCAGGTGAAATATCCCTTAACGCCTTAATTCCGGGATAGAACGCCGACAGCATTCTCACACCTTGTTCGCACTGTTCGCGCCGCAGGTTGTACTCCCCACCGGAAAGCTCATGCTTGACCATCGTGTTGCAGATAACCAGTTTGACGTTCGCCGGAATCGGCACCAGCTCAAAAGCAAGCGACCGGCAATCGAGCAGCAATGCATGGCCCTCTTTTCCAAGGCAGGAAACGAACTGATCCATGATGCCAACCCGCGCGCCCACGAATTCGTTCTCCGCTTTTTGGCACAGCCTTGGGAGTTCAGTAAGGGGAATTTTGTTTTGACTCACGCTGAGTAACGCCAATGCAGTCGCAACTTCGATCGCAGCCGACGAACTGAGTCCCGCGCCGATGGGTACTTCTCCATGAACCAGCAGATTCGCGCCGTTACAGCGGCAGCCAGCTTGCTCCAGAGCCAAGGCTACGCCAACCACGTAATCAGACCACTGACCCGCCTTCCGTAGCGGCATGTTATCCAGGTCGACGTCGAAACGGTCGGCAAATTCCGTAGAGCACAGCGCAAGTCTGCGGTCGGAGCGTGGCGAAACGGCCGCGCTGGTATAAAAGCCGATCGCACTCGGCAACACAAATCCATCGTTGTAATCGGTGTGCTCTCCGATGAGGTTCACGCGTCCGGGCGCGCTAAAAATCTCCGGCGTGGCCTGAAATTCCTTTTCGAAACGGGTAGCAAGATCGCTAGAGTTCATGAAGTCACGCTATTGTAATGTAGCTGCAGTTTGTGAGAGAACCATAGGTCAGTTGCCAAACGTCAGTGGTCGGTGACCAGTAACCATCGTGCAGTAATGAGTTTAGGCCCGGGAAGAAGAACCACTGATCACTAACAACTGATCACCAACCACTGCTCGCGGGTCAATCGAACTTGAATCTCAACCAAGAATCACACCGTCGCTTCAATCCGTTGACGAACGAGTGGGTGCTGGTTTCGCCGCACCGTACACAGCGCCCGTGGCAAGGCGCCATAGAAAGTGCGCCCGCAATCGAGCGCCCGCAGTACGACCCAACCTGCTATCTCTGCCCCGGAAATTACCGTGCCGGCGGTGTACGGAACCCTCAATATCATTCAACGTTCGTTTTCGACAATGATTTCGCAGCCTTGCAAAAGGACTCTTCACTCAATCGTATGGACGTTCAGGGCAAGGGATTATTGGTCGCAGAGGGCGAACCTGGTATCTGCCGCGTGATGTGTTTCTCTCCCCGTCACGATCTGACGCTTTCAAGCATGGCCTTGCCAGAGATCGAAGAGGTGATCCGGATCTGGACACAGCAGTTTACCGAGCTCTCAGCCACCCAGGACATTCGTCACGTTCAGATCTTCGAAAACCGTGGCGAGATAATGGGCGCCAGTAACCCGCATCCGCACTGTCAAATCTGGGCGACCCATTCGATTCCGCAGGCGCCATCGCGCGAGCTCGCCTCGCAGCGGGAGTACTTTGCTGCAAACCGCGCCTGCCTGCTGTGCGACTACATGAATATTGAGCAAACGGAACAGTCGCGGATCGTCTCCGCAAATGACGGCTTCATCACAGTCGTGCCTTTCTGGGCGGTGTGGCCGTTCGAGGTATTGCTTTTAAGCCGCAGACATCTGGGAAGCCTGCCTGAATTGAAAGACGCCGAGATCGTACAGTTGGCAAAAGCCTTAAAGCAGATTGTTTCCATTTACGATCACGTGTTCGGAGTTCCATTCCCGTATTCCATGGGCTTCCACCAAACTCCGAGCGACGGATCTCAGCACTCCGAGTGGCATTTGCACGCGCATTTCTATCCTCCGCTGTTGCGCTCGGCCACTGTGCGGAAATTTATGGTTGGATTTGAAATGCTGGGAAATCCACAACGAGATATAACTCCGGAGCTGGCAGCGGAAAAACTTCGTTCGCTCGCTGGTCTTTAGATGAAGTCAATAGCTTCATTCGCAAGTTTTTCTTTGCGAACTTTTTGTCTTTGTGATCTTTGCGGTTAAAAGCTTTTTGCTGTCGTTTTCGCCATGACTGCCGCCTTTCAGACGAACTACTGGCTCACTACTACGACGATGCTGTCAGGTACTCCGGGCGAACTGCCCCCGCGCGTAGATGTCGCCATCGTCGGCGCTGGATTCACTGGCCTTTCGGCAGCGCGCGCGTTGGCTAAGCGCGGCATAAGCGTGGCAGTTCTCGAATCCAACACCATTGGTTGGGGAGCCAGTTCGCGCAATGGCGGCATGGTGCTGACGGGCATGAAACTCGATGTCGGCACGCTCGCAACCCGCTATGGCATCGAAACCGCCCGCCGAATGTACTCTGCGTCGCTGGCTTCGATTGATCTGGTCGAACAGATTGTGCGCGAAGAAAACATTGATTGCGATTTCTCCCGCTGCGGCCATCTTGAGGTCGCCTGCAAGCAATCGCATTTTGATTCCTACGCCCGTTCTGCCGAAGTAATTGCTAGAGACTTCAATCACCAACTTCGGATCGTTCCACGCCACGAGCTTTCAGCGGAGATCGGCTCCGCAATCTATTTCGGCGGCCTGGTTGACGAAACCAGTGCGGGGCTGAATCCGGCGCGCTATGTCGCGGGACTGGGACAAGCAGCATTACGCACGGGTGCGAACATTTACGAGAGTGTCCGCGTGCAGAAGATCACTCGTACCTCGGGCGGAGATTTTCAGATCGAGACTACCCGTGGAAACATCCTTGCCCGCGATGTCCTCATTGCCACCAGCGGATACACCTCCAGCACGACGCCGGCCTTACAGAAAAAAGTAATCCCAATCGGTTCGTTCATCATCACGACGGGACCCCTGCCAGACTCGTTGGCGCGCGAACTCAGCCCGCGCAATCGAATGATTTACGACTCCAAGTACTATCTTCATTATTACCGCCTGACGCCTGACAATCGCATGCTCTTCGGCGGCCGCGCCGCATTCTTTCCCGAGACGAAAAGCACGGTGCGACGCAGCGCAGAAATTCTGTGCCACGGAATGATCAAAGTATTTCCACAATTGAAAGGCACCAGAGTTGAATTTGCCTGGGGAGGCACACTCGACTTCTGTTTTGATACGATGCCGCACGCTGGGCAGAGCGACGGCATGTACTACGCGCTTGGGTATGCCGGCCACGGCGTTGCTATGGCGACGTATCTCGGAACAAAAATCGCCGAAAGAATTGCCGCTGGCAACGACGAAATTCCGTTCGCTGGCATTCCCTTCCCCGGCGCGCCGATGGGACTCTATAACGGAAAACCCTGGTTCTTGCCGTTCGCTGGCGCCTACTACAAGGTTCTGGACTGGATCAGCTGATTCGGTCTTCTACGGAAGACGAAGTATGCGATCGGTCCGAGCAGCACCGCGACCGGCCCCCATTCCAGTGCAAATCTATCTGCAGGTGCTTTCGAAAATGCTGGCACAATCAGAGCGACTGCGCTGATCACCAATGGCGCAAACACCGCATATGCAAGGCCCTTCGTTCCCCACGGAATGCGGAAGCTTCGCGGCAGGTCCGGGCGCGTTCGACGCAACTTCCACGCTGAGAGCACAGTCAGAACCGACGTTGCGATACGAAGCCAAATGTATAGGGATATCAGTTGAGTCACATTTCGGCGCGCCAGAAGACAATAAATGCCGGCGGAGAGCAGAATCGCAATCCAAGGGGTGCCATAGCGCGGGTGGGTGCGCGCTAACAATGGCGTCAAGTAGCCGTCCTCCGCCATCGCCGATGGCATTCGCGTGGTGGTGAGCATGGTGCTGTTCAGGATTGCGAGGTTCATGACGGTCGCCGCCATAGTTATCGTGAAGCCCAGGGTCGGGCCGCCGATGAGCTGCGCCGCTTGCGAAAAATATCCGGTAGTCCACTTCTCCCAATTTCCCAGCGCAGCCAGTGCACACGCCGTCGGCAGAATATATGTTGCGATTGACAACGGCACGACCCACGCCAGCGCTCTGGGATAACTTCGTTGCGGGTTTTCCACCTCTTCGGCCACCGATGAAACCTGCTCATATCCGGCGTAAAGCCACAGCCCCAGCGCAAAGCCGACGCCGAATACTTGAAACATTGGCCTGTGCGGCGGAACGATCGGAAGGAATGGATTGTGGTGCCACATGCGGACGCTCAACACACACATCAGTAAGACAGCCGCGAGAATCGCCAGCTCAAGCATGGTCGCGATACTTCCCACCACGCGAATTCCGCGAACGTTCACGTATGTGATGAGCGCAATCACGGCAACCGCCACGGCATAATGCCGCCATCCAATCAGACTCGGAAAATAGAAAGATAAGTAGTCGGTAAAAAGCACTGCATAGAGAGCGCCCAAAAGAAAGGACGCACTCCAGTTCCACCAACCCGCGAGGAATCCCCAGAAATCGCCGAATGCCGCGCGCGTCCAGCGATAGAAGCCGCCCTCGACCGGCATTGCGGTAGTCAATTCGGCCGCAACCAGCGAGATCGGGATACACCAAAACAAGGGAATGATGAGCTGGTAGATCAAGGTCATTCCCGGCCCTGAGGTGGCAACCATGTCTTCCAGCCCGAACGGGCCGGCGGTGTTGTAGGAATACATCACGAAGACGAAAGAAAAGAGGCCGACTTTCTTGAGAGCAGGTGCGCTTCGATTGGATTTGGCGGACAGAATTTCGGCCTTGGCGGAAGTCAAAAGAATCCCCTTAGTTCCGAAGGAAGGTTCGCTAAGAAGGGTACACGATAGAAAGCTTGCTGGGTCTGAGATTCGGTCAACTAAACTTTTTCCAGCACCATGGCGATTCCCTGCCCGACGCCTATGCACATGGTGCAAAGTGTGTATCGTCCACCGGTGCGCTGCAACTCATTGACAGCAGCCATCACCAGTCGCGCTCCACTCGCGCCCAGCGGATGTCCTAAGGCTATTGCTCCGCCATTTGGATTCACGTGCGCCGCATCGTCCGGCAGACCTAAGTCGCGCAGCACAGCCAGAGCTTGTGCCGCAAACGCCTCGTTCAGTTCAATGACGTCCATCCGCGAAAGCTCCAGCCGAGCCTTTGCGAGAACTTTGTGTACGGCGGGAACGGGTCCTATCCCCATCACTCGGGGAAGAACCCCACTGGCCGCGGAGGCCACGATCCGCGCTCTCGGCGTAAGTCCGAATTTCGCAGCTGTGGCCTGCGTTGCCAGCAACAAAGCGCATGCGCCATCGTTTACGCCGGACGCATTTCCGGCAGTCACGGTTCCTGTGGGACGCACAATGGGTTTGAGCTTCGCAAGACCCTCAACCGTGGTCTCCGGACGCGGTTGCTCGTCATCAGATACAGTCTGGGGAGCCCCCTTCTTTCCCAGAACTGTCACCGGCAGAATTTCTTCGGCGAAAACTCCATTCTGAACTGCTTTAGCGGTGCGCTGTTGGCTCCTGAAGGCGAAGGCGTCCTGGTCTTCGCGCGAGATGTGCCACTCCTCAGCCACGTTCTCGGCGGTCTCCGGCATCGAGTCAGTCCCGTATTGCGCTTTCATCATTAGATTGACGAAACGCCAGCCGATCGTGGTGTCTTCGATTTTTGTGGAGCGCGAAAATGCGGCGTCGGCCTTGGCCACAACAAACGGAGCACGTGACATGCTCTCTACCCCGCCGGCAATCACGAGTGAAGCTTCGCCGCACTTGATTGCGCGGGCCGCCTGGGACACTGCTTCCAAACTCGACCCACAGAGCCGGTTCACCGTAACGCCAGGGACATCCTTTGGCAATCCGGCCAACAGCAACGCCATTCGCGCCACGTTGCGATTGTCTTCACCCGCCTGGTTGGTACAGCCGTACACCACATCATCGAGAGCAGCCCAATCCACTCGCGGATTGCGCTGCATCAGCGCCGTAACGGGAAGAGCGGCCAGATCGTCGGCGCGAACGGAGGATAACGAGCCGCCGTACTTCCCAAAAGGAGTGCGAATCGCGTCGCAGATGAGAGCTTCATCCATCAAGTAATGTCCTTCATTCGCTCCCCGTGCCGCTCCGCGATTGTACCAACTGAGCGAGAATCAAAGTACGCTGCCAGATCTCCGATGGATTCGAGTTGGAGATGAAAATTTCGCTTGCCAAATAGCCTACTAATTTGATAGACATAATATGTATGGAGCTCTCCCCCAATGAAGCTTGTTATGACGTGGACTTTCGCTAGTTTGTTTTCGTTCAGTTTTTGGACCACGGTTGTGATCGCGGTCGCCCGGCTCTTGAAATAAAGCCGGCACGATTTGCTCCTTGGCAGCCGTGGCTCGCCCCCTGGCTTCGGCTGCCTTTTTTAGTCGCAATTCGGCGCTCGCTTAAGGACGAGTAGCCAAATGGAAAGGCGTCGGCCCGCAAAGCCGATCATCGTCGGGTTCGATTCCCACCTCGTCCTCCAAATTTCTCATGCCACATGGATCCCAAGACGCCCAACCATCTCACTGTCGCATTGCCATTGTTGGCGGCGGATTCACAGGCTCGATTCTTGCCGCCCAACTGTTGTGCCGGGACCCCTCCCTTTCGGTGACTCTGATCGAGTCCGCCGGCGTTGCCGGGCGCGGGGTGGCCTACGCGACATCATGTTCGTGGCACCTCCTCAATGTGCCGGCAGCCAACATGAGCGCATTCCCGGAGGACCCGGAGCGTTTCGTCCGATGGGCGCAGCTCAACTACGACTCTGGGACGGAAAACGAAAGCTTTCTACCGCGTCGCGTTTACGGCCAGTACATCGAGTCGATTCTACGGCAGCAGATTCAGCAATGTCCCGAACGGTTTCAAATCGTATGCGACGAAGCCCAGTCGATCGCCAGCACGAATTGCGGCGCAACAATCCTTCTGGCCGGCGGCCGAAGTATCAGCGCCGAGCAGGTTGTGCTAGCGCTGGGTAATTTTCCTCCCGCGAGTCTTCGCTTGCCCGGCTTAACGCCTGAGAGTGTGCGCTATCTCCCGTGGGCTTGGAGCGTCAACGCGCTTGAAGTGGCAGATTTAGCACAGGAACAAAATGTCCTGCTGATTGGCTCCGGACTAACTAGCGTTGATGTTGCCATCGCCTTGCGCATGCACGAATTCACCGGCACCATCCACATTCTTTCGCGCCATGGATTGCTGCCTCAGGGCCATAAAAATGGCGACCTCATTTCTGCAACTTGGGAAACTGAGTTTCCGACGTCGATTCGGAAGCTTGTCCGCCCGGTGCGAAAGCAAATCGCCGCCGCCCAACACCGAGGTGATGATTGGCGCTGCGTAATTGACTCGCTTCGTCCGATTACTTCGCAGATCTGGCAGTCGCTGCCACCCGCGGAGCAGCGCCGATTTCTGCGCCATGTGCGGGTCTATTGGGACGTGCACCGTCACCGCATTGCGCCCGCAATCAATTCTCAGATCGAATTCGAAATTGCAAATGGCGGAATTCAAGTCCATGCCGGCCGAATCACTGCCTATTACGAGAAACAGGAAGCGGCGGTCGTGTGTTGTCGCCAGCGCAAAACCGGTGATTTGAAGAAACTGCGCGTCGGTCGGGTAATTAACTGTACCGGCCCGGAGAGTGACTGCCGCAAAGTCGCTAGTCCGCTCTTGCAAGATTTATTGCGGCAGGGACTGGTTCGCCCCGATGCATTGTTCTTGGGCCTTGACGCCGCGGAAGATGGCGTGCTCATTGACGTTGCCGGGTCGAAATCAGATGTTCTCTATACGCTCGGACCGCCACTCAAAGGTCGGCTCTGGGAGAGCGTCGCCGTACCCGAAATTCGCGTGCAGATCGCTGAACTGGCTGCAAGGCTCAGTGCCTCGAACGCGCCAACGCCCGACATTCTTGATCCGACAGTCAGCGAGGCAACTTTCTGATGCCTGAACGCCCACTCAAATACTGCAGTCACACCAAAACGGTGCGATCACGCCCAGTATTCTTCGCTTGATACAGTGCGCCGTCTGCAGTGGCGAGAACTTCGATCGGTGAGAGAGCCTCGGGTCCTGCAACCGCCGCGCCTATGCTGGCCGTAAAGGAGATTTCGGCGCCCGCAGCTGAAACCGGGCTACTGGTGATCTCTGCGCGAATTCGTTCCGCGGTATTTCGGGTCTGGTTTCTGTCACAACCCGGAAGAACAACCAGGAATTCCTCCCCTCCGTATCGCCCCACGCAGTCGTAAGACCGGACCGCGCGCGTCAGCCGCCGGGCGGCCTCTTTGAGCACCGCGTCGCCCGCAAGATGTCCATAGGTGTCGTTTATTTTCTTAAAGTGGTCCAGGTCAAGCATGAGGACCGCGGTCGGCACATTCGCGCGCGTAGAACGATCGAGCTCATGGTTCAGCAATTCCATAACCGCCCCGCGGTTCCAAAGTCCGGTGAGCACATCGTGCGTCGCCTGGAAACGAAGTTCTTCACACGCATGGATCAGGCTGTCCTGGAGCGCCAGAATGCGTTTGCCAACTCGCAGCCGCGCCCGCAGTTCGTCTCGGTCGAAAGGCTTGGTCAGATCATCGTCGGCGCCCGCGTCAAGTCCGCGGACGACGTCCTGACGATCATTTTTCCCGGTGACCAGCAGAATGTATTGGTAGGGGGACCGTTGCTGCTCGCGAATCCTGCGGCACAATTCGGTGCCATCAATTTCCGGCATGACCCAGTCCAGGATCAACAGCTCCGGTGGCCTCTCTTGCTGCAGAATGCTCCAGGCAAGTGCGCCGTTCTCTGCAACTATCACTTCATGACCCCAAGCCTCCAGCCAGCTCTGCAATATCCGGCGAAACATGGGATCGTCTTCGGCCACCAGGGCGCGAAGACCAGACGGCTGCTGCCGAGCCATCCCCTCGATCGAGACTGTCGCCTCACTCACCTGAATCAACTCGCCCCGGAGGATATGACTGACGACCTGACTAGGGACAAGCCAATGGGCGTCCCCACTAAAACGCCGCGCATTGTGATAGCGATATTTTCGATGTCCTTTTCCAGCAAGTTCTGTAAGCCGGCTGCGCGCGCCAGATCGCCGTTTCTGCCGGCATTCTCCAGTTCGGACGCGTTGTGCGAAGGCTCGGACACGCCCAAATATCCCAGCTCTCCCTTCAACGTATGCGCGATGCGTTCCATGGCATCCTTATCTCCGCCTGACAGCGCCTCGCGCATGTTGGCCATTTGCTTCGGTGCCTCTCGCAAGAAGATCTCAATGATCTCGCGAAATAGGTGTTCGTCACCGCCCAATCGTTCGAGCGTCTGAGCTGCATTCCAACTCAGACTATTAGCTGCCATCAGCAGTACCTCGCCGAATTTTGCATAAACTCAGGAACCAGACGAAAGAACACGCTTTTCTTAAGGCCGCAGGGCTCTTCGATCTAATGCAGAGAATCACTCGTGTCCGATGGGGATTCATCGGCAAAAGCAATCGCCGTCTTCAGCGAGTGCTGGAGCCAAAGCATTTACGGATGTTGAGGCACACGTAACCTGCTCTCGTTCGCGGGAGGCAGGCGTTTAAGCCTGGAGGAGCTGCTGAAATAGAACTTGAGCTTCGCTCGGGAGGTTAAACGAACCTAAGGAAGGACGATGGGCGGCGTCTCACGCGGCGTGCTCTCGGCCCACAGAAGATTCCCACTTCATTTCGGCAGATTTCAGCTTGGGAAACGCCGTCGGTGCGACCCGGAGCTCCCTCTCGACTGATCCAGGCCCGGTTGAGCGGACTAAGTCGTCACGGGGCGCGGTTGGCCTTGTGGCGGCGCGCTGTTTTGCTGTGGCGCTGCGTCCTGTGCGAGAGAAATCCCGCACAGCAACGCTCCTGCAAAGATTCCAGTCAAAACTGTTTTTATAGAGATTTCTCCTTCGATGACCGATAGGAAAAAACTTGGTGTCTGATATCGCCCGCGCGCTATGCAGCTTGTGCAAAGTCATTTAGCGTCACATGCCTAAAGTCCCTGATTATCTGTTCGGCGCCGGCGTCCAGGAGTTGCGGTGCGAGGCCGTTGCTCGATACCCCTACACAACGCAAGCCGGCCGATTTGGCCGCGAGGATTCCGCCGGGGGCGTCATCAAAGGCAAGCGCATGACAAGGTGTGATACCCAGGCGCTCACAGGCTAGCTGGTACACCATTGGGTCAGGTTTGCCCCGGCTAACGTCGCTGGCGGTCACAACAACTTCGAAAAACTCGGCCATGCCCATACGCTCGATAGTTGAGAATGTGCGAATCTCACTGGCTGAAGTCGCAACCGCGCTGACAATGCCTTGGCGATTCAGGTCACGGACAAATTCAAGCACGCCAGGAATTAGATTGATTCGATGTTCCAGGGCACGGAAAATTTCATCTTTCCGTCTACCATACTGTTCTAGTTCTCGGTCGGGCAAGGGTCCCAGGAAATGCCGCAAAATTTCACTGCGCGTGCGTCCCTCCAAAACAAAAGATAGCTCATCATCGAACACCTGTTTCCCGGCGGATCGCAGGAATTCTCCCCAAGCGGCCAAGTGGGCGGGATGACTGTCAATGAGCACACCGTCCATGTCGAAAACGACTGCGCCAATGCTCTTATTTTCGGCGGTCAAGCAACACCTCTCGGCTCAAGGTCTCCCCGCAACCTGGCCACGTTCTCTGCGCCTTTTCGTAATTCTCGCGAGTACCAATATCGAGGAGGTAGTCAGAAATCGGAAAGGCTCGCATTCGGCCGATGAGTCGAGGAAGGACATCAAAGGCGATATCCGCGCCGGGTTTCTCAGGGATGGCGTTGAGCAGTTTCTGGGTCCCAATCATTATTCCGGCGAAGGCTAAGTTACCGCTTGGGGCAGTGGGTTTTTCGACAAAGTCAACGATGATGTTGCTTTCATCCACCGCAACGATTCCGCAGCGTTGAGGATCGGGCACCGAATAAACGCCCAACGTAGCAGCATGGCTCGGCGAATGGAAACTGAGCATCGGATTGAGGTCTGCGCAGGTAAGCACGTCTGCATAAAAAACCCAAAACTTTTCGTCGCCAGTCACCCATTCACGATTCGCGAGAAGAGTTCCCGCGCTACCAAATAGTTCATGCTCTTCCACCACGGTAACGTGAATTCCGTTCTTGGAGCGATGCACGAAGTTCATGACTGCACTGGCATGAGCATGGGTATTGACGAGGACATCAGAGATCCCCAGCCGGCGACATAACGATAGCCAGATCTCCAGGATCGGAACTCCCCGGATCGGCAACAGGCACTTGGGGGTCGAATCGGTGTACGGCCGCAGGCGTGTACCGTGTCCAGCTGCGAGTAAAAAGGCCTTCATTTTTATTTAGTCAGCAGAGGTCGGGACAAAGGTCCAACGGGAGGCGGTGCGACTGTCATTGTCAATGAAGGGGTCATTTACCAGCACGTGCGCGCCCTGAAAATCAAAGCTGAACGTCATTTCCTTCAGTCCTTTTCCAGCTAGCGCTTGGCGCACGCGCTCCTGGTTGGGCGATTCGCAATAAAGCAACAAAAAACCTCCGCCACCCGCGCCCGTGATCTTTCCACCTACCGCTCCGCTCCTGATGGCAAGATCGTAAATTGCATCAATGTGCGAATTTGAAATCTGGGACGATACCCGTTTCTTGGCCAGCCAAGATTCGTGCAGCATGGTGCCAAAGGCCTCAAGCTTGCCGGCCTTCAGTTGGTCGCGCATCCGATATGCGAGATCCTTAATTTCGTGCAACGCATCGAGAGGCTTTTGGATTTGCTCCGCGGTGGCTTTTTCCTGTTCAGCCAGGATGTTCCAGGAGTGATGTGCCGCGCCAGTAAAAAACAACAACAAATTGTTTTGTAGCTCCGTCACAGTCGCAGGGTGAGGATCGAGGGGTTGTACGTGCGAGGTGCCATCGGCTAGGAACTCAATGAAATTCAGACCTCCGAAGGCGGCGGCGTATTCATCTTGTTTGCCGACATGACGTTGCAGAACGTTGCGCGCAATCTCAAATGCCCGCTGCGCCAAGTCGTACTTAGAGAGCGGCACCTGCAAATAATTGGTGAGCGTCTTTAGCACGTTCACGCAAACACTCGCTGAAGATCCAAGCCCTGTACCTGGGGGTATCTCGGATGCAAGAAACAAGTCCACGTAGATTTCGCGATCAAGCTCCTTGAGTACCGCCACCGGGATCTCCAATCCGCTGCCTTGAATGTCCATGGCGGAAAGGCCGCGCCAGCTTTCACAGACCCGCAGATCAGAAGAAATTATTTGGATACTCCGATCGGAGCGGCTACCTAGGATTGTGTAAAAGTACTTATTGATGGCGGCGTTCAGTACCGCGCCGCCGAATCGTTCATAGTAGGAAGGCAGGTCCGTGCCTCCCCCGCCGAAGCTAATCCGCACTGGGCTGCGAACTATGAGCATCAGGAGTCAAATCCTCAGGAATATAAGGCTGGATGAGTCGGGGAATGTCCGGCGAATAAGCTTTGGAGACAGAAAATAACCGCAAAGCCAACGTACCGATCGTCTGCAGAAGAAGGGAGATGTCCCAAAGCAGATAAGGGCGCATTACGTACTGGAGATCGAACCGAGTTCTCTCTTCCGCAGAACTGTTCTCACGAAGGCCGTGCACCTGGGCGAGGCCCGTCATGCCGGGCTGCACTCTCAACCGTCGCTGGTGCCAATCGGAATAGTTCGTCGCCACAACCGGAGATTCAGGCCGTGGACCTACCAGACTCATCTGGCCGCGGAGCACATTCCATAACTGTGGTATCTCGGTGATGCTCAAGTGCTCCAAAAAGCGTTCCATCCTTGAACCTGAGCGCACCGGACGCTCCACATTCAGGCGTAGCATCGAAAAACTCACTCCATACTGTCCACTGCGCACCTCCCAACGAAATCCTGCTCCTTTCTTTAGAAATAGGGCGGTGGCGAATGGCAAGACAATGATAAAGCTGGGGACTAGAAGTGCAGCCGCAAACGTGAAATCGAACAGTCGCTTCAAAGCAACGTACTGAGGGCGCAATTGCGGTTCTCTCAGCTGCAACAAAGGAAGACCGTCAAGACTAACAAATTTCGGCTCAGACGCATAAAGTGCATAAGATTGAGGAACGACACTCGTGACAATACCCAAGTCCCGCGTGCGAGCAATAAGCGTGCGCATTTCTGGCGTAAGCGGATGTTCCAACGCGACAATGACCTCATTGACTTCGGAACCGCGGAGGAGATCGAAAATATCGAGCGTGGAAAGCTGCGATGATGCCCTGGTGGCGAGATTGGCTGGAATGTCTTCCCCGCCTTGGTTTGGAAATAAGAGTCCGACGACTTTGCACAGCGTTTCTGGATGTTGCTGGATTTTGGCACTCACTTCCTGTGCGACTCGGCCACCGCCCAGGATCAGGACCCGCCACAATACACCGTCGCGATGTCGCATTCGCAGCAGCATTCGCGCCCCGCAACGTACGGCAATAAACCCTGATCCTAGCAAGAGGACGAAGTATGTGAGGGCGAGCCTGGAGACATAATTCCGGCTGAAATAGCCGAGCACTGTGACGAACGCTACTGTGCAGGTAATCCCGACAAGCAACTGGGACAGCATTGCCGAGAGCCTCCAGCCTCCCCGAAACCCGTCCAGCTCCATCACCCTGGAGAGCGCAGCCCAGCACAAGCAGGTGCCAATCAGGAAGGGCACCAGCGCGCGGATCGCGACTCGCTCGCCCGGCAACCAAGTGAGTCCAAACCGCAGCAGATCGGCGGCGAAGAAGGCCACAACGATCCACACAATGTCGGCGAGCAAAATCCACAATTCGAGCTTGCGCGTGTTCATTCGCCTGCCACCCGTCGGAGCAGCCGCGGTCCAACCAGGGAGTCTGAACTCGGGTACGTGATCCTATCGCGAATACAAGTGAATAGCGCGTGCGCGATAGAGAGATGCAGGTCCTCTATGATCTGCATGTTGTCGGATGGTACGACCACGCAAGCATCGCAGAGCGCCAGCATGCGTCCCCCATAAAATCCAGTGAGACCGGCGGTGACCAGTCCGGCTTGTCTTGCGGCGTTTAGAGCCTTCAGTACGTTGGCCGAGTTGCCGCTTGCGCTGATGGCAAAAGCAACGTCCTGAGGTCTGGCAAAGTTGGCCAACTGCTCGGAAAAAATATTTTCGTAGTGCGAATCGTTGGCCCAGGCTGTCATCAGGGGAACGTTATCGGTAAGCGCCATCACCTTGAACCGTTTAGGGGAACAATTCACGGTGCCTTTACCCAGATCGCATGCCAGGTGCGAGGCCAGCGCGGCACTCCCTCCGTTTCCAAAAACAAAAACCGTGTGCTGTTTCTGATAAGCCTGGAACAAGATCTCGGAAATGTTATCTACTTGCTCAAATGGAAGACTTCGTACGCTCCGAGAGAGGAGTTCGAAGTACGATCGGCAATTGCGTGCTTCGTTCACGATTAAGGGAGGGGGAGTTGGGGGGCGGGGTGCCGCACGTTTTGACGACTTGAGTCGCCAAGCGGGCAGCTGTGCTTACCAACCATGCCGGCCTTCAACCATCGATGCCATATCCCAGCCGAGAGGTCGATTCAAAGACCTTCTTCTTGCCTAAGCTTTCTACTCCAAGACTCTCTCGCCAGCAAAGTGCGCGAACTTTTGGTTCATAGCTTCGGCGCGGCAAAATCGGAAGCTCTCTGACTTGGCTCCGCTTTCCGCAACCGAGTGGCGCGCGGGTGCAGTAGCTTCCAGGTCCACGCACTCTCGATAATGGTAGCGAGCTGCGAGTGCGATGGCTCCCAGCCCAGTTCCCTCTTGAGTTTTGCCGGATTGGCACAAAGCACAGCCGGGTCCCCGGCGCGGCGAGGTGCAAAGTGAAGGGGTATTCTCTTGCCAGTGACATCCTCAACCGCGCTAATCACCTCGCGCACGGAATAGCCCTGGCCACAGCCGATATTGTATGCAGTCATTCCCCACGTTTTCATCGCATCCAAGGCCAGGAGATGCGCCGCGGCAATGTCAGAGACGTGAACATAGTCGCGCACGCAAGTTCCGTCAGGGGTACCGTAGTCGTCGCCGTACAGGGTAAAGAAATCGCGTTCACCGGCCGCAGTCTGAAGCAAGAGGGGAATGATGTGGGTTTCGGGCTGGTGCCGTTCCGCAGCCTCGGTGGCGCCTGCGGCGTTGAAGTAGCGCAGGGCAACTACGCTCCAGTGGTAGGCCGAGGCATACCATTCGAGTGCTCTTTCTAGCATTAGCTTGGTTTCACCATAAGAGTTGGTTGGCTCCTTTGCATGCTCTTCGTCGATTGGAACGGTTTGCGGCGCGCCATAGACAGCGGCAGAAGAAGAAAACACGAATTTCTTGACTCCAGCGGCACGCACCGCTTCGAGGAAACTGATTCCACCGGCCACATTCTGCTGGAAGAAAACGCCCGGGTTCGACACAGATTCGGGTACGAGGGCTTTCGCCGCGAAATGGAAGACTGCGTCGAACTTGTTTTCAGACAACAGAAACCGCATCGCCCGGGGATCGGCAATATCGCTCTGGTGAAGCGGTGTTCCACGCGGAACTGCCTGGCGAAAACCTGTCGAGAGATCATCCACCACCACCACCGAATGGCCAGCTCGAAGCAGTTCTGCGCAACAGACTGAACCGACGTAGCCTGCGCCGCCAGTCACTAGCACGTTCGCCATTCAATAGGCTCCTACCCCACGAACAACAACCAATGGGGTTCGCAGTAGAATTTTGCAATCGAGCCCGAGGGACCAATTCTGGACGTAAAACAGGTCCATCTGCACCCGCTGCTCAAAAGGGATTTCCTGTCGCCCCTGGACTTGCCAAAAGCCGGTCAGTCCCGGTTTGGTAGCGCGGAAGATCCAGCCGGCTTCGCCGTAGCGTTTCAGTTCCGCGGGCGTAATCATTCGGGGGCCAACGAGACTCATCTCGCCTCGCAGCACGTTCCAGAGTTGGGGACACTCGTCGAGGCTCAACTTTCGTAGCCAAGCGCCCAATGCGGTAATTCGGGGGTCGTTTCGCACCTTAGAGTTCAACTCGAACTCGCGCCTGAGGCTCGGACTCTGGTGGAGAATGGCATCAGCGCCCGGGCACATGGTGCGAAGCTTGAATGCATCAAATTCGCCATTGGGTCCGACAACGCGGCGGCGATAGAACGCGGCCCCGCCATCCTGCCATTTGATCAGCAGTGCGCACGCTGCCATGAGCGGCGCCAACAATGTAAGTAACAACACGGAGCCTACAATATCGATCAACCTTTTAAGTACGCGTGTTTTATTCCGCACCACGACCTTCCAAGATGGCCTCTTTGTCTTCAGCTGAACCGTTTGCCCCCCATCGGAGCCTAAAATCTGCTGTCGCCTCTGCATAGGCGTTGCACAACGCTGCTACACATCCAGTCCAGTTATGCAGTCGTTCAACGTATGTCCTTGCTGCCTGTACCAATTTGTCGCGGAGGGTTACATTATCCAGAAGTAATTCCACGGCAGTAACGAACTCTCCCGGAGCATCCGCGACCAGGAGATGCTTTCCACTCTCTAGGGCAAGACCCGGCAAGCAAATCCGGGTAGCGACAATGGGCACGCCAAGAGCCATCGCCTCCAACACTTTGGATTGAATCCCCGCTCGGATACGAATCGGGCAAAGAGCCACCCAGGCGCGCCCGAGATAAGGTTTCACATCGGGGACAGACGCTATTACACGGATATTGTCTTTACCGTCTAGTCGCCGCAGGCTTCGGGGCGGCCTGCTCCCAACAATCTCCAACTGCAATTCCGGCCTCCGCGCCCTCAGGACCGGCCAGACCGACTGAGTGAAATACAGCGCAGCGTCCTGGTTGGGGAAGTAATCGAGTTTCGCACAGAAGACCAACAGGTTTTTTTGCGGTTCAAACTGTTGAAATCCAAAATGCTCAAGATCCACGCCATTGGTGATGACGTCTATATTTCCTCGCAACCGGTCCGGGACAGGAAAAGCTTCTTTGTCTACGGGTGACGAGATCACAACTCGGTTGAACAGCTCGGCTGCTTTCGTCTCCAAACGCATAGTTTTCTTGGATTCGATCCAGGAAAAAAGCTTCAAGAGAGAGTTTTTGATTGTTTTGCGACGCATCATCTCGAGCATGGAGACACAATCCACCGCATCGAATATCTCCGGAATTTTCCCTATGACACCTTCAACCATGGGCACTGACTTCAAGTGCTCGGCATGGATGAGATCAACTTCTTTCCCATCGACCCGTGCTTTTACGCGATCGCGAAGGCGCGGCGAGTAAAAGTAGGCGACACGTAATGACTTATAGGAAAACAGGGCGACAATGCAATTCCAAAACGATCTCCACCGAGAGAGTTTAATTACTTCCAAGTTTTGACAGTATTGCCGCAACTCCGAAACGAAGCGATCGTCTGAGTCGTTCGTTGCCAGGCATAGCACCAAAACCTCGTGGATTTCGGAAAGCTTACGAATGAAATTGAGCGGACGTGGCCGGATGAACGACGGGACATTCGGGACGACGAACAGTATCCTCAATGCGGACAGCTCTCAGCAGCAAGAAATTCTAAGTGTTGTTCCCGGCAGTAGTTTGACCCAAGCGGCATGCCGCGAACATAACCCCCAGCAGCACCCAAGGATAGACAGTAGCCGTCATCACTTTCGTCCCTCCACCGGCGGCGGCAGTCACGAAAAAAGCCTCTTGAAAGAAACATTCCGCAATCCAAACGAGCACGAAGGCGGAACCTGCTGCCTTCACCCAATAGTGGGGGTCGCCTGCCCCCTCCTCCGATGAAAGTAACCTCCTGCGAATCCGCAGAAGTGCAATCATCAACCACAGCAACAGCATCAGACCTAAGATTCCGGTTTCCGCCGCTACGGTCAGGAACTGATTGTGTGCTATTCCTCCTGCCGCTTCCCCCGTGTAGCTCCGATCAAAGAACTGATAGTTACCTGCTCCTACACCCAACAGAGGGTGAGTCGCAAACAGCTGCAAAGCTGTCGCGTAGTAATAGATCCTCTCCAAACCGTATACTTCGTCCGGATTGTAGAAGTGATAGATCAAACCGACAGCGCCAGAAAACACTACGGCAACTACGAGGACGACAATTATCGTCAGCGCCAAAGCCGGAGTGACACGCCGGCGAAGCCACAAAGCTGACACAAGAAATAGCCCCGCAAAAGCGAGCAACCAACTCTCGCGTGAAAAAGTAAGCACCACACCAACCAAGCATAAAACGAAGAGCACGCATACGAGCCAATAGGCTGACAAAGAGCGACGCCCGAACAATACTCCGGAATAAAGAAAGGGAAGAAGAAGCGCAGTGAGCGGTTCCATGGATGAGTCCCAGGGTTGTTCCCAATACGCTCGCGTGGCGCCCAAGATGGCGTACGAACCGCCGAAGCCAAAAATCAGCGCTGCGGCCGTTAGCAGCGTTCCTATGGCGACGACAACGCCGATAGTGATGAGGATAGCTTCCACGTTCTTCCAACTCTTGATAGTTGCCGCCACCGCAAAGGGTATACAGATCGTGGCTACGAATAAGGCGAGTTGTGAGACTTGGACTGTAGCCCAGGATACATCCGAGTGCGGGAAGTTGTAAGTCACGGAGGGATCGGGATGCAGGCGCGACCACAACATCGACAAGGGCGTGATCACTGCCATCCCTAATAAAGGCCTATTGATGAGATTGGGTTGAAAAAGGCTATTGAACGACCAAGAGGTTTGACGCCCGAACCAAGCGATAAGGAAGATGGCCATGGCCACATTGCCGGCGTACAAACGTGACAACGCACCAATTTCGAAAGGCGAATAATTCAGCAGACCACAAGTGAAGAGAACCACGGCCAGACCGCTCATCGGGCTCTTGAACTGGGCCACAATCGCCAACACTCCGGCCGCGGCAAGCCACACAAGAGGAGATTGAACGATCAACACGTCGATGGTGACAGCTACGGCTGCAAGAAATGCGCAAACCTTCCATGACCAAGGCTGCGGTATCGCCGGAGAACTGGAATAGTGATCCATTGCTTATTTCCGTTTTGTCGGTCGTTTGAAGAAAAAGTATCTGGGGCTGACTCAGCGGATGGCGATGTAGGACTTCGTCATCCCGAAGAACCGTTCCCGGCGTATGCTGCAATTCGGGAAGAGTTGCTGCATCTCGGAGTAATTCAGCAGGCGGAGATGTGATTGAAAATCGTTCACTTGGTTTCTCGAAGGTTTCCACCTTAAGCCGTAGTAGGTGAAATGCCGTACAAACCAATAATGCTTAAGTAGGAAACCAACCCAGACAACGAAGGGCGTGAAATAGTGCGGCTCGAAGAAGAAGCTGCGTGCAGGGGTCTGGCAATAAACCCGTTTCCCCACCCGGCACAGTTCTTCAGCGAATGCTTGCTGATCTTGCCATGTGCCAACGTGCTCTATGGTTGAATTGGAAAATGCCAAGTCGAATGAATGGTCCGGGAAAAGGGTCTTGCGGGCATCACCTTTCATTACGACAAAGTCAGAGGGAGCCGGCTGTTCGTCGATGTTGAGCAGCACTACGTCGCGGCGGCCAATGCTTAACCAGATCGACGGTGTTCCTCCAAAATCGATGATGCTACTAATGCCCGAAAGGAACTGACCAAAACCGCAGAATCTTTTCCGACGAAAATATCCAGACAAGCTCCAGAGAATGCGGTCAGCCCAACTGTCGGCCTTTACGGACGAAGCGTTTAGCAGAAAAGGTACATTACGTTCCGACATGTAACCACTATCACTATCATTACCTGCCCAAGGTGTTAGCCCTGGACAAGACGCCGTTGCTGGTCCCACGCGCTCAGCCGTAGGAAGTGGGATGGAAATCGCTTATGCGTAACTCACCACCGACCCGCGCGAGCATTCCGGCTACCCAACATCAACAGAATGGTTCGACCGGATCGCATTCATAAACTCACCGAAGTGCTCCCGATAATTTCGATACCGGAGAGCACGCGCGCTATAGGTGAGAAAGCGAATCAGCCTGACAGTCGATCTCCCGAAACGCGAGAGCCGCACATAATGCGAGAAGAAATACTCTTCGCTCTTCGCGTTCTCGATATACCTTTTCGCCCTCAGGCCCGATGCTGATGCGCTCCCTTTGTGCCAAATCATTGCCTGCGGGACGAAGTACACTGCTGAGCATGAACTCCTCACCTTCACCGCCATGATCAGTTCCTCATAGTCCAGGAAAGTATTCTCGTCAAAGAATCCAGCTTTCTCGAAGATTGCAGCTCGAAAGAAAAGAGCGCTTCCCGGAAGGAACTGGACAACTGCTGGCTGCCTCCTGGTGCAGTAAAAGACGCGGTGAATGAGCGGGGTGCGCGCGATCAATCGCCGCAGTGGAGTATAGGCGCACACTAGCGTGAGCAGATCCAGTTTTCTGCGTATCGGCCACTCTCGGCGAGGGTCGCGACGATCGATTTTCGGACCCATGAGGGCGGCGTCGGGATGCTGTTCGGCGAATCTTACGAACTCAGAGATGGTATTCGGAAACACCGTCGTATCGTTATTCAAAACGAAGACGTAGTCTGCCCCTTTTTTCAGCGCGAAACGTATTCCGACGTTGTTGCCCGCTGCAAAGCCCGAATTCTTGTGGGTCTCGAGGATTGTTACTTCCGGACAAGCCTCTTTGAGCCGCTCGACCGAATCATTGGTTGAGCCATTGTCCACGATGACCGCGTGCCAGCTTTGATATTCCATGCGCCGCAGCGAGCGCATGCATTCCAGAGTGTCTTGCCATCCGTTCCAGTTCAATAACACGATATAAACCGATGGCTCTTGCTCGCCCGACTGTGGAAACGGCAAACCAGTCGTTCGCGGATGCTGACGAAAGGACTCAGCCGTTGTGTGTTGGGTTGCCATACGATTTAAGCCTCAAGTGTTCGGACAGATTTTGTCAGGGCGGAAGCGCACACCCAAGCTGGCTTTTCGTCCGTCCCAAAAGCCTTGCACCATCTTTTTCAAGCAATCCAGCTTCTCCGAACCGAATAGAAGCACGCCAACCGCATGACGCATGAGGTGCCGTAGAACAGATACTTTTGCCGCCAGACTGGGATAAAGCCACCATACGGAATAAGCCAGGTTGCGGCTCATGTAATATTCGCGAAAAGGGCGATGGTCTGACCAAAACCAGCGTCGCCCGAGGAAGCGTATCGTGCGAACTCTGCCGATTTCATGCTGCAGCTTGGCGCGGGTAATGACGGCAATCTTGTAGCCGTGTAACCGGGCCCGAAGACAATATTCGTAATCGACGAAGTCCATGAAGAAGTCGGATCGTGGCAATCCGATTCTTTCCACCACCTCGCGTCGCACCATCGAGCCCGAAGTTATGACTAGATCAGTAAACAATACTGGCAGGCTAAGAAGCTCGGAGGGCGTCTTGACGAATCCGTTGTGCCAAAGCCAGGGGCTGGAGGAATTCTCCATCTGTTGATTAACGGGCAACGCAGCGATTATGCCAACTTTGCTCGAATCGCCTTCGAATCGGTCGGCCTCTTGCAGCATTGTCTCGAGCGCATCCGTAGCGGCGACGCTGTCCTGGTCGAACATCCAGATCCAATCGTGTTTCTTTTCACGCGCGGCATACGCCAAGCCGGCAGCCAACGCCCCTCCAGTACCCAGGTTTTCCGGCATGCGCAGCACGGTAAGGTCTGGATAGCGCGCCGCGAGCAGCGAGCAGGTCTCGTCGGTCGCAGCATTGTCCACCACGATGATTTCCTGCAGAGATCGTTTCTGCCGGAGGAGGGCGTCGAGATGCCGCACTAGAGCATGTGCTCCGTTGTAAGCCGTTGTTACGCTCGCAACTGAGGAACCCATGTCGGATGGCATGGCAATACCTTTTCCTTCCGCGTGCTACTTACTAGCCAGCAGAACACATTCCTCGCCGGAGTCCGGATCACAAACTCGAGCTGCGATCGCGCCGGCGTGCAATGCCGCCTGCCGCGCGCCTCTTTTGATCACTGCCCACATATCATTCGCCTCGCCATATTCAATCCGAAGGCTACCGCCCAAGATCCAGTGTGAACGGGCAGCTGAAGTCCAGGCCCTCACATTTTGGAAACCGCAGTTCGCAGCAAGCTGTTCCAGCGTGCTCCGCGAGTACAAAAGCAGATGTCGTGGCGGATCTAGTCCATACCAGCGCGCACCAAACCGAGAATGTCCCCAAGCGTGTGCATTCGGTGTGATGGAAACCAGACGGCCACCTGGTTTCAGAATGCGCTTACATTCTCCAAGAAGACTTCGCGGATCGTGAACATGTTCCAGCACGTGACTCATCACCACGGCGTCAAATTCGTCATCCTGAAAGCCCGCTTGATCGAGACTCCCCAAGGAAACATACCCCCCCAAGTGCCTGCGGGCCACTGCGGCAGCCTTTTCGTCGACCTCTTGTCCCTGGATGTCCCATCCGAGTGCGCGCAGTTGCGCCAGCCTTTGTCCATTTCCGCACCCCACCTCCAGAACGCGTCCGGGCATCCTCCCGTCTAGATACATTAGGTCCAACCTGCGCTGCTCCTCATAGAGGGGAGTTAGGCGCCAACACACTTCGTACAACCACGCGAGACCCGCCTTGATCTTGTGGATGCGAGGCTCGCGCGATACAAAGTGCTCGTTTAGTTCAGGCTCATGTGTGTAATAACGTTCATAAGCTTTGGCGATGTCGAACTCAACAGGCATAGGGTCGAGCCATATCAAGCCACAAGACGGATTCGGACACCGTTTTAGATTCCAGCTTCCCGGAGCGTCAAACAGTCGATCCGTGAGACCTTCATAGAGCAACGTTCCTACTGCTTCGCAAAAGTAGCAATTAGGACAAGAATGCGATCTGATCTGATCATTCGCCGATCGGGTTTTGTCTACCGCAATATCCGTAACGGTCATACTCATCACCGGAATCCGTGGGCCATGGCTCGCTCTTCGGGAGTAAACACAACAAACCACGTTGCTAGTGCAAATGCAAAGATCGTCAGCAGAAGAAAAATGCTTTTAAAGATCAGGTCTTCCACCCGAGCCGCCAGCGTCAGGACGACTAGCGACGATATTAGAACGATGCCCGTTTGCGGGCTTAAGTAAGTCCCAGCTGGCAAGAATCGCTTTGACATGACAAACAAAGCGAATGCATCGATCGAGACCCGAGCAGTCCAAATGATCGCTGCTCCCTCAATCCCGCGCATCCTCGTCAGCCACCAAAGCGCAAGCAAGTATGCGGGCAGTTCAATCAGATGGAGCTTGGCAGTGAGATCAGGCCGGCCGACGCCTTGCACAAGGGCAAAGGGGACCTGCGCCAGACAGCTGATGAACACGCCCGCGGCCAACCATTGAAGGACGCGGGTGCTGTGCTCAGCGAATTCGGGCCCCAGCCAAAACCTGAGACCATTCTGCGCCATGACGATAATAGAGAGAATAACCGGAAATAACATGAGAAGCAGAAATTTGACACTGCGGTTATATAAGACTGCGGTTCGGCTGCGGTCTTGCACGAACGTCATGCTGAACGCAGGAAACATGACCCCCAGCAGGGCCGCCGGAACCAACCAGAGCTTCGTGATTACGTCGAATGGAGTTGCGTAGTATGCCACAGCAGCCACCGAGAGCAGTGCAGCAATCACGAAGCGGTCCAGGGTAACCATGAGGGGGCCGACGATATTGCTAACCGTCATCCAACCCCCGAACTGAAGAAGTGGACGAATGGTATCGCGCCGCCATGCGATGCGCTCGCGCAGCTCCGGTACGATTTTCGCGCAATAGACCAGATGAGCGATCCACATCAGAATGCGCCCAGCCAGAAGTACTGCGACGACCGGCACCAAATTATGCGAGAAAGGCAGAACCAAGAGTGGGGCCGCAAAAGTGAACACTCCGGTTGGAATACGTAAGGCATTGGTCACTCTAAATTGCTGATGGGCCTCCAACAAACCGCGAAGCCCAGCCGTGCTGACAACAACTGGAATCGAGAACGCTAGCAGATATAACGAACCTGTCGTCTCTCCTTCAAGTCCGGCGGGTACGTGTAATACATGGCGAGCCAGCCACCCGGAAAGCAACACCAGTACCGCGGTACCAACAAATCCCAGAAACAGCATCATGAGCTGGGATGTCCATACCAGATCGGGAACGTCTTGCTGCTCGTCGGTTCCAAGTTTCGTGGCGACTAGTTGTGTTACCGCCCGGCCCAGGCCAAAGTCAAATACCGTCGAATAGCCAATCAACGCCCAGACTAGCGTCAGAATGCCGAATCGGCTCGTCCCCAATGCTTTGACAAGTAATGGAATGCAAAAAATGGCAACCAACATCGGAGCGATGTTTCCGATCAGGTTCCAGAGGGTATTCCTAGCTAAACGATTCCCGCTCGTCAAATACTGCGAACCGCACCTACTCGCCTGAAGTTGCCCGACAGCCGCCGTCAAACTTGTCCCTTCTCGCATGAATCGTCTCGACTCGAATCTTTACGCTACTGCCACAGGGAAAGACGAACCCGCTTGCGGTTCATGAGATGTGATTGCCGCCGAAGCCGCTCGAGCCATTACGTCCGCCGAGCTTGCACCAAACTTGATGTAGCATGGCGCGCGACTTTGCATTTTCGGCCGCGATTTGTTCCCAGATTTCTGCCGCCAATTGTTTCTTGGGGGACTCGCTCTGCTTCCAATTGGCTGCGCCGATCACAAATCCACCCGCCAAAAGCAACGACAAAAAAGCACCAAGGATAGTGATGACCACACGTGGCGGGAATGACCGCTCTTCCGGTAGCATTGCGGCATCAAGCACGTTCACCGTGGGAATTTCCTTGGCTTCTTGGATCTTTGCGAACTCGTATTCCTGCGTCAGCAGTTCATAAACCGCTTCCTGTATCTTGTTTTCCCGATATAGGTTTGCCCAGCGGATGCCAACCAGTGGAAGCTTGCGGATCGAGGGAAAGTCTCCAGCAATTGGCGACTGGTCAGAGTTTAGGTCGGCCTTGTTGCCACTCATGTTCTCGACATGTTGCTTCAATCCGCCAATGCGGGCGCGCAACGAGCGCACGCGAACGTTGTTGTCCGTGTATATCTGCTCCAGTCCCTCGAGCTCTGATTGGGCGGCAACTAACTGCCCTTGTAAGCTGGCCTCGGCCTCCACCATGGCTTTGGTCTGCGACGGCATGTCCAAGGTTCCGGTCTTGCTCGCGTAGGCGCTGAAGTCTTGCGCCGCGGCATCAAGGCTTTCCTTAGCACTCTTCAGCCTCTGCTCCAGAAACAGGCGTTCCCGGCGGGCGGACGAGGTTGAGACCTGGGACAGCAAACCATTCAGGGCTTCCACATAAGCCTGAGCCATTTGTTGCGCGCGCCGCGGGTCGCGGTCGCTCACGGTAATCGAGATGACCCCGCTTTTTCGATCTTCCTTCACAGTCGTATGCTTGTCTAACTCCTTACGCGCGTCCTGCCAGTAGCGGTCGCGATAGACTCGGCGGAGATCGAATTTCTGAATCAAGTTGTCTTGGACTGTGGGCCCTGCCAACATGTCAACGAACAAAGCCCCGGAAGTTTTTAGCCCCAGAAGGTCGCTCGCCACTTGTCCCAAACCTCCCCCCAGTCCGCCACTCCCGCCTGAGCCTCCGGAACTGCTGCCCCCGCCTCCTTTTGTCGCAAGGGCCGCCAGCATGGCCAGGCCGCCGCTCTGTTGATCGGGCGGCATCAGCCGTGTTTCGGATTCATAGCGTACGGGGAGCAGAAAGGCTACTACCAGGGAAAGGACGACTCCATACGATCCGGCGCGCAGCAAGAATCGGCGTTCCGCCCAAAGCGGCCGCAACCAAAATACGCGCCCGGGACCTCCAGCAGGCCCGCGATCGCCATTACCGTTGGCTGCCTCGACTTCTTTCAGGTGATCAATGACCCGCGGGGGATTGTTTTGTAAGGGGTTCACTTCTTTAACTCTGTTTCGCTTTTTTTAACGTGACCCACCCTTCGCGTTGCTACCGAGCCGGAAATGCGGAAAGAAGACCACTTGAACCTGAGCGGTGAGATTGGTGTGTCCACTCGCAGAGAGAAGCGGAAAGTACCAGTGCTCAAACTGAAGCTTGCCGCTTACATTCAGTTGATTGGTCAGCATTATCTTCGGACCTAAGCTGAAGTCGTCCAGATGCCCGCCTTGGAGGAAATCACGGTCCACCTTCTGATATCGGTATTGAAACTGCAGCGTAGATCGCGGAGAGAACCAGTATGTTAGCCAGCCTTGGCCTCCGCGCCCGGCACGGCCGATCCAACTCGCGAGGAGGTTCCCATCGTTGGTGTAACCGTCACGAAAGCGCCGGAAATCGTAATACACAAACCCGGGCGCGAATTCATGGGTGTGAGGAGTCCCAATCAGTTCCGCACGAAAATCAAGGCGATTCAGACGCGGCAGCTGAGGCATGTACAGGCCCAGATTCAGCGCGGGCCTGCTCGAAATTAGAGGTGTGTACTCGTCGACGACAACAGAATCACGGTATAAAGTAAGCCATTTCCTCAGACCCGGGACCCGATAGCTGAAGTCAAAGGCGCTGATACGCTTACCAGGGTTGCTTGCACGCGCGGTATGGGAATAAAAGGTTCGAAAAAAATTACTAAAGGTAAACGGCAGCCCCGGTCCGGCAAACATCGCGGTAAAGCCGAACCCAAATTCAAGGTTTTGGGTCGGCTTAAAACTCAGCTTTAGACCCTGAATGATCGGCTGCGGTTGGATCTCGGCGGGGCCAATCAAGTGATCTCGATCGAATTCAAAATGATGTCCATCGAGCCTGCCCAGAAAATACTCGGAACGCGCATCGCCCAGAAACTTCGACAGCAACGGGAAATGGTAGGGCGACACGTTGTCCAGTTTCAACGAAAGCATCGGCTCGGCATTGTCGCTCATCAACAGTGGCCCCGCGCTTGTCATGCTCCACCAATCGCTTTGCTTGCCAGCCGAAATCTGAAAATTGTGAAACTGGACCGCTACCGTGCTGTTCAGAACATCGAAACGATTGACTTCACCTTGTCCGCCAGGGAGGGGGAGAGTGAAATCGGCGTTTGCAATGGCTTGCTGAACGGCGGGTGAATATTCGGGTACTGCTGGGGCATGTTGATATTCGCCCTGCAAGGAGAATGAGAGCGGGCCGGCAACGGCGTGTGCGCTAAATCCGGAAATGCTGTTGAAGCCGGAGCTGTACGGCCGGCCATAATCGTTCGTGATGGTTTGGGCGAAGTGGTATCCGTCGCTCAGAGGAGTGCCCGAAATCTGAGTCCCACGCACATAAACCGAATCAAGACTCACGCCGAGATTAGGGGCGCCATTCAAGCGGGAAAGTCCGCTCGAGAACTCTTCCGATAGCTCCTCGAAAAGGCGGGTTCCCTCGCCTCCTTCCATGCCCTCGAAGCGTACCTGTTCCTCCGCTTCTTCAAGAAGGCGGGCGCACTCCATACGAGTCCAGGGACGAATGCCTAAATAGCCGGTTTTGATCAGACCAAGGGCAATCAGACGATCAAAGAGCGGGTAAGCCCAACTATCGGGAGGAACATACGGCGAGCCCATGTTTTTAGGGTCTCGCTGTTTTGGTTCGTAACTCGGCTCCAAGTAATTGCCCCATGCCTCACCCCCCAGTTCGGGATCGTGATGTGCGCGATAAACTTCGTGAGCAAAGTACCAGCCCAGGCCGCCGCCAATGAGCACATCCGATGCAAAGTGCTGGTGTGAATTAACCCGCATTGCGCTCACCGCGGTTGCCAGCCCGTAAGCCCCGAGTTTAGTTAGCGGACCCGGATATTCATGGGCAATCACGCCGGCGATGGCCCAAGCCATCGAGGAATGTTCGGAAGGAAATGACGAGTGGCTGTTCGAAATATCGCCGCTGAAAAACGTGCCCGCGCCGGTTCCCTGATACGGGCGCCCACGCTGGGTGGCGAATTTAAGGGCATAAGTAACTGCCGTGGCGTTGATCGCAGCCTCGGCCGACAGCAGCCCGGTTTCGCGCAAGTGGTCATTCGTTGAAATCTTGCCCAGTACGAAGGCACCTCCTCCAGCACCAATCAGCGAATACCAGCCATAGTTAGAGATCTTGAGACTGGTGTTCAACTGGTTCGGCCGGTTGGGTACCTGCCTTGAAATCCAGCTATCGGCGGCGATTATGCCGGCGGTGCCTCCGGCCAACGGGAGAATCCATTCGAGATCTCTCTTTCTCACGTGGCCCGGAACAGTCCAAAAGTGTTTTTGATCCTGGCTCAGATGCTCGAGAAACGGAGTAAGCAACCGGTTATCCGGATCGACTCCGGGCTGAAGATCATAGTTCCAGTCCTGTTTCTCCTGCTCCGGTCGCGTAGTTTGCTGCGAATCGTTTTGCGCTCGAGAATCGTTACTCTGTGCATTGCCAGAGGAGATCAGAATAATAAACGCGAGAGCGGACATTAGCGGAAACCGGACCCAGAAGAGCATTTCGGGCTCAGGAAAATCAGAATCCTCGCGCCACTTGCACGGCAATTCCAATTGCGGAAACCAATTGCGCGACCTCCAGCGTCTCCTTCCACTTGAATCCGCCACCGAAAGCTTTGGTTGGCACCACGATCATATCTCCAGGTTGCATGACGGATTCCAGCGCTCCGCCATTGAATAAGCCTTTAGGTCCGCCAGCGACCGTGCCATCGGCGCGCACGACAAACAGGTTCTTCTTGTCCGCGGCGGAAGTGGGTCCGCCAGCCTGGTGCAAGTACCAGCGCGCACTTTTGCCGAGCCTAAATGCGATTCCGGTTTGGTTGTAAACAGCGCCTTGCACCATCACAAAATTCGGTTTCTTCGGGACATAGATGGAGTCGTCGGCTCGAAGCTGGATATCGGCCGGGGTATGTACCCAGGACTTCCCACTGCTGATGTGAATCACCATCCGCCCTACCGGCGGCGTGGTCTGCAGCTGGTGAACCGTGTCTCGCCACTGAACCAGCGAGGCGTCTTGGGTCGGACCACTGGCCCCAGCGCCTAAGCCTCCGCCTTCTTGCTGGGCTTGGGCGATAAGTTGGACCCGGTTCTTCTCCTCAATTTCGCGTACCTGCAGGCGTTCGAAAATCGAACCGTAAGGATACGCATCAGCCCGGAAGCCACCGGCGCGAGCAATTACATCGCTGAGACGCTCTCCTTCCTGCACTCCATAAGTTCCGGGATGAACAACTTCTCCATCAACTTTCACAGTCGCGCCAATATCTTTCCAGCCAGCAATTTGGCGAATAGTTAGCACATCACCGGCGCGAAGGCGCATGTCGGTGTCTGGTTCTCCGCTCAGCGCTTGTCCAATGGCGATAGGAAGGTGCTCGCCTTCAAATTGTTCGCCGTGGTTAATCGTGTAACGTGTCAGCTCCGCCTCTTGTGTGTATGCCGACCGTTTCAGACCACCCGCGACTCGCACCAGTTCCGTGGCGGACATATCTGTGCCCAGCGGATACTTTCCCGGCCGGGCAACTTCGCCTTGGACCTCAACCGTAGGAGGGTCGAGCCGCAGCACGTCCTTGTGGACAAACACGCGGTCCTGAGGTTCAAGCAGAATATTCTCATTGGGATCACCCGCGATTGCCCTTCGCAAATTGGCATTGATCACTTGCATCTTGCCATCGTTCGTCTTGCGGAATACCTGCACATCCTCCAGTTCGGCATCCTGCGCGGTGTTGCCTGCCAGGAAGATAGCGTCCCGAAGATAGGTGGCGCCATTGGTGACGTGATCGCCCGGGTCGCGGACCTCGCCCGAGATCGTAATAATCGGAGGATCTTCGAAATCAAAACGGCTAAAAACCCGGATGGTGTCAAACGGCTTGAGAGTTAGATCGGGATCCTTCCCCGCCAACGCATCATCAAGATTGAACGCAATAATCTGAGGTTTGTAGTCCGGAGCGCTCAGGCGAATGATCTCGGCATGCTGCTTGTAGGGTTCTGGCAAAAGATCGCGGTAATTGTGAACCAGGTCGGTGATTTTCATGCCGTCGCGGTAAGCGTATTTTCCGGGCCGAAAAACATGTCCATCCAAAAAAACGGTCTTGTCGGAGAAGGGAAGAATGGGGGAAATCTTGATTCTGTCGCCATCTTGCACCTGAAACTTTTCGAGCGCGTCAGTTACGGTTGCCTGAGTCTGGCCTTCAGGACTATCGCTTTCGGGAATATCCAAACGCAGCATGCTCCGGTTCTGGTGGGCCTCAACTCGCTCGACGTCCACATGGCGCAATGTGCCAGATGGCAAAACGCCGCCGGCTAGTTCCAGAACCTCGGCCAGGTTCTTTTCTCCGGCAAGCTCGTAGATTGCCGGACGACGGATCATTCCTTCCACCGTGATCTCTTGGCCGAGGGGCGGAACCAGGATCGTGTCCCCTGATTCCAGGCGCTGAGTCCCGGCCTGTACTCCGCGCAATAACAATTGATAAAGGTCGACATTTTCAACGAGTTGATTCCCACGGTAGTGTTTCACCACGCGCATAGAGCCTTTGGTGGTGGGACCGCCGGCTTCGTAGAGCGCGTTGAGCGGAGTAGAGAGCGAACTAACGTCGTATGCGCCGGGTCGTTGGACGTCTCCAACCACGTACACCCGGACCGTGCGCAACCCGTCGAGCGAGACATTGGCATCGAGCTCACGGTACTGGGTCCGCAGTGCCGACTGCACAATGCGCTGTACGTCCCCCAGACTGTGACCCGAGACCTGAATGGTTCCGACCTCGGGGAGACTCAGTCGCCCAGCGCGATCGATCACTCGGTGCAGCCGCTGCGAAACGCTTCCCCAAAAATCGATGCTCACCCCGTCTCCCGGCCCCAGAACATAGTCCGGTCCTGCGGGCAAGTCCATTGGAAGCTGATCGAGATTGCCCGTGCCGGTTTCAAAAATATCCAAACCAAAACGCTTTAACACAGAGGGCCGCCGCGAGTATTGCGAGTAAAGGTCATACAGCGAGGGCACGTCGGCATACGGGTTAGCACGGTGAAGCAGAGCGGGCTGGTCCTCTGTTGTGTGCGCGGGACGCCGCTGTTGCATCTGGCCCGGATACGTGGAATTGGTTTGAAGCCGAGCCTGCTGAGGAAGAATCGTCGGCTGCTGTTGGCTGGCATATGCTTCTTCTTGGGATTGCGGCAGTTGGCTTAGGCGTGGGGATGCATTGCTATTACCCAACGAGGCTGCCAACTTGGCTAGATCAGGCTGTCCGCCCGCGGATTGCGCACCAGATTTGCCGTAGGCGCTAATCAATTGCTGGATCTGTTCGGGGCTAATCTGTTGCTGCCCTCCGTTCACGACATTCAGGGGTAAGCCCGAGGAATCATCTTGGCCGGTAGAGCTTCCCAGGCTGGCCTGCATGAGCGCTCGGCGCTGATCGGGGATTGGGGTTTGCGGCGAAGAAGGCGGCGGAGTCTCCTGGAATGGAATGTTCTGCGGATAAGCGGGCGGATACTGTGGCGAGCGGCCATTGGGTTGGGTTCCGTTCGGATTCTGTTGGCTGCCTTCGCGTTCGGCCCCGGGGGACTCTTCGTATGCCTGCTCTTGCTGCGCATTGTCTCGCGCCAGTTTCTGTTGCTGTTCGTAATCGCGTGCTATTTCCTGCCGGGTGGGCTTGGCGCGCACGTAGCCGCGATCCACGATTTGCTGTGTGATCAGCGCCCGCGTTTCTTCGTCGTCGCGCACCATGCGAAAGACAGCTTCATCGGTAAGTGCTTTTGCATCCAACAGCTGTCCTTGGGCATAGGCCTTCCGCACCAGCATCCTCTTGACTTCAAGAAAAAGTCCCGGCTCCTGTTCAAGCAGGAAAATGATTTTCTCGGGAGCAAGCGAGACCAAACGTTCCGCTTCCTGCTCGGCACGGGAATCCGCCTCGTTGATCGCAACGGTCCGCGCCGAGGCACTCTCCGGCTGCGAATCGTCGCCCTTCTGCGCGTGTAAATCCGCAGTCCGGACCACCACCAGCATCAAGCTGAGACACACGGCTGGCAAAACCCGCATTTTCATGGGACCCCTCACAGAATTGCGATGGTTCAACGAAGAACGCACAACGGGAATGATCTCAAAACACTGGCACGACGTCGGCCTCGTCAATCTCCAGTGACACAGAACGCACGATGGCATCGAGCAAGATCACCAGCCGGCAATGATTCTTTGGCGAGCCAGAATGCCTTGGGCGCCGCAAGAGTGCGCCGGAGATGAGCTTGCCTGCTCGCCCAACGGGTTGAGATATGGGTGACACTCGGGGTGCAGCCCTCGGCCGACTCGCAACGTGTCATTCGGCAGCCACGATGTCTTCGGCATCGAGTTCCACCGCGACCGATCGCATGAGTACATCAATTGAAATTACGAACCGGAGTTTGTCCTTCTTGCGCACAAGAATACCGTGCGCCCCTGCCAGAGGCCCGCGAATTACGCGCACCCGGCGTCCAGTTTGAAGATAGGGGTGAGGCTGTGCGTAGATTCCCTGCTCCAAACCATTTCGCAGACCTTCAATATCGGTGTCCGCGAGCGGAGCGGGAGCTCCGTTGAAACCTACTAGTCGCACCACGCCTGGCAGTTGCAGTACACGCAGCTGCTCGCGTGGATCAATATGCACAAAAACATAGCTAGGAAATAACGCAAGCTCAACCTGCTTTCGGCGGTCAGCCCATCGGTGCCAGCTTCTGTACAGAGGCAGGAAGCAGTTGATGCTTCTCTCTTCCAATTGCCGCGCCACTGATTTCTCATGGCGGGCGCTTGTGTATGCCGCGTACCAATTCGCGTCAGACCTGCGAATCTCTGGCGCATGTCCGGCGGCAGGAATGGAAACAAGGATGGAATCACGAGCCGACACGAATTCCCTCGCCCAGCTGTAGCTTCGCCCCCTCACTTACAGGTGACATGTGAGATAACCCTCGTCGTCTCAGAAACTTACTTCACGATTGCGCAATCACCGCGTTCACTTTGCGCAAGGGTGCTTGTTGCGTCAGCCACTGCTCTCTTCGGAGTTCATTGCGACATCTGTGGCAAACATCGAGGGCGAAACCAGTAGGAACGTCCCGGACACTTGCAGATAACGTCTTCAAGCACACTTCTGCATCCTCGCTTCGTGGAGGCCCTGCACTAATGCTTCCTCTTGCGAGCCCATCTTTGTATCTTCAAACTATTCAGGCGGAAGGGTTAGATGCTGCTTGCTTTAGTGAGTTGCTTTCAGCGGGGACACGGGGAATATCGCGAAGTGCTGATTTTAGGGAATATCGTTTGCATTTACTGGTTCACGCCACTGGCAAGAAAGCCGCCATCGACCGCGAGTACGTGTCCGGTGACAAAGCTCGCTGCGTCTGAAGCCAGGAATACCGCGGCCCCGACCAATTCTTCGAGATTGCCAAAGCGCCGCATGGGAGTGCGAACCAGAAATTCCTTGCCGCGAGGTGTGCCGTCTAAGAGTGCTCGATTTAGGTCGGTGGGGAATACTCCAGGTGCAATCGCATTTACGCACACGTTGTGCGGGGCCCACTCGACCGCCAGCGTTTTTGTGAGCGAAACCACTGCCGCTTTACTGGCCGCGTATGCGGCAACTTCAAAAAAGCCGCGCCCTGATGACACCGACGCGATATTTACGATGCGCCCTTGTTTGCGTTCAATCATTTTGCGTCCAAAGATTTGGCACGCCCGCAAGGTTCCAGTCAGATTGGTTTCGAGAATGCTATTCCACTCGGCCTCGCTTACTTCGAGCGTCGGCGTGCGGCGCGTGATACCTGCGGAGTTCACCAAAATATCCACGTTGCCAAGCTCCGCTTCAACGTTCGAGAGGAGGGCCTCAATACTCGCCCGATCAGTCACATTGGAGGTGATTGCCAGTGATTTGCGGCCAAGGGCGAGGATTTCGTCGGCTGCAGTTTTCACGAGGTCCGCCCGCCGGCCCGTGGCAATAACGTTAGCGCCAGCCTGCGCAAGACCTTTGGCCAGGGTCAGACCAATGCCCGACGTCCCGCCGATCACAACGGCAGTTTTGGAGTTCAGATCGAGGCCAGGATGTCCCATAATTATTGTTCGTGAGGGCCAATAAGAAAAAGGAATGATACCAGCTTCGACGTGGAACCAGCTTCAATCTATGGCAACATAGGAAGCGTGCATAACGATCTGCAGCCCGGAGCGCCAGATTGAGCTTCGTTCAAGATGACTTCCTGCTGCATTGCGAAACGGCGCGGCGCCTCTACCACGGATATGCCGCTGACGAACCGGTTCTTGACTACCATTCGCATCTTCCGGCGTGTGAAATTGCCACGAACCGCCGCTTTCGGGACTTAACTGAAATCTGGCTCGAGGGCGACCATTACAAATGGCGGGCCATGCGAGCGAATGGAATTGCCGAACGCTTTTGCACCGGCGATGCGTCTTCCTACGAAAAATTTCGTGAGTGGGCGGCTACGGTTCCTTTCACGCTACGCAATCCCCTCTATCACTGGACGCATCTCGAGCTGAAAAGATATTTCGGAATTGATGAACTGTTAGACAAGAATTCAGCGAAAACTATCTGGGAACGGGCTAATTCACTGCTACATACAGACGATCT
>WNFY01002401.1_pt1 | contig 39154 bp, 38 predicted proteins | sample 5400091 | NCBI WGS metagenome assembly WNFY01 (sample SAMN13153364, study PRJNA577476) | soil metagenome | isolation source: 60 cm soil or saprolite under grassland replicate 1 | place: USA:California | collected 2016-06-15 | reverse complement strand
GCCGTTGCTTCAACTTCACCAGGGAAACGTCCGTAGGTGGAATCATATTTCAATAGGTGAGCGTTCGTTTTGGTATCAGTCAAGTCGTTTACTGCAACTACTTCGAGATCGCGCGGGTAACGCTCCAGCATTGCCTTTAAAGACTGACGTCCGATCCGTCCGAAGCCATTAATGCCTATTCGTGTAGTCATAATGCAGGTATTCTCCTTTGATGTCATTACAAAATAACAGGTTCCACTTAAGTTGGATAGCGAATAGTTGGTGAAAAATCATAATGTTTCACGTGAAACATTATGAGAGAGAAGCACCATAAACTTCCTTCCACCATTAACAGAGTATCATTAACATGCATATATCATCAAGGTTGATTATCACATTTGAGTCTCAATCAACTTTAGAGGCGTGATCTTGTGATGCGCATGTGTTATTCAGAGCTTACTCTATTACTGGTACAGGAATTACACCAATTGAAAAGCGGATGTAATCCTTTGTGTAACCAAAACCGGAACCAGGTACACCGGCGATGCCTGTTTTCTCAAAGAGCGAAAAAGCATCTTCTCCAGGCATTAATTGACTCCAGTTATAGACGGTTGCATCGTCACCAAGATGAATCTTCGCGAACAAATGCTGCTCATCGTCGAATTTTTGTAGTTGTGCGACCAGGCGATTGCGGCGCAACCTATAGAACGCTCGCAGTTTTTCCACTATCCAGGGGCGGGATTGTATAAGGCGGACATAGGCCATGAAGCGTAATTGCCATTCTGCTGGTAACGAAGCCATCGTGTTTGACCAACTCGGCATGAGAGCAGCAGCAATTTTGGGATCTCCAATCGTCACCCAACCAAAGCGTTCGCCTGTCAAAGTATGAGATTTTGAGAAGGTACTGACAAAGATCGTGTGCAAAAATACATCAGTAACGGCAAAAGCCTCTATGCGCGCCTGATCCTCTTCAGGCACCGTGGTGCCGATATAGGCCAGGTCGGCGATGATATGTATTTCTCTCCCAGATTCCCAGTATTTTCGTAGTACTTCAAAAAGTTTGATGAGTTCATCTGCTGTATAAGCAAATGCGGTTGGATTGTTTGTAACTGTTAGATAGATGATACGAATATCAGGAGCTTGTTGCAATATATCATCGAGCTGGATTGCTATGAGTTTGAAATTATCTTCAGATCGTGTGCGAAATTGGTACAATTGATAACCGAATGACTTCGCCTGCCACTCTGGAACATTGAAGCCAGGTTCAGGGAAGAGGACAGCAGTATTTGTATTGTTCTGCTCCCGGTAGATTTGACTGAGACCACGAAAAACTTTATCTATACTATCCATAGCCCCTAATGCTAGATAGAGCTGTTCAACTGCGACAAATAGACCCAATTTTTGCATTTCTGTGGCAAGCCAACTACGTAGCATTGGGTTACCAACACCTTGAAGATCATACATGCGCAAATCGATGCCCTGTTGAAGTAGCTCTCGTTCGCATTGCTGCATTTGATCTCGCAACCAGATATAGGTCTCACCACTGGCCACATAACGATGCAATTGTTCATTCGGTAGCGCTACACCCAACTCATCAGCAAGGAGTCTGTAATCTCCAGGTCCACCTGGTTCACCTTCACATTCAGTGATCCTGCGCAAGTCGACATCACCAATCGTACGGTTGACTATTTCAGATTGGAGCACTTCTTCAGCAATATTGAGTTCGCGACATTGCTTTTCTAGTTCAGCAACCATACGAGCCATTACACGAATTGGACTTGCGCTTTGCTGGATAGTGGACCGGGATCGAAGAAGCAAATCTCGACGAAGGTGTCTAACTATATTGTGCTGCCCTTGTAGTGAAAGGGATGAATAAACTGAGGGGCTGGGTATGTCCACAGGTATTTTGTGGGTTATCAAAGCTGGTACTCCCTTCAGATGCGCTCTTCTTTGTGCATTAGATAAGAGGAAGATGCATAGTCATCATTGACTAGCTAAGTGAAGTGTAGCACAACGTAGAGGGCAAAGACAAGTTGAAGCGGGCATGAAGCAATCTGATTACTTGAAAGCTCAATTCTTCCCAAATGTTTCACGTGAAACATTTGGGAAGAATTGAGCTTTCATTCTCTTTACTCCACTACCTCAAATGCCCCCTGTTTTATAGCCCTGGCGAGATTGGCAATATCAGGCGCGAGCACCCGATCATGTTCGAGTTTCGTAACATATAAACGAACGATTTCAAATGCTTTCTGCACTCCCAGGCCTGGTTTCAATGGCTTGCGGAATTCTAACATTTGTGCGGCGCACATGAATTCAATGGCAATGACTTGATGGGCTAGCTGAAGAATGCTGAGGGCTTTATGAGCACTAGTTGCGCCCATGCTATTAAAATCTTCCATACCAGCGGAGGTTGGAATAGAATCAATACTAGCAGGATGAGCTAAAATTTTTATCTCATTGATCAGGGCTGCAGCTACGTATTGAGTAATCATGAAGCCAGAATTCAACCCAGGATTTGGTGTCAGGAAAAGTGGAGCGCCAGCTTCGTCCCAATCATGCGGACCCATCAGATTGAAAATTCGTCTTTCTGAGAAACTTGCCATCTGCGCGAGAGCAATAGCCAGTACATCGAGAGCTAGTGCCAAAGGTTGTCCATGAAAATTTCCGCCACTCAGTACTTCACCATCCTCGGGAAAAACGAGTGGATTGTCGGTTACCGCACTCAATTCGCGTTCGAAAATGTTAGTACAATAATCCAGGGCATCACGAACGGCACCGAGAACCTGGGGAGCGCAGCGCATCGTGTAAGGATCTTGCACTCTGGGACAATTTTCGTGGCTGGTATTGATCTCACTTCCGCTAACCAGCTTTTGTAATCTTGCAGCACTAATTTGTTGTCCGTATTGACCTCGACGCTTGTGAATACGGGGATCTAGGGGTACATGACTACCCATTAAGCCCTCGATACTCATAGCACATGCAACTTCCGCAGCTCGCAACAGTATTTGAGAATCGGCAAGCGCCAGGATTGCTATTGCCTCCATCAGGTGTGTCCCGTTAATGAGCGCTAATCCCTCCTTCGCTTGTAAATGAAGAGGAGTTAATCCCATCTGCTGCAGCGCTTCTTCGCCAGTAAAATGCTGTCCTTCCAGGAACACCTCACCTTCGCCGATCAGTGTCAATCCGAGATGAGCAAGTGGAGCCAGATCGCCACTTGATCCTACCGATCCCCGCGAAGGAATAATAGGATAAATCCTGGCATTCAACATATCTAACAATAATTGCACCACTTCAGTACGCACGCCAGAATTGCCTCGTGCCAGACTTGCGGCGAGTAATAGCATCATTGCCCGCGTAACTTCTTCGCTTAATGGATCACCTACACCAGCAGCATGGCTGCGTAACAAATTATGCTGTAAGTCTTGCAATTGATCGTGTGGAATACGAACTCTACTCAGGTGTCCAAAACCGGTAGTTACTCCATACACCTTTTGATCTTCGGCGGTCAGGGTATCAATTACCGCCCGGGCTGCCTGGATCCGTGAAATGGATTCACTACCCAGGGTTACTGTCGCATTATGACGCGCCACTGCAAGTACCTGGACACTTGACAAAGCCTGCCCATCTATAATGACATGTGTGGGAAGCTCATGCATATCTTCTGTCTTCGTCATCAAAATGCGGTGTGGAGACCCGCCAACCGATCACTCGGCGGGAGGAAACGCCGCCCTCCTTTCTACTAACTGGCTAGAGACCTTCTGGATTATCTTCAAGTGTTTACAGTTGGCGCTGGCGCTCACCTTTACCCCGTCGAGGGTCCGTAGGTCGAAGTACCCACTACTTCTTCTACCAAAAACAAAGCAGATCTTCCCTTGATACTTCACGCTATCGAATAAGCGGAATCCGTGTACATATTTGGGAGCAGTATTACGCTGCCTCTTGCCAGCTGATCTTATGGTTGCTTTGTGCAGTTGGCGATTGTTCCTTCTCACCATCCAGATGAGATGCCATGTCCCATCTGATGAAGCCTTTGGATTGCCACTGATACAACGAGCATCTACAAGGTGAGACTTCTCTAGCTCATGCGTGATGCGCGTATGTTTTGTGATATAACCATAGGTCAGATGTACATTGGGGAAGAGTGCTTTGACCTGCTCATAGATCCTCCACCGGATGATGCCCATCTGCGTAGCATCTCGAAAACTCTTGCTCTTGCGCGTAATCTTCTGCTCCTGGTGTGTTTGGTGGATGAGATCATGGCACGTTTTACACAGCGTAATGAGGTTATCGGGGCGATCTCCTCCTGTCTTGCGTGACTCAATATGATGAACGTTTAAGATCAAGTCTTTGGATTTCCCTTTACACCACTGACAACAGTGATTGTCACGAAATAACACGTATTCCCTGACATTCCAGAAGCCGAGTTGCAGCCCTTCCTGGTATTGCTTGCCTTCTATCTCAGGATTCCGTAGTTTCTGGATGTCGAACTGCGCTACCTCTAGAGTAAATTTGCTCACTGGCAAGAGCTTATGTACGAGCTTGATTGTCTTTACATGTGCATCAACTCGATGTTGCACTGAAGGAGCAAGCCAGCCTTCGGGCTTCTTTCTGTTAAGAAACCGAGCCTTGCGATAGCGCGTCTTGCGATTTCTCCTGGCGCGACGGAACTGCTGACGGATGGAGAGCTTGGCTTGTATGTCAGTTCGTGGCTTGACCTCTGCTTCAAACAGAACCTTCTTCTCAGTAGTAGCTGAGACGCCGAGATGGCGCGTGCCAGCGTCTACTCCGATCGTCACCTCTTGTTTGTAGCCACTACTGCCATAGAGTAGTCGGATGGTAAAGGGAACCATCTTGACCACTTTGGCTTGGCCCGCTTTGAGCAAGAGTCGCGCCTTTCTTGGCTGACAGGGCATTAACGGCTGACCGTGACGATTTAAAACGTAAACAAACAAAGTGTTTACCATCCTTTCGGACGTATGGTACTCTTCGCCAATGTTGGATGAGCTTGTCGTGTCTGCAACACCGTTCCTACCCATCAGAACTTTTAATTACAGGCGATAGTGCTACGAGCTAGAGTAGGCACTCGTAGGTATCATGACCCACCCAACGGAGCTTACACCCAGGCTAGTCAAGCAGAACTTGTTTACACAAGTCCGTCGCCTTTAGGCGATTGAGTTCTTGACGGAAGTCTCATCCTTTCATGGCTTCACTGCCTCTCGTGTAGCATTGTAACAGAAAAATATCGTAAATGTGAGTGCTATCTGAATTTTAACTCTCTTATATTTCTGGCGATTTGAGCAAGTGGCGCGATAGCAAGTAATAACAAAGTCATAATCGATAGAGGACGATTCAAGAACCTGGTAAGAAAAACCAACTGGCCTGGCGCAAGCAATATAAGAAAGTAGAAACCCAATACTAATCCTGTCGCCTTACCCCAAATGGTCGAACCGAAACGTACTGGATGAGCGAAAAGAAAATAGCTGACTAAAGCCGCGAAAAGGGGGATCACGAAACGCAAAAGTATAAGTAATCCAAACCAGAGTGGAAGGATACTATTCTGAATCAAGATAAGTGCAATTGCCAGGTACAGACAAAAATCCGCCTCTCCATCTGCAATTTGTCCTAATTTGGTGCATGTTTGTGTTCGTCGCGCTATTTGACCATCAAGAATATCTGTGATTATTCCTCCAAGAAAAACCAGCAGTACCAGCCAGGAGGGTGTATTGATTCCTCCAATAAATCTACCCAGCAGATAGGAAGCTCCTAATCCACGCAACCAGGTCAGGGTAGTGACGACTCCAATTACACTCAGCAGTGTTCCTGTCCTACTCTCACGATTCAACCCGAGGTGCCAGTAAAGATCACTTTGCTGCCATCCAACAAATAATAAGAAACCAGGCATCAAGCGCAGCGTTGCACCTGATCCCTCAAAGATAATATTGACAGCAAGTACTGCCAGTGCGAATGCACCAATAAAGATTGTGGTATGTGTCCAGGAACGTTTCAGCACAGGATTTGCTCTAGCTGTAGCGCAGGATCTCTTCCAGGAACTTCCTAGAAAATGCATCCATGCCAGACGGCTGAACTTCTCATTCCGTAGATCCGTTAGTATATCGACGACGAACTGATTTTCGCTATTAGTTGTTTGGAGCATAATAAGAGTAACCGGAAAAGACAAGAATATTTCACTTGATTTATGGTGATCAACAAAATAATCCGAACAACTGTAGGTACCGATTTATCGAGCTTCCGTGAGTTTAGGATATTCCAATGAAAAAGTTAAAAAGCATGAATGGTATTGAAAATTAGAGAATGTTTCACGTGAAACATTCTTCAAGTATTATATGCACAAAATCAGTTCAGGAGAATTCATGAAACTATCAAAACTGATTGGATCAGATTGATACCGAAATGATAGCCAATTTCATGATAATCACGCATTGACCACAAAGCAAGTTCACAATGTTTACCTACTTCAATACTGCCAATTTCCTCGTGTAATGCTAGCGCGCGAGCACCATTAATGGTGACTGCTTGCAATGCCTCTTCAATTGACATACCCATTGAAGACATGGCCAGGCTCAGGATCATTTGCATGTTTTCACAGTAGGAAGTTCCAGGGTTAAAATCCGTCGCCAGCGCAACATGTAGACCACGATCAATAAAACGGCGTGCAGATGGATAAGGACTTCTCAGTGAGTAGGAGCAACCAGGTAATAATGTTGCTACCACGCCTGCATCACGTAGTCTATCTAAATCAGCATCGTCAGTATGATCAAGATGATCGGCAGAGATTGCACCCAGCTCAGCGGCAAGTTTTGCACCTCCCGAAGGACTTAATTGATCTGCATGAATTTTCAACTCATAACCTAATGCTTTCGCACGTGCCAGAATTCGTTGACACTCTTCTACGGAGAACGCCTCTCGTTCGCAGAATACATCACAGAAGCGTGCCAACCCAACAAAAGAAGGTAACATTTCTTCAACAATTAGATCCACATAAGTACTACGTCGCTCTCTATATTCGGGGGGTACAACATGAGCTCCGAGAAATGTTGGCACAACTCGCACTCGCATATATTTGTAAGAAGGGCTGGTCTCCAATGCATTGAGATTGTTGAGAATTCGCAAACAAGCTTCTTCAGTGATCATATCAAGACCATAGCCTGTCTTCGCCTCGACCGTCGTAGTGCCATATTGGCACATGGTATGTAACCTGGTTATTGCCATTTCTGTTAGCAGTGTAGTGTCTGCACTACGCGTAGCATTCACAGTAGTGAGAATGCCCCGTCCCTGTACGAGCAATTCACCATAACTTAAGCCTGCCCTCCGAAGATGAAATTCTTCAGACCGATCTCCAGCAAATACCAGATGGGTGTGTGAGTCTACAAATCCAGGAGTGACCACGACACCCTGTGCATCAACGATGGTAATACCATCACTTTCAGACATAGGATCGCCTTTGAACATAAGTTCCACATGATAGTCGGGACCAATCCAGACAATTACTCCATCGTGTACTGCAATGGCAGCATCGGAAATTACCTGTAAAACACCACTTGCTCCGGCAATGGGCTGTTGCGCAACAGTAACGAGTTGTCCAATATTTCGAACGACTGTACTTGCTTGAATCGGCGGCTTGGTTGAATCGGGCTGCATAGGTCAGTCTCCCTCATGATATGTATCTCCCTCCTTTTTATAACATAGTTCCGGCTTGCCGTCGAGTACAGAACACAATCAGGATATGGTTATGTCACTTGCTCAACTAGCCTGGATTTGTTACACTTAGGTCAAGTCAAATACGGCGATGAATCCAGAGTCGACCATACATGAGATTTGCCACTCGTAAGAATGCAAATCAAGGAGAGCTTCCGTGCGAACAATTGACGATAGCAGCCCCAAGTATGCCGCTGTCATGCGTGAACTCCTGATATGGAAACAATTGCCAGAAAGTGATGCGTCACACTTAGTAGATAACTATTTTCTGGTTACAGATGACTTTCGCGAGATGGAAGATCAGGGTTTGCTCACAATGAACTTCGTCGGGGACGAATACGTACTCATACCAACCACATATGGCCGTCTCTGGTTAGAACAGTATGATAGCGAGCACAAGGAAGAAGAAAATGACATTCAGTGACGATCAAGACGAAACATACCCATATAAAACCATTGGTACTGATGACGCCAAAAGTATGATCGAGGCGGGAGCCCGTGTGATTGACGTGCGTCGACCCGATGAGTGGCAACGTGGTCATATTCCTGAAGCAACCCTGGTGCCGCTCGATGGCATTTACTCATTTGGAAAGGCACTCAAAGATTTACATCTTCCCGAAGACGAGGATGTCATCTTTGTCTGTGCTGTGGGACAGAGAAGCGCTTCTGCTTCCGAGATTGCATTGGTGGCAGGCTTGAAGAATGTCTATAACCTGGCTAATGGTATGAATGGATGGTTTATGCGACAATATCCTATTGAACGTTAATGTAACGTACAATAGAAAGAACAACCTGAGAGGAGTCAACAGATGCCCCTACTAGAAGGGAAAAACGCGCTTATTTTTGGTATAGCCAATCATCGTTCCATTGGTTGGGCAATTGCTCAAGCACTTGCGGGAGAAGGAGCTCACCTGGCCTTTACATATCAGGATCGGATGGAGAAGTATGTGCGTGACCTTGCTGCCAAAATTCCCAATACCCCACTCTTTTCAAGTGATGTGCAGAGTGATGAGCAACTCGACGCAGCTTTCGCCTGGGCAAATGAGACCTTTAATGGTAAACTCGACATTCTGATTCATTCAGTCGCTTTTGCGCCCCCACAAGAACTGGAAAATCCATTCTACGAAACAACACGTGAAGGATTTCATACAGCATTAGATATAAGTTCCTATTCATTGGTTGCTATGGCGCGCCGGGCCAAACCAATTATGCAAGCCAACGGTGGTGGCTCCATTCTGACCTTGACATATATGGCCAGTGAGCGTGTCATGCCAAAGTATAATGTTATGGCGGTAGCCAAGGCTGCATTGGAATGTAGCGTACGCTATCTTGCCTTTGAACTTGGTGAATATAATATTCGCGTCAATGCCATCTCAGCTGGACCACTGAATACATTAGCTGCTCGAGGAGTCTCAGGTTTCACAAGCTTCCGTGAACATATGGGAATAGCTGCGCCTCTGCGTCGCAATATTGATCAAAGTGAAGTGGGCGATGCCGCACTCTTCCTCAGTAGTTCTCTTGCTCGTGCAATTACCGGGGAAATTCTTTTTGTTGATGCTGGTTATAACATTATGGGAGCATAAGCATCAACTTTCATTAAAAATTTACTGCTCAAATTTGCGGGCAGGAGGAGCTGGTTCGCCACACACACTACAATAGCGCGCTACAGGCCGATTCATATGTCCACATGGCCAATGCATCAGGACGCCGGAATTGGTTGAGGGCACCGTTGTACTATTCTTTGAAACAGTTGATGACTGAGTTGGCATATATTGTGGTGCAAATGACTGCGCTGGTGGTTGCCCTGGCCTGGATGATTGAGCATTAGCGGATGGAGGCGCTCCAAATGCTGTCAAAGCGTCATTGACTTGCCGGCCATAGGCAGACTGTGAAGGACTGATAGAGCTACTCTGCATTACTGGAGGCGCAATCTGCGCGGGTGAATTGCTAGAAGTTGCAGGCATTGTCGTCGCTGGAGTTCTTTTGACACGTCTCCTGCGGAACACAATCACTCCAAAGAGCAACAATATAACAAGTAGAACAGCGCCAACCCCAATGATGATCCATGGAATCGATGAACTTAATGATGCTGTTTGTGTTAACTGCTGAGGATGTGGCGTAGACTGTGTTTGAGGCGCCCTCTCAATCTTAGCTTGTGTTGTTGCATAATCAAGGTAAGGTTGGACGCCCTTGAATTGAGGATATGTTGTTGCGATTTGTTTGAATTCATTTTGCGCCTTATGCCAATGACCAGGTATATTGGATGAATAATCAGTAAAAGCCTGGTTCCAGGCTTTCTGGAATGGCCCGGGAGTCGTATTCAATCCAAGTGACTGTACAAGTGCGCTTGCGCTACTACTAGCTTGCAAGAAACTGGTGTTGCCCCCATTAGCAGATCCGAAGCTGACAATGCCAACAATAGTGCCATTGTTGTCAAGCGCAGGACCTCCACTATCACCATGTTCCACATTTCCCCCAACTTGTATCAAAGGTGCTCCCGTATTTGTCGTTTTTATCGAACTAACGAAAACTTGATTCACTGACAACGTGAGCAGATCCGTTGCGGTATTGCCAGCTACATCACCATTGCCTGGAAAGCCGATAATCGTTAAGTTGTCCTGTTGCTGAACACTGGAAGAGTCACCCAGTTGAACCATGGCCATATCATTCATATTGCTGACATGGATAATAGCGACATCTTTATCAGTGAAAGAACTTTGCTTTTCAATGCGATCGACAGGTGCATAAACATTTGAAGGAACATCCTGAATATTGCTAACGCTTAATGGACCAGTATAAGCTGTGCTCAAGTAAACTCGGCTTTGTGGAGTGCTATATTGAGCGTTAGAACGTAACTGCCCGCTTGCCAGTTGCGCAGTCACCTGGTCTGCTGATACCGGTGGATTGGCCTTGAGAACCTGGTTTATATAGGTAGCTACATCTTGAGCTGCCTGCTGCTGCAAAAATTGATCCAGGTCTTGTTGTGGAGGATTGACAACATGGTCGGCAGTCAATATTTCACCGGTCGCCGTAATAAAAGTGCCACTGCCTGAAAAAGCCATCTGATAGCCACTATTACCCTGAGGAAATGTGACATCCCGATTTGTAGGTGAAGCAAAATGCACGGTTAACTGACCGTTCAACATAGTGATGATGCGCACCACGGCAGGTTTAGCGATATCAACCGCGCGCACCACCGGATCAGAGACATTACCGCCTGGAATGCCGTCAGCAAATGCTTTTGGAGAGTTGCCAGCTACTCCTCCTAGGAAGAGACATATTATTCCTACTATTACGACAATATGTAATAAATGGGACCGCCGAATTGCTGGTATATATTCAGGCATCTTCGTAAACATATCTATAGCCTTGCTCATATATTCTAGAATGAAACCGTTTATTATAGCATTATACCTCATGCAAGTATCAGATGATATGAGCTAGAGCACAGTTTAGCCTGGCCATTCTCTTGCCAGCATACCATAGACAACCAGGTTTACATAGTGATCGTATAACCATTCAGCGTCTCGCAAGATCCCTTCCTGAGTAAATCCCAGCCTTTTAGGGATAGCGCAACTGCGTATATTTTCAGTGGCACAACGTATCTCCACTTTGTTCAACCCTAACTCAGTAAATGCATATGTTATGAGTGTTCTACACGCCTTTGTCATCAGCCCTTTCCCCCGAAATGATTCGCCCAGCCAGTATCCAATCTCGACTTTACGATCGGCCCAGTCAATCTGGTGGTAACCAATACCACCCGCAAGTGTATCCCTATACCAGATACCCGTCTGAAACCCCTCATTTTGCGCAAATTGTTCCAAAGAGCTTCTAATAAACGCTCTACTATCCTCAACGGTCCTCGAGTCGTCTACCCAGGGAAGCCATTGCCGCAGATATGCTCGATTCTGATCCACCAGTTCAGCAACTGCTTGTGCATGACGTTCTTCATAGATGCGCAGCACTGTATCCTCATCTATCCTTATACAAAGGAAAGGTCTGAAAGCCATAGATTATTCCTCCTGCTCGATTATTCCAGGTCATTGTAGCACAGTAATGTTGGTGAGACGACATAGCCAGATTTTAAATTCTCCACCCCATTGACGCCTTTCCCTCCATAGTGCTAAAATATATCCTAGTGAATAGGTCGGATTAATTTAGCGCTGCACACTAAAAATCGTGCAGCCTGCACTATAGGCGAAAAGGAGACGACCATGTGGTTACAGGTATCTACAAAAGGCGAATATGGCGTGCGGATAATGGTCGATCTTGCTCGTCATTACGGTGAACGTCCCCGCTCGCTCACCGATATCGCACAGGCAGAATTGTTGCCCTTGGCATACCTCGAGCAACTTGCAAAACTGCTGAGAGAAGCCGATCCACCTTTGCTAACCAGCACACGTGGTGCGCACGGTGGCTACCGTCTGAGTCGTCCTCCAACAGAAATCACCATGGGCGAGGTCCTGCGAGTACTCGAAGGCCCAATTGCTCCCATGATTTGTGCGAGAGAAGGCGAGATGACAGAAATCTGCGGCTTCCTGGATTCGTGCAAAATCCAAACCCTATGGGCAAAGGTGCGGGACGCCGTAGCTCGTACAATTGATACAATGACATTGGCAGAACTCGTTGGCACACCTGACCCGGTGAAAGATACCCCATCTACATTCATCGCCCTCTCAGACATTCGTGTGGCTAACTCTGCCACAAACTAATCTAAAGCAGGGTTCCAAGGGACGGCAGTCCCTAGGCGGGGTGTGGGGTGTCCCCACGATCCCCTTTCCCCCTCAGTCGGGAGAAGACAAGTTAGAAAGTAATATAAAAAGGTAGGATATCTAATAGTAAATGGAATCAGAACTGATCATCAAAAACCTTCATGCAAACATTGAAGGCAAACCCATCCTACGCGGCGTCGACCTCATCGTCAAACAGGGCGAAGTCCATGCTCTCATGGGTCCTAACGGCTCCGGTAAAAGCACACTCGCCAATGTCATCATGGGCAATCCCAAATACGAAGTGACCGAAGGCGAAATCTGGTTCAAGGGAGAGAATATTCTGGAATATTCTCCCGATCGACGCGCCCGTATGCGCCTCTTCCTTGCATTCCAGTACCCCATGTCTATTCCAGGCGTAAGCGTAGCAAATTTCCTACGCCGCTCACTTGAAGCGGTTCGTGAAGGCAACAAACCTCTGGAAGAAGGGGAGAATCCAACTGGTAAAATGGGCAAACGCAAAGGCATTCCGCCCGGCGAGTTCCGTAAACTGCTACAGGAGAAGATGCGCCTGCTCAAAGTAGATAACAGCTTCATCAACCGTTCCATCAACGATGGCTTCTCAGGTGGCGAGAAGAAACGTGCTGAGATCCTCCAAATGGCCCTGCTCGAACCAGAAATCTCTCTTATGGATGAGACAGACTCCGGCCTGGATATCGACGCACTCAAGATAGTATCCGAAAGTGTAAATGCTCTGCGTGGCCCTAACCTTGGCATTCTGCTCATTACCCACTACCAACGCATACTGGACTACATTACCCCTGACTATGTGCATGTCATGTTTGATGGCCGCATCGTCAAGTCAGGTGACAAAGAGCTAGCTTTAGAACTCGAAGACAAAGGTTATGAATGGCTCAAACCCTCCGACGAAGAGAATGGGGTGACGGTCAATGCCTGATGCTCTCTTAGCTGGACTTTCTCGCAGCGCGGTGGAGGAACTTTCGCGCCACAAGGGAGAGCCTGAATGGATGTTACAAAAGCGACTGCAAGCCTGGGATATCTACGAAAGCACGCCAACTCCCCTCGGTCGTCGTGGAGATCTGGGTACCTTGCGTATGTTCTCCAATTTCAAGTTCCAGGAATTCAATCCCTATGTTTCCTCTAACAGTAATGGCATATTGCCTGCTCTCATTGAGCAGTCCTTACAAGAAGCGTTGGTCGATCAACGTTCCGGTCTTCTCGTGCAGCGCAATGCCTCTGTCGTGCGCATTGAACTCGAAGAGGAACTGAAACGCCAGGGCGTGATATTGACCGATCTGGATACAGCAGTGCGAGAATATCCCGAACTCGTTCAGCAATACTTCATGACCACCTGCGTACCGGTAAACAGCACAAAATACACGGCCCTGCATGCCGCTTTCTGGAGCGGAGGCGTCTTCCTTTATATTCCTAAGGGGGTAGAAATTGAAGACCCCATTCTAACTCAAATCTGGATTGATGCCCCTGCGTCAGCCACGTTTGCGCATACACTCATTATCGCCGACGAGCAGAGTAGCGTGCGCTATGTAGAAGAGCACAACTCAGCTTTTGATGGCGATCAACCCTCGTTGTTGGATGGTGTAGTGGAAGTGTATGTGAAGAATGCAGCCCATGTTGAGTTCAGCAATATGCAAGATCTCGGCCAGAATATCTGGACTATCACGAATAAGAACGCCGTACATGAAAAGGACGGCAGCACCACCTGGGTTCTTGCCGACCTTGGCAGCAGAGTAATGCTTTCCGACATCGGAGTTGGCCTGAGTGGCAACGGAAGCGCAGGCGAACTGGTGGGTGTCTTCTTCACCGACCATGACCAGCGCTATTCAATCAACACCCTCTCGAACCATGCAGCCATAGCAACTAATGCTGAGACCCTGGTGAAAGGTGTACTCACCGATGAGTCTCGCGTAGAGTTTATAGGCATGATTCGTGTGCAGCCAAAAGCTCAGCAAACGGCTTCATTCCTCTCAGACCACACGTTACTGCTCAGTAAGAAGTGTCGAGCAGAATCTGTACCCAGTCTAGAGATTGGGGCCAACGAAGTCAGCGCCAGTCATGGTGCCACGACCGGACAAATCGACGAAGAGCAACTCTTCTACCTCATGGTGCGTGGAATACCGCGCGAAGAAGCAGAACGTATCATCGTGCAAGGTTTCTTTGAGCCAGTGCTACAACGCATTCCTTTAGAAAACTTGCGTACACGCCTGCGCCGCAGTATCGTACACCGCATGAGTGGTTCCTACGAAACCGAAGCTGACACCTGGGTTGACGTCCAGGAACGCTGGGAAGTCGAAGGCGTCGACGAATATGCCGTCTCGCTTAACGACAAACCCGCGGAAGAAGAAATAATACTCACCGAATATTAAATTTTGGGGGTGCAGGGGCGAAGCCCCCTGACGGAGTTCGGGGCCCGCGCATCTGTGGGATGCAATAGCGGTCTCCCGAAAAATCCTTTTTACTCTTTTTCTGCCGCCGCAGGCGGTGAGTAAGAACAAGAGACATCACAACTTTGTGATGCAAAAAGCTAGTAAATCACATCCTTGTATGTTTTGATAGTAATGAAAAAAAGAAAACAGGTACAGAATGCCTACTTCCGAAAGCGTACCAGTGACGACAACGCTACAAACAGAAAAAATAAACCCTGCCATGCGCACAGCGGCAGAAATACGCAAAGACTTCCCAATCCTGGCGCGTCAGGTACACGGCAAACCCCTCGTCTATCTCGATAGCACATCCAGTTCGCAGAAGCCATATGCTGTAATCGAGGCTATGAATACCTATTACGAAATGTACCATGCCAATGTTCATCGCGGGGTCTACGAGATTAGCGAAGAAGCAACGGCCAGGATGGAAAAGGCTCGTGTCAAAGTAGCTCGCTTCATCAACGCTCATCGCAGTAAACAGGTCATCTTTACACGTAATACCACTGAGAGCATCAACCTGGTAGCGTACAGTTGGGGCAATACGAATATTACCGCCGGTGATCTGATTGTACTAACAGAAATGGAGCACCACAGTAATCTCGTTCCCTGGCAACTGCTAGCACAGCGCACAGGCGCCCGGCTGGAGTTTGTGCCTGTTACCGATGAGGGGCTGTTAAAGCAGGAAGTGTATGAACAACTCTTGCAGCAACAACCAAAGCTGGTAGCTTTTACACATATGTCCAACGTGTTAGGTACCATTAATCCTGCCCGGAAAATGATTACCCAGGCTCATGCAGTTGGAGCTATCGTACTTCTCGATGCAGCACAAAGCGTTCCGCACCTGCATGTGGATGTGCAGGATCTCGATATTGATTTTCTGTGCTTTAGCTCCCATAAGATGCTTGGGCCTACTGGTATTGGCGTACTCTATGGTAAACGAGATCTGCTGGAAGCTATGCCTCCTTTCATGGGCGGTGGTGACATGATTCGCAAGGTTGGATTACGAGCATCCACCTGGAACGACCTTCCCTGGAAGTTCGAGGCTGGAACACCGGCGATAGCCGAAGCTGTTGGTCTGGGAGTGGCAGTCGATTACCTCAATACGCTTGGTATGGAGCATGTGTTTAAGCACGAACAAGAAATTACCGCTTACGCTTTGGAACAATTGCAGACCATCCCAGGTTTGATCATCTATGCACCAGATGTTACGAAACGTGGTGGCGTGATTTCCTTTACCCTGGCTGATATTCATCCGCATGACCTGGCATCAATCCTCGACCAGGAGATGGGTGTCGCCATTCGTGCCGGACATCATTGCGCTCAGCCACTGATGGAACGCCTCGGCCTGGCCGCAACTGCACGCGCAAGTTTCTACGTGTATACTATACGAGAAGATATCGATGCCCTGGTGCAGGGATTGCGCAAAGCGCTACAAATATTCAACTTGTAGGAGCCGATTATGCTGATGAACCAAACAATCCGGACCTCAGTAGGTGCCGATGTATCGCGCACATCGCCGATTGATCGGCCCTTGGTGGTTTTCTCGGTATACATCAGCATCATCGCACCCCAGGTAGTGGGAGTATAACCCATGTCAATGGATTATTATCGTGAATACATTCTGGATCATTACCGCAATCCGCGCAACTATGGAAAGCTAGATCATCCAGACGCTCATGCAGAAGACAACAATCCCTTATGTGGAGATCAGCTTGCAATTGATCTCCAGGTAGATGGTGACAAAGTAACAGAAGTGCGTTTTCAAGGACGTGGATGCGCAATCAGCCAGGCTGCGGCATCAATGCTGACTGAGATGATCGAAGGCAAGACTGTAGAAGAGGTCGTGCAACTCGGTAAGGATGATGTGCTGGATGCCCTGGGCATACCGATCAGTCCCGCTCGCACAAAGTGCGCCTTTCTTTCTTTACGCGTTCTGCACCGTAGCCTGGCTCTGGCGGGCTTAGAAAAACCCCCGATGGGCGATGAAGATGACGAATAATCAAGGAAGTTCAATGTCAGACTTTGTAAAAGTCGCTGAACTCAATGATTTGGATGAAGGCGAACTCATGGCTGTGGAAGTAGATGGCGAACCTATTTGCCTGGCAAAAGTCAATAATTCCATCTATGCCTTTACCGATAATTGTACCCATATTAGTGGTCCCCTCAATGAAGGCGAACTAGATGGTGAAGTGCTCACCTGCCCCTGGCATGGAGCGCAGTTCAATGTTCGTACAGGTAAGGTCCTTCGAGGACCTGCTCGTCAGGATATTCAAACGTATCTAGTGCAACTAGAGGGAAGCTCAATCCTGTTGAGCCTACCGGACGAAATCTAGTATCAAGATCTCCTCTTGATATTTGTTCTAAAAACTCCTACAATGAGCAAGCTGAAACTGTTTGTTCTGAGGAGCTCCGTCGTATGCTTGGTAGATCACACGTAATGTTTGGCTTGACCGCTGCAGTCGTTCTTGATGGTGTTGTGCACATATCAGGCCCACCATTATCATCTGCTTCACCCGTACCTCTAGAGTTGATTATCAATAAAGTGATCTTTTTTTCTATGGTAGCACTTGGAGCGCTCCTACCCGATATTGATAACGCACAAAGTACTATAGGACATAAGTTTGGTTGGATCAGTAAAGAGATTCAACACATTGCAGGCCATCGGACCATTTTTCATAGCCTTCTCGGATTGTTACTAGGTTCATTACTTGCGCTTGGCGTGGAGCATGACAGAAGGTGGTGTGCCATTGTTATGGCCGTATCATAAACGCTTTGGTTTTCCCCCGAATCCACATTGGCGCTTTCGAACTGGTGACTGGCCGGAATATGTGATCGTTTACTCATGTATGCTACTTGTCTTTCTTTGTATCTGGCAAGCCATTATTCAAATTTGAAATGCTGCAATGAAACGATTTGACCTGCGAGTACAACAAAAGATAGCCTGGGGACTCTTGTTACTTATCATGGTTATCTATATGGTGGATATGAGCTATCAGGCTATTCTGCGCTATGAAACGTTCAAGGCAGGCGCTTTTGACCTGGGTAATATGGACCAGGTGTTATGGAACACGATACACGGGCGCTTCTTTCAGTTTACAAATCAGGCAATCGACTGGTATGGTCCGCCAACACGCCTGGCGATCCATTTTGAGCCGATAATTTTACCTCTCTCTCTGCTTTATGCCTTGCATGCCGATCCACGGATCCTGCTCGTCTTCCAAACCCTTACGTTAGGATCAGGAGCTTTGCCTGTTTTTCTTCTTACACGCAGATATATTCCTGAGTGGCCCATTTTTGCCCCTTTGATGGCTACTGCATATCTATTCTCTCCGGCATTACTAGGCTTAAACATATTTGATTTCCATCCCGTTAGCCTTGCAACCCCATTATTATTGTATGCCATACTAGCTCTTACATATAAACATCACGTTTGGTTTCTGATTGCCTGCATACTTGCTTGCATGTGCAAAGAAGATATTCCTCTTACAGTAGCTCTGCTTGGTATTTTACTTATATGGAAATATAAACTACCACGTTTAGGCACAGCTTTGTTTTTTGGCGGCCTGCTCTGGAGTTTTTTGGCTTTTAAAGTTATAATCCCGCACTTTTATTCGGGTGTTCAAGCCAACAATTACTGGTATCGATATGAAACCTTGGGGAGTTCACCCGGTGCAGCCGTTGCGAATATTGTAATTCATCCCTGGCTACTCTTTACTACCTTCTTCACCATAGATCGTTTCTATTACCTCTTTGGCCTCGTGCGTAGTGTGGGGTTTCTGCCTTTGCTTGCCCCCGTGTGGTTGCTGCCGGCTCTACCCAGCCTTGCAGTAAACATACTCAGCACTGATCCCCTTTTATATAGTGGCGTTTATCACTACAATGCCGCAATTATTCCATTCGTGATGCTATCAGCCATTCATGGCACGCGTCGCCTGATGCTGATCTGGCAAAGCTGGCGTCAAGAATACCGAACCCACCTACATCAACCAGAAACTGAACATCATCTCGTAGGGGAGGGGCTTACCCCGACTCCCGAACTCCTTACCCCGTCCCTTGAAACCATCGTCCTTGAACCTTCCGCTCAGTCCAATCCGACATTGATAACATCCGGCTTGCCCGCCAATACCCTGACAACGTATACTCATCTTACTAGCGGCTCATATTTCATCGCTCCATTCAATTCATCATTACTCACTTTGTTTAACCGTATGTTCGACACTTTAAAACCTCGTGTCTTACGACTAACTTTGCCTGTATGGCGACATGAACAATGGCAGAGATTCAGTGCACGTATGACTCCACTGGCTAAAAAGCTTACTGTCTTCCAATTGCAATGGATCCTTTTTATCTGGATTGTGCTGTTAATCGGGTTTAACTACGTGATTGCTATACCTCAACTCAATGCCTTCTGGGCGGATCACACACCAGGCAATCGCGAAGAACAAATTCAACGAGTACTTGCGCTTATTCCACCTGATGCTTCTGTCTCAGCAGGAACTAACCTCAATCCTCACTTGAGCGAACGCCAGCTTTTAGCTGTCTTTCCTTCCGTATGCCTGGACACTGATTGTAATCACACGGTCCAATATGTTGTGGTTGATCTCAAAGACTTGTCTGTAGAAAATCTGGCTGAAGCAACGAGCGAATTGAATGGACTTTCAAGACTGTACCGCCCTCTGGCACGTGCAGAGGGTGTAGTTTTATTAGTGCGACGTAGCACTTGACAGGTAAATCATGTTATAATCGTCTTAGACAAAGCTAGATACAGCCTGCATAAACAAAACCTCACGATAAATCGGAGGTCTACATGGAGAAGAGTATGATGTACAATCCTGGTAATCCTTTTCCAGAAAAAATGATTAGTACCCAACCTTCTGAGGCAGTTCCGCCTATGGAGGAACTGCCACTTAAGCCTCCACCTCCGCAATATCCCACTGTGCAACCTCCACCTCCACCGGCCACTCAGACTCAACAGGCTGCGTCGTTAGAAGTAGGTGAAAGTCCTATAACTGGCCGGGAAGAAGCACTTACTATCAAATTTGCTATTGGGAAACTGAATGACTACCTCCTCTGGTTTCTGATGGTACTTGAAGTAACATTACTGATAGAGTTCTTCTTAATGCTCATAGGAGCGGCCCAAAATAACTTGTTTGCTGGCTTTATGTATGCCTTGACCGTGATCCCGCTCTACCCGTTTAATGGCATTGTACCAAGTACAAAGTTGGGAAGTAGTGGTGCAGCTATCGAATGGTCCACACTTATTGCAATGGCTGTCTACTTTTTGGTCTTCTATGCGCTGAGACGATTTCTAAGTATTCTCATTTCTGGACCTGAAGAGCCTGTTGAATGAATAATCTCAGCAATTCATTCGCTTCCATCACCTTAAATGAATGCATAGCAACGTAAGCAGTCACGGGGTGATATATATGTGTTGAAAAATCTTGGGTCTGTGCTGCTCGCGATCTGCCGGGCAACCATCGCGGGCGCGTTCTGGGTCGCTAGCAGAATATTCCATAAAGTTGAAGTTCACGGAGTGGATTATGATTTTGGTGCGCCTCGCACCTACTATGGCATGTTACATAAACGTGATCTGGATCCGATTATTATTGTACCTACTGTAGTTTTTCACCGGGGGTGGCGGGGATTGGCTGGAGATTTGCATTTTGGCCTACGAAGCGACGGCTTTTCACCCGGTTATCTCGGACGTCTTGTTATGTATCCCCGCTGGCTCTCACGTGCTTTACGTTTGCTTTCTATAGGACCAGTTTTGCGATGGTTAGGAGCACATCCCCTGCAAGACCTGCTTCGCCCGGCAGAGGAGTGGGTACGCGAGGCGCTACTTTTGGGTATTGATAGCCGTGTTGGTGACGTATTTACCTCAGACTTTATTGAAGAACTTGCAACAGTTACTGGCGAATATTACGAGCAGATCGAATCTTACCATCTCTCGCAACTGCTTGACTGGCGTTACCAGCATGCTCTCCAACATTATTATGGCTCCGAAATTCTTGTAATATCGATGCGTAGACCTTTAGAACGGCGTATGATAACAAGAATAAAAGAAAGTATTATTGAACTCAATACATGGGTGTCAAATGGAGGCTCTCTCTTTGGTTCACCTGAAGGGCGCCTTTCTCCTGACGGTAAAGTAAGCCCTATTAACTCTGGCTTGCATCGCATTTTGCGTCATAGCCCTTCTGATACGAGAATAGTCCCAATCTCCATAATGTATGACTTCATGTCTGTAGAACGAATGCGCATTTTTATAGATTTTGCTCCTACTATTGAAAATGCGTCGATGTTGCTCTCAAGTGAACTGGACTCGCGACTCTATTTGGCGTGGCTACGTAGTGCCTGCATCACCTCAACTCAACTCGCCAGTGGCTTTCTTGTGAATGCAGAACGTGAAGGTCTATCATCGTTTACGGTAGATGATGTAGTAGATAACGTGTATCATCAAGCAGTAAAGCTGGCAAAGGCTGGTCGGAATGTGGATCAGTATCTATTAACACTGAATCAGACGCGTAAACGTGCGATAGGTTTCCTGGCCTATGCTGAGCGTCACAAATTGATACATCGAATTGGAAAGGGTACATGGACCCCTACATTCAACGAAGCAGCCATACAAGTGCGTCCAAGAGAGGTGGGGTATGACCAGTCGCCTCTAATATACGCCTGGAATGAGTTGCAAGAGATACTTAGCATATAATAAATTCAGGAAAAATCCCCTTGCAGCCTTGCCCGCAATGGTGTATTATATAGCAGGTTCGCACTCTCATTACGAGAGTGCTAAAATAACATGAGTTTAAATTAGACTCACACCTGAAAAATAGGGAGGATTTGGTCTATGACCACGGTGAGCGTAAAGATTCGACCGCTCGGTGATCGCGTGGTGGTCAAACCGCTTTCGAGCGAAACCGTCACGAAGAGTGGTATTGTGTTACCCGATACCGCGAAAGAAAAGCCCCAGGAGGGAGAAATTCTGGCAGTTGGGCCAGGGAAAGTAATGGACAATGGCAAGCGTACTTCCCTCGAAGTGAGTGTTGGACAAAAAGTACTCTTTGCCAAATATGCAGGTAGCGAAGTCAAATTGGATGGCGAAGAATATTTAATTCTGCGCGAAAGCGACATTATGGGTATTGTTGAGTAGAAATAGGAGTATGTTTCGTGGCTAAAAAACTGCTATTTGATGAGCAAGCGCGTCAATCCCTTAAGAAAGGTATGGATGCGCTTGCAGGTGCAGTAAAAGTAACACTTGGGCCAAAGGGCCGCAATGTAGTATTGGACAAGAAGTTCGGCGCACCGACAATCACGAACGATGGCGTGACCATTGCCCGCGATATTGAACTGCCCGATCCATTTGAGAATATGGGCGCGCAGTTACTCAAAGAAGTCGCGACCAAAACAAATGATGTGGCTGGCGACGGAACCACAACCGCAACCGTCCTTGCCCAGGCCATAATTACTGAGGGCCTCAAGAACCTGGCTGCAGGTGCAAATCCCATGATTCTGCGTCATGGCCTGGAGAAAGGTGTCGATGCTGTCGTCGAAGAGATTAAATCGATGAGCAAACAGGTCGAAACGCAAGAAGAGATTGCCCAGGTCGCCTCGATTTCTGCGGCTGATGCAGAAATTGGTGCACTCATCGCTGAAGTCATGGATAAAGTTGGCAAAGATGGTGTAATCACCGTTGAAGAGGGCCGTGGCCTTGCGATGGAGCGAGAATACACCGAAGGTATGCAGTTTGATCGTGGTTATATCTCTGCTTATATGGCAACCAATATGGAGCGGATGGAAGCCGAGCTTTCGAACCCTTATATTCTTATCACTGACAAAAAGATTAGTGCAATTGCCGATATTCTACCTGTGTTAGAGCGTGTCGTTCAAACTGGTCGCAAAGAGTTGGTAATCAGATCGCCGTGAGGCCATGCTGGAAGACATCGCAGTTCTAACAGGTGCCAAGGTTATTACTGAGAAAACCGGTCTTAAGTTAGAGAACGCTACACTTCGCGATCTCGGTCGCGCTCGTACAGTCACGGCTAATAAAGACAACACCACAATCGTAGAGGGCGCTGGTAAAGAAGAGGATATTAAGGCTCGCGTACGGCAAATTCGCGCATTGATTGATGAGACCACAAGTGATTATGATCGTGAGAAGCTACAGGAGCGACTTGCCAAACTTGCTGGCGGCGTTGGGGTCATTAAAGTTGGCGCTGCTACAGAAGTAGAGCTAAAAGAGAAGAAGCATCGTGTTGAGGATGCCCTCTCTGCTACACGGGCCGCAATTGAAGAGGGTATTGTAGCAGGCGGCGGTTCTGTACTGGTGCACGCAATTCCTGCCCTGGATACCGTAAAGGTTGCTCCTGGTGACGAGCAAACAGGTGTTAACATCCTGCGCCGTGCACTCGAAGAGCCTTTGCGCCAGATTGCTGAAAATGCTGGACGCGATGGAGCCGTTACAGTCAACGATGTACGTACAAGAGCCCGCGGTCAAGGCTTCGATGTGCTCACAGGTGAGTATGTGGATATGTTCAAAGCAGGTATCATTGATCCTGTGAAGGTGACACGCTCAGCTCTGCAAAATGCGGCTAGCATTGCAGGCATGTTCCTCACCACAGATACGCTCATCACCGATGTCGAGGAAGAAGGCGCTGGCGCTATGCCCGGTGGAATGGGCGGTATGGGTGGAATGGGTGGCATGGGTGGCATGATGTAATATAAACATCACATTTTGGAGTTAGGTGTCTCTATGGTATTGCCATAGAGACACCTTTTTTGTGTTAGCTGGCAACGATGTTTTTCGCCTCAAAACATTATCTTCCCAGTATCAACATCATTCTTGCAGCCTGTAACGCCAGGTCAACCAGCCAGAACGGTAAAAACGTTCCCATTGCTAGCGTTCCAAGAGTAGCTAGACCCAAAGCTATCCACGTAGTCCAGCCAGCGTTCGCAAGACTCTGCTCAACTGTCGTCTCAACTTCAACTGTCGTTTTTGGTGTCGGCTTAACGGCTACCGCCGTCGCTGTTCCAGTAACCCTTTCACTCAATGTTGTTGAGATGCGCTTGCTAGCTATTGGTGCAGGTATTGCCGGAACAGTTTCTTTCTCCATGAACGTAGCAGCAATGACACGTAGATAATAATACATACCTAATATACTTGCGAACACACCAATAATCATGAGCTCAGGATGGCCACTCTGCAACGCAGCATAAAATATGTAATATTTAGCGGCGAAGCCGGCCATAGGAGGGAAGCCTGCTAATGCAAGCATGAAAAATGCCAGAAGACCAGCAAGCACAGGTTGACGATACCATAAGCCGCGAATCTCGCTCAAATTAGCGCCTGTATTATCTACACGTTCCAGCACAGAAACAACGCCAAAAGCTCCCAGGTTCATAAATGTGTAACACAGCAAGTAAAAGAGAATGGCTGATAAGCCGATAGCGCCACCAGCAACAACACCTATCAGTAGATAGCCCGCGTTCGCAATACTCGAATATGCCAGCATTCGTTTCACATTGCTCTGCACTAGCGCCATGATGTTCCCACCAATAATTGTCAGAATAGTGATGGCAAGCACAACAACTTCCCAATTTGGTCTGACCAGAGGTAGCATCACATCGAAGACACGTGCGAATGCGATCAACGCGGCAGCCTTAGTACCAACGGACATGAATGCCGTGACAGGAGCTGGAGCGCCCTCATAGACATCAGGCGTCCAGGCCTGGAAAGGTATCGCCGATACTTTGAAAGCGAATCCGACTATCAGCAAGCCCATACCAATCAGCAAAAATGTAGGTAGCTGTCCTACTATCGTTGGATTGATAGAGTGTGTCGTCGAAAAGTGATTGAATAGAAAGGTATATACACCAATAAATGAAGTATTGCCTGTTGCGCCGTAGGTCATGGCAATACCATAGAGTAAAAACGCAGATGCAAACGAACTGAGCAAGAAATATTTCATGCCCGATTCTTGAGAACGACTGCGCCGTAGAACAAAACCGCTAAGTATATAAAGCGCCAGGGACAGCATTTCCAGGCCCAGGAAAACAGTCAAAAAGCTGGTAGCTGCTGCCAGGATCATCATGCCAATCGTTGCAAGTAGCATCAGCGCATAATATTCTCCCTGGTGTACAAGATTCAGGCGTTTCAAATAATATGGAGAAAGCAGTATTCCGAGAGCGCTTGCGCTCAAAATAATAATATATGCATACAGTGAGCCTTGATCAGAGCCGATCATCATATTGAAGGCAGGCAGATGATCACCGAAAATAAAGAGTATGATCGTTGCGATGATGGCTCCAGCCAATCCCAGGAGGCTCAATAATGGCAATACTAAGAAGGTTGTGCTACTTTTTTGATTCTTAACTGGTTGTGGCAGCAGTAAATCAACCATGAGAACTAGCAGCGCAACAACTGCCAGCACTAATAGTGGTGCGATGCGACCCCAATCGGCCGCTGACGCTGTATATGTGAACGACATAGAAACCCCCCGGGACAATCATTACCTTATCAAAGCACTTGTATAATGTTGTAGCGTATTAACTACTGATGGCTCCATCAAAAAAGTGATCGAATTTGGTTGCAGCCCAATGTAAAAAATTAAGAGAAGCAACGGCGAGAGCATCATAAACTCGCCTAATTCAATATCAGTTAGTGTACCTTTGCGTATGAGAGAAGCTACTACACCTTCCGTAGGGCGCGGCCCTTCCATAATGCCTTGGAAGAAACGCATCATATACCAGGCTGCCGGAATGATCACTGCCGTACCTAATATGCCATAGATTGAGCTACTGCGAAAGACACCGATCAATGCCAGGAACTCACCCGCAAAATTATTCAACCCAGGCAAACCTAGCGCCGAAAGAGAAGCAATCAGTAAGACAGTTGCCATCACAGGAATACGAGTGGCAAGTCCGCCAAAGTCGCTCAAACGGCGTGTTCCTGTGCGTGCTTCGATAAAACCTACAATCAGGAACAGCGCGGCAATTGTGATACCATGGTTCACCATTTGAAGGACAGATCCTTCGACACCCTGTATATTAAATGAAAACATACCCAACATGACGATGCCTAAATGGCTGATACTTGCATAAGCAAGCAGGCGTTTCATATCGGTTTGCACTACTGCCAGCAATGCGCAATAAAGGATGCTAATCACGGCCAAAACTTCGAATAGCGGAGCGAGCGTATGCGCCGCGCTAGGAAAGAGAGGTATGCAGTAGCGTAGAAAACCAAAAGTTCCTGTCTTTGCCATCGCTCCAGCCAGCATAGCTGTCACCGGAGCGGGCGCTTCACTGTAAGCATCTGGCAACCAGCTATGGAACGGCACAAAAGGCACTTTGACCACGAAAGCTGCCGCAAAGGCCAGAAATAACCAGAGCTGAGTAGTAGAGCTAAGTTTACCGTTTAATAAGGTTATCAGGTCCAGCGTGTAAGGGCCACCAACTAACTGCTGATGATAATAGCCCAGGGCAATAATGCCCGCGAGCATCAACAAACTTCCAACGGAAGTGTAAAGCACAAACTTGATAGCCGCGTACATACTACCTTGCACTCTGCCTGAGCCGGAGGCTAGACGCGCAGCGTCGTTGGCAGAGTGGCTATCAATGATTCTACGTTCGCCTCCCCAGCTTCCGACCAGGAAATAAGCCGGGATTAGCATCAATTCCCAGAAAATATAGAAGAGGAAGAGGTTGGTGGATAGAAAAACACCTGAGATACCACACTCCAAAAGCAACATGAAGGCCATATAATTCTTAACCTTCAGATCAATTTTGAATGATGCCGCAATACATACAACAGTTAGCAAAGCTGTAAGCGCAACCAGTAACAGACTGATACCATCGACACCCAGGCCGTAATTGAGAGAGAATCCTTGTGTGGAGATCCACGTTACTTGCTCACTGACATTCGCGAAGAAAGTACTGCTTGGACTTGAGCCTACGATTGTGGACCCTGCGGCCAGGTTAGCCTGTGAATAGGCTAACATCAAACCCAGAACAATTAAAAGATCAATCCAGGCAACACTCAGCGCTGTCCAGCGAATAAGATTGAGCCGTTCTTTGGGAAAGAACAAAACAACAATTCCACCCAACAATGGTAGGAAAGTAACGAGCGATAACAATGGAAACATACCTCTACCCCCTCACCGCATAGTAAACGATAATCAATAAGACTCCAACCAGAATTGCTAAAGCATAATTTCGTACATATCCTGTTTGTAGTCGGCGCAGTAAGCCACTCGCGCCAAGGAAAAGCTTCCCAATAGATTGACTGCCGCCATCGAGCGCATCGCGCTCAAGCAGGCGAGTCGCCGTTCGGCCAATCCAGAGGGCTGGCTGGATCAGTACCAGGATCAAGAACTCATCAACATAGTATTTATGCAACACGAACTGGTAGAGCGTGTTCTTGTTCTCTTTATAGAAGAAGCCATTTCGATACAATGCCCAGGCAGCAAAAATACCCACTAGCGCTATCCCGACACTTAACCCTGTTGATACCCACTCAATCGGTAAAGACTCTACAGGAATCGCTACTGGCACGTTTGTCCAGGTTGAATTGGTAAAAACGGGATTCAAAAACGTTGCAAATGGATGCCACGAGGCGTCATCAAACAGCGCGAATGAACCAATGAAACCCCCAACTACTGAAAGCACTGCCAGGATAATCATCGGAACCGTCATGATGGCTGGAGATTCATAAATCTCGTAATCACCTCTGGGCTGGTGACTATGTCCTGTATCTTCCTCTTCTTCCTCACCGGCATGCTCAGCGACTCCAGTTCCTCGATAACTTCCTGAGAAGATACCAAAGAAAAGCCTGAACATGTAAAAAGCAGTCAATCCCGCTGTGAGGATGCCCATGCCCCAGAGAAGATAGAAAACTAGCCCTCCACCTGAGGTGGCGTAGACCAATAAGGAACTGAGAATATCATCCTTACTCCAGAAGCCAGCAAGCGGAGGTATCCCACTGATCGCCAGCGCTCCAATTAAGAATGTCCAGAAAGTGATCTTAAGGCGATAGCGCAATCCCCCCATTGCGCGCATATCCTGCTCACCACCAAGCGAGTGGATTACCGCGCCTGCGGCCAGGAAAAGCAGCGCTTTAAAGAAAGCATGTTCCATGAGGAGAAATATACCACCGCTATAATTTTGAGCACCCTCGCTCATAAACATATAGCCTAGTTGGCTGATGGTTGAGTAAGCCAGCACGCGTTTAATATCCAACTGGAACAAGGCTATCGAAGCGGCAAAAAGCGCGGTAATACCACCAATGATTGCGACGACAAGCAATGCTTTCGGTGATACTTGAAAAAGTGGATTAGCGCGAGCTACAAGATACACTCCAGCCGTTACCATCGTTGCGGCATGTATGAGCGCGCTAACCGGTGTTGGGCCCTCCATTGCATCTGGAAGCCACATATACAAGGGCAATTGCGCGGATTTGGCGGTACAAGCGAGAAAAAGCAAAAGACAGATAATGGTTGTGGATATTGTCGGGATGCCTCCCGCTGTTACCTGGTTGAAGACTCCTATGGTGCCGGTGCCATTTGTAAAGTAATTGAGCGCTCCATAATGTTTGAAGATCAGGAAGATGGCGATCAGCAGGCCAAAGTCACCGATAATGTTGATGACCAGCGCTTTTTGTGCAGCAGCAACTGCAGCGCGCCTTTGATACCAGAAACCAATTAACAGGAACGATGCCAGACCAACCAGCCCCCAACCTATAAGTAGGAAAAGAAAATTGTCTGCACTGACTAGCAATGTCATCGCAAATATAAAGAAATTCATATAGCAGAAGAATCGCCAGAAACCTTCATCTTCTTCCATATATCCCGCTGAATAAATATGAATAAGGAAGCCAACACCCGTTACCACCATCAACATGATTGCCGACAGGGGATCAAATAGCAATCCAAAACTAATGCTAAGGGGAGCAGTACCTACCGTTGTACCAGAACTTATCCACGTGTAAAATACTTGATCGCTCAGACGTGCTGATGTTGGTGTTGTACCCAACATGGAGAAGAAGCTAATAACTGTAAATAAAAATGCCAGACCGGAGGCTCCTAGTGCTACTGCAAGTATTCCTCTTTGTGGTAAAGCTCGACCGATCAAACCCAGGATAATAAACCCTAACAAGGGCATCAGTAGCACCCAGATAGTCAAATTTGTCATAATCAACTAGCCTCGAAGTATATTCATATCATCAACATCGATATCACGACGAGTGCGGAAGATAGAGACGATAATAGCCAGACCAACAACTACTTCTGCTGCTGCTACAGTTAGTACAAGGAAGACAAACATTTGGCCATCAACCGAGTTTAGATAGTGAGAGAAAGCTATAAACGAAAGATTAACGGCATTTAACATGAGTTCGATCGACATAAATATAATTAATGGGTTTCGCCGAATGAGCACGCCCGTTACACCAATTGTGAATATAATCGCGCTTACTATCAAATACCAGGTCAAGTGTAATGACATGTTCCTGTGAAGAGCAGGTAGCTCAATGCTCCTACAAGTATCAGGCCAAGCGTAGCAGCGATGCCGCGTTGCCAGGGTATACGATCTGGCATTTCCGTATCGCGTGCTTCTGATGCCAGCATTGTAACCACAAATAGGAATAAGACCATAATTGCGCCAGCATAAATGAGAATTTGCACAACTGCGATAAACATCGCACCCAATTGCAAGTAAAAGAGCGCCAGAAACAGTAGAGTAAGGATCAAACTCAATGCGCTATGCACAGCATTCCTAAAAATTATTACCCCTAAGGCAGAAGCTGTGCTGGCAACTGCCAGTACAAAGAATGCGAGTATTTGTGGGTCAATCATACATCCTCCCTATCCTCATGATGCTGAAACTTTCTCCTGTCCTCATCCTGCTCCTCGTCTATCAACAAAACTGGTTCATCAGTTGGAAGATCGCCCAGGCCAACAGCAGCCGCGCTTGCCTGCGATCCATCAAACACGTGTCGTGACTGTGGTATTGGTTGGGCAGCTTCTGATGGAGGTGGATCGAACCATACAGTACTGGAACCTACTGTTGCCTGTCCCTCAGGCTCAAGCAATTGTTCTTTGTGGTACACCATATCTTCTGGATAGTATGCTGCCAGTTTATATTCGTGTTCCAACGTAATAGCTCCTGTAGGGCAGGCTGCTTCACAGTAGCCACAGAAGATACAACGTAGCAAGTTGACATCAAAGACTTTGGCGTACCGTTCTCCCGGAGAGACTCGATGCTCCTCTGTATTTTCTTCTGCCTCGATATAGATTGCATCAGCAGGGCAGGCACCAGCGCACAGATAGCACCCGACACACCGTTCCAGGCCATTTTCATAACGATGGAGCACATGGAGTCCATTCTCAAACTTCGCTAACCGTACCGACGACGGTAACGCCATCTTCTCGTCAGGTAATATCGTTTGCGCTAGTATATTCCTGCGTCGCTCATAGAATAGAACGGCCAGAATAACAGCTAATCCTGCCAGGCCATTAATCCACCAGGGCCAACCAAACGCTACGACTGTTGCCGTGATTACCACATTCAGCACAGCTAAGGGTAGCAGTAATGTCCAACCTAAACGCATCAAGCGATCATAGCGTATGCGCGGTAGGGTGGCACGTATCCAGATAAACATGAAGAGGAAAAATGCAACTTTGATCAGAAAGATCAGAATCGATACGCCTGGGATACGTTCCAGTCCGAAGCCGAAAAGGCCCCAGCCGCCGAAGAAGAGTGTCGCAGCGACAGCGCTAACGGTAATCATATTAATATATTCGGCCATCTGGTATAGACTCCAGCGCAGCCCACTATACTCAGTCAAATAACCGGCTGTCAATTCCTGCTCGGCTTCCGGGAGGTCAAATGGAGCGCGGTTTACCTCTGCTATGGCCGCGATAAAGTAGAGCACGAAGCCAAGTGGCTGCGCAAAGACAAACCAGATACCCTGGTTAAGTTGGGCATGTACAATACCAACCAGACTCAAGGTACCCGCCCACATTAAGGTACCACTGAGAGCCAATCCCAGGCTTGTTTCGTAGGAGACCATCTGGGCGGCGCTGCGTAACGATCCTAATAATGAATAACGATTGCCGGATGCCCAACCGCCGAGAACAATGCCATAGACCGAAAGTGATGAGATCGCGAGAATCCACAGCAGGCCTACATTGATATCACTAATATAGGGATCCCAGATGCTTTGTCTGCCATCAAGCCAACCATTGCCAATTGGTATGACAGCGAAAGCGCATAATGCAACCACCACCGCAATCACAGGTGCAACAAGATAAATTGCTTTTTTGGCTTGCGATGGCACGATTTGCTCTTTAAATCCCATCTTAATCGCATCGGCTAATGGCTGAAAAAGGCCGAACGGTCCCGTGCGGTTTGGTCCCACGCGTCCCTGGAGTTTTGCCACAACACGTCTCTCGATGAGCGTCATATACGCGAAAGCTGTTAGCAATGCAACAATTAAGACCCCACTTTTGATCACATAGGCAACAATCTCATTATTGAGAAAATCAAGCATGAGCTGCCCCCTTTCGCATTGCTATCTCAGCATCGTTCAACTCCATCTGCCCTTGCTGTTCCTGGATTCGAATACCTTGCGCCCCGAGGCGCTCCCATGCCAATCCGCTATAAAATGGGTTGCTGGCAGCAATTTCTAACAAAATATCCTGTGGGCTATTGTAGGACCATTTCTGTCCAAGGAATTTTGCGATCTCTATCAGAATTTCCCAATCGGGCTTTGCTCCGGGCAAAGGCCGTAGCGCATGTCGTATAGCCTGCACATGATGGTCGATATTCGTCATACTTCCATCTTTTTCTGCGAAAGTTACCGCTGGCAGTACGACATCCGCTTGCTCTGCTGTCTCTGTGAGTAGAATATCTTGTACTACTAAAAATTCCAGCTTAGATGGAAGTTGCTCGACGTGTCGTAAAGGATTTGCGCCCATCACATACAATGCTCTGATGTTAGGGCTGCTCAGCATTTCATCGTAAGCGAGGCCTTTCTCTGTGGTTGGCTCGTAACCTGGCAGTACATCGGGCAAAAGGCCCATATCACGAGCGCCAAGCGAGTTAGCATCCTCGACGAGTGGCCCAACACCCGATCCTGTGCGCGTGACGTTATCGGTGAGAACTGCCACAGCTTGCAAGTCAGCAGCCAGGTCTGCGCAGCCAGGAGCAAGCGTAGCCATTTCATCGTAGAGGATAATTGCTCCTTTAGATCCAACTAACGTTTCAGCAAGGTGCTGTAATTGAGCCGTTGCTTCAACTCCAAAGTTTTCTCCCGCAGTACGAATGATCTCGTCCTCGCTTTGCATCTTCGCTCGCATATCTTCATACTGGTGAGAGTTCGCTATTTCGTCATTCAACACGTGTTTCAAAAGCATCTTCGCGGCTATACCCGCTCCGTTTTGAGGAATAGTAATCTTCCTCACAGCAAAGCGATCAAGTTCCGTTTCGTTCTCATTGATGATGTAAATGTGCGCTCCAGAATTCATCGCTTTTTTGATGCGCAGGTTGAGAATGGGCTGGCGCTCATAGGGATCAGCAGCGATTAACACAATATGGGAAGCTTTCTCTATGTCTGCGATGCTATTGGTCATCATCCACGGTTTGCCGGTCAATTGGTCACGTGGTCCAGGGAAGTACCCATGGTGATGATCGATATTTGGTGTACCAATGACCTCTCGAAGTAACTTCTGGAAGAGATATGCTTCCTCGTTTGTGGTGCGAGTCGAGCCAATGCCACCAATGGCCTTCGCTCCATGCTTGTCTGCAATACTTCGGATACGTGAAGCTATCAAATAGAATGCTTGATCCCACGTTGCCGGTTCTAATTTGCCATCGCGGCGAATAAGAGGTGTGCGCAGTCGTTGCGGACTATTGACGAACTCAAATCCCCAACGTCCGCGGTCACACAGCCAACCATCGTCAATCGCATCATTAGTGCGAGACATCAGGCGCATGATTTTATCGACACGCACATCGACACGAGCATTGCAGCCGACGCTGCAGTTATTGCATACACTCGGAATGTGCTTCAATTCCCATGGTCGCGCCTTGAAACGAAAAGCAGTAGCTGTGAGCGCTCCTACCGGGCACATCTCCACAGTGTTGCCTGAGAAGATCGAGTTAAAGGCGTGATCAGGAGCAGTGCCGACTTCCATTTTATAGCCTCGTGAGATCATCACAAGACCATTATCCATTGAGATTTCAGAACTGAAACGCGTGCAGCGCTGGCATAAGATACATCGTTCGCGGTCAAGCATTACTCTGTCGCTAACGGGTATTGGTTTCGAGTAATGTCGCTTATACAGATCGAAACGCGTGTCACCAGGCCCATGGCGAAGTGTGAAATCTTGTAAATCGCATTCCCCTCCCTTATCGCAAATAGGGCAATCAAGTGGGTGATTAATCAACAAGAATTCCAAAGTGCCTTTGCGCGCTTTGATAACCTTTTCAGTTTTAGTGTGCACAATCATGCCTTCGCTGACTGGTGTCGTGCAAGCTGTCTGCGGAGGCTTCGGCAACTTCTCAATTTCGACGAAACACATACGACAGGCCCCTAAAGGAGGCATCTTAGGATGATAACAATAAATAGGAATTTCGATCCCAGCCTGTCTTGCTGCTGCCCAGACCAGTGTCCCAGGTGGAACTGCGACGGGTATATCGTCAATGGTCAGGTGTATGAGTTTGTCTATTTTCTCTTCTGACATATCTTTAATTACCGCTTATCTATCTGTTTGGGCCGATTATGGCTTTTAACACAATAACCCAGACACCCGTAGGTGCCGATTTATCGACCCTCCTGTGAAGCAACCAGGGCAGCCCCTCTACTCACCAAGCATCTTCCCTCTCGAACGTGATATACATATTCTTCGCGGAACAGTTTGATACTACTCGTAATACTACTCGTAGCAGCGTCTCCCAGTGGACAGAAGGATTTGCCGCTGACGTTATCGCAGATATCCATGAGAAGATCTATATCGCTTTCTTTCCCATCACCATGCTCTATGCGATGCAATATCTCTGTTAGCCAGTATGTTCCTTCACGGCAGGGTGTACACTTGCCACATGACTCATCGCGATAGAACTCAGTCATCCGTAATACTGCATCGACAATGCAGGTATCTTCGTGCATCACAACCACTCCACCAGAACCAAGCATTGAACCTGCCGCCGCTATTGATTCAAAATCCAGCGGAGTGTCCACTTTATCTGCTCCAAGTATGAATGTCGAAGACCCTCCTGGAATAATGGCTTTGAGTTGCCTGTCATCTAGGATACCTCCACCATATTGCTCATCATAGATCAAGGTATGAATTGGCGTTCCCAATGGCAACTCGTAGTTTCCAGGCTTTTTGACATGTCCACTCAAGCAGAAAATACGTGTTCCGGTGCTCTTTTCAGTTCCGAACGAGGCGTACCATTCTGCCCCATTCTTTACAATCGCCGGGAGGGTCGCCAGTGTTTCGCAGTTGTTGATGACTGTTGGTCCACCATAGAGACCGATCACAGCGGGAAATGGCGGTTTCAATCGTGGATAACCACGTCTTCCCTCCAGCGACTCCATCAATGCGCTCTCTTCTCCACAGATATATGCGCCAGCCCCGCGATGCAAAATGACATCGAGAGAAAAGTCGCTGCCGAGTATATTCTTACCAATATAGCCAGCAGCATACGCTTCTTCAATGGCCCGTTCAACCTGTCGGCCTGCCAGAGCCAGTTCACCTCGTACATAAATAAAGGCTGTCGAAACATGGCAGGCATAGCTTGCAATTATTGCTCCCTCAACTAGTTGGTGAGGATTTTTCTCCATAATCATGCGGTCTTTAAAAGTGCCTGGTTCGCTTTCATCAGCATTACAGCAAAGGTAGCGTGTCTTATTATTCTTGGCGAGAAAGCTCCATTTCATACCAGTAGGGAAACCTGCTCCACCACGCCCACGCAGCCCTGATTTCTTGACCAGTTCAACCAGTTCAACAGGTTGGTATTCTTTGATCGCTTTGGCAAGCGCTTCATAACCTCCGTGTTGACGATAGCCATCGAGCGTATCCAACCCAGGCGCATCTATGTCTTTTGTAATAATGAGTTCTGGCATCCTATGCGAGTCCTTAAATCTTACAAGCTTATCTCTGTTTTTGGCTCAACACTTTGATGTTTCCGCCTTGCCCATCACTCCTTGAAGAATCTGGAGTATTCATCTCTGAAACCTCACCTAACTCTCTGTTCCATTCATCAACTAATGCATCGGCAATCTCAAATGTAATGTTCTCGACAAATTCATCGTTTACCTGCAGTACAGGTGCAGTGCCACACGAAGCAAGGCATTCAGCGGTCATTAACGTGTAATTGCCATCAGCGCTCGTTTCGCCACGTTTTATTCCCAGGCGCTTCTCAAGGTGATTGACAACTGCATCACAGCCACGGAGATAACAGGAGAGACTGGTGCAGACTTTAATGACTTTTTTCCCTGGTGCGTGTTGATAATACATAGTATAAAAAGAGGCTACACTTTCAACATCATCAACAGTCAATCCAATCGCCTCGGCCACTGCTTGTAATGCTTGCTGCGTGATATATCCTTCTTCTTGTTGAGCAATATAGAGTGCGGGCATTATAGCTGAACGCGCAACCGGATAGCGTGTCGCCAGGTCGCGCATGCGCTGTTTCGCCTGTTCTGAAATCATCGATACGTTCCTTTCAGCCGGATGATCGCGTAGCGATAGACGCTTCCGCTCTGGTCGGATGAGTGCGAAGCACTAGACGCGCCAGCGTCGTTTCCGACCTGAATAAGAGCGCTAAGCTAGCGTCGTTTCCGACTGCATATAAATCATCGATCAACCTCTCCAAGCACGATATCAATGCTGCCAATCGCTGCTACTACATCAGCAAGGAAGCCACCCTCAATCATGAGCGGCAGTGCTTCAAGATTTGCAAACGATGGAGCGCGTACATGCATACGATATGGTTTGGCTGTACCATCACTCACGATGTAGAAGCCAAGCTCACCTTTGGGTGCCTCTGTACGTACAAACACCTCGCCTTTAGACGGACGGTATCCTTCAGTGTAGAGCTTGAAATGATGAATTAACGCCTCCATACTACCAGTTATCTGCCACTTCGGTGGTGGCGCGATCTTCGGATCGTTAACTCGATATGCTCCGTCTGGCATACCTTCAAGCGCCTGGTTTACAATCTTCAGGCTCTCTTCCATCTCCAGCATGCGTACCAGGTAACGATCATAAACATCGCCGTTCGTACCCACTGGAATATCAAAATCAAACTTCTCATAACCACTGTATGGGAATGCCTTGCGAATATCCCATACAACATTACTCCCGCGCAGAACGGGACCACTCGCGCCGTAGGCGATAGCATCCTGTGCGCTCAAGAAACCTACACCTTTCGTACGCTCCATCCAGATCTGGTTATTCGTCAAAAGGTCGTGATATTCTTGCAAACGATCAAGGAAGATGCTAGTAAACGCGCGTACCTTGCCGTCAAAAGCTGGTGTCAGATCAGCTTGTAGACCGCCAGGACATATGTAACTGGTCATCATGCGCACACCGGATATTTCTTCGAAAATATCCAGGATCATTTCGCGTTCGCGGAAACAATACAGGAAAACACTCATAGCTCCCAGATCGAGTGCATGCGTTCCCAACCAGACCAGGTGGCTGGCGATGCGTTGTAACTCAGCAAGCAGGACACGAACATACTTAATCTTGTCAGTAATCTCGTCTTCGATACCCAGCAATTTCTCCACAGCCAACGAGTATCCTAGGTTGCTGCACAGCGGAGAAAGGTAGTCCATACGGTCAGTCAATACCAATGCCTGGTGATACGTCTTGGCCTCGGCAGTCTTCTCAATTCCTGTGTGTAGAAAACCGATATCAGGCACAGCCTTGACGACTGTTTCACCATTGATGGTCAATATGAGACGAAGCACACCATGAGTACTTGGGTGCTGTGGTCCCATATTAATGGTCATGGTATCGACACGCTTCCCGTCTTCTAGAGACTGGCTATCTTCAATGATATATTGTGTTTCTACATCCTGCTTCTGCATATATCCTCATCATTACTTTTTCTCTGTCCCTGGCTCCTGGCTCTGAGTGAATTTGCTGCGACTCTCATTGAGTTCGCGACTGTATGGCGTGCGCATTGTTTGGCTACCAACACCTGGATCAATATCATACGGAACCTGACCTCCCCAATGAGGTTCAGGCAAGTCGAAGCCGGTGAGCGGATAATCCTTGCGTAGCGGGTGAGTCGTCCAGTCCATCGGCATCAGGATACGGCGCAGGTCGGGGTGCCCAACAAAGGTGATGCCAAAAAGGTCGTATACTTCACGTTCGAACCAGTTTGCTCCAGGCCAGACGCCACTAACCGTTGGTACCGAGGGATGTTCCTCACCAGGTTGCTCAACTCGCACTTTCAAGCGCAATTCACTTTGGTTTGGAATAGAGAGCAAATGATAGACCACATCAAAACGCGGTTCGCGCTCTAACCAATCAACAGCCGTGACACTTGATAAGAAGCTGTATTGTTGGCTTTTCAGAAGATACGCACATACGGTCACCAGGTGTTCGGGCAGAAGGACTATGGTTTCCTCTCCGCGAAAATCTACTGTTTCAACTACTGCTTGGGGGAACTTTTCCCTCACCATCGCTACCGTCGAAGTTGCTGTTATAGCCATACTCTAGATATTCCTTACTCCTTTCAGCTTGCCTGACCATAGGTAGCGCGAAGCGGCGTTGGCAAGCTGAATGAGAGACATAAAATTGATCGCGTTTGTAATCGTTGTGCTGCTACTATGAACTTGTTTCTCGTGTTACAGTTCTTCTCCTATCGGCCCCTGTAGCTTCATACCGCTGGCCTTCTGTGGATCAGGAGGATTTGGAATACCTTCGCGGATCTTGCGTTGGAGTTCGTTAAACCCGTAGAGCAGCATCTCTGGTGTCGGCGGGCAACCGGGGATAAAAACATCCACTGGCACTATTTTATCTACCCCTTGCACAATCGCATAGTTATTAAAGACACCACCGCAGGAGGCGCAGGCGCCCATCGCAATTACCCATTTGGGGTCAGGCATCTGGTCATAAATTTGCCGCAGAATGGGAGCCATTTTGATGGAACAGCGTCCTGCTACAATCATCAGATCTGCCTGCCGCGGTGAGGCACGGAACACTTCGGCGCCGAAGCGAGAGATATCAAAGCGGTCGGCGCTGGCCGACATCATTTCAATGGCGCAGCATGCCAGACCGAATGTAGCAGGCCATAAGGATGAACTGCGTCCCCATCTCCGTTCTTCACATGTAGTTCGCGTTTCAAACGCGGTGTTTGGGTATTAGAGAATGTCTGTACTGGTTCCCAGGGGTTTTTTACTCCCATGTAAATGCCCCCTTTCGCCACACATAGATATAAGCTATCATCAAGATAAAAAGGAAGATGAGCAGTTCAATCAATCCTAGTAGCTTGATCTGATGAAGTAGGATAGCTAAAGGATAGAAAGAAACGATCTCTATATCGAAGACAATGAATAGCATGCCTGTCAGGAGATACTTAATAGGAAAGCGCCGCTTCGGCGCCTCAATCTCTTGCATGCCGCTTTCATAAGGGGCTAGCTTCTCAGGCGTTGGTTTCTTAGGTCCAAGAAAAGCGGTAAGAACCATAACCACAATACCAAAGAGAACAGCCACCGTTACATAGATAAAAATGGGGAGTATTCCCATGTGCGGGATCCTTCAATTCTCTATCTACATGCCGTGCGCTATGCACGACTACATTCACCCAACTAGGTGTCATTTGTACACTTCATCATTCGTATCGTAGCATAGGCAGCGCGATAGTGTCAAATGAAAACTGAGGGCGGGTAAAACTTGGAAACAGGTAGTAGCCAGACATTGACATATTTGATCTGGCTTTGGACATGCTTGAAATCGAGCCAGGTATCTATCTAGAGTGATAACTTCTGTGAACTGCTGACAACGCCTGCACGCTCTGGTAGTTGTGCTGCGGCGCGACGTTGTGCGAGAATAGCTGGCGCTTGAGCATGGCGGGTTGTAGCAACCGTAGCACGACTGATCACCCAGATGAAGCCAGCGAGCATGATGAAGTTTACTACGCCCAGGACGATCAGGAAGACCAGGTTAGATAGTCCGAAACTGCTCAGGATGAGATAGATCAGCGCTGTTAGCAGGATATTTCCCAGGGTGACAGGAATCAGTATCAACCAGGCAAACTGCATGAGCTGGTCGGCACGCA
>WNFY01005278.1_pt1 | contig 39260 bp, 38 predicted proteins | sample 5400091 | NCBI WGS metagenome assembly WNFY01 (sample SAMN13153364, study PRJNA577476) | soil metagenome | isolation source: 60 cm soil or saprolite under grassland replicate 1 | place: USA:California | collected 2016-06-15 | reverse complement strand
GGACGTGAATCGGACGACGCCTCGGTTGCTTTGATCGAACCGAGCGGGATGGAAATGAACCGCAAAGACGGCTCCGTTTCCCCCCGCACGCGATTAGAGTCGCCTCAGAAACCGGATTTTTGCGACGAAAAGTAGCTAGCTATGGCTTTGTTGCGACTCGAATCGCGATCCCAGGCGCCGCTGTCACCGGCAGATGCGCTGTCTGCCAGATAGCTCCACGCCACAATCTCGCCGTCGAGAATCGCGTCGTGCGGCAATCCCGCAAGCGCATCCGGTAATTCGGGGAAAGACTCGCTGATTTCGTCGCGTGTTCTGGAGAAAAAACGGACCGTGTCGCCAGAGCAGTGGGCCTGCGCGCGGATGCCGTCGTACTTGTCTTCGACCCACGTGTTTTGGAAATAGCTCAGCGCGTCTTCAGCAGATTCGGCTGGGCTCGCCAGCATGAAACCGATGGGATGAAACAGGCGCATTTCGGCTTCGGCGAGCCGGCCTTCCGTTGCTAGTCGAAGCGTTTCGCCGATATCGCCGAGGAGCATGTTGGCACGCTTGATGTCTTTAAGGACCTCGCCAGCTTTCAGAACCTCGCCACCGAGAGTGGTGCCATAAGTCTTTCGATTGCCTCTTCGACCAGACTCTCTTTGAGACCGATGCGCAGGTCGCCCGTCATGATCTTGATGATGTACTTGGCCTCGAGTGGGGTGACCTCGCTGAGTAATTCGCGAACCAGATCGGCTTTGGCGGCGGGGCCCCGGGCAGCGGTAATATGACGAAATACTTTTTCAATCTCAAGGACCGTGGGGCGGCAGGCGTCCTCGTCCGCCTGTTGATTCGGAAGCACCGATCCAGCAACCGCGCCAAGGTCTCCATGCTTGCGGTACGCCGCCGTCAACTCGGCATCGTCTTTGCCCGAGAGTTCTTCAACTACCCGCCAAAGGAGCGTTCCGCCAACCTGCAGCGTGGTCTCCTCCCACATGGGAAATGGCCGGCCTGAGAAGAAGTTTGCGGCAATAGCGGCCTCGTCCATCGGGGCGGATTTGAAATACTCAGCAAGAAGCGCGGTCTTCTCTAGCTTCTTGGTTGTGGCGGCGATGCGGTCAGCGGTTTGTGCGAAGTTGCGCATCTGTTCAATCAGAAGCCGGGGAGCTTGTTCCCTGTGATACCCTAATTCTGGAGCATTTCTCGCCCTCAGATCATCCAATCTTTATGCGGTTTTTTCAAACATTGTGGCGCTTTCTGGTGAGCATGCAGCTTCTGCCTGCGCTCGAAGGCGGCGAGGAGACGCTGGTCGGCGGTCAAGCCGTGCTCGAAGGCGTTATGATGCGCACTCCGCATGCCTGGGGCATCACGTGCCGCAAACCCTCGGGCGAACTCATGAGCCACAGGGAACCGCTGGAGCGGCTTTCCGAGAAACATACGTGGATGGGGTGGCCAGTGCTTCGTGGCGTGATGACGCTGGGCCATGCGATGACACTAGGTTTCCGCGCGCTGCGATTCTCCGCTAACGTGCAGTTGGATGAGTTGCAGAAAGACGATGGCGGCAAAGTGCCGCAGAAAAAGTTCGAGATCAGCGGCTGGATTGCGACGGTCAACATTCTGATTTCCGTCGGATTTTTTATCTTTATGTACAAGTATCTGCCGCTGCTGGCGACGACTGAGCTGAAGAGGGCGCATCCGTCGCTGAATGGCCAGATCATGTTCAATCTGATTGATGGCTTGATCCGGCTGGCGCTGTTCTTGTTGTTTATTTGGGGAACGTCGCTATTGAAGGACATTCGACGCGTGTACCAGTATCACGGGGCGGAGCACAAAACGGTTTTTGCTTTCGAGAATGGCGATCCGCTCGATACATCAGCAGTGCAGAAATATCCGACTTTTCATCCCCGCTGCGGCACAAGCTTTCTGATGACGGTGATGATCATCTCGATATTCGTGTACATGCTCGTTCCCGTACATACTTTTTGGGCGAGATTCGCGATTCGCATTGCGCTGTTGCCGGTGATTACAGGCGTGTCATACGAAATCATTCGATTCGCGGCGAAGCGCAGGAAGTCGTTGTTCGCGATCATGACCGCGCCGGGATTGTGGCTGCAAAGAGTAACGACGCGGCCGCCCTCTGATGATCAGGCGGAGTGCGCGATTCATGCGCTTCGACAGGCGATGGTTCTCGAGAAGCAGCGTGGCGGCGAGTTAGTTATTGCCTAGCGGCCCCGCCGCGAAAAATCTCTTCTCTCACTCCACCAAAACCCTAAAATGAGCCGTAGAGACGTAACTTGTTACGTCTCCGATTGCGCGGCCTGACTGAGATGTAGCAAGCTACGTTTCTACGAGAACACCCATGTTTGAGCGTCTTGACCAAATCGAAGCCCGGTACGAAGAACTTATGCAGGCTCTGGCATCGCCTGACATTATTGGGGACTCGTCTAAATATCAGAAGACCGCCAAGGCGCACAGCGAAATCTCGGCGATTGTTGAGAAATACCGCGAGTACAAAGATCTGGTGAAGGGGATCGCAGAAAGCAAGGCAGTGCTGGCGGACGAGAGGGATCCCGAGATGCGGACCTACGCACAGGAAGAACTGGACAAGCTGGAGCCGAGGGTTGCAGGCATAGAAGAAGAGCTGAAAGTCCTGCTGCTCCCCAAAGATCCGAACGACGAGAAGAACGTGATCTTGGAAATTCGGGCCGGAACCGGCGGAGATGAAGCGACTTTGTTCGCGGCGGAAATGTTCCGCATGTACAACCGATACGCAGAATCGCAGCGCTGGAAAGTAGAAGTGCTCTCGACCTCCCAGTCAGGGATCGGAGGATTGAAAGAAATTATTGCTCTGATCGAAGGCGATCGCGTTTATTCGCGGTTGAAGTACGAGAGCGGCGTCCATCGTGTGCAGCGGGTGCCAGACACCGAGCAGCAAGGCCGTGTACATACCTCCGCGGTAACTGTCGCTGTGCTGCCCGAAGCCGAAGAAGTGGACGTCAAGATCGATGCGAAAGACCTGCGCATTGATACCTTCTGCTCGTCGGGGCCGGGCGGGCAGTCGGTGAATACGACATATTCGGCAGTGCGTGTGACGCATATCCCGACGAACACGGTTGTGAGCTGCCAGGACGAAAAGTCGCAGATCAAGAACCGCGAGAAAGCCATGCGTGTGTTGCGTTCACGGCTGTACGAAGTCGAAATGCAGAAGCAGCAAGATGCTCTGGCGAAAGAACGTAAATCCATGGTGGGCAGTGGAGATCGCAGCGAGAAGATCCGCACCTACAACTTTCCTCAAAATCGCGTTACCGACCACCGCATCGGCCTGACGATTCATCAGCTTCCTGAGACGATGGACGGCAAGCTACAGCCGCTGATTGATGGGCTGGTCACACATTATGAGGCGGAGAGGTTGAAGGGGGAGACCGTTAGCGTTGTATGAGGAGTTGAGTTAGAAATGAAAATTCTTGGCCCATTTATCGCAGCGCTGCTTTGGTGTCGTTACGCAGGTATGTGACAGCTCCTCACTGAACAAAGGGCTTGAGGAAGAGAAGTCATACACACGGCACGCGATGGAGTATCACCGCGACCACCCCGACCAAAGGAAGGGAGACCGGGTACTAGAAACATGGTCAACTGCCGACTACATTGCGCAAACCGTCGAAGAGCGGAAGATTTCGCATGACTGGGCCGAGTTCAGCGATCACCTACCGTTTATACGGCAGAGCATTCAAAACGACATGTCAGGGAAACCGTTTTGTGTCGTTCAAAAGAACTCGAATGTGATCGTTATTGACTATCTTCAGTCAAGACCAGGGCTCTGCACACTCGATGCAGTGCAGGGTATCGATTTCTCGCGGATCCAATCGGGAGACATGGCGTTCTCAGGACGAAGCGACCATTGGGTGTATTCGCTAAGACTAGACAACAACTAGAAAATGTCCGCTCACCAGTTTGAGGCTGCCCTCAATGTCTTGTGGTGAAATAGCCTGGTGCTCCTAGGCGAAATCCTTAAATCCGCAATCTATCGCTTAACGACCGCTCGTGTCCCTTCTCCCCGCATGAACGCCGAGCTACTGCTCATGTTCACGCTCGGATGCGATCGCGCTTACCTGTACGGACATCCTGAGCGCGAACTTACCTCTGAAGAACAATCACACTATGAAGATGCGCTCGCCCAGCGTTCGCGAGGCATTCCGGCGCAGTACATCACTGGGCATCAGGAATTTTGGGGGATGGATTTGATCGTGTCTCCGGCAGTCCTGATTCCAAGGCGGGAGACGGAGCACGTGATTGAGAGGGTGCTTGGGGTTTCTGGACAGAACAGGCGACCGGGGACGCCCGCCGCCCCACAAACCAACTGGGATTTGGGGGAACGGGCGTCCTCGCCCGTTCGCGGCATCAGAATCGCTGACATCGGCACCGGATCCGGCTGCATCGCTCTGGCGCTCGCCAAAGAATTGCCGGAGGCGGAGATTCACGCAACCGACATTTCTGGCGCCGCATTAGAAGTTGCCCGCGCCAACGCAACGCGGCATCAGCTGGAGAATCACATTCGGTTTCACGAAACTGACCTCCTGGCCGGAATCGAAAAGAACACATTCGACTTCGTGGTTTCGAATCCGCCCTATGTTGGCGAATCCGAGCAAGACACGGTTCAGATCGAGGTTCGCAAGTTCGAGCCGCGGCAAGCCGTGTTTGCCGGGCCGACTGGGACTGAATTGATCGAGCGGCTGATTCCGCAGGCGTGGGAAGTGCTGAAGCCCGGAGGCTGGCTGGTCATGGAGATCAGTGGGACCATTGCGGGGCGAGTAAAGGAACTCCTTGCCGGGTGGGAGAGCGTAAAGATCACGAATGATCTGCAGGGAATTCCTAGAGTGGCGTCATCGCAAAAGGGCTGAGTCAAAATCAGCCACCCTCTCGCAAAGAACGCGAGAAGGGCCTGCTCTGAGCGTAGTCGAAGGGATGGGGCACCCGGTTAAACCTTCACTGTCATTCAGAGCGAGCCTTCCGATGCGAATCGGAAGCGCAGCCGAGGAATCTGCATTTTTTTTGAACTGGCAGATTCCTCGGGGAAAAACCCCCTCGGAATGACCTCATGCTCATCTATCGGAATTCCCGTTGAGGCCTGAGCAGGGTAATAACAAACACGGGGTCCTTCGACTACGAAACTGACCCGCTTCGCCGGCCTGTTTCTTCGCTCAGGATGACAGTTTTGATTTCGGCTTTGATTTGGGTTCGGTTGCGGCGTCTCGATCGCTGCGGGCTGAATCGGCCAGTTTTTTCCTCGGAATGACAGTGCGTTGTGTCTTTATGGCTTCTCCACCGCGGCGGGCTGGATTTCTTCGATGTCCATGAGATTCGTTGGATATTTCCCGGTGTAGCAGGCGGTGCAGTAGGTGGTCTTCTCGCCGTCGTGGCAGGCTTTCTTCAATCCTTCCAGCGAAAGATAAGCCAAGGAATCGGCGCCGATGTACTTGCGAATTTCTTCGACGGAGTTGTTGGCGGCGATCAGCTCGTTCTTGCGCGGAGTGTCCACACCATAGAAGCACGGCGAGATCGTAGGCGGACAGGAAATCCGCATGTGGACTTCCTTGGCCCCCGCGCCGCGTACCATGCGCACGATTTTGCGGCTAGTGGTTCCGCGGACGATGGAATCATCAATCAGCACCACACGCTTGCCTTCCAGCAGGCTACGCACCGGATTCAGCTTGAGCTTCACACCGAAGTCGCGAACGGTTTGCTGTGGCTCAATGAAAGTGCGGCCGACATAGTGATTGCGAATTAGGCCGAAGCGCAACGGAATTCCGCTCTCGGCGGCGTAGCCCATCGCGGCGGTTACGCCCGAATCCGGCACAGGAACGACGAGGTCGGCATCGGCAGGAGATTCGATGGCAAGCTGGCGTCCAAGCTGCTCGCGACTGTCCTGCACGGCGCGCCCAAAAACCTGACTGTCAGGACGCGAGAAGTAAACGTGCTCGAATATACAGCTCGACTGCGGCAGCGCCGGAGCGTAGAAGCGGGAACTGGTTCCTTCCGGGCCCACGATCACCAGTTCGCCTGGTTTGACTTCGCGCTCATAGGTTGCGCCAACCAAATCGAACGCACAGGTTTCGGATGCAAAGACGATCGTGTCCTGGTGACGATCTCCCGACGCCGGAATGCGTCCCATGGCGAGAGGACGGAAACCGCGGGGATCGCGAACGGCAAAAATGCGATCGGGGCTGATCATGACCAGCGAAAAGGCGCCTTCCACGCGGCGTAGCGCGTCGGCGATGGCTTCGGGCAAAGTGTGCTCGCGCGATTGAGCAATCAGGTGAACGATGACTTCGGTGTCGCTGCTGGTCTGGAAGATCGAGCCCTGCGCTTCCATGCGCGCGCGAATTTCACCGGCGTTGGTCAGATTGCCATTGTGCGCAAGGGCAATCATGCCTTTATTAGATTGCACCATGATCGGCTGCGCGTTCAACAAAGCGGAATCGCCGGTGGTTGAATAGCGGGTGTGGCCGATGGCCAGAGTGCCGCGAATCCGCGAAAGCTTTTTCTCCGTGAAAATGTCCGCCACCAAGCCCATGGACTTGTGGATGTGCAGTGACATGCCGTCGGAAGTGACGATGCCGGCGGACTCCTGTCCGCGATGTTGCAGGGCATGCAGACCGAGGTAGGCGAGCGTCTCCGCTTCGGGATGGTCGTAGATTGCGACCACGCCGCATTCGTCGCGAAATTTGTCAGAAGCAGCCATCAGTTGTCAGCCCTCAGTCGTCAGGAAAATCGTCGTTCGTCGCTCCTGGTTCAGCAAAAACCAAAACCACGTGGGGACAGCCGCCCTCGGCTGTCCGGCCTTAGCAATCTCAATCCGCTGCGGCCTGCGCCGGTTCGCTCCTCAGCGCCCCCTCCAGCGCATTCTCGTACACATCCTGCAACTCGGCGATTTTAGCGGACACTAACGTCCGGCCGCTTATCTTAATTTCTATCGTCCCGATAACAGTTTCGCTTAGTAGCTCGGCAGAAATACGGTTTTTGGCTGCTATCTCTTTGATTCGCACAAGGTTCGCTGGGTCGCAAGAGATCACAATGCGGCTGGCATCTTCTCCAAAGAGCACAAATTCCGGTGCAAGTCCGTGAGCACTCAAATCAACCTTACAGCCGATGCCTTTCGGAAATGCAGATTTCGCTAAAGCAACGGCCAAACCGCCCTCCGAGCAGTCATGGGCGGACTCGATCAATCCAGCGGAGATCAGCTCGATGATCGCCTTCTGCAGCGCAGCTTCCTTTTCCACTTCCAGCGCAGGCGGAAATCCCCAGAGTTCACCGAGAATCTCTTTTGCATACTCGGATGAACCAAACTCGACTTCCGCGTCGGTTGCGTCGCCCGGTTCCGAACCGCGCAGCAGCACTACCGAGTGCCCGGCTTCGCGGAAGTGCGGGAACGTGGCTTTGCCAACGCCTTCGAGAATGCCGACCACTCCGAGCACCGGCGTGGGATAAATGCCTTCGCCCAAGGTCTCGTTGTAGAAGCTGACATTCCCACCGGTAATTGGGATTTCGAGTTCCTCACACGCCTTGGTGATGCCGTCAATGACTTGCGAAAACTGCCACATGATATGCGGCTTTTCGGGATTGCCGAAGTTCAGGCAATTCGTCGCGCCCACCGGTGCTGCCCCTGTGCACGCCACGTTGCGCGCAGCTTCGGCGACCGCGTGCATGGCGCCGAGTTTGGGATCGAGATAGCACCAGCGTCCGTTGCCGTCGAGCGCCATCGACAGCCCGCGCTGCGAACCCTTGATGCGAATCACCCCGCCATCGCCGGCGCCCGGGCCTTCGACGGTATTCGTCTGGACCATGGAATCGTACTGCTGATATATCCACTGTTTGCTGCAGATATTGGAGCTCGCGAGCAACTGCTTTAGATCGCCGGTCAGGTTGGTTTTCTCTCCGAACTTCACGTGCTGTGGCGTCTCACGCGCAACGGGCGGCTCCCAGCGCGTCACTGGGCGGCGATAAACCGGAGCGTCATCGGTAAGTGCGGTATTGGGGATATCGGCGACAACTTGCCCGTGCTCCAACACGCGCATGTGCGGCTGGCTGATCACACGCCCGACTTCGACTGCATCCAGTCCCCATTTGCGGAAGACGTTGAAAACTTCCTCTTCGCGGCCTTTCTGCGCGACGAGAAGCATGCGTTCCTGAGATTCGCTGAGCAGGATCTCGTACGCGTTCATGCCAGTCTCGCGTTGCGGAACGCGGTCCATTTCGATTTCGAGTCCAACGCCGCCGCGCGCGCCCATCTCGCAGGTAGAACAAGTCAGGCCTGCGGCCCCCATGTCCTGAATGCCAATGATCGCGCCCGTTTGCATGGCTTCAAGGCATGCTTCTAGGAGAAGCTTTTCGAGGAACGGATCGCCTACCTGAACGTTCGGCCGCTTGGCTTCGGATTCCTGGCCAAATTCCTCGCTGGCCATAGTGGCGCCGTGGATGCCGTCCCGGCCGGTCTTCGCTCCGACATAAATAACAGGATTGCCTTCGCCGGAAGCCTTGGCGTAGAAGATTTGGTCTTTGCGGACCAACCCGAGCGCAAATGCATTGACCAAAGGATTGCCGGAATAGCAAGGCTCGAACTTGGTTTCGCCGCCGAGGTTGGGAACGCCGAAACAGTTGCTGTACGAAGCGATACCGCTGACGACACCCTCGAGGATGGAGTGGTTGCGATGAATTTCGGCAGGCGTTGCTTCAGGCCGCGTGGGGACAGCCGCCCTCGCCTGTCCGGCCGAGCTTTGCTCGGCAGAAATTGGCCCAAAGCGCAGGGAATCCATTACTGCAACCGGCCGCGCGCCCATGGTGAAAATATCGCGAAGGATTCCGCCGACCCCAGTGGTGGCACCCTGAAACGGCTCAATGAAAGAAGGATGATTATGCGACTCAATCTTGAACGCGCACGCCCAGCCGTCCCCAATATCTATGATGCCGGCATTTTCTCCCGGCCCTTGCAACACGCGGCGGCTGTGTGTCGGCAATCTCTTGAGATGAACGCGAGAGGACTTATAGGAGCAGTGCTCGCTCCACATCACGCTGAAAATTCCGAGCTCGGTGAATGACGGTTCGCGCCCGCCCAGCAAGGCCTTGATGCGCTCATATTCGTCGAGCGTCAGCCCGTGGTCACGCAGAATTTCGGGAGTGATGGCTAGGGTTGCCGTAGTCATGTGGGGAAATACTATTGTCGCATTTTGGGACCGGAGATCAAAGTCAAAAGCATTTCAGACGCCGAGCGCACAGAAAGCCGGCCTGAGTTGCTTTTGGTCAGAACATTCCAGTTTCCGTAGAGGCCTAAAGCTCGAAGCTCACAGCTCACAGCTCAGGGCTAAATTCCGAATCTCTCTGCGATCTCGGCGTACTCGGCGGTGAAGTGGTTTATCGAAATATACTGAACTGCCATGAAATCCATTATCCTCGGCACTGCTGGGCACATTGATCACGGGAAGACCGCACTGGTCAAGGCTTTGACCGGCATTGATACCGACCGTCTAGCAGAAGAGAAGCGCCGCGGAATAACCATTGACCTCGGCTTTGCCCACCTCGAAGTCCTAGGTACGGGCGGCGAAACCTTGCGCTTCGGATTCGTGGATGTTCCAGGGCACGAGCGGTTCGTCCGTAACATGCTGGCAGGCGTCGGCGGAATTGATCTGGTCTTGTTCGTGATTGCCGCCGACGAAGGCATCAAGCCGCAAACGCGCGAGCACTTCGACATCTGCCGCCTGCTCGCAGTGAAGCGCGGAATTACGGTGCTCACAAAAGTGGACCTCGCAGATCAGGAAACCCTGGAAATCACGAAGTTAGAAATAAAGGAGTTCCTGCACGGATCGTTTCTTGAGAAATCGTCGATCATTCCGGTGAGCGCGATAAGCAGCGCGGGACTGGATCAGCTAAAGCAGGAGTTGGTCCACGAAGCGAATGAGGTGACGGCGCGGGACTCGACCGCGATCGCACGGCTTCCCATCGATCGTGTGTTTACGATGAAGGGATTCGGAACCGTCGTGACCGGAACGCTGATCGCCGGCACAATCCGCAAGGAAGATGAACTGCAGCTATTCCCTTCCGGCAAGCGGCTGCGAGTGCGCGGGGTTCAGATTCATGGGCAGCGAGCGGAAAAGGCAATGGCTGGGGAACGCACCGCACTCAACATCGCCGGAGTTGATAAAGACGAACTCGCACGCGGAATGATGCTGGCGGCGCCAGGACTGCTGCATGTGACGTCAAGGATCGACGTAAAACTTTCTCTCCTTCCTACTGCGAAGCCGCTGAAATCCGGAGCGCGAGTGCATTTCCACGCGTTTACTTCGGAAGCGATCGCTACGGTAAATCTCTACCGAGAGAAGAACCTCAAACCTGGACAGGAAGACTTCGCGCGGCTGCGGCTGAGCGCGCCAGTGCTGCTGGTGCCGGGAGATCGCTTCATCATTCGGCAGTTCTCGCCGGTCGTGACAATCGCTGGGGGCATAGTGCTGGATACGACTCCGCTAAAGAAAGCGGTCCCTTCCGCGCGCCTGGATTTTTTGAAGCTTCAGGCAGAAAGTGACGCGAAACCCGCATTGCTGGCCAGAATTCGCCGCCGCGAAGACGGCTTAGACATAGAGGAGTTGGTGGCCGAAACTGGGCAGACAAAAGAGAATACCCGAAATGCAGTCGCCGACCTCGTCAAATCCGCTGCGGTCGCCAGGTTCGGCGATTTTCTTATCGAGCAAACGCCACTGGTTGCCTTGGCCGACAAAGTCCAACAGTTTGTTGCTGATTTTCACGCGCGTAATCCTCTGGTTGCGGGCATTTCGAGGGAAGCATTGCGCGAGCAGGCGGGCCTGCCCGGTGCGACGTTCGACGCGGTGCTGGCAACTTTGATTGCCGAAAACAAATTGGCCGTGACGGCCGAGCTGGTCCACCTACACGGACGCGGCGTGGTGATGAAAGATGAGGAAGCGCGGTCAAGAAAAGTGATCGAGCAGGCATTTGCTTCCGCAGGTCTCAAAGTTCCGGCATTGAAGGATGTATTAGGCGGACTGAAAATTGACAAGATGCGCGCACAGAAGATCGTAACCTTGCTTCTCCGCGAAAAAATCTTGATCAAGATTTCCGACGACCTGGTATTTCATCAGACTCCGCTGGCGGAGCTGCGACGGAAGCTTGCGGCAGAGAAAGCTCGCTCGCCGAAGCTTGATGTTGGCCGCTTCAAAGATCTAACCGGGGTAAGCCGTAAATATGCGATCCCGCTGCTGGAGTACTTGGATCGAGAGCGGGTAACGAAGAGGGTGGGAGCGGGGAGAATGATACTGTGAAGTGGGCGGGTTCGTTTCAACCAACACTTTGCTTCCCATTCTCCTCTTGCTTGAACTGGTATGCCAGCTTTCTCACAGCTTCTCCACAGCATTCCCCCTCAGCTATATTACTATTAGCCACGCTCTGGCTGACAATCCCTTTAGGCATACTAGTAGACATACTAGTCACACTTCATGACCCTGGCTGCTGATTTCGCGCAAAATCTGAAGTTGCGGGGCCCAGAATTATTCTGGGCTGTGCCCATTCCATAAAGAGAAGACGCCGTCGTTCTCCGTGCACGCGACCAAGCAGTTCTATTACTGCTTCGGGTGCGGTGAAAAGGGAGACGTTTTCAAGTTTGTTCAGAAGATCGAGAACATCACTTTTCCTGAGGCAGTGCGTGCGGTGGCGCAGAAGATCGGCGTGGCGCTACCGAAAACAACCTTCAGCAGCGAGGCAGAGGCGAAAGACGCACGGCTGCGGACGGCGTTGCTCGAAATCCACGAGCGCGCATGCGCGTTCTTTCAAGAATGCCTGCGGCGTCCAGAGGGAGCACGGGCGCGGGAATATTTGTCTGGGCGTGGACTGGACGATGAAACGATCAAGAGATTTCGGATTGGCTTCGCACCCGATTCCGGATTCCTGCTTAGGGATCGGCTGAAGGGACAATTCAACGAAGAAGTGTTGCGGGAGAGCGGGCTGTTTTCGTGGAAAGAAAGCAGTGGTGGGCGTCAGCCAAACGTAAGGGCCCTCGACTCCACTGGACAATCCGCAAGCGGATCGTCCAACTCCGCTCGGGATGACAGGGCTATGGTGAGTGGCGGCGAAAATCTGAAGCCTGAAGCCCAGAGCCTAAAGCCTGAAGCCGGGTCTTCGAAGCCCGAAGCCAGTCTCACCATGTACTCCAAGTTCCGCAACCGGATCATGTTTCCGATTGCGAATGAGGGTGGGCGCGTAATCGCCTTCACGGGACGGACGCTTTCATCCGACGAAAAGGCTGGGCCCAAGTACTTGAATTCGCCCGAGACGGCGATTTATTCGAAGTCGCGCGTGCTCTTTAATCTTGATCTCGCCAAGGAAGCGATTCGGGCATTGAACTATGCAATCTTGGTCGAAGGTCAGATGGACTGCATTTCGGTGTATGCTGCTGGATTCCACAACGTGATCGCCAGTTCTGGCACTGCATTCACCCAAGCCCAAGCCGCGCTGCTGGGACGTTTCAGAAAGAACATCATCGTCAATTTTGATCCCGATGCCGCTGGCGCCAAGGCGACCGAGCGCACGCTGGGGCTGTTGATCGAGGAAGAATTCGAGATTCGCGTGTTAACGCTCGAAGCCGGATTCGATCCTGATCTGTTTGTTCGCCGCAAGGGGAAAGATGCTTACAGCGAAGCGCTCAAGCATTCACAGAAATACTTCGACTATCTCATCGAGCGCGCGCGGACACAGTTCCCGGTCCGCGGCGCCGAGGGCAAGGCGAAGGCGGTGAATTATCTTTTGCCGCACGTTCAACGTGTGCCCAGCCGGATTGTGCGCGACTCCTTGGCGGAAGAAATTGCGCAGAAGTTGAATCTAGATTCCGCGGTACTTCGGCAGGAATTGAAGCATGCTGCGAACACGCGCAAGACGGCTACGCTGAAGACTTCAGCCGAGTCGCAAGTGACTGACGCAGAAAAGATATTGATTCGCGCGCTGGCCTCGGCAAACCAGGTCCGAAGCGAAGAGTCAGTCTCCGACCGATCGGGAGAGGACGATGCCTTCGACCCAGCGCGACAGGCTCGATATGTCCTCGCGGCCGAGCGGTTGCATGTCGGTTTGGGAACGGAGTCGTTGGTCGAAGCTCTTTTGAATGTATCCGACGGCGCGGAGTTGATGGAACTGCCTGTTTCTGACAGCGAGAGGGCCTTGCTGGCCGCGATCTTGATGAAGGACGATGAGGAACTTACGGCAGAGAAGATCGAGGGAGCCACGCGAGCGCTGGTGCGAGTCCAGATTCGGCGGCGGCTGGAGCAGATTCAGCGGCAACTAGAGTCTTTAAGAGCTGCAGATTCCTCCCAGCTCCGCTCTTTAATGGATGAAAAGCTGCGCCTGAAACGCGCGTTGATGAACCCGGGGCTGAGTTCGGATGAAATCAGTTCGGCCTCGGCAGATTGACGCGATACCCGCAGGAAATTCGGAACCACTTAGGCCGTTCTGTCTGCCCGGTGAGGCAAATCCCACCGAGCAGACGAATCAGGCCGTTCTTGTTTACTGGTGCGTGCATGCGTGGAACTTGTTTGAGTACTCGAGCTGAACCTTGTAGTTTTGTCCGTTCACAAGGAAAGCCGAATCCAGAAACTGCTCGCTCCCATTGACAATCGGTTCACAGATATCTCCGATTTCAGCTCCCCATTCGATTAGCGAAGCTTCGGACCACCAGGCGTCCAAGTCTGGGTCGGTAATCGTCTCAAAAAATTCGTGAGAAAGAACCGAAGCGGTTGAGTCGACCAGGACGCCATTCGGGGTCGGGGTCGCCACCTGACATCCGGGCACATTCTGATAGGGCTCAACAGAAAAAAGAATGTGGCCGATGTCGTTGAACCATACCGCTCCGTGATACGCACAGAAGAAGAATGACGATGGATTATCGGGCGAATAACAAATCGCAGTCAGGTCGAAGCATGTGTCAACTCCACGCGGCAGAAACACGTGCACAATATTCGAATATCCGCTCTGGATGGACAGCTTCACCGCGGCCGCATGGACGATGGAAAGAATGTCGTTCTGATCCAGCACGTTAGTTTGCAGTGTCTTATTAATGGAAACTGCGCCACCTACTGGATAGCGGAGCGTCGCGGTAGTCCCAATGTACTGGTCGGCCAAATGGACAAACACGCTGTGGTTCAGGTCTTTCAAGAAAGCGGCCGGGTTCCCCCAACATGCGGTTGGGCCAGCCGGACAATCGAAATAGACGAGGTTGTTTTCGGCAGAACGCACCACAGGCCCGCCATGGTACGACAGATCAGCGGGATAGAATCCTGGCTGCGGAAGCGCGCCGTTTGACGCGAGCTTCACGTTGGTTAGGGAGCTCCTTGTTAGCTTTTTAGCTGTCGGGGTTGCGGCCGGAACGATTCGGTACACAAACTTCGTTGTCGAAGCGGCGGCTGCCTGATCGGAACCTGAAATCATGGTTTGCGCAGGCGCGTTCGATTGCGCGTGAAGGCCCGCTGCGGCGACGAAGCAAAGACACGCGGACAAGAGCAAAGGCTTACTTGCTGACATACGACGTCTCCTTTGAATGGCTGGACACAAATGGAAGGCACGACTACGAAACGTTTCGTGGTTCGCGTGACACTTCGAGAATGAATCTAGGGGGAGTAGAAGAAGTAGGGCAATACAGCTCAATCCCTAAGCAGGCTAGGTGCGCTGCCAAAAAATTCTTGACAACGCACATATGCCTGTTGGACTCGTCGCATTCGCGTCAGAATCCAGTGACGCCCTTTGGTGCGCCAAGCCCGCTTGGGCCGTCGTAGCCGACTTTGCCCGTGCACAGATACGATCCGCCGCAGGTGCCATTGCTCCCCGACGTCACATCGAACAGGCCCGACCTGTGCGCGTATGGATACGATCCGTCCACCGTGCTCGCGCCATTGCCAGCCAGCGCGTACACCGCCGCGATAATCGGCGAGGAAAGACTGGTGCCGCCGACTTGAAACCAGCCGGACCTACCCTGGTAGCGCACCGTGTCGTAAACCGCAGCCCCGGTGTTAGGATTTGCGTCGGCCGAAACATCCGCCACCGTGCGCCTTACGCAGCCAGTGTCCTTCTGCCAAGTTGGCTTCGGCTCGTACGCGCTACAACCGCTGCCCGCGCCCGCCCATACCGTTTCGCTTTTGCGAGTGTTATTTGTGTTGAGGTTTAAGGTGGTGCCGCCGACCGCGGTCACGTATTGCGAGGAGGCCGGATACTCGACTCCGTAGCCGCTGTCGCCGGAGGAGAAAGTAATCGGGATTCCGATGTGATTGAAATGCCCATCGTAGGTGGACGTTGTCTCGCTGGAGAATTCGCCGCCGCCCCAGGAATTGGAGACGACGTTGGCGTGGGTCCTCGCATAATCTTCTGCCGCGATTAGATTAGCGAACGAATTCGTCGTGGCTTCGACCAGCAGTATCTTGCAATTTGGGCAGACGGCGTGGGCGACCTCGACGTCGAGCGAGATCTCAAGCGCCCAGCCCGCGTTGGTTTGCGGATAGCTGGTTCCACCCGTCTGGTTCACTCTCTTGAAGCACCCGTTTGCGGTTGTGCACGCAGGAAGACCAAACTGCTTGCTGTACACCCCGAGATCACTCTCGATGTTTGGGTCGTTGTAGGCGTCAACAATTGCTATGGTCTTAACCACGCTGGCTGACGCCGGGAGGCCGTAAGCGGTGCGGAACTGTATCGGGCCGTAGCCGGAGGGCGTGAGTGCGGCAGCGGCCACACCATGGGTATCCGTTACGACGCGCGCATGGCAACGGCCGGTGCCAAATGCAGCCGGGCCAGGGCAAACCGGGCGATGACTAGCAGCCATTAACGGGGCAGACAGCAGGAAGAGCACGAGAAGAATTCGCAAAGACATAGAAACCTCCAGCAGGGTGGTTTTCCGGCGGGCCAGAGACGTCGAGAAAAGCTGCAGGATTGTAGGTTTAATTGCAGATGACTGTCAACGCGCAAAAGTACCGACTTTTGGACAGGGGCGCAGATGTCCGGAAGGACAACAATTAGATTTCCCTCGGAGGCCTGTTTTCCAATCGGGGATGCCCCACCTTGCTGACTTTGCGAGAAGTGGGTTTGTCCAGCGAGCTTCGAAAATAGTACAAGTAGGAATGGCCAAACCTGTTTCCATCGGGGCTCGCGGCACCGCCGAGCAGACGGTCGAGTTCAAGCACACGCTGACCGCGCATCATCCTGAACTGCCGCAGGTTATTCCACGCCTGACATGGTGCGTCTGATGGAAATTGCAGCCTTTCACGCGATACAGCCGTATTGCGAAGACGATGAGATCACCGTTGGAACGGCGATCAACATTATTCATCGCGCTGCCAGCGGAGTTGGCGCGCGGATTAGGGCAGACGCGGTCGTGGAGAAATTTGACGGTCGCTTTTATACGGTCCGCGTTTCCGCCAGAGACGACATCCAGGAGATTGGGAGCGGAACTGTGGGACGCGCGGTGGTGGGCGTGGGAAAGTTTTTGGAGAGACTGAAAGGTGCGGGGGAGAGGGGTTGATTCGTGAAATTTAGAAGGCGTGAGTCCATGAAAGCACGAGCGTCGAGCTGGAAGCTCGCTTTTCCGCGGGCCGCCGCTATTCGCAGCCATGAATGGCCGCTCTTCCACGGTGGCGCTAACGGCATGTATTCTTGTTAGCGTGAACGGGGTCTCCTACATAATGCTCGGTTTCTTGTTGCGCGGATTTCGTGCTGCAGATTTGGTGGGCATGTGTGGCGGCGATTCCGAATCGCGTTTGTGAGCTGGTGGGTGGCGTACAGGAGTGAGTGGTTTTGAGGGAACACTCAGCCAACTTGAACGCGGCGAATCCTTGAAAACAGCAAAGGGTGGGGTACCTCCGTAAGCACTTCAGCTATCAAAAACATATCTTGTGCGTCCGACCACCATCTTGAAAAGTGACTAACGATGAAAACCATCAATCTTTCGTTCCTCCCACTCCTCGTGATTGGCACAATGATCGTTTCGCAATCTCTAGCCCAAGCCCCTTCGGATCCGGCAAATCTGCCCCATCATGATGGGTCCCGAGACTTTGATTTTCTTATCGAAAACTGGAAAGCCCACGTCCGCCGCCTTCCCGACCGCCTCAACAACTCCAACATCTGGGTCGAGTACGATGGAATCTCGAATCACAAGAAGATTCTCGACAGCAACGCGAACATCTGCGCGCATGGAGCAGTCTTTTTCACCCGATGGCGGAAAGACTTGGGAAGTCAACTGGATTTGCGAGCTTTCGCGCTGAGAGCTTCTCCCCCTCCGGCCGCGTCCGCCATCTTCTGTGCACCCAAGCTCGTCCAGAAGGAATGTGCAGCAGATACCAACGCTTAGTCTGTCGCAGAAAGAAAACGCAGTACCTCTTTCATTATGCGGTTTGCTTGGTCGGTCTGAAATAGAAACTGCGCGTGGGCCGAGCCGTCGAGCACGATGAGCGTTTTTGGTTGGGGGGCTTTTTCGAACCAGGCGCGAATGTGAGGCAGGCGTGGACCGTCTTCGCTGGCATCGTCGCGTGCGACGATCTCCAGCAAAGCCGATTTGATTTTTTCTGCTGGGCCATTTCCTTCCCCCGCGAGCAGAATCAATCGGTTGATTTCACCAGGTTGGGACGCGCTCGAGGCGTCCGCGGCTGCGCCCCCGCCGAAGCTGCCGCCCATTACTGCCACCGTCTTTGCACCATTCTTGCGGAGATAGCGAACGGCGGCGAGCACGTCTAGCTGCATGGGAGCCGTAAACATGTCTGAGTCGCCCGGACCGTGCGACTGGCCGAAGCCGCGGAAATCAAACGCCAGGACGTGAAATCCCGCCGTCGCCAACTGTTCTGCCTGTGGCTTCCAGCTCTCCTTGGTGAAACGTCCGCCATGCGCAAGCACCACGCCTCGATCGCCCTTTCCGTACAGGTCGGCGTAGATCAGAGCGCCGTCTTCGGTGGAGAAGGAGACATGCTCGATTTTTGCTCGAGGATTGTTATGCGAGGGCGCAGACGGAGAATGTGGTATCTGAGCAACTACTATGCAGGCACAAAAAATCAGAAGCGTCGTGTGCAGGTGCATTGCGCCGCGTGACATTGTATTCTCGTATTCGGTTGCATTATATGCGCTCGTGGCGACGATCCACTTTGCGTTTTGACGGATGAATGGCTTAGTGTGCATCGCCGTAGAAGAGCGGCAGTTCAGCGCCGCGTTGCGAATGTAAAAGATCTGCCCTTTAGGGCCTGCCGAGCTGAAGCTCGCTTCGTCACAACAGCTTCGCTTTTCGCGGCCATAAATGGCCGCGCTTCCGCCGTGTACAAGTCTCTGTGCATTAGTTTCTGATCACCGATCCGCAACGCAATTCCCGGTGTCTAAATGCTTTAGACCGACGACTCGGCAGTCAGAGGTAACTCGAAGTTTTCAAGAAGACGCGAGATACACGTTGTCTGTGCTGGTCCCTTGCTTTTTACTTTTGCGTATCCGAGATTTCTCTTTGATTCTGTATCATCGAGGCGCCCAAAGTATGCGCTCGTTCACCATGTCGCGGGAGCGATTTTAAGCACGGCTATTTTTACATTCCTTTCGCCTCACTGGAAAAATCCCTTGCTGGAACGATTCGGTCGTCGTGGCGGTCGGCGGGCTCGTCGCAATCTGCATTTTCTTGATTGCTGCTCTGCTTCTCCTCCTCAGAAAAAGCCCCAGTCTGTCGTTGCTGGCGTCGGTTCTATTCTGGCCGTATTGGCTTGTTAGCGCTCTGGTTTTTGAGGATCGTTGGTTTCAAGGAACCGGCCTCGACGCCATGTATTATTTCCTCTGTCTTGCCATTCCGGTTTTACTTGCACTCGCCGCTGGCGCTGTATCTTACCGCCCGAACGTCGCTCATCTGCTTGCTCTGGCGGGGATTGTGGCCATGCCTCGCGTTTACACGAACGTGATAAGAGGGTATGTATTGGGCAACGTATGGCTGACTTTCAACGAGCCGTGGGCAGGGCCGATACGTTTATCTAGTTCGGATCTGATGTATGCGGTCCTCGCGATTGTCTCTGTCACATCACTCGTGCTTGCGATCTTAATTGCGGGTTTGCGGTTCACCCCTGAGAAATGGCGAATGAGAGGTGTCGCCATTTGCAACCGGTCGTGGCCGGCCTTTGCTTTTACTCTAATGTTCTTGTTGTGTGGTTCAGCAAGTCTGTCATGCCTTACCGAATTCCTGGTGCTGTGGACTACGCTAATTGGCCAATTCTCCAGATACTCCACATCGAAAAACGAGGTCTGCAATTTCATGAGCGCTGTATAAGTATCGATGGATATGCTGGTCAGCCGAGGTCAGTTTCCTTCTCGGACGATGTATCGGAAGTGGTTCCAATACAGGTTTCAGCAGAGAGGGGCGGAACACAGCTGCCGGCGGGCGCAGCAAAACAAGTGCAAGAGTTGCTCTTGTCGGCCAATCGCTCAAAAAAGCAGCCCGATCCAATCAGACCAATACGCGCCTGGAATGCGGACACCTGGTACTTCTATGTAGCAGGTGGAGGGTACCCGGTTTACGAAACGGCTACGGGTTCTTTCCCTCCACAGGAGATTGTCGATCTCTTCAATCAGCTGAGCGCAGATCGTCATTCTTCAGAGCGGGAATATGAACGCAGAGACGTGTGCTTGGGCTTTTGCTATGATCCGCTTTCAGCAATGGGCTTGCTCTACGCGAATCATCGTTGCTTCACGAATACTCACGGCACCGTATGCCGTTAATAGCGTTCAGTACAACCCCTTCTCCCCTTCTGGCCTGGTCTTCCATCTCCGGTGCACCCACAGCCACTGGTCGGGATAACGCCGCACGTAGTCTTCAATAATTTTCGTGAATAGCGCTGTGTTCGCCATCACATCGGATTCGCGGTCGGCGGTGCGGATTAGCTCTACGGCGGGATCGAAGCGGAGACGATATTTCTTCAAGCCTGGGTCCCAGATGGTGAAGCCCGGAACGACTGCAGCATCCGTCTTCAAGGCCACGCGCGCAATGCCGCTGGCGGTGCAGGCCTGGATGCCGAAGAAGTCCACGAATACGCCCTGGCTGGCGATCATGTTGGTGTCCATGAGGACGCCGACGGTTTCGCCCTTGCGCATGGCGGCGATCAGGCCGCGCGCGAAGTCTTTGTCCACGGCGCGATTGCCGTGCAGGGTGCGGTACTCGCGGGTGAGGCGGTCGAGGTAGGGATTGTCGAGAGGACGCATGACCACGCCCAGCGGGTATCCGTAAAGCGAGTGAGCAAATGCGGAAAGCTCCCAGGCGCCCAAATGCGCAGTCAGGAACAGAACGCCCTTGCCGCGGGCCACGGCGCGCTCAAAGTTTTCGAATCCTTCATAGACCACGACTTTGCTGACGTTCTCGCGCGTGTAGCGGCGGAAGAGGCAAACTTCGGCAACCTGACGGCCGAGCGAGGTGAACACGCCATGCAGGATTTTCTTGCGCTCACGACGAGTTTTCTCCGGGAACGCAAGCTCCAGATTCCGCATGCCAACGCGGCGCAATTTGGGATGCAGAAAATAGACCGTCCAGGCGACGGAGATACCAAACGCGCGCGCCAGCGGTCGGGGCAGAATGCCCACAAATTTGATGAGCACCCAAGCCAGCGCGTATTCGATTCGGTAGCGCAGATTCAGGCGTCGGGCTTCAGGCTTCAGAGGTCGGGGAGAGTCTTTCAAACGTCAGGAGTTTAGCATCCAAGACCGGCTTCAGGCGTCAGGCTTTGGGCGTTCAAGCCGCTTCCTGATCTGATGAAGGCGAAAAGCAGGTTGCTCTCCACGAAAGTGGTTCGGACTGACAGTGAGTCCAAAAGAATTTAACCGCAAAGATCGCAAAGTACGCGAAGAAGATCTGAAAATCTCGGCGTACTCGGCGTTCTCTGCGGTTGGAGTCTCTTGCCTGTACCTCGAAGCCTGAAGCCCAAAGCCTGAACCTGAAGCCCAAATCCCGAAGCCGAAGCCCGAATGTACCTGGGCGCGCATCTTCCAGTCAGTGTCGGCGGCGGCATGGCGGCCCACCGGTCCGGCGGCGACAGTGGCGTCTGCGCCAAGCTTGAATTTGCTGTTCAGCAGGTTCTCCATGCCCTTGTGGTTCATGATGAGCATAACCAGATCAACCGCCTGGCCTCCGATCTGAAGGCCGAAGCTGCCACCTTGAACGGCAAAGAAAGCGGGATCGCTCCATCCCTTAGCGGTTCGACAGCTGGCAACGCCGCGTCCATATTGCGCGCCGAACACGAAGCCGGCTTTGAGCATGGAAGGCACCACGGCCACGCACTCGGCTGAACCCATGACCTCGTCAGGGATACCGGTATCGGGAGCCGTCTGGATCTCCTCCAGCACGACGGAGGCGGCTTTGACGCGATTGGCGGCCTGGTTATCTTGGTCGCCGGCGAAGGCAGAAGCGGCAAAGGTCAGTACCAAAAGAGGGAGGGCGAGCTTTTTCATGGATTTCACGCTTTCTGGTGCGGGATTTCCTGTCCTGAACACTTGATTGTAGGAAATTACTCGGTCGAAGAAACGACATTCGGCAAATCCCGGTGGAAAACTGTTGACGAGTCGGGTACTTAGGGGCAGTCGTCGGCTGTTGGTCGGACCCCAAACGCGCCGCGGATTTGCAGATGAAACCCGGATAAGGGCTTATTCCCTGAATTGTCCGCGTGTTCCGCTTGATCGACGGCTGATTTTGACTCCATATGAATGCGTGGCAGGGTTCTTTGCGGACAAAAAAATTCGGGGTCAGCAATGGCGGCCTTGCCGCCACTTCCAACCCCGTCTCCCAGGTTCTGTGGTAGGTGAAGCGAGTATGCGGCTATCCGGCAGGTTCGCCAAGATTACCAAGGACAATGACCTTTAGTAACCTGCTCATGCCCTATACCCTACAGTTCGGCTTCAAGCCGCTGGCTGAGCCGGATCGATTTATGGAGAAGCATAATCCGGACGTATATGCAAAGCGCACGAGGGGCTGAATTGCTCACTGCTCATCGCTCCCCGCTCAGTCCTTACTGCTTGCTACAATATTTGCGCCGAGCATCCATGCCGAACAAAATTATGAACCAAATGTCCCGCCCGTTATACGAAGCCGATGCTGACATTGCCGCCGCGATTGACAACGAAACCCGCCGCCAGCACGACGGTCTGGAGCTGATTGCGTCTGAGAACTTTGTCAGTGAAGCCGTGCTCGAAGCCATGGGTTCAGTGTTTACCAACAAATATGCCGAGGGCTATCCGGGCAAGCGCTATTACGGCGGCTGCGAGTACGCGGACGTAGTTGAGAACCTCGCGCGCGACCGGGCCAAACAGCTTTTCGGTGCGGAACATGCCAACGTTCAGCCCCACTCCGGATCATCGGCGAACATGGAAGCCTACGCCTCGGTGCTTCAGACCGGAGATACCATTCTTGGTTTGAATCTCGCGCACGGCGGACATCTCACCCACGGCCATCACCTTAATTTTTCCGGCAAGACTTACCGCATCGTTCCCTACGGCGTCACCAAAGAGACCGAGACGATTGACTATGACGATCTCGAAAAGCTGGCAGAGAAAGAAAATCCCAACCTGATCATCGGTGGAGGTAGCGCCTATCCCCGCATTATTGATTTTGCGCGCATGCGGCAGATCGCCGACAAAGTTGGCGCGCTCTACCTCGTGGACATGGCGCACTTCGCCGGGCTGGTTGCAGGTAGCGTGCATCCGTCACCGGTGCCGCACGCACAAATTGTGACTACAACCACGCACAAGACTCTGCGCGGGCCACGTGCCGGACTGATTCTTTCGAAACAAGAATTCGCTGCCGCTATAGATAAAGTTGTCTTCCCCGGAATGCAGGGCGGGCCGCTGGTGCACATCATTGCCGCAAAGGCGGTCTGCTTCCGTGAGGCGCTGCGGCTGGAATTCCGCGACTATGCGCGCCAGATTGTTGCCAACGCCAAAGTGCTAGCGGAAACTCTAGCTGCGGAAGGCTTCCGAATCATTTCCGGCGGAACGGACACGCACCTGATGCTCGTGGATGTGTTCTCGAAAGGCATGCTGGGCAGCGAAGCAGAGAAGGCTCTGGGCGAAGCTGGAATTACCGTGAACAAGAATGCGATTCCGTTCGATACCAATCCGCCGATGAAGCCGAGCGGCATTCGCATCGGCACGCCTGCGCTGACCACGCGCGAAATGAAGGAGCCCCAGATGCAGCAGGTCGGCCGCTGGATCGCCGAGGTGCTGAACAATCGCAACGATACGTCAGTACTCGGGAAAGTTCGGCGAAACGTGGTGGAGCTGGCGGAGGCATTCCCACTTTATGCAGAGCGAAGGGAACGGGCGCGCGCGGGAGTGTAACTGAGAAACTTTCGGTTTCTTCCGGGCTAAACGTACATTCACCGTGTCAGCAAGCTATCTCGAGGTGTTGCTCCTGGCGAGCTTATTTATCAGCGAATGCTTTCTTCGCCCGCGCCACCTTGTCCTGATCTGAGCTCTTTAGACAATGATCTAGTAGGGTCCGCTTCAGCGCCGCTGGAATCGGGGTATGGTCCGGAACGGACGTCCAGCTGCCAAAAAATTCGCGCTGTACCTTCCAGTTCTTCCCCGTTGAGGTTTCTATTTTCTATGGCGGCAATCAACTCGGTTGTGGGATGTTCGCGAAGGAGCCTTTCAGCGATCTCCTCGTATCCCGGAAAGCCAGACCATGGTCCTGCGCCTGATCCGAACCAAGAAAGTAGTGCACGAATGCGGTTTTGAGTATCGGGATATTCTCTCTTCAATGCGGCATCTAGCGGTTTCAAATCCGGGAATTTAGGTGGATTGTATTCTGCCAGCGCCTTGGACCAGAGCGGTTTCAGGCTGCCGGGCATCGCTTTGAGCCAGCGGCGCTCGTCGTCCTCAGCTTTTCTGGATTCGGAACGCATTTCTTCAAAGAATTGTCGGGCATAATTCATGCCACGGCTGTCAAACCAACGCAGCCATCGATCGGGATCACTGTTCTGCCAATCGCCTTCCCAAATGGATCTGCCAATTGCAGTACCTTCGTGATTCCAGACTGCAGCTATCTCCTTGTTGTTCTTCAAAAGCGCGATCTCAGGACCGTCCACGCAAGCGCAGACGAATGGACCGCCCTTCGGCTTCAGTGTTATCGCACCTTTAAGGTCCTCAAAGTCTTTGCGCTTCGACGACCGATAAACAACTGACTCTCGCTTGAATCCTTCGCTATACACCACCATCTGGTCAGCTTTATCAATGAGAGTAAAGAGAGCTGACATCTGCTCCTGCCTGGTCTTCTCACGTGCAGCTAACGGTATCGTGAATGCCAATACACCGAAAAGAACAAACACTGTACGAAACATGAACACACTGTACTGCTTTGGACGGGGTAAGGTGAAAGTAACCTTCGCACAATCCGGCCGCGCACTGGCGTAAACAGGTTATCCTCTAGAAGCGATTGTTGCCGTAGTATGTGCGTAGCAGGATAGAGCCATGAAAATCACAGTCGCGCTTGATGACGATTTGGTACACGTCGCTCACGAATTCAGTGGAGTGAGCGAGAAAACGCCACTCATTCAGGAAGCGCTAAGGGCGCTAATCGAGCGGGAAAGCGCCCGCAGATTGGCGTCTCGGGGCGGCAACATGCCCGACCTGAAGCGCATTCCGCGCCGTAGGCCGAAGTCGAATCAATCCGCCCACGCTCTTGTGGACAAGAGATAAACAACTCCGCAGAGTTGGCCAGCGCCTTGGCATTCACGCCAACCTGGCATGAACGTGGAAACCGCGAGCGGCGGGATCGCCCGAACAGCCTAATCGTGCCGAGTCTCGCGATTCTGCCGTCCCTACGGGACTCCGATCATTTTTCACTCCTACCCAGGACTTACGTCCTGGGCTAACGCATTGCGCCTTCGGGACTGGGACTCTGCCGATTCTCACTGTTTGGTATTACCCGAACGGCTCGTGTCCTTCCCACCGCCGCGCAGTGAAAAAAAATATCGCCGCATTCCGAGAACTTGGACATCAGAGTTCCGATGGGCAACCCTTGCGTAACTCAGGCCGCATGCTGAGGCTTGATATTCTTGCCCTCGCGTTCAGCCTTGACCAACTCGGCAAGTTTTTTCCTGCCGGCCTTTTCGGCTCCGTCCTGAGTTGGAGCGTCTCCGGAGCGCAGTAATTCGTGAGTGGGACGGATGCGGTAAACGTTATAGCGCCAGCCCGAGTGGACCTGCGTCGCGGGGTCGAGTACCCGCTCGACTTCATAGGCGTGATCACCTTCATAGAAACGCATATCTACCTCCGGTTCAATTATTTTCTACTGATCGCGGTACCGTGAGTTCGTTTTCGAGTCATCAAAAATGGCCGCTCAGCTGTCCGAGATCGATATTCAGGTGCAGTGCGTCCGATGACTGCCGCAACCCTTTGGGATGGCTGAGATTTATACTCGCGGAGGTAAATCCCACCCGTTTGAGCTGACATCGCCTGGCTGAAAGCAGGCTTCTAAATAGATCAGAAATCGTGATGAGTAGATGTGTGCGACCCGAACCGATGTGATCAGCAGCCTGATGGATGGATCTGCCGTTATGCTTCCATGCTGACCAGATTGCGCATCTACCATCCCGGGGGTAGGAGAGAGGTAGCCATGAGCGCCGTTGCGCGGATAACCGTTGATGAACTGAGAAGGCGAATGGACGCGGGAGAAGACTTCACCATAGTGGACGTTCGCAAGTCCGATGTTTGGATGGAATCGGATACGATCATTCCAGAGTCCATCCGAGTGCCGCTCGATAAACTTGAACAGAACCTTCCCAGGATTCCTAAAACCAGGCCTGTGGTGGCGTACTGTACGTGACCAAACGAACACTCAAGCGCCAGTCTGGCGCAAAAACTTCAGGAACGCGGATACCAGAATGTGTGGGCTCTGGAAGGTGGATTTCAGGCATGGCAGAACGCGGGCGGGCCTGTCGACTCGAAACGACAGGCAGCTTAAAATTCAAGCCCAAAACTTCGTCTCGAGAATCGCAGCCATTTCCCGCAGACGACTCGGGACTGCTTTTTCGCAAGCTGATTTTGGAGCACGCCGGCTTCAGTGTGCTTCGCGCAACCGGCGTTGACGAGGCTTTACGCCTCTTCAACGCTAATCCGGTAGATCGGCGTCGCCGACCACCCTCCTGGGCGTCAGCAGGGGACAGACATAGCTCGGCAGACGAAGGCTGCGAAGGTCTCGGTTTTTTTGCTGGTCACTACCAGCAATCCCGTACTTCCGCCGACGATCTAAGGGCAACTCCCGACAAGTGTCTGCGCAAAAATCACATCCAATACGTATGCTTGGAGCGTCTTCACTTGCGCTTTCGAAGCCTCGCAATAAAGGGAAACGGGAAAGGGGATGAGTTTCTGCAAGGAAACCGTGCTTCTCAATGGCATTCTTCGCGGAGAAGGCCGTCAGAGGACGTGTCGAGTGAGAGCGACGAGGAATAGCGAGTTTCCGGATGAGTCTGTCAACGCCGTTTCATTTGCGTACTGCCGCTGTTGTGTCGAAGATTCAGATGACTTTCCTGATGGCGATTATGAGTTGGAATTCGATGGGCACAAAGTCATGCTGAGCAGAAAGGACGGCCAGTACTTAGCCAGAGTACAGAGCAATTGACTTTCAAGCCACCTTCATGACTGAGACTCCATCTAAGCTGCCGCTCACCTTATTATGTCAGCGGCAATAAACAGTCGCACTGGCCGCTCCGGTCTTAAACCTTCCCGACCTCAATCACTCAAATCGCAAGCTTCGCTTGCAAACCTACAAACTTCAGAAGAAGTAGCATTCGCCCAATGGGTGACTGTTTGGCAATCTGTGATGAAACGAACCCTAGCGCAGATGGGCCGGACCCGAGGAAAACGACGCCAACCGAGCGCGAGATAAAGACACTCGCCGTGCTTGCCGACCGGCAGCGCGAAAAAAGTTTTTGATTGCTTAGCTCGACTGCACTTACCTTATCAGCGCAATGCAGTCGGTACTGTATCGGCCAACTTCGCGCCGCGCCGGGCACTCTTAAACAGCGCAACTTGTAGCCTCAGCGGATTTGCTAGTCCCAGCCCCGTCGTACAAGGAAGGGGGTTCCTCTTGAGCAGCTTGTTGCCGCGACCGCCCTACGACCGAGAGCCCCGGACACCACTCCGACAGAGCCGCGTCCTGATTGTTGACGACAATTGCTTCGTGCGGCAAGCGCTCACCGAGATTTTCAAGCGTGAAGCCGACCTTCGATGTATGCGGAGAGGCATGCAATGGGCAAGAAGCACTGCGGGTAGCGCAACTATTAAGTCCCGATCTTATCGTTCTAGATCTGGCGATGCCAGTGATGAATGGACTCGATGCGGCGCGAATACTTAAGCGGTTAATGCCAGCAGTGGCGCTGATCATGTACAGCGGAATCGGGGACAAGTTCGTTGAGCAACAGGCCAGGTTCATCGGAATAGCGGCCCTCATTTCGAAAGGCGAAGCGCCGGGGACTTTGGTGGGCCAAGCACGATCGCTGCTCAGCCGAAGCCGCGGCAAGGGAGATCCCGATAGGAATTGACGGTGCGCGTCTTTTCTGCCTGGAGGACACTGCAGCTTTAAGATGCCGAGAAGATTGTCGAAGCGAATCGCATTTTACGCGACTCTCGCCGATATCCAAACCCTCAACCTGTCCGCCGCTGCCTGTCTGCAAGCTAATCATCCCAAATCCAATCCAGACCTTGCGACGCGTGTTCCAATTCCTCACGGGCCGTCGTAGGTCGGAAACAGATTGATCGGCCTTGCGGTGTATAATCTTGCGCATTCGCGAACCTTCCCAGGATGCGCATGACTCATGACTGAAGAGACTCCCACTGTGTGGGTTCCTGTCTGTTGCGGGCGCATGATGCGCTGCAATCTGTTCAGGCAGGCGGATGGTTCGGTTCTCGCTGCATTGGTATGCACGATGTGTAGCAAGAACATCACGCTTGAACAAGAGCCTCTTGCGGAACCGAATCATTATGGCGAGGGAACGAACCTTCTCCGCCTGCTCGGATCGCCCAAGCCCCCAAAGACCGATAGGAGAAAAGTGGTAAGCGAACCCGGTGGTGATGAACCAACACTTTAGTCCGGATTGATGGGTCGCGAGCGCCCCTGCCTCCAATGATTGGCGAGACCATGATCGCCAAACATGATCGGCTAAATATGATCGGCCAGACCATCTCGCACTTCAGAGTAATCGAGAAGCTTGGCGCAGGCGGCATGGGCGTGGTCTACAAGGCCCAGGACATTCGCCTCGAGCGGGCTGTAGCCCTCAAGTTCCTACCTGAAAATGTGGCCCAGGACGCGCAGGCGTTGGAACGTTTCCGGCGCGAGGCGCACGCCGCCTCTGCTCTGAATCACCCGGGTATCTGCACGATCTACGACGTTGGCGAGCGCGACCATCCCTTCATCGCCATGGAGTTCATAGACGGCGAGGGGTTACGAAATCACATCGGCGGCAAGCCGCTGCCTCTCGACGAAATACTCAACCTCGGAATCCAGATTGCGGATGCGCTCGATGCTGCCCATGCTCAGGGCATTATCCATCGAGACATAAAACCTGCAAACATTTTCGTGACCAGGCGCGGGCAGGCCAAAGTGCTCGATTTCGGCCTGGCGAAATTGCTCCCTAACGCTGTTGCGTTCGCGGGCACAGACTCCTCGAGCAGCGCGCAGGAGCCGGTCTCCATGGTCGGATACATCAGCGGGACTCCTTCCTATATGTCGCCGGAGCAGATTCGCGGCGATGAGCTGGATCCGCGCACCGATATCTTTTCTTTCGGCCTGCTGCTATATGAAATGACGGCCGGAAAACAGGCATTTGCTGGCAACACCGGTGGAGCGATCATCGAGGGCATTCTCAGCCGCCGGCCCGCGCCTTTGGGCCACGTCAATCCTGAAGTTCCCGCGAGGCTTGAAGAAATCATCAACAAGGCGGTCCACAAGGACCGCGAACAGCGCTACCAGAGTGCGGCGGAGATTCGGGACGACCTCAAGCAGCTCAAGCTCTACGTTGATTCGGGCCACACCGTACGGATCACGCAGCCGCGTTCTCCTGTGGGCAAATGGATCATGGCCGGCGGCGCGGCCATTATTGTTCTGCTCGGCTTTGCGATTGCAGGCTTGGTGGTCAGGGCACGGCAAGCTCGCTCATTAAATGAAACAGACACGATTGTTCTGGCGGACTTCAACAATAAGACTGGCGATCCCGTGTTCGACGACACGCTGCAGCAAGGTCTGGCAGTGCAACTCGAACAGTCTCCTTTCTTGAGTCCGATTTCTGAGCAACGGGTTCAACAGATGCTGCAGCTCATGGGCCGGTCGCGCGGGACCAGACTCACGCCTGAGATTGCCCGCGACCTCTGCGCGCGCACTGGAAGCAAGGCTTACCTAACAGGCTCAATTTCGAACATGGGTACCCAGTACGTCATTGGAATTAATGCCGTGAATTGCCAGACGGGAGACAATCTCGCGCAGGAACAGAGCACGGCGGATGGCAAAGAGCACGTACTGAAGGCGCTGGGCGATGCGGCCACGAAGCTGCGATCGAAACTCGGTGAGTCGCTTAAAACCATTCAGAAACTGGATGCTCCTATCGATCAGGCAACGACCCCTTCCCTCGAAGCGCTGCAAGCTTATAGCCAGGGCCGCAAGTCCATCCTGCTGAAAGGTGACTACACGGGCGCGGTACTTTTGTTTGAGCGTTCGATCTCACTCGACCCTAATTTCGCCATGGCTTACGCGTCCATGGGCACCAGCTACTACAACCTCGGCGAAAAGAACCTGGCCGCTGAGGACGCCAAAAAGGCCTATGAATTGCGCTCGCGGGTCACTGAATGGGAGCGGTTCTATATCGAGTCGCACTATCATCAATTCGCGACCGGCGATCTGGAAAAATCGCGGCAGGTTTACGAGCTGTGGGAGCAAACCTATCCTCGCGAACAGGTCGCCCGCAACAATCTGGGCGTGGTGTATCAAAATTTAGGCCAACACGACCAAGCGCTAACCAAGTATCGCGAAGCTGGTCAGGTTTCGCCTTCGGATGCCTTGACGTATGCCAATATCGTGGATGCGAACATTCATCTGAATCGCTTTGATGACGCAAACGCCGTCGCAAACGAAGCGCTGGCGAAGAAGCTCGATATCCCTGACCTCCATCTCTACCTTTACCAACTGGCATTCATTCGCGGCGACCCGGCAGGAATGGCTGAGCAACTTGAATGGGGCGCCGGCAAGCCCGCCTTCCAGGCCACTCTCCTTCACTATGCGGCTGACTCGGCGGCGTACTTTGGAGAGCTTGCCAAATCCCGAGAGCTATTCCGGCAGGCGGTCACGTCCGGGGTGCAGGCTGGAGAGAAGGAGGCGGCTGCAAGTTGCGAAGCGGCGGCGGCCTCAAACGAAGCGTTCTTTGGAAACGCCGCGCTGGCAAAGCAACATGCGTTAGCTTCACTAAACCTTTCGAACGGCCGGGACGCGGAATATCGAGTTGCGTTGGCTCTGGCGAAAACGGACGACGTACCCCTGGCGGCAGGGCTGGCCGATGACTTGGCGAGTCGATTTCCCGAGGATACAACGGTCCGATTCGTGTACGTGCCGACGGTCCGCGCGCAGCTTGCGCTCAATCGCGGCGATGCCGCGCGAGCGTTGCAGTTGCTGCAGGCCGCTTCTCCCTATGAACTAGGCGTGCCGAGTACCAGCAATTTCGCGAACGATTTGTATGCGATCTACGTCCGGGGAGAAGCACACTTGGCCGCGCAGCACTGGAAAGAAGCGGCCGCGCAATTCCAGAAGATTATCGACGCGCGGGGCTTGGTGGTGAACGAACCGATCGGTGCTCTTGTGTATGTCGAACGCGCCCGTGCGGAAGTTTCTTCGGGCGACAGTGTGAAAGGCAAAGTCTCCTATGAGACCTTCTTTCAACTGTGGAAGAATCCCGATCCCGACCTTCCTGTCTTTAAGGACGTGCTGGCAGAATATGTGAAGCTGCAGTAAGTTCGAGTTGATAAGCGAGCAGCAAAGAAAGCCGAATCTCTAATGATCCGGCTTTCTGTCTTTCAAACTCTAAACTACTTTGCGGCGCTGTCCGTGGTGGGGGCGTTCTCAGTAGGAGCGGCCACCGCAGTATTGTTGCTTCCGAGCCTCGTCAGCCGCGGAAAGAATGGTGTGACCTCGAAGGGCATCTTGTCCCTTATCGACGTAATGGCGACCGGAGCCGCTTTCACCATTTCGACGTGATCTCCCCAAGGATCCAACTTGACTCGACCGCCGAGTGGCAGCGCGGCAATCTGATCCAGCTTGCTCTCATCCAGGGCGGGAGCGGAAGTGATTAGCGCGGACATACGTGTGATCTGCCCTTTGCCGTCGCTAAAATTGTTGCCCAAATGTGCCGTTAGTAGAGCCGAGAGCATTGGACCGCGAGCCTGTAGCTGCTTCAGATACAAGCCGGCAGAACCGAGCTTTTGCGCATAAGGCGAGTTCTTCAGCAGTTCGATCGCTTTCGCGTCGGCGGCGATCTCTTCGTCCGGATTGTGACGGAAGCCGAAATTCTGATAGGTGGACTCATCCGAGAACAACATGCGGTCATTGAATGCAAACTTGCTGCCCAGGTTGTGTCCGAGGATAATATGCGCCAATTCGTGACACAGCACCGCGGCCAGGCTGGCTTCGTCTGGGAGAGTATCGATTAGTCCCCGGCTGATGATGATCGTGTTGCCCACGCTGAAGGTTTCGAGAGGATAGGTCACCATCACGCGCGCGCGAACAGGCCGTGGCAAATCGATATTGTTTGCTGCCACTGCCGCTGCGCTTCCAGCGGAGACAAATCTTGCGCTACTGCGCTTTCGTCTTTTACTGCCTCCACCTTCAAATCGGTGAGCTCATCGTCGCGGTTGTCTTTCATGACGTCATAGCCCCAGATACGAGACTGTGCTTTGAACGCAGCCTTATCCTTCGAGCCGTAGCTGAAGTCACCTTCCTCACTGTAAATGTAGGAGGGAATCCAGTAGCCCGGAACCAAATTGAGCCGCCAGCTGTCCATGTGGAAGTAGAAGGCGTTCCTCGGACGGGGAACATAGGTACCATTCAGCCGCACGATGTTGTAGTCCTGGTCTTCCACCCAGATTTGGCCCTGGAACATTCCCGTCCCAGCGCCCTTCTTAGGCGTCACCTCAAACACCAGGCAGCGAACTTCGCCCAGAAATTCACGATGTACGTAGTGGAAGTCGTAATGGTTGCGATCGAAGTTCTGGCGGTCAGCAAACACCATCCACGAAAAGCCCATCGGCTGGTATTGAATTCGAAATAGCTTCGTCACGCCGCCCATCAGGTTTTGCTGGAAACTCATCTGTTTGGCGAGATAATCGCGGCGATCGACGATGTCCGCCATATCAAGACGGCCCAGAAAATAATGGTCTTCTCTTGGCACTGCGCCGAGCTTCGTGTCGGGCGTGAGGTTTTGCAAGTAGGTTTCCACAAGCGGTGTTCGGTTCTTGAGGAACGTGATCAGCGCATGCTCGCGCTCAATAATCTGATCAACCACTTGATCAACGCTGACCGGAGTGCGGGGTGCAGGTGCAGTCTGCGGTGCCAGGGCGATTCCCGGAGTGGCCGAAACCGGCTGAACGGCAGGCTGTGCGGAGGGCTGGGTGGCGGCTGGCGTTTGCTGCGCGCCCGCGCTCAGTCCCAACAGTAATGAAGCGATTAAAATCCATCCCCAACGTTGCATAATCCTCTGGCCCTCGTTTTTTCGAAGAAGCTTTTCAGTCGGCGACTACGAAGCTAACTGAAACGTAACCCGTACCACCCCTGTAAAATCCACCGACGATCCGTTCCGTTGTGCCGGCTTGAACTTGATCTTGCCAGTCGCAGCCACTGCGGCTTCGTCGAGTCCATGCCCCAACCCTCGGACGACGCGAGTCACGTGGAGTTCGCCGTTGGCTCGAAACGTCACTTCCAACAAGACTTCGCCTTCGAGGTTCAGTTTGCGCGCCTCTTCCGTGTACACCGGCTTCGGCTTATAGAGAATTTCGACCTGAGTGGTCAGTGCGGCGGTATCATCCAGCGCATGGTGACCGGCGTTCGTCGCCACCTGTTGCGTCGCGAACCCGGAAGCCTGCACTCCCTGGCCATTGGCGCGCCCATCTCCGTGGCCCGGTTGAGCAATGCCATTTCCGAACCCCGCACTCGCAATTGTGCCTTTGATTCCTTTGGCCCCGCCAGTGCCGTTGCCGGTTCCGGGGCCTTCGGGTAGATCAAACGAACCCAGTTTGGCGGCGGTCAATTTCGCGCCCTGCTTGCCTTCGCCGGGCAGGCCATTGGGATCGCCGAAGCCTCCGGTTTGCACTTTCTGAATGGGGGCATTCACGGTTGGAGTCGCCGAGCTTCCAAATGCACCGGTGTGAATCACGTTTGCCGGCATCGCCCCGGAAACAGGTTGTAACTTGGGCGGCTGGAAGTTCACCATCTGAATCTTCGGAGGCTCGATCTTTGCCTCTTCGACCCTTGGCTTCGGCATCTCCCGTGGGACGATGAGCTTCGGCGTCTCAAATTTCACTTCCGGCAACAGCTTGGTAATTTTTGGCTTCGGCCTGATCACCGGCTTCTCAGGAACGAGATCCGGCCGGGGAATGATTTCGGTGACCGTGTACTTTGCCCAGGTGCTCATGCGGTCGGGCCAGATCAAGTGGATGCACAACAGCATCATCACAATGATCGCGCAGCCGGTGTAGCTGACGACAAAGGTGCGCCAATTCCGTTTTCTCTCCGGCAGCAGGCCGAGGGTGAGCATTTCACGCGAAGGCATTTTCTAGCTCCAAAAGACACCCGGGCCTGGGAGGAGACAGACCGGACGCATGCTCAGGGTAAGAGAAAATGGTACAGGGGTAAACGTCCCCGCCGCTCGTGTACTTCGGTAATCGGCTGAAAACCGAGGGAGGGAGGTTCCCAGAATGAAATTAAGACTGCTCATACCTTCCGACGAAGGGCGAACGCGTAATACACCGGTACGCCTGCCAGAATCACCAGGCTTCCCAGGGCTGAGTTTTTCAGATTGCTGGTGAAAGTGTAGTAGAGCAGCGGTGCCGACGCCAGAATAAAAAGGGTAGGCGCCAGTGGATATCTCCAAAATGGTACTGACTTGATCATGGGTTGGTGCCGAAACACGAATAGTGATACGCAGGCAGCGACGTACGAGAGCCACTCCGCGAACAAGGACAGGGTGAAGAGCTGCTGAAAATTACCTCCAAATAGCAAAAAGGCTAAAGAAAGCAAACCTTGGACCGCGATCGCGACGTGGGGAGTGTGAAATTGCGGGTGAACTTTGGCCAATAGCGAAAAGAAGTTGCCATCTCGAGACATGGCAAACGCCATCCTGGCGCCGCTCATAGCGATTCCGTTCAGCGAAGTAGTGAGCGAAACGATAATTACAGCGGCAATGACAGCGGCCCCAGCGCTGCCCAGTGCGATCCTCACGGCATCGGACATGGGTGACGAGGAAGTGGCCAGTGTGGTTGCCGGAAGCACATATTGCACTGCCGCATTAACCAGCATGTAGAGCGCCCCGATCACTACCAGCCCTCCGATCAGTGCGAGGGGAATATTGCGCTCAGGTGAGCTCACTTCCTCGGCGACCATGTTCAGGTCACTCCACCCGTCGTAGGCCCATAAGGCCGCTTTCACGGCGAGAATGAAACCCACAATGCCGCCCGTTGCTGCGACGTAGCGGCCGGCAAAGTGCTCCCAGGTGCCATGGGAAATGAAAGCCATTGCCGAAATGGCAATGATGAGCGCGATCTTTAGAACCGTGAACGCAAGCTGGAAATTTCCGGCCCTGCGGACTCCGATGTAGTTGATCCCGGAGACCAGAAACACCATAGCGAATGCTACCAACTGACCTACCCGGGTCAGGTGTGTGCCATTAATTGTGAGAAACGCGAGCGGAGAGAAGCTGCCCAGGACTTGCACGATCCCGGTTGAAACCGCGGCAAGCGAAGCCGGCTTGATCACAATCGTCCAGGTCCAGCCGCATAGAAATCCCGCCAGTGGCCCAAAAGCGTCGCGGATATAAACGTATTCGCCACCGGCCTGGGGCTTCATGGCGCCGAGTTCGGCATAAGTCACCGCGCCACAGAACGAAAAAATGCCACCGACGATCCAAGCGAGATAAACCAGCTTGGCGGAACCGGCCGCCCGCATCATCTCGGCAGGGACCAGAAAGATCCCGCTGCCGATGACAACTCCAACGACGATAGAAGCGGCTTGGGCAGCCCCGAGTTCGCGCAGGAGGCCGGGCAGTTTTTTCTCATTTCGGACGGCGGAATTGTTCATGAAACGACTCGTTTCAGCGCAGGAACAAAGATTTTAACCGCAGGGTTCGCCGAGGGGCCGCAGAGATCGCAGAGAAGACGATCACTACGCGAACGCTTTACGCGCTCTGTAATCCCTCTGCGACCTGGGCGGTTAAGAGCTTTTGATTTTCCTTTCTTCCTCGAACAATTGACTGCAGCTATATCCCACGGAAAATGTCACCACAGTACCGATCATTACCCACCAGGTGAAGGGCACGGCGGTGAATTGCCAGAGATAAGCCTCAGTAGCGAATCCGAACAGCATTCCGACAGCAGCCCCCAGTTGATTGGCGCGACGAGTCAAGACGCCCAGTAGAAATACGCCGAGCAAGGCTCCATATGCCACAGACGCGATCTGCAATCCGACTTCGACCACGCGTGACACTCGATGCAGGCAAAGGACAGCCAGCACGAACAACATGACTGCCCACAACACAGTCGCGGACCGCGAGAGGATCATTCGCCGACGTTCTTCGCCTTCGCCTTGGCCTTGCTCTGTGTCCTCGGCGGAGTCTCTGCGTTCTCTGCGGTTAAGGTCTTTTGTTCCAGCGCGCCGCAATCGCAGATAGAGGTCCATAACTGTGCTCGACGATAAGGAATTCAACGCTGCACTCAAGTTTGACATGGCTGCCGCGAGGATTGCCGCAATCAGCAAACCCGAGATCCCATGCGGCATGTGGGTCACGATAAATGTCGGATAAATTCGGTCCGCTCTGCCGAAGTGACTTGACGGAACCATGTAATAGGCGAAGAGCATCGTGCCGAGCAGCAGGAACAATCCGAACTGAAACAAGATTGCCGCGCCGCTCGAAAGCAGGGCCGCTTTCGATTGCCGGAGACCGCGCGCCGCGAGCAGGCGCTGCACGATGAGCTGGTCGGTTCCGTGACTGGCTGTGGTCAGAAATGCTCCGCCGATGACTCCCGCCCAAAACGTGTATGGCTTCCAGAAAGTCGGAGTGAAATCAAAAACTCGGAACTTATCGGCGGCAGAAGCGACCTGATGGATGTGTGCCCATCCGCCCGGAACGTAGTGAATGATGGTTGCGATCCCCAGCAGCGTTCCGCCAACGTAGATTGCGGTCTGCACGACATCGGTCCAGATGACCGCCGCCAACCCGCCTTCAAACGTGTAGATCAGGGTCAACGCTGTGATGATCGCAATGGATGCTATTTCGCCCGTGCCCAGCGCGATTGAGACCACAATCGAAACGGCATAGACGCGGACTCCTTCCGCCGCCGCCCTCGTCACCAGGAACAGGCCGGAGGTCAGCGTCCGGAGATCCGGCCCGAAGCGTTTCTCGATCAACTCGTAGGCGGTGAAGAGATCTCCGTGAAAGTAATGCGGCAGCAACACGAAGGCAATGACGAAGCGCCCGACGACGTATCCCATGACGACCTGAAGGAATGTGAAATTCGTGTCGTAGGCGAGGCCGGGGACACTGATGATAGTCAGAGTGCTGGTTTCGGCGGCGACGATGGAGATCGCAATCGCCCACCAGGGAATGTCGCGACCGGCAAGGAAGTAGTCGCGTAGAGTGCGCTGGCGTTTGCGAAAACGAAGCCCGAAAAGAGTGATTCCGGCGAGGTAAACGGCGATGATCGCGAAATCGAGGCGATTGAGGCCCATGTGCTGTAATCAGCGTAGCGCGGTTGCGGCGTAAGCTGGTGTGCTGCGTGGAGAGATCTAGTGAGTGATTAGTTGGTTGCCGAGGGTCAATGCGTGAATGTAGGGATTTAACGCCAAGTTGACTTCATAAGAGCACGGCGCTGTATCGGGCGACTTGCCACTTGCCATTTGCTTTGTTCAGCAGAACATCGCCGATCTGTATGCACAAAATCGCGGGCCGCCCAGACGTTTCGCCTGTACTGCAGTCGAAGCTATAGCTAAGCCCGGCTCGCCGATGCCACAGATCGAAGCCTGTGCGTGTGACTTTCACGATCCGTTTGACATTCGAGGACGATTCCAAATTCGCGGGAATAACCGCGAATGGAAATTGTTTGTCTGAACCAGCCTTCAGCTGCCACGAACGGAGGTTCTTGTGCATGAAATCGTGACCACAGATGCTCCCGCAAAATTCAACGAATTCTAGCGGTGGCGCGCTTCCTTTTCAGGTGGATCGGGACGCAGTTGCAGAGGGACCCAGCTTTCTGCCTTGTTGGCGACCAATTTGGCAGTTGTCTGTGCGATTGCCACGTCATCGGTTCCATCCGCCGATAAACGCGCAAGAAAGGCAGCGTATGTGGCGAACTCGTCGGGCGCGGGACCGTTGTCAAAATATGCGACCCGGTACACAATGCCGAAAACAACGATCAGTGAAACAGAACTTGGGACCAACCCGACCATTGCCCGGCGACGCATATGTCACTGAGATTATGCCCCTTTGTGAGGAACCTTGCATTATTGTTGTTAACAGCGTTGGCACTCTAGCACTCAGAAGCGGTCGGGCCGTCACAGTAGTGATTGTTCGCCAACAGGGCTTGCCACGGCAGGCTTCAGAGTCAGAAGGCGATTGCGCTATACAAGGCGATGTTCTGCACCTCTACATGGATTCCTCACGGCAACTCCTTATCAATCAGTATTGGCAATATCACTCTCACGAATTCAAATCGACAATGTAGCCATATCGACAATGTAGCCATAAGGAGGCGAATTGAGCCCTCGAGAGTTCCAGGAAAGGTATCAGGCTGCTTTATCCAGGATAGCCGGTGCGAATATGTCCGGAACCGCCAAGAAGCATATGCCGATATTCCAACGTGAACCCGCAATTACCGAAAAACAATCCATTCAAGATGCTGCTGATGCCTTGTCCGCACTCTGGAAAATCGACAAGCCTTAGTTCGTTTAGTCGAAGCTGCTCTTCTATCTCATATCTCAGTAGGATCGCACTTCTCCCGCTCCGGCTCCCCCGCGCATAACTGCCCTAGAACTAACGACGGCCCTGGCCGGGAAGCCCGTCAATGAGTCTTAACTGCAGAAATCACGTTAGCACTCATTGACCGAAACCAGGGTCAGCATACCTGTGCAGAAACTCCGAAAATTTGCGACCAGTTAGGGCAAAATCGGGCGCACCAGTAACACTCCCGCGTTATCTTGATGCGTTTGACCAGCAGCCCTACCATTTTGCTGTGCAGGCCATCGAAACGAACTTCCTTGCTGAACTCGAGCGTGTCGTCCGCGGGGAACGTCCCAGGGTGGATCCTCGCGCACTCCTGTTCGTGGCCGCGGAAGTGATTCTCGAAGGCCGCAAAGCAGACGAGCGAGACTTGGAGCGCATCCGCAGCGCCAGTACCACTCCGAGCAGTAATGTGATCCCGTTCCCAACGCGGTGAATAGGAACTCCCGTCATTGTTGACGCAAGCGGGCGTTATCGGTCAAAGCTTCTGACCTGATTTAAAAGCATAGGGTTTCGACTGTAGCCCACCGGAGCCATTCTCATGTGCCAATCAAGATTGTAGGTTACTTGTGAAGCAGTTCTCGGGGGAGGGCTACCACGCAACGCCCCAAGTCTCTTCGACGGCTGGGCCGTTTCGTTTCGCGTCCCGGCTATTGTTAACAGACCTTATCACCCACTGACATTTCCCGACCTCACGAGGGTGCAGTCGAGTCTCCCGAAGATTACGACTGGCAAACTTGCAAATCGGCAACTGCTATTCCACTACACTATCCTCAATGCCCATCTCCATCTCCCGCCTCCGCCGGTGGTTTGCTGGGGCCGTCATATTCGTCTGCCTAGGAGTACTGGGAACATATTTTTATGCGAAACACCGGGTACAGAATGCGCTGAAGCAAGTCCCTGGCAAGATCGGCATCGAGATCCAGCAAAGCGCGCAGGGATTCACGATTTCGAAATCGGAGCAGGGAAGGACGTTGTTCAAGCTGCAAGCGAAGAAATCCATCCAGTTTAAGGAAGGCCGGCGGG
>WNFY01001467.1_pt1 | contig 39279 bp, 36 predicted proteins | sample 5400091 | NCBI WGS metagenome assembly WNFY01 (sample SAMN13153364, study PRJNA577476) | soil metagenome | isolation source: 60 cm soil or saprolite under grassland replicate 1 | place: USA:California | collected 2016-06-15 | reverse complement strand
ATAGGGCCAGCCGTGCAGAAGCATGACCACCGAACCATCGCTCTTGCCAGCTACAGCGTATCCGACATTCAGGAGGCCGGCATCGATCTGCTGAAGCTGGCCGAACGACGTGTTCGTCCCGTTCCTCATCATCCTTTTCCCCTTTCTACTAAGACTGTTCGCTGCATAATGACTTTTCGGCGCAGAGAACAGGCATACGTTGTCACATGCATTTTCCTGTTGGTCGTTTGCGTTGTTTCTTGTGCGCCAGAGCCACACAAACGGCGTTTTTCTCTTCTTGGCGTAAAGTGATGTAAGAAAGATGATGCCGCTGCTCAAAAGAACTCAGCTAATCGGACGAAAAGTTATGCGAGAAAAAGCAACGCGGCTGCATGTTCGCCATCTGGCGATGAAGCCGCGCAAACGTTTAGGAAAAGGAGTCACGCCACTTACTTGGTTGCGCATCGAAAATGATGACCGTCAAACAGGTACAAGCTCAAGGCACCTTTCTTCCACTCTGTCGCTCCTGCCGAGACAAGCTGGGACAATAAAGCACAGGAGAGAGTGCCGAAACCACTACAAGGGACACACTTGAGGAAAACCGCACATGTGCTAAAAATCACTCTCATTTTTGTTTACTGCGTAAAGTGTAAGCACTCTCTCTTGTTTTGTCAAGTAATCGTACTGTAATGGATGCGGTTCATTAGAGGATCTGCGCGGGCTGACCCCGCTGATCTACAGCAATGTCAATCCCTATGGACTCATTCGACTCAACATGGCTGAGCGTCTGAGGATTGAACGAGCCGAGGCCGTCTAAAGCGTAGCTCGTCCTTACGGAAGTCGAGTGGAAGCATCTGGGGCAAGAGGCAGTTCACGTCAAGCCGTCTCTTGCCTCCAGCAATATTGCTATCTTGCCCTCGGTGTCACCGATGTATGTATTGAGCCAGATGGTGAATCACACGATTCTCACTCATCACGCCGGTTTCTCACCCTTCAGCCCAGAATCTCACCACCCTTGAGTCAAAGTTGCCATTGTAGAAAGCAGTGATGGCTCGCTCAATCCTTTGACACGCCTCTGTTTAGAACTCTTTCCTTGTCCTGGCCGCGGCAATCCCCCGCTCGCGGGCCTTGGCATCGAAAGCCGCCTTGTAGTTCGGGTCCTGTTGTTTGAGGGCGTGATGGGCATAGCTTCGCAAACGCGGATCGGTCTCGGTGCGCAGAATCTGCTCCAGCGCCGCTCTGGCACGGGGGTCCTGCGGGAGGCGCCGCAGCCCCCATAACGCCTTCAGTCGCTCACTCTTGTGGGCATCTGAGAGCGCTACCCGCACATGCAGGCCAATCGGATCGCCCTGGTAGGTTGGGTCCTGGGAGACAAGCGCATGATAGGCAGCTATTTGCAGTTCTGGATCAGCTTCCTCAAGGATGCTCTTTAAGGCTGCTACCGCCCGTGGATCCTGCGGGCGATGCAGCCCCCAGAGAGCGTGCAGTCGGACACGACTGTTCGGATCTCTTAGAGCCACCTCAATGAGCAGGCCGACGAGATCGCCCGTCAGGGGGCATGGCTTGCACTCCTGACAGGTCGCTGAATGGACCGCCATCCGTCGAACGGAGGGAGCGGGATCGTGGAGTGCGACCTGCCGCAGTGGTGCAAAACACGCATCGGTCCCGTGATGATCCATAAAGCCCGCACATCCCCCCCGCACACGCACGTTCGGGTGGGAGAGACCCCAGACCGCAGCTGCGATTCCAGCCTCGCCTCTCGCCGCCAAAGCAGCCTCTGCCACTTTCCAGTCCCGAGCACCCAATTGCTCCACCAGCGCCTGCAACTCGGCAGGCGGGGAAAGCTCATTGCACATTTCACTCCCTCCTTGGAGCGTTTCGCCGAGACTCTTTCATGCCACGCGTGGCATGAAAGAATGTGTGCCGTTGACATTGCTGCTCGAAGGCCTCGAAGCTTCCCATTCTAAAGGGGAAGCAACCTTTTTTCAACCACCTCGCCGTGCGGATCGAACGACCCGCTCTCTCTGCCGCCGCCTCCTTGTGCGCCCGGCACGCATTCGCCTGCTCGATTTCGTCGCGTAGCGTAACCTGTAATGGCATCCTGAGCTTCTGCCGGGCCGAGTGCAGCCGTTTTTTCACCGTCGTGATCGGGATCTTGAGGAAGGCACTCACTTCCTTGTAAGAATACCCGCAGCCATAGAAGAGCGCTGCGACCAGTTGCTCATGCCGGGGGAGCGATGCCAGAGCCTCTCGCTCTGCTTGCATCACGAGGTCTTCGGTGTCCCTCTCCGCAATCAGGTCAGCGCTTGCTGCTTCGAGCGAAGAAGATGGCAAGGTTGCCTGCCTGAGCAGGCGAGTACACTGCCGGAAGACGATCTGGCGAAACCATCCTGGGAATGCTGATGGCTCCTTCAATTGGGGCAGATGAAGAAAGGCCTCGATGATGGCATCCTGAACCAGATCCTGAGCCAGATGATAGTCCCCGACATATCTAGATGCGATGGCGTAAGCCATCCCCTGGAAACGTTGCACCAAAGCAGCGTAGGCTTCACCGTCGCCTGCTTGTGCTGCCTCGACAAGTTGAGATAATTCTTTCATAGCCTGGGCCTCTTCGTCAAAGATCTTCTATGATAGAGGTGCCATAACAGGACGAAAAAGTTACCTGAATAGCTTCTCTATTTTATCATGCTGGAGAGGAGGGCAACCTATAGATGTAGCCATAGCACGCAGTACTGTGCTCTTCAAATGCATGTCTACCAGTTTCGGTGATCTCAATGTAGGTTTGCGGCTTATTGCGGACAAAGTTTTTGTGATTGTAATGTAGCAAGCCTCTTCCTATGGTGTAAATGCCCTAAACCGCTATTTCTAACCTGTTCATTATTAGGAATCATAACCTATTCTTAGCACTAAAGCATTCACCTATGATAATTGTTCGTATTTAGTCATTAGTAATTTAGGAGGATTTCCTGTTGAGAAATCTCAAATTATCGCGCAACCTTATCACGTTGGCACTAGAAATTATGGTCATTCTTAGCCTGGCATTCGGCACTTTTTTTGTACACAGCAGTTCAAGGGCTGCTGAGCTATCTGATGTGACACTGTCAAATAGCGCTGCTCAATGGATTGCTAGCGCTCATCTCGCTGGTCATCATTCTAGTAATGATCAGATGACTATCGGACTGATGCTTAAGACGATAAGTCTAGATCAGCAGCATTCGCTCATTTCTTCTCTCTATCATCCGAAAAGCTCATTATATCACCAATGGCTCTCTTCAGCTCAGTTTAGCCAGCATTTTGCCCCATCGCAGAGTAGTATAGCTGCAGCACAAAGTTTTTTGACTCAATCTGGGCTGCATCTTGTTGCATCTCCCGATGCATCGCTACAGCTAGCCTCAGGAACCACTAGCCAGTTGGAAGCGGCGTTGCATACGACGATCAATGATTATGCCATGGCGCATGGAAATACGTTTTATGGCAACAGTACTAATGTGCAGCTACCCTTAAGCTTGAACTCATCTGTTCTGGGCGTATTTGGTTTAAGTAATGTTCCAGTTGCACAATCATATGATCAGATTGATACTTCTACGAATCCAAATGTCGCTCCTCCACCTTATGGAGGCGGTCCATTCGGGAGCGGCCTTACCCCTACGCAAATCGCAGGCATTTATGATTCTGCCCGTGTCTACCATCAGTTGAAAAATCAAGGACAGGGAACTACCCTGGCCGTATACGAACTTGCAGGCTACACGAGCAGCGATATTACATTTTACGAGAATCATTATGATCTGCCACATGTAAAACTGGTCAACAAAGTGGTTCTTGGTGGAGCTACAACCCACAATGGCGCCGCAGAGGTCGAACTTGATATCGAGTTGCAGATAGCGATGGCGCCGGGAATGAAACAGCTCCTTGTGTATCAAGCACCAAATACAGAACTCGGCGCGCTCACTGAGTACTTGCAAATGGCCAAAGACAATCAGGCAGATTCGATCAGTTCGAGTTGGGGTAATGTCTGCGAATTCTTTGTGAATTCACAGGTAACGGTCGCAGAGAATCAGATTTTCCTGCAGATGGCTGCACAAGGACAGAGCATTTTCGCCGCATCCGGTGATTCAGGCGCCTATGGTTGTTCGCGCATTGGAATCTTACCTCCTGTAGGCCAGGAACTCCAGATTGGCGACCCGGACAATCAGCCGTATATCACAGCCGTAGGAGCTACTTCGTTCCAGGGACCGGATGACATTACTACCTTCGATCCCGGTAAGAACCAACATCCTACATATCCCGGTTCCACGCTTGAGTTACCCTGGACTGACGGTTGTGATCCACAAACCTGCACAGGAGGTGCGACAGGTGGTGGTGTTAGTCGAATCTGGGCAGAACCTGATTATGCTGCGAACCTCACAACTGGTCAATACTTTCCTGGTATAATTGGTTCGTACTCACAGGCAGGATCATACTGCGGCCAACAGCCAGGGGTTATCTGTCGAGAGAATCCGGATGTTTCATTGGATGGTGACCCAAGTACAGGCTATTCGATCTATTGCACCGACCCTGGTGATTCGTTCTGTTCAGTAGGAGAATTTACCCCCAAGCCTGGTTGGATCCGCTTAGGAGGGACGTCAACTTCTGCTCCGCTCTGGGCAGGGATTGCAGCACTCGACATAACCTTGCACAAGAATACACGTTTAGGTCTATTCAACTATATCGTGTATCCCTTTGATTCGACATCGGGTTATGCAAGCCAGTTCCACGATATCATCTCCAACTTTTCCAATGGTTCAGGTGGTACCAAAGGAAAGCAAGTAGTGCCTCCTGGTTACACAGCTAACGCGGCGTATGATCTGGAAACTGGTGTTGGTACACCCGATATCTTTAATTTTATAACCACTGGACTTTCTGCGTAAGTAGTAAAGTCATCAATAAAAGGAACACTTCCTTTTATTGATGACTTTTTCGAAGACTAAAACTCATAGCAATTCAATAGCTGGTAGAGTGACCTGTATCCCTTTACATAGCCGAGTGATCGCTCTGCAAGACGCCAAAAACGTTGCCTTCGGTGTCCTTCGCATACGCAAGCCACCCAACTTGTGGAACTGCCATTTTGGGGAGTTCAATTGTCCCACCGTGTGATGTGATTTTTGCAATTGTATCATCAACGGAAGGTACATCAACTGTACAGACATAGGCAGTAACAGCGTCACCGTTGATTGGTTGCGGGCGTTGCACAATGGCGCCGTTGATACCGGGCTCGGTGTCAGGCCCAGTGGTAATGAGCCAGTAGTCTGCTGGTCCTTCCCATTTGTTGATCTGCCAGTCAAATATGTTGTGATAGAAGTTGACGGCACGTTGGGGATCATCGGCGTGGATTTCAAAATGGACTACTCGTGACATAAGTTTCTTTTCCTTTCTGAGATAGTGTCAAATTATGATACTCTATTCTTGCTCTATTAGCAAAAACGGTTGAGGAAGGTGATTGGGTGCATTGGTGGACTTCATCCATAAAAATCGACTGCTCGATATAGAGGAGGTGTGCTTCATCCGGTCCACACTTTCGCGTCGTTAAACGCGACCTCAGTTGGACCATTCACTCCTGACGCAAAAACACCAATTCCACCTTGACTGTAGCTGCTGTCGCTCACGCTATCGATTTTTTGATCATTCACATACAGATCGATGGTACTTCCGCTGGTTACAACTGCCGCCAGGTTGGGCTGATTCAAACCAGTTTTGATGGCAGGACTAGAACCCCTGCGTAATGGATTAATCTTACAATTGTTATAGTTACCGATACAATTATTGTAGATCCCGAATTCATACGTCCCATTATGGCCGATGAAGAAGTAGTAACCGTTCCCCTTTTCATCGCCACGGAAGAAAATGCCTCCTCCATTGCCGTTGACAGTCGTCATCTGTACTTGATAGGCACCATCAACGAAGTTAGCTTTTGGTAAAGAGCAGCTTTTACCAGATTGCTGAATTGCATTCACGTGATACGCTCCTCCCGTGAATGCACAAGTACCAAATTTATCGCTATTCACATCCCAACCGTGACTATTATCGCTCAATGGGTCAATGCCTACCAGCGTTCTGTTCATAGGGGGATAGGGGTCAGGATTCTGAGCAATAATAGTTGCAGTAGCGTCGACAGTGACAGTGCCATTCCCTGTATTAGTGTCTGTCCCTGTATTAGAGCCATTCACTGCATTAGAGGCTGAACGAGATACAGCATAGAATACCAGGGCAAGTACCAGTACAACCAGCACTATTCCAGAGGCTATGGCTATAGTTCGCTGGTTGCGTTTAGCACCGCTCTGGTTATCGGTTGGGGGAGCTTTTACTATTGGGATATCTGGGATGTCTGTTTTAGGCTGAGGAGCACCAGCTTGTGGCACATCGATGTTGGGCTGAGGCTGTGGCGGTGTTGTTAGTGGAGTTTGTTCTTGTTGTTCGATGATAAGCGTGACAATCAAATCGCCTGCTGATCCCCCAGAGGTTGATGGCTCGCCCTGACTCGGAAAATTGAGAACCTGTTCGTTGTAAGCATTTGCTGGTACATTTACAGGCACTTGCCTCCCGCCAAGGAGGGTGAGAATACGGTGGGTGCCCGTCAGTGCCTCTGCCTCACTAATCACTAATGCGGCGTGAATAGCTCTCCTGCCTGGCTCGTGTGAAGTGTTCGTTATGGTGGGACTGGAGCTATCAACGAGCAATGCCTGCTCGAAGGCGCGTGCAAAGGCAGAGATGGAACCAAACCGCTCTTCAGGTTTTTTCGCCAAAGCATGCAAAATCACCGTATCTACGTCTGCTGGAATGCGCGGATTAAGTCTGCCTGGGGGCTGTGGTGTCACATGGAGGTGCTGATACATCACTTGCCCTAATCCTCCTTGAAAAGGAGGATGACCTGTCAACAGATCGTAAGTCATGATCGCAAGGGCATACTGGTCGGTCGCCGGGACGGGGGTACCTTCCCACTGTTCAGGGGCCATGTAAGCCGGTGTGCCGCGAACAGATTGGCTCACACTTGCAGTGGTACTATTGGACTTTGCCACGCCAAAATCAGCCAGCATCAGATCAGGACGGCCTGAAGCATCTTCACTATTGCGAATGAGAAAATTGGAAGGCTTGACATCTTGATGCACAATCTGGTGGTTATGTGCGTACTGGAGGGCACTGGCAGCCTGCTCTACTATAAAACCAACATTGTGTGGGGAGAGCAAGAAAGTATTTCTGCGCTGTTGCATCCAGGCAGCAAGGGTGTCCTCTTTACAAAAGGGCATGACCATATAGGAGGTCAGTATCGTTCCATGAATGGTTGCTTCACCAAAGTCAAAGAGTGGCAGGATGTGACGATGGTTGAGCATGGCGATAGCCCTGGCTTCGCGCTGAAAAAGGCGAGTCGCGTCGGGATCGGGATATTCGGTCTGTATGACCTTGATCGCTACTTGCCGTCTAAGCTGGTCATCCTCCGCAAGGTAGACTTCGCCCATACCCCCACGTCCGAGCGGACGTAGAAGGCGGAATCGGCCTATTTGTGACCCTTCTAATGACATTGTTTCCGCCCTGCTTAAAATAGTAAAACAGTATAGTGAGAGCGTACCTTTGAAGACAAGATGAGTATAACACACATGGCCAGGCGATGAAAGATTATATGTTCATGCGGGATAGTCCTGGCAATAACACAGCAATTGGCAGAAGCGTCTTAAAGCCGATATTTCTTTAAGTTGGTATTAACGCTATACTTTGTGATATTGGGATGAAAACAAACATATGAATAGTGACAGTGTATCTCACTGCAAGAATAGATAATGATAGAAGCGACCTCTCAAGAAAAAGGAGCCTTCAACATGTACTGTGCTTCAAAGCGTCCCAGGTTATTTTTGTTGACGTTTGTTCTGTTGCTGGTTGGTTGTTCTGCTTGTAGCACAATTACAAATACCATTACTTCTACACCGACGCCAATTCCAATTAACACGATTCCTGGAGAGGGAGACTGTGTCAAGTTCAGTCAACATGTCCAGGCACCGTTTGCGAATGTACGTGTGAGTCATGATAGTTACTTGGCTCATAGCGAGCCTATGCTCACTGAGAATCCCAAAAATCCACTCAATCTTGGAGGAGGTTCTAAATTCTTTACTGAACCGGCTCATTATAAATTTCAAATAGGATACTTTAGCTCATTCGATGGCGGTTGCACCTGGACAGATGGCGGTGTTCTACCGGGTTTTGAGAGGAATGAAACGACTTCTGATATTAGCTTCGCTTTTGGTAATCACAATGATGTCTATGCTGCCGTTCTTTATGCAATAGGTGGCGCTCAGGGTAACAGCGGTATAGCTGTCTCAACGTCCACCGATGGCGGTAAAACTTTTGGGAATCCCGTAAGTGTCTTTGAAGCCAGGGCCAATCAAGTTTTTAGCGATAAGCCGTGGATTGCTGTTGATCAGACGGGTGGACCCTATAGCGGGTATATCTATGTTGTGTGGTCCTATGATCATAATGGTACCTGTGGAGGTATCAATAACTGCAGTGAGGAATTGGCATTCTCGCGCTCAACTGATGGAGGTAAAACCTTTTCGCCTATCAGCCTGGTCGAAGGAAATGCGCCTTTCTGCATGAACCCTGCGACTGGGCGTTCAGCTGGTTCAACGAAATGTGATGCAGCGCAGGGAGCAATCCCTGCCGTGGGGCCAGAGGGCACACTCTACGTTGCCACTCCGTATATTGACGTGATGAGTGGTCCTATTCCGACAAGGTTGCTGATAACGTCTTCAACTGATGGAGGTAAAGCCTGGACTACACCTGTGCTGATAGCGACCATTCATGATATTTCTGGAGCATTTCCACCTGAGAAATATCGTAACCTGTCGCTGCCAGCATTTGCATGCGATTCCCGAACGGGACAACTTTATCTCACCTGGTCTGATAGAGGGACACGAGATGCAGATATCCTGTTCTCCACCTCGAAGGATCATGGGCAAACGTGGTCAGTGCCGATTCGGGTGAATGATGACCCTATTGGAAATGGCGCGAACCAGTTTCAACCGCAAATGGCTGTTGCACCAGATGGCGTTGTCAGTATATCGTTCTTTGATACACGCGAAGATCCGCGTCATCTGTTGATTGATGTGTACCTGGCACAGTCCGTCGAGCATGGCGCATCGTTTCTTAAAAATCTCCGTGTCACAACACAGAGTTGGAATCCGGCTGTTGATGCGCCGATCGATCCATATGGTTCGCAGTTTATCGGCGACTATCAGGGTCTAGCGGTTGATAATCATTTTGCCCATCCATTTTGGAATGATACGCGGACTGGTGCTCAAGAAATCTTTACAGCGACTATTCCGAGCGCACAGTGAACCAGAAACTAGCAACGAAAAGTTTGGAACAAAGAGAAGGTCGACTACTTGAAGCAGTCGACCTTCTTTTACGAGAATTTAACTTGCAACTAGGTGTTCACTTCGACACTGCTAATGCGCGTGTGCCAGTTCGCTAGAGTTGTGCGGGTCATGTTGCAGCTAAACAAAGGTGAGGCCGGGGTATTTGTGGTGTACTGCCTAAACGTACAAGTCTGCCCGATGTACTCCGAGGCGATCCAGACAATATTCCCTACTGGCACAGCGGCACCATAGTCACCCCAACGAGGGCGTGGGACGCCATTTCCAGTGGGACTGAAAACCTTTGTCTCCGAGAAACCATCTTGCGGACCGAGTCCAGCCTTAGCGATATGGACAGGTCCAACGCCATTCTGTGCATTAATCGATGCATAAGCGGCGCTTGGGAAGTTGTTTGGACCAACGAGAGTAAAGGCCATCACACCGCTGCCGCTTGAGGTCACACCGATGGCTGGATAGAGCAGATTCGCATTATTCCCTCCAAGGTAACCTTGCTTGATCACTTTGGATGCTACGGGATTCACAACGAACCACTCGATGCCAGCCTCGTTGACATTATTGACTGTCAACGTGGTATCCAAAGCACCCCAGAGTTTTCCGGCTGCGTAGGTTACCTGCTGCATGCGTGTATCGTTGCTATCCAGTGGTCCCTCAGCCTCGGTGAACGGATCTGGCCCACCTATGATGAGGGTGGCACAAGAAGGCGTGTTGAGGCATTGTATTAAGGGAGTGCTGCCTTTCTTCTGGAGTGCCTTTGGAGGGATGCTATACGGATTGACTGTAAGCACTTTGTTACTCAACAAGAGCGCAGGACTGGTATTGAGCGATGCCGTGTTTGCGAGTGTCCAGATGACCAGGTCCCTCGAAGCGCCATCTCCGTTCGCCTCCGCAGCAGCATCCGAGCTCATGAAGTACTCGGTCCCATTGAGATTCGTGGCGTATTGCGTGTCAGGGGAGGTTGCGGGCCAGACTGTGAAGCCAGGATTGCCTGGTAGGCCAGCGCCTGGGCTGCCAACAAGACCGATCGTATCTATCTGAACAACCGTGATTGATGCAGCATTTGCGGCAAGAGCTTGCTTGGAGATAGCGTAGATCTGCGCCGCATGGAAGCCCAACCCGGTTGCGAAGAACCCGTATTCATTGGTGGTGATGTAGAAGCCGTTGGCATCGGCACCAATATGGGGATAGTCACCCAGGCATAGTCCACCCTCGCAGTGATGGTTCGGCGTCCCGCCCGTGCCGTTGTCAATGGTGTTGATGGAATACAAGGTAAACGCGCCAAGCGGGCTGGATGTCTGACTCACTGCAAGATCGAGCTTGTTCGCGCCGGTGAATGCCCCAGTTTTTGGGTCTTGTCCAAGGGTCAGTATGACGTGGAACCAGCGCTGCGTCGGCTTATCGAAGTAGCAGCTTGGATCGGTCGGAAAGGGGCCAAAGATACCAGTGGTGCGGTTGATGGAAGGTGGAAAGCCGTAGAACGAGTTGAGGGCGGTCACACCTTTCAGTGTATTCCCATTGGCGCCATACACCGCTAATGCGTCGTTTACCGTTTCAAAGATAAATCCGTTGCCTACGCACAACCCCTGGTCAGGTGGTTCGAGAGAAAATTGATTGCCACCGTTGGCAAGGCGCTGATCACGGTGGTTAATGCCATTGAAGCTCTTTTTGAGTTCTGTTCCAGATGCAGTAGCTGTGGCGCCCTGGGCAGTTGGACTTACATTCGAGGAAAACTGCGAACTGCTGTGATTGACACCATTATTCTGGTGAACTGAAGCATGGCCTAAGCCAACGTTTGCGCTACTGACCTCAGGAGCCTTAAACCCATCTTTGCCAGGCAGTGTAGATTTGATGGAGGTCGTACCGGCACTTGAAATATGCCGGACGAATTGATTGCCTCCAGAAGCCTGAGCAGTGGAACTGCGCTGCACGACTCCAGTGATCAGCAAACCACTGATTATGGCAACGAGGGCAAACAGTGAGAGAACTACACTCAACTTTGAGCGTTTAGTAAGAGGCATACATGATCCTCGCTTTCAATTAAGAAGTAATTTGTCAAATAAACAAACAAGGGGCACCCGATGGATTTATCTGCTCGGAATCACAATGATAGAGCATGACCATCATGGGTAATGATGCTTGATGCGGTGAGAGTTGTGAATAAAGAGGTGGTTGCGATCTGGTGATGAGATGGTTAAGTTTGGGCTATTTAGATTGAGGTTTTGTTGGTCAGCGGAGTTCGTAACGCTTTTGTAACGGGGGTATGGTAATATGCTAGAGGAGGCAACAGTGTATATTTAAGATGTTTTTGTTCTTCGTTGTGTTGCTCACGATCTGAGGCTTGGGTAGGAGGAGGTTTATGAACTCTTCATCAACATCGACAAAGGTTAGTTTGAGTCAGAAACGGCAAAGTGAAGCGAATACGAGTCTGTATGGGCGTTGGCTCCTTCTGGTTCGCATAATGTGGATAGTCACAGTCGTGCTCAGCCTGACGATCTCACTTGTTGATATTCCACTGCAATTTGCACGACTACATATTGTCTGTGTTGGCTCTGATTGTGGGCAACAATTGACGGCAAGCATCATACGAGACCTGCACAAACTGAACCTCTCGGTTGACTTCTTTGCTGCTAGCGTAATCATCCTCGAATTTGGTTTCTATTTCGTATGGGTCGTCGTGGCGTTCGTAATCTTCTGGCGCAAGTCAAATGATTGGATGGCACTCCTGGTCGCTCTTTTTCTGGTAGTGTTTCCTGCTACACAGAGTCTTGGAAGTCCTGGAGATGTCGGAGCTGCCTATCCCTTTTTGCATTTGCTGACGTCAATCTTGGATGACCTTGGCTGGATCATGCTCCTTCTCTTTTTCTGCCTTTTTCCTGATGGACGGTTCGTACCACGCTGGACAGCAGGAGTAGCTCTAAGTTATGTACTCCTGAATATCATAGGGGGGAGTCTTATTTCTTTCTCCAGAGGGTCTTTTAGCGACATATTATCTTTTTTTCTTGGCCTCCCTTTACTTGCTTTGGTAGTAAGCATTGGCCTGTTTTCACAGGTCTATCGCTATATCCGTATCTCGAGTCAAATACAACGTCAACAGACCAAGTGGGTGCTGTTCGGTGTGATAGCAGCAGTCGCATTGTTCATTGTGCTGGTCTTTCCTCTTCTTCCCATTCCAAAGCCAGTTAGGGGCACAGTGTTTGGCGTGCTGATCGATAACACCCTTTTCCACTGCGCCGTAGTCCTGATCCCCCTCTCAATTGGGTTCTCGATTTTGCGTTATCGGCTCTACGACATCGATCTACTAATTAATCGCACACTGGTCTATGGCACGCTAACTGTACTGCTGGCCTTGATCTATTTTGGCAGTGTGTTTGTACTCCAAAATCTCGTGCGTGGTTTTACAGGACAGGAGGGGCAATCACCTCTTATCATTGTCGGCTCAACGCTGGCGATTGCAGCTCTTTTCCAACCACTACGTCGACGCATCCAGAGGATCATTGATCGGCGCTTTTATCGTCAAAAGTATGATGCGGCGCGAACGCTTGCTACCTTCAGTGCTACCCTGCGCAATGAGGTGGACTTGAACCAGTTGAGGAAGCACCTGATCACGGTTGTTCAGGAGACGATGCAGCCTACGCATGTATCTTTGTGGTTGCGTCCATCTGAACCTCAGAGAACTGTAATAGGGGTTGATGACAATGCTACAACATGAGAATCGAGGCAATCTCCGTTTTCTTGTTCCGCTCGACGGTTCGCGTCTCGCGGAGTCAGTGCTCCCTGTCGTCCAGCAGGTGGCAAGCAGCTTTCACGCACGGGTGACCTTGCTACACATCGTGGAACAGCATCCTCCAGCGGTCATTCATGGGGAGCGGCACCTGACCGGTGTTGCACAGGCGCAAGCCTACCTCGAGGAAATCGCGGTAAGATTGCGCTCCTCCGACATTCCAGTTGAAATACATGTGCACCAGGAAAAGGAAGACAATGTTGCGTCCAGTATTGTCCAGCATTCTCAGGAGCTTAACGCGGACCTGGTCATCATGTGTACGCATGGTCACGGTGGACTGCGGGAGCTTATTTTTGGTAGCAAGGCGCAACAGGCGCTTCAGCAGGGTACTCAATCAATCTTGCTTTTATTTCCAAGAGAGGATGATTCTGTCTTACCTTTCAAACTCCAGCGCATCCTGGTCCCGCTCGATGGTACGGCAGCTCATGAACCAGCGCTGCCTATGGCCATCACGATAGCCCGTACCTTCGGCGCGGAACTACACCTGGTGCTGGTGATTCCAACCCTGGCAACCCTTTCAGGGGACCAGGCAGTATCTGGCTTACTGCTCCCATCAACAACGCGTGCTCTCCTTGACCTCTCTGAACAAGATGCCGCGGACTACCTGGAACAGGTCATCGCTCGCTGCCAGGCGGAAGGTGTAGTGGCTCATGCTGAAGTCCTGCGAGGCGATATTGTCCCCGAAGTACTTGGTCTGGCTGAGCGCCTGAATGTTGATTTGATCGTGCTGGCCAGCCATGGACGAACGGGCCTCGATGCTCTTTTCGCAGGGAGCGTCGCCTCGCGTATAGCAGGACGAAGAATTCGCCCATTGTTGCTGGTTCGGGCAGGGCAGTCTATAGTTTAGAAAATCACTCAGGTCGAGGAGTTCGTAACGCTTATCGTAGCGTTTTTGAGATGGGGATGTGGTAATATACTACCGGACAAGGAGGTAGATCTCCACGAATTGAGTGAACACATGCCAGGGGTGATTGAGGAAACCCTGCAACCAGCGTATATCTCGTTATGGAAGAACAAACCCAGGAAGGAGAAACGATGAGCAAACGTATCAGCTTCTGGCTGGCATGGATCGCATGGGTACTCTTCCTGGTCATCACGCTTTTTTCCGAGCTACTCACATTGAAGAACGCTTCCTTTGAGTTGCTGGGCGATATTTTTTATGACCTCGTACTCCTGATATTTATTACCATTGGAGCCTTTATAGCCTCGCACCGCCCTGAGAATCCTATTGGCTGGATAATTTGCGCAGCTACGCTCATCTGGTCGCTGAGCGATCTCGCGCTCGAATATGGAGTGTATGGTTTGATTACCGCGCCAGGGTCGCTACCCGTTGGAGTTTTCGTTAGTCTTTTCGGGGTAGTGGGAAGAGGGATTGGCTGGTTCCTCATTATGACATTTTTACTGCTCCTTTTCCCGAACGGGCATTTGCCATCTTCTCGCTGGCGACCCCTTGCCTGGCTCATTGCAGGTCTTCTGACCGCTAATACAATAATTCTACTGCTTGATTCGAACCCATTCATTAATGTCAATAGCCGCCTGGCAGCGGTACAAAACCCTCTTGGAATTTCGGGCAGTAGCGTCCTCTTTGACCATTTCAACACTTTTATTAATCTTGTTTTGTTTGCAACTATTGTCGCCAGTATCACCTCTGTTATTGTCCGCTTCCGGCGAGCAAGAGGAGATGAACGGCAGCAACTCAAATGGTTGGCTTATGGGACTATTATGAGTCTACTCATAATAGTCGCTATCATCGTCTACATATTTACAAATGTAGATATAGGTCCTTTTGCCAGCACGCTCTTTTACCTTCCAGTGCTTAGTATTACCATCTCGGCGGGTATCGCTATCCTGAGGTATCGCCTCTATAATATCGATATTCTCATCAACCGTACATTAGTCTACGGTGTGTTGACGGCGTTGCTAGCACTGATATACTTTGGTCTTGTCTTCATCCTGCAATCTCTTGTACGTGCGCTTGCCGGAGAAATCTCGCAGACTCCTCTCGTTATCGTCGGTTCGACGCTGGTGATTGCCGCCCTCTTCCAGCCCTTGCGTAGACGCATCCAGCAGGTGATCGATCGTCGCTTTTACAGACGAAAATATGATGCAGCTAAGACAGTGGAGGCGTTCAGCGCAACGTTACGTAATGAACTAGACTTGAGCCAATTGCGTGAGCATCTGATCACGGTGGTTCAGGAGACTATGCAGCCCACATATGTCTCGCTGTGGTTGCGTCAACCTGAACGTGACAAGAAACAGCATGCTCCATAGAGAGCCACTTCTACGGTTTCCTCTGGCTTTTGAAATGGCGGTTGTCGAAAACAGGAAATAAAAGATGACCTGCGTCGAACCGCTTGTGGTCTGACACAGGTCATCTTTATGTAAAAGAACATATTATATCCAAATGCATTCAGAAACGCTGCTCTCGCAGCTAGAAAGATGCAGCCGGACTTGGAAGACGTTCTGTCAACGCTGCTGCGCATCTACCTACGGTCAGACAGAAAGCAAGGAGGCATCTTTCTCATCTGAATGAAAGGAAGTATTAAAGATTGCAGGTAGACAATCCGCGCTTTTCCAGGTATTGCTGGTGATAGTCTTCCGCCCGATAGAATGTAGAGGCCGGGACGATTTGCGTCACGATTGGTCGTCTGTACCTACCTCTGTCTGCTAACTTCTGCCTGGACGCTTCAGCAGCAGCCTGCTGCTCGGGTGTGTGATAGAAGATGACTGAACGGTATTGGGAGCCGATATCTGGACCTTGACGGTTCAGTGTTGTCGGATCGTGGTTGTCCCAGAATACTTTTAATAGCTCTTCGTAGCTTACGCGGGATGGGTCGTATTCCACTTCTACTACTTCTGCGTGGCCGGTTTTGTGCGAACAGACGTCGCGGTAGGTTGGATTGGGGAATGTTCCTCCTTCGTAGCCAACTGCTGTTGAGATGACTCCTTTTACCTGGCGGAAGTCGGCTTCGACGCCCCAAAAGCATCCTGCTCCGAATGTAGCTTTTTCCATGATTGATAGTGATTCCTTTCTGAATATATTGATAGATTAGATTTAATGAATTGGGATATTCCAAAGTCCATATCTCCGCCCACCCACCCGAAAAGGGAGAAGAAGTGGGGACACCCCACACCCCGGCAAGGGACTTCGTCCCCTGCACTCCTTACGTCCGCGCCTATGGGTTGCGATTCTCTGCACTCCTACAGTTGCTTATTTGGAGTCTTCGGTTTTGGGTTGGAAGCTTAAGGAGACGGAATTGATGCAGTAGCGTTTTCCGGTTGTCTCTCGTGGGCCGTCATCGAAGACATGCCCCAGGTGAGCTCCGCAATTTTTGCAGACTACTTCTGTTCGTCGCATGAAGAACGAGTTATCTTCGTGCAGTTCGATGTGCTCCATATTTACTGGATCATCAAAGCTGGGCCATCCCGATCCTGATTCAAACTTGGCGTCTGAGGAGAATAGTGAGTGTCCACAGGCGACACAATTGTACATTCCCGCTTCATGGTTGTAGTAAAGCGTGCCGCTAAATGGACGTTCGGTTCCCTTTTGCCGGACAACTTTGTATTGTTCGGGGGTGAGTTTCTCTTTCCAATAAGATTCGGGTTGATTTTTCATGTCGTTCATAATGATTTCCTCTCGATTTTAAAGAAGGTTTTGAGTGTAATGAGATCTTGGTCCCATTGGATGAATACGATGCACTTAATAGACTAGACAGCGGACAGAACGTTACATTATGGACACGGATGGAAATGGTTGCTTTTTCCTGTTCTTACAATCTACGATCCTGGACAGCAGAATAGCCACAGGGCCGATGAATCGGCGGTGTGCACGATAAATCGGCACCTACACCTGGCTGGATTAGTTTGTTAAATTGTATCCTTAACCCAAGGATAGCCGAATATCTTTGTGTTAAGCGTCATCACCTTTCTATCATAGAGAACAATGAGAAGAACTTAATTGTTCCTCTGTTTCATCATGTTGGAAGTAGTTCTACAGAACCTGATTCCTCTTTTCAACTTTCGTAACGTTTTTTGGACGCTGTAGATGGTAATATTGTGTAGAGAAAACATGTCTCAGCTATAATATATGTCAGGCGAGCGCTTATGATATATGATGAGACTCAATATATTAATGTAGATCGGTAGCTGGTGTGTCAAACAGAAAATACGAACAGTTCAAAGCTGCAAGATTCAGCAGATACACGCTTGCATGGGCGTTGGCTCTTGCTTGCCCGGGTTTGATGGTTCATCCTGGTGGCATTGGCGCTGCTTGTCTTCATTGCCAGCCTACCAGTGTATATTACACAGCTATCTAGTGTGTGTACTGGTAATGCATGTGGTACCTGGCAACTGACTCCTGAAATTGTAGAGACATTCCGAAACCTCCGACTCTCTATTGGCGGCTATGTGACAATAAATATTGCGCTTGCCTTTATCCAGGCGTTCGTCTGGTTCACAGTAGGTGGAGTGCTCTTCTGGCGAAAGTCTAATGATTGGATGGCGCTTCTGGTCGCACTGATGATGGTGTTATTAGGCACAAGCGTTTCCTTAAACACGGTTGCGGAAAGTTTTTCGCTATGGCAATTTCCGTCCCGGCTCATAGACTTTCTCGCCTACTTACTTCTCATTCTTGTCTTCTTGCTCTTTCCCAACGGGCGCTTCGTGCCCCGCTGGACCTGGTTGCTTATGATAGTGTTTATTCCGGTAGAAGGTCTCTATAATTTCTTCCCGAACTCGCCGCTCAATAATGACATCTTGATCTATTTGACCTGGATAGGTATTGTAATCAGTATCATTGCCACACAGGTCTACCGTTATATAAGAGTATCCAATCTAATCCAGCGCCAACAGACCAAATGGGTCGTTTTCGCCATCATTATTGGATTGTTGGTAGATGCTGTGTTCACACTAGTTGCTGTCTTTTTCCCCTCGCTCAGTCAACCAGGTTCGCTCTACTGGCTGCTCTATAATAACATCAGTTTTTATGTGCTACTTCTCGTCCCACTTTCATTAGTTATAGCTATCCTGCGCTATCGGCTTTGGGACATTGACAAACTGATCAATCGCACACTTGTTTATGGTACGCTGACGGTTCTGCTTGCACTGGTCTACTTTGGTCTAATCTTTGCCTTACAATATCTCTTGAGAGGCGTTATCAGTCAGACGAGCGATGTGGTTATTGTTATCTCCACGCTGATGATTGCCGCTTTATTCCAACCATTGCGTAAGCGTATCCAGACAATTATTGATCTTCGCTTCTATCGACGTAAGTATGATGCAGTTAAGACTCTGGAAGCTTTCAGTGCAACATTGCGTAATGAGGTAGATTTGAACCAGTTGAGTGAGCACTTGTTAGAGGTGGTGCAGGAGACGATGCAGCCTACTCATGTTTCATTGTGGTTGCGCAAACCCGCGCGGGTCGAAAAATTTCATACAGAAAGTATATTTAATCATACTAGAAGGCAGGAACACGATGAACAGGCAAGAATTTGAATGATTGCGGGGGGCAAAAAAACGTTGAGAGTATTCTTATTTGAAACAATTATTGCTGGTTACGTATATCATCGTGTTCGTAGTATGCCACAAACATCCACTCACCGTAGCTTTCTCGATGAGCTAGTTCATACTGAAAGTCATGTAATTCTTCTAGAGAAGAAATGGTTTGGGATGTGTGATCGCAATGCCCTCCACCTACATGTTGATAATAGACTGCTTCAACGGGAAAGTCGTTTGTGTGAAAGTTTTCCCGAAATGAGATCACATTTTGGCTAATCATTGTTGTACTCCTTTCCTAATTAAACTGCTATGGCACGTTAACAGGATTTGAACCTTTTATATTGCTAAAAGTTTACCTAAAATAGATCACAGTAAAATCACTTGACGGACTATGTATCTCACTATCTCGTGACGAAAATAATCCGGTATCATTGTTACGTTGGCGTTTTAGTAGCCTTTAGTGAGTACATCAGAGGAATCAAATCCCTCTTCACCGGGTCTTTGAAGCGCAGGTATCTATCCTCGCCTTCTTCCATATCTGGGAAGCATTCCCAGGCGCAAAATGGGTGTTCGTGCAAGAAATTGATTGTTAGACCCGCTGATATGAGCGAATTGAAGATCTCGCTGAGAGTGTGATTCCACCCATAGTTTATATTGTGTACAAGTTTAGCGCTCTTCTCAGCATATGTTCCTTCTGATTCGTCCTTGATTGGCTCTTTTGAAAAGTAGGGGTATTGAATTTTCAAATCCATAGATTTTTCATCGAATATCCACATAAAGGGATGGCCTTCCGCGATATAGAAGAAGCCTCCAGGTTTGAGATAATGCCCAATAATGCGGCCCCAGGGTTGCAAATCGGATAACCAGCCTACAGCCCCATAAGATGTGTAGACGATATCAAATGCTCCGGCAGCATCCAGAATGTCTGGCAGGTTGTAAAGTTCAGTGCAGATAAAGGTCGCGTCCAGGTTAAGTTCCTGGCTCAAATTTTGAGCAATTGCAATTGCCTTATCAGAAAAGTCAATGCCTGTGACCTGTGCTCCTAAGCGTGCCCATGATAGTGTATCCAAACCAAAGTGGCATTGCAGATGGAGCAACTTTTTGCCTGCTACATCTCCGACCTCTTCAAGCTCAAGGGGGAGAAGTTTTGTCTTACCAGCTTTAAAACTAGCCAGTTCGTAAATATCTCCCTGTGAGTTTGAGTGAATGATAGCTGCTTCATTCCACCAGTCAAGGTTTGCTTTTGTATAGTCGTCCATGGAGGGTTGCCTTTCTAAAGATTCCTCTTCCCTCGTGTTGTTCTCCCCTGGCGTGGATAAGCACCCTACAGGTGAGATGCAGTGAGATAACCAGTATATTTAATACGTTTGTTGTAGTTGAGGTAGAATTGGCGTAAGTATACACTAATGCATATGGATTATCAAGAAAATTTTGATGCCTAATTATTGTAATATTTTGCTGTGCTAAACGATAGTTAAAGTGAGTTACTCAAACAACACGAGGAAATAATGCAAGTAAATAGACATATAACACAGGCGGAGCAGGAGATGGCTTTCCTATATAGGAAATATGCTCCAGGTCTGCTTAGCTATGTCCGTATGCACATTACCTCAGTAGAAGATGCAGAAGATCTGGTGGTGGAAGTTTTCATGGTGGCTCTCGAATATGCAAAATTTGCCGCGCTATCAGAGAAAGAGAAGCAGTTATGGCTGTGGCGAGTTACGCGCAACAAAGTGATCGATACTTACCGGCGAGCGAAAACTCGTCAGAATGTGACACTTGAGCAGGTAGCTGACGGTCTTTTTGAAGATGAGATGGCAGGCCCCGAATATGCAGCTTTACGGCAAGAAGATTATATGGATTTGTATGCACACCTGCAAAGGTTGCCCTTGCTTCAACAGCAGATTTTACGCATGCGCTTTGGCCAGGATTTATCCTGTAGCGAGATCGCGGCCAGGTTGGGAAAGCAGGAAAACGTTGTGCGCGTCACACTTTCACGCACGTTAAATCTTTTACGAAAAATTTATCGACGAGGAAGGGAGGAGCAGGAACGTGGCTGAGAAGGATGAGTTTTTTTTACCTGAAGAAATAGACAGAAAAATTGAAAGTGTGAGCCAATTCAAGGAAGGCGATCGTATAGATGCGAAGGCATTGGCGTATCTACGCAGCTTTTATCAGGCGGATGCCCAGCAGGAGCAAGAGTCGCTAGATCGAATCTGGAACCGCATTGCGAGCGCAACTTTTTTTGAACAAGATACTCAAGAAAGCGAGAAAGAGCTAGCTATGCAAAATCCACACATGCAATACGGTGGCAGGACTACGGGCAGTTCGCGTGAATCACATCCACGGCGCGCTTCGCTGATGCAGCGACTCGGCGTATTGGCGGCGGCTGTTTTCCTGGTAGCCCTGGTTGGCAGTATGGCAATTGTTTTTTACGCGGCTCGACATACTCCTGGAGGCACAGCCTCTCATCCTCCAACATCAACACAAACAACTGCTCATGTGCCATTAAAGGTCACTTCTGTCACTATGTCGGTCACACCTGAATCGATTGCGAACTTATCATGCGGTACAAACCTGACTGTAACCTATACGGCTCTCTTCCACGTCGCGGCCAATAGCGCCGGCGGTACCGTTCATTTCAATTATACGGTTAACAATGGGCGCGGACAAACTCCAGCCAGCATCACCTTCAATCCTGGAGAGACTACTAAATCTTACACATTTACATGGAGTGGCGCGTTGCCTGTTGACCATACGTACCCTGAACCTGGAGGTGTTCAGGTGACCAGCCCTAATCAATTGACTTCGCTATTGGTTGAGCCAACGGGGCAGTGTACACCTTTGGCGGCGTTCCAGGTCACGAAAGTCGATATGACGGTAAGTCCCGCATCCATTCAAGGGCTGTCTTGCGGTACTTCAGTAGTTGTGACCTATACGGCCACCATTCATGTTGCAGCCAATAGCCCTGGTGGTACCGTCCAGTTTAGTTATACGGTGAACAATGGGCGCGGACAAACCCCGGCCAGCATCACCTTCAGCCCTGGACAGACTATTCGAACCTATACATTTACATGGAGCGGCGCATTGCCTGCTGATCATACATATCCTGGGCCTGGTGGTATCCAGGTAACCATTCCCAATCAATTGACTTCGCAATTGGTTGCGCCAACGGGTATGTGCAGTTAATGTGACAAGTCGGTTTATTGAGTAGCACAAGATCCATAGACTGTTAGCTCGACTGTGACCGTTGCAACGGGAGTAATACGCATCGACCTAAACCTGGGGAATGCGGCCCTTTTATTAATGAGCCGACGTCTTCAGGCGGCCCACGGCGGGCGACCATAAAGGCCCACCACCCATCCACCCAACCGCCCTCGCCCCTACAGAATCCTCGATTAAGGCTTAGATTGATGCTCATTAGGGCCGATGAATCGGCGGTGTGCGCGATAAATCGGCACCTACGTTTCGCTGGGATGCATGTCAAATCTCGCAAGGGGATATTAATCAGGAATATGATTTGTCAGGTTAAGTCGTTGTATGGTGGCTTTCACGAGGTTTGAGAGTTGATCTAATGAAAAAGCGAGGCCGCCATTCAGGGCATTCTCTATCATCAGATTATTGTAATCCAATGCGAAGCGACGGCTATCGGTTTGATACCCTATGCATTCTTTCCCAAGGATATAAGCCATGCCGAGTTCGACACAGGTACCCTCGTCCGGAACTCTGCCGTCTAGTATGCAAATGAAAAGATCGCAAGCTCGAACTTCGCTTACGTCTAGCTCAAATCAGCGGCGTCTGACACGTTCTGGTGGTTGGCCCTCGCGTATCATTCGAATCGATTCACCGCCATCGCGTTGCGGTAAATATGTTTGGATGCCTAGTGATTGTACGAGTGCGTCTACTTTTAGATTAAATGCTTTCTCTGCATCGTTAAATAGAGGGCCTGCGATATATGCCTTCACATATGCCTCCTGCATCAGTATAGTAGCGAAAGAGCTTAGTAAGAAACGCCTGTGGCATCGTTGGTCATGAATTCTACGAGCTTTACTGCACCCACGAGTGTCGCGCCATCGATCAAGTCAGTTTCAGTATAACCACGTTTCTTGTAACAAGGAGTGCAGACGAAAAAAGTGCCACCTGCTGCCAGGTAATTCTTCACAAGATCGGCCATTGGCTGAAGACCTTCTTCTTTGATAGTGTCGGCTACGCCTTTTACTGCCAGGCGTACACCTTCACTTGTTAAAAATACCATAGTGTTCTTGCCTGAGGCGACGGAGGCATTTGCTACGACCATTGCGACAGTCGCGCGGTCGGGATCATCGATGGAACGTGTAAGGTTGATACAGAAATTGTTCATGAGTACCTATTGTCCTTTCCGTAAGAGAAACTGATTTCCAGTAGAGTCGGGTAGTCTTTGTGCGAGCGTATTGCCAGTCATGCGACACCAGGCCTCTAAATCGATTGGCGCTGATGGATCGTATGCCGTGACGAGCAGGGTTTGACCATCATGCATGCGGCGCATAGCCAGCATTACTTCCATTAAAGACTGGCTGCAATTTTTTTCTCCTAGATCGAGAATAGAGTCGGTGTGGATAGAGGCGTCCATAGCTCTCAAAATACCACTCAGAAGATGGATGCGTCAAATCTTGACAAATCGCAATACTTGCAGTTATAGTTGGCATAGAAAGAGTAATTGCGCTGTTCCGCACATTCTTGTTGCGGGGCAATGCTCAAAATGAAGAGGATAGTTCAAAAAGATGGAACATAAGCACATAGCTACCACATCGAATATGTCTATGTTTGTTCGCACCTATCGGTTGCTTATTATGGCACCCGGTAAGATGTCGCTGTCCTCTGCATGCATACAGGTATTGTTGACTAAAACAGAAGTGTAAAAACTCGAAAGACGTATGAGGGGCGCAGGCGACAGACCTGCGCCCCTTTCTTTTTGCATTTGCTCTGATTATGGCGTTTCACAAAATAATCTGGATATTAGGAAAGCAATCGGGAGCCGATAAATCGGCGGTGTGCGCGATACATCGGCACCTACTAGTCCGTCAAACTGCAATCGGTAGTTGGGGACCGGGCATCCGCAAGGGATGCCCCTCCATTACTCACTGTCACATCAAGCTTGACAGAACATTACTCTTGTCCAGGTTATTTTATTCATCTGATTTATAAAGAGGTGAAACATGAATGATAGTTTTGAACAGAATACCGGCAATAAGCCTTACTACATTACAACTGCCATCGATTATCCGAATGCGCCTCCGCATCTTGGTCACACGCTGGAGAAAGTAGCAGCTGACGTAATTGCTCGCTACCATCGCTTGCAAGGACAAGATACGTACTTCAGCATGGGACTGGACGAGAACAGTCAACACGTTGTGCAAGCAGCCAGAGCTAATAATGTTGATCTCGTCACCTGGACCGACAGCATGGACGAAGCTTTTCGGCTGGCATGGTCAAAAATGGATATATCATATGATCGCTGGATTCGTACGACCGAAGAACGACACTTCCGGGCTTCACAGGAGATGATTCGCAGAGCGCAGGAGCGCGGAGACATCTATAAATCGATCTACTCAGGGTGGTATTGTCCTAACGATAACACCTTTTACCAGGAAGAGGATCTGATTAATGGTAGATGCCCTAACCATCCATCAATCGTACCTGAATGGCTGGAAGAAGAGAACTACTTTTTTGCTCTTTCAAAGTACAGTGATCGACTGCTTGCGCATATTGAGGAACATCCAGATTTTATTGTACCCGGCGTCCGAAAGTCTGAAGTACTTGGTATGATTCACCAGGGTCTACGAGATTTTTCCGTATCCAGACGTGTGGATCCGGCGAAGAATCCCTGGGGCGTGCCTTTCCCAGGCGATCCAGAGCAAGTGATCTATGTCTGGTTCGATGCCCTGACTAACTACGTATCTGCTGTCGGCTTTCCAGATGATCCAGCTACATTTGAACATTACTGGCCTGCTGATGCACATGTAATTGGCATGGATATCACGCGCTTTCATTGTCTTTATTGGCCAGCAATGTTGCTGTCCGCGGGGTTGTCATTACCGAAGCAAGTAGCAGTGCATGGTTTTATGACCCTGGAAGGAGCAAAGATCTCAAAAAGCACGGGCAACATCGTTCATCCGATACAACTTGTTGACGAGTTTGGAGTCGACGCAATCCGTTATTACTTGCTACGCAACCTGTCTTTTGCGTCGGATAGAGATTTTACGCGTGAAGGGTTAGTTCGGCGCTATAACGATGAGTTATATAAAGACCTGGGTAATTTGCTGAACCGTGTTGTCACGATGGTGAATCGCTATCGAGGAGGGACTATCCCTAGTCCAGGAGCGATTGGTGAACTTGAGGAGGATTTGCAAAAGGTAGCGATCGAATCATGCGAGCATGCGGAACAGGATTTGGAAGCATGGGAAATTGGCAATGCTTTGCAGAGTATATGGAATTTCGTGCGTCGCACAAATCAGTACCTTGAACAGAGCAAACCGTGGTTATTGGCTCACCAGCCAGAAAAGGAGGAACAACTCAATACTGTACTTTTTTCGGCGGCAGAAGCATTACGTTTATTGTCAATTTACCTGGCTCCTTTTATTCCAGATACTTCTGGTCGTATCAGAAGTCAGTTGGGCCTTGAGACAGTCAAACCATCCGCGTGGGTTCGTGAAGCTACATGGGGAAGTGTACCCCTAGAGAAAGTAGTACCTGGACCGCTGCTGTTTCCAAGGATAGAAACATCGTAGTTTTGGAAGTGCAGGAGTAATTACCCCACTTCGAAAGTAACCATGAGGGCACAACAATAAGCGTCAAGTTAACGTTTGTTGCGGGAAGCGCCACCACCCTGCCCCGAGGGCGGCCGCAAGGGCGCGCCCCTACTCTATACGGCTGGATGTCTTTCAAGGCCAGTATAGAGTAAGAGCATACTTAAGAGCGATTCCTGGATAGAGTGTTAGGGTATCTCGACAGTCGTCTACATATCGTGTTCGCTTACATGCTTCAATAATACATCTTCATCGTCTGCGACGGATCGAAGAGAGGGAAAAGATAATGAAAGAAACTGATACTCCGTGGTACAGAACATTTTTTGGAGAAGATTACCTACGTCTCTATGAATCGGTTCTTACCCCTGAGCGGACACAGAGAGAAGTTGATGGTATTTTGAACCTGCTGGTTCTACCAAAGGGGAGTAGCATTCTCGATCTATGTTGTGGTCATGGACGGCATTCTATCCCATTGGCTCAGCACGGTTTTAAGGTTACTGGACAAGATTTGAGTGAAGTTTTTCTGCGTGAGGCTGAGAAGGAAGCTCTGGCGAAAGGCGTCCATGTAGATTGGCTGCATAGTGACATGAGAAACATTCCTTTTGAGAATGAGTTTGATGCTGTAATAAACATTTTCACTGCCTTTGGCTATCTGGAGGATCAAGGTGAGGACCAAAAGGTGCTCCGGCAGGTGTGCAAGGCTCTCAAGCAAGGAGGCTTCTTTCTGATAGAGACGTTACATCGAGAGGGGTTGATGCGCCACTACGCTCCCCAAATGATACGTTATTATCCAGAAGGGCTGATTGAATTAGAAGAACGCAGCTTTGATCTGCTCACGAGCCGCAACGAGGTGAATATCACCATGATATATCCCGATGGTCAACGCACTGAATATAGTCACTCTTTGCGCGTTTACACCCTCACAGAACTTGTGCAAATGCTGACAGTGGCAGGCTTACAAGTGAAGGCGTACTTTGGGGCATGGGATGGTAGCGAACTGACAATTGACAGCTTTCGACTGATTTTGCTGGGTCGGAAAGTTGAGTCATGTTGAGCAAGCCGAATAGCTTGTTCGCAGAGGAGGTAACGTATGTCCATCATTGAGGTTGTAGCGTTAGCAAAAACATTTAAGATTCGTGAGCGAGCAGCAGGTTTATCCGGCAGCTTGCACTCATTTATCGCGCCGCGTTATCGCAAGCGCGAGGCAGTCAAGCCTATCAGTTTTTCGCTTGAACCTGGGGAATTGCTTGCCTTTATCGGACCAAACGGAGCGGGAAAATCGACGACTATCAAAATGCTGACGAGGATTTGGATACAATCGGACGGAATTTACTCATGATCTGAGGTGGGCCGATTTGTACATCTAAACGGGGTTTGTGACCGTTTCTATAGACAATAACCCGAATTCCAATTTTTTCTATAGCATCTCTCATTTCTTTCCAGGTCGCTTTGAATTCTGGATCGCCAAGATTAGGACGGACGCTATCACACCAATTTTTAAAGTCATCGAGGGAACGCATAGCATCTTCCCAATTAATACGATACCTGAGTATCTGGTCATACTCATCTTCCTGTCTTGCTTTAAGCATAGCCAGTTCTTCAAGCCGTTTTGTGAGAATTGCCCGTGCTAACGGTTCTTTGGTTGTCTCAAGCGATTGTGTGAGATTAATAATTCCCTCAACTGTTTTTGATAGTACTTCTTCAGCAGCTTTGAGAGAACCTTGTGTTGGGTCTTCAATACGTTGCTTTTCAATTTCTCTTTCTACTAAGCACGGATTTTGTATCACTGCAATTGCCTTCATCCATGCCTCTTGGTCAAGCAGTGGAGCGAAAACATTTGTTCCTCTACATTCTCCATACCCTTGTGCTTCTTTGTTGCAGCGATAATTAATTCTGTCTCGTACTTTATCACGCTGTACAGAAAGTTTGCTTTTGCAATAGGCACAGAAGCAATATCCGCGCATTAAGGTATCTTCAACATTGGGATTATTTCGAGCAGCTTGTTCTTTATTCAAAGCAAGGAGTTTTTGACATTCCTCAAATGTATCTTTATCAACGACACCAGGAATACACGCATCATCAATGGAGATCCATTCATCTTGTGGACGTATACGCCTTCGCATTCCCTCACCTTGAATAAACTCATACCTTCTCTTAAACGCGAAATGAACTCCTGTATATGCTTCATTCGTTAGGATGTTGTGAACAGTCGTAGCTCTCCATATCTTTCCCCCGTTTGGAGCAGGAATACCCTTTTCTGTTAGCATATGAGCCATTCGAGCAACAGGTATACGAAGTTTGCACCATTGAAACATTCCTTTAACATACTTCATTTCAGGCTCAAAAATGACATAGTGAGCTTTCGGAACATTTATCATTTCTCCCTGCCACTCCATTTGTTTGTCCTGCCAATGATACCCATATAATGGACGTGAACCAGGCAACAATGCGCCCTTTTTTATAACTCTTCCATGAATACCACGTTGTGTTCGTTCCCTTATTTTATTTAATTCCTCTTCAGCCATCTTTCCCCAGAACCAACGTGCCATTTGGGAGATGAAGTCATTTCTATCTGTTCGCTCCTCAGTTTTGAGAGAATAGACAATAACTCCATAATGGCGAAGTTCTTGTATCATAAACTCTTGAATAACTACATCTCTCCCGAAACGGTCAAGTTCTGAGATATAGAGATAATCAAACTCATGGCGTTTCGCACAGGCAAGCATATCCTGAATACCATCTCGGTCTCTCCAATACTTACCAGCACCGCTTAATGTATCGGTAAAAATGTGTTCTTCCTTTACTACTCCGCCATCTTTCACAATGTGGGCTTTGGTAGCATCCAGTTGATCTGATAAAGAAGTGCCTTTACCCTGGCTATCTTCATCGCTTATTCTTCGATAGATAGCACACCGACGAATTTTTTGAGGCATGAGAAACTCCCATTCTTTTGAATGGGCATACTGAGAGGTAGTAAGCAAAGTCCAACTCCTTTTGCTTTTTCAAGAGTTGGACAAGATGGTGATTTCGAGGCTATTTTGTGGTAAAATAGTATTAATCGCATCCAAGCCAACTCTTGAGATACGGGAGGCGGTGATTGAGTACTGCTAATACCAATCACTGCCGTATTTCTTTTATTACATCTCAGTATACCCGATAAATTCAACTAAATCTATCCCTTCAGGAACGTTCGACGTTCCTTTTTGGCTCAACTACAAAAACTCACTATGATTATCTGCTCCGATTTCGTGCCGTTCGGCGGGCAGGCGCGAATTGTCTTTTCCAGTCTCGACGTAAGAGTGTGATTTGATACTCAGAAGCGTTGGAGTACCATTGAGAAGCGATTAAACTAGGTTCTGCTCGGTGTAGATCGTCAAGAACGAAAAGCACATCATCAAAAGAGATTGAACGGTCAATAGAAACCCCCATATGCCGTAACTGGCTTCTGACTGCTTCAAGAGCAATGGATCGTTCCTCCTGCATATTTATCCCTGTTTGTTTCTGCCTCTGCGCTCTGCTGTTTCCATAGTAGAGGGATTATTTCAAGTGAACGGTAAAAAATCAAACTGAAATGATAAGAATGACAAAGTGTATATATCTGCTATTCTTCGGCAGTCTAGTATCATCACCGAAACCAGTAAACTGGATTGACACTTGCTCTATTCCTTTCGATGACGCTAAAAGGGTTACTGCTTGCTGTGTGGTCTTGCCTTCAATCTCTTTCTTGATTAGCTCCTGAGCTTTAGATGATAGCCCGTAAACCCATGTACTAATTGCTTTGAATGATAAGAACACTAGGTTGTGTGTAACGCTTGCCTGAGTAACGATAACCTGCGGTGTGCCAAACAAGCTGTATCCTGCAAGTTTTTTGTTTGCCTGGGTTGTCAGTAGGGACTTCTATTAAGTGGGGATTTGAGCGTTGCTGCAACTTTTGTGATATCTGCCTTTGCAACAGTCTGATAATTTCGCTCGTCCTGACCGCCATAAAATGAATTGGTATTGACTGCTTTTATGGCAGTAGCGCAACATCCTTGATTAATGTCAAAGACTGCTATATTGCCCTTTGTTCCTGTATTTACAGCATGTGCTTGAACTGTTGCTTGTCCAACTTGAGGTAAGTTAGAGGCTGGTATACTCGCATCCTGGTCGGTCACAATTTGCTCTCCATCATTGCCCGTTAATAGTAGTCCTGCTGGCACAAATATGCTATTGAGTTGCCCGTTATAAAAAGTTACTGTGCCTGTCGCTGCCCTCGCGTCCTGCTGTCCTCTGCCTGTAGTTGCAACAGTTTGAGATTGGCTTATGGTGATGGGCTGTAAGACTCTGCCTAGCTGCAAAGTGCCGTTAAGTGAAACCTGTTGGGATTTGGGAATAATGGTGATGGTCGCAATTGGAGGGTTTTGGAGTAAATATACTTGAAATAATATACTTGCAAGAAGGGGTATACAGCAAATAAGGACAATTCCAAGTGTCACATACTCAAATGGTTGTTTTGCTGATACTGGCGGTTTTACTGGTTCGCTCTCTACAATTTGCGATTGATCCTCTGTATCTGTTTCCCTTACAATAAGCACATAGATATCTTGTGTGTCTCCTGGTGGTGTTTGCTCGTTCTGCTGATCGTCCGTACCTGCAACTATAGCTCCGATTTCATTTTCAAGATTGTTCGTCATTCCTCGTATTCCTTAGCTAGAGCTTGGAGACAAATTGAGAACCATTGTTATAAAGCGTCAAGTAGATCACTGCGTTGTTATCGCCAATTTGAATAATCATGTCCGGTTTGCCGTCCGCGTTCATGTCTTGAAATGAGAGCTTGACAGGCGGGTTTCCTGCATTGCCTGGGACGGTCTCAATCTGATAAATCTTCGCTTTGCTCACATCCCCTGCTGGCAGTTCAATGACAATGATTTGCCCGTTATTATTCTCTGCGGTGAAGTGTGATGGGTGGGAGCTAGAGTCGTTGTTGTGACCAACTATAGCGTTGATCTCAAAATGCCGTTGTTGTCCATACGTCCAGTCTGCTTGCACTCCCTGATACCAGGATGTAAAGAAATTTAAGCCTATCCACCCTAAGATTAGAAGAACGCAAAATATCCCAAACCATGCTACAGGGTGTAAGTGCCGTTTAGCTTGCGGTATTGCTTCGTATTCCTCTGTCTGCCTCTCCCGCTCTGGTGGCAATTGTTTTTGTCGGCTCTGGATGTAACCCTGCTGAATGACCGCTATAACTTGGGTCTGCTTCATATTGAGCCTGTCTTCTGGCTGCGTATTCCAATTGTTCTTTCGTTGGAATTTGGCGTACTGGATGTCGTACTTGTGAGTAGTGATGTGTCACGCGCTCACCTGGCTTTCTTGATGCCGTTCGCAAAGAATTGCTATTGCCGTTTCATCCTGGGGATGTTTGTCAATGCATGAGGGACAAAATATCTTGACTCCGCAATCAGTACAGATGGTACATCCGGCTAAATCCCCCTCTCTTAAAGTGTGGCCTAAAATCTCGCAATCGTTACCAGTTATTGAAATAGGTGCTGTGGTTGGAAGAGGAATAATCTTCTTTTTACGTCGGGATCGGGGTATCTTCTCTCCCCATAGGTCAACTGTCACTATGTCTCTCCTGCTCTCTATGCCTTTGGCTCTTTCAACAAGGGATTATCTATACTTAGCGGTTATAGAAGATGTATATACTAAGCGGATATACATTATAAAGAATAATTGGTATATGGCTAAAAGTCAAGGCTTATAGTATACTGTTGGAAATTAAACATGAGGTATTGAAACATGCCGAGGGTGCGACTGAAGGTTAAAGAGATAGCTACCACAAAAGGGTATACACAAACACGATTAGCTAGGGCTGCTGACTTAAACGCGAAAACGGTATCAGATATATTTCATAATCCCTATAAAGACGTTGCCTATAGCACACTTCTAAAGATTGCAAAAGTGCTTGGCGTTGATATCTCAGACCTGACAGAAGAAGTGCCTGACGATGAATAATAACGGGTAGTTTATCGTTCTGGAGATCGCGCTCTTCGCACTGGTGATGTGGTTAGGTGGTAGTGTTCTTTCGGGGTCTACCTACTGGTTTACCTGTGTACGTTCCTTTTCGTATCTCTTGACCGCGTCTCTGATTAGATTTCTTAACGGCTTCTGCTCTATGTTGTCTGTGGTTCTCTGAAAATTCTACTTTCCCTGACTCTGGATTTCTATATTTATTAAGAGCATCTTTTATCTTTTCGCCCTTTGTTTGTGTTTGCTGCCTTGATCTGGTCTGTAAAGCAACCGCGGGGTTATTGTCATAAGCTGCACGTTCCGTCTCTGGTAACGCATTAAAAGCATCTTCCATACCTGAATGTAGTAAACCTGTTAATAGTGATCTGCTTTTTAGTTGCACTTCTGATAGTTTTCCTAAGTCGGGTATTGGGGTTTCTGTAGTGAGATAGGTTTGTAACATTGCTCTACGTCGTGCGTCTAATTTCTCATACGCTCCGGCTCTTTCAAGTCGCTGGTGCAACTTCATAGCAGGTGTTATCTCACCTGGTACTGGTGGTGCAATTACCGTTACTTCTGCCCTTGCTACTCTACCCATATGTTCTGTTATTGTAGAGCTTTTTAACAAGTAGTCAAGATTGAAAGTCTCAGGACTTTTGAGCAGTAGTTCAATTGCAAGAAAATGAGACTGTATTCGGGTTAAAAATTCATTAGAATTGTGCTTACCCAATAGATGAGTTGAACTTCTGTTTAGCGATCTACCGAGAAGGATAATGTTACCATCTATCTCTTCTTCTAGAAATTGCTGGTCAATTTGACCCCTCTTTTGGAGTAGATCATGAAAAATGCGCTGATATTGCCATATCGAAGCGACTTCTCTCGTTATTATGTGTGGTTCTCCTGGTAACGCTTCATCAATCGCGTTATAAATGGCTTGAAAGTGTTGATCTAGTTGATCAATTAGACTGAGTGACCTTACTTCATTCTGAGCGATAGTATCATGGAGTGCAATATATGCGTCATACTGCTTACTTATAATATTTGCTAAGTGACGTCTTCTATCATCAAGTTCGCCTATTTCTCCGCTTTGGTATATTTGTAGGATTGCACGTATTTCTTCATTTTTGTCTAAATGCTCCTGTGTTTTTTCAAGTGGGTTAGACTCCTGTGCTAACTTACCTTCCCAAAGCGCAAGAAACTGTATGGCATAGGTAAAAACGATTATTTTCCTCTGTAAATAGGAGAGTTTTTCAAGAGTAGAAGCTAGTTCAGCAAATGCGGCTGGTATTGGACTTGTTGTTAAACTCTCCTGGTTTGACTCAATTAGATTAGCTGCTGTGGGTCTTATCTCACCTGATGACTCGCTTCCAGGTCTCATCGAGCGTGGGAGTATGGTTTTATCAACCATTACAAGCGTTTCTTCTAAATCCGCTATATCTTTTAGCTCCAACTCTGCTGCCTTTTCACTTATTACTCCCTGTTGCTTTTGAGCAAGAACTATATTCCACAGAGCTATAGTCTCAAAAAGCAGAAAGTGTATGAGTTCTTGCATGTCAAAATCATGAGGCAATGCCAAAGGTAAATCGAGGCTTCCCCCCTTGTCATTTTTATCTTTTTCAAGGTCTATATTATTCTGTGAATTTTGACTCAATTTCTCGATCCTCTTGACTTTATCTCCAACTACAAGTTACAATCAGATTATCTATACTGTACGTTCTGTATAGATTAGTTTCGCTCTGAGGACAGATCGTACACACTATTTGGTTTTCTACTAACATTTTCGCACCTGTTGTCAAGCGTAAAGCGTCCTCATAGGCTTCATCTAGTTTTTAACACTGTCAAGTAGTTCAACTTAAAGGAGTAGACTTCATGGCCACTCAACATGAACAACAACGTCGCGTAGCCCTACTACTCATAACCTTAATTGTCCTTGTAGTGCTGGCTGCCTTTATTGCCGCTCCCCTGCTCGCTGCCTTCGCGCTTGGCTTTGCCTCTGGCGGCATTACTGCATTCCTGTCAGTCATCTATTTGCTGGCGAAAAGTTGATTGTGTCGTACGACACAAAATATAGGAAAGCAAGTGGTACGTTTTAATGAATAATCCTACGACGAAGACATACACCTCTCTTACAACCGCTTATGAGTTTTTCAATCAGGAACTCTTTAGCAGTAGCTTGCCGCCTTGCCTGATAACGATGCAACGGCATAAAGGCGCATACGGCTATTTCTCCGGTGATCGTTTTGCCAATACTTCAGACACGAAAGAAGTAACTGACGAGATTGCGCTGAACCCGAACTACTTTTCGACACGCAAACCATCTGAGGTATTGTCTACTCTTGCACATGAAATGTGTCATTTGTGGCAACATCACTTTGGGAGGCATTCGGGATGGGGTTACCATAATAAACAATGGGCTGCGAAAATGCACGAAATTGGCCTTATTCCAACTGACACTGGTGAGATAGGTGGCAAAGAGACCGGACAAAGGATGACGCATGTTATTGAAGAGAATGCTCGTTTTACTTGTGCTGTTGTAAAACTGCTTGCAGATCATCAGGCCATTCTCTATTCAGACCGGAGTGTGACCATTGCAACTCCTGTAAGTGTGAAAAGGGCTGCCGACAAAGTAGCCAGCAAAACGAAATATACCTGCCCTGGCTGCGGGTTGCATGCGTGGGCGCATCCAGATACGCCGTTACATCCTGTGAAGTTAATATGTGGCAACTGTCAAGAGCCGATGAGGGCTTAGACAATAGAAAGGAGCTAAATTCATGCCAATAAAACAGAAGCTCGTAAATTCATATTACTGGTCGCGTAACATCTTGCCCTACCTTATATTCCTGCTCTTGCTGCTCTGCTCCTGCTCAATTCCTGGCGTTGACAATCAGGCAACTTCTTCTGATCCATGTGCCGGAAATGCAAGTGCAAGCGGTGCTAATACTCAGGAAGTTCAGATTTCTAAAGCTGTTTTTGAGGCGATTAATCAGGAGAGAGCATCAAATGGGATCGCGTCGTTAGGTTGGTGTCCTGCACTGGCAAACAGCGCAAGACAGCATGATCTGGCAATGGATAATGCCGGTACACTTTCGCATCAGCTTGATGGTGAAGCAGGTCTCGGTGATCGGGAAACTCAACAAGGTGTTACCTGGACGTGGGCTGGTGAAAATATTGGTGAAGCTCCCGATTTGAATGTGAACGGAGCAATGGAGTTGCATCAGTTGATGATGCAGGAAAAACCGCCTGATGACGGTCATCGCCAGAATATTCTGAATGGAAATTTTACTGTTCTCGGTGTCGATATTCTGATAGATCAACAAAATGAAGTCCTGTGGCTCACAGAAGACTTTGCACAAGTATAAAAAGGGGGTTTGACTTCCTAAAGGAGATAACATCATGCCAACTTACAAGAAGTCGCGTAACATAATCCCGATTGCGTTCCTATATATATTACTCGTAGTTTCATCATGTACTGGTGATGCTGGTAAATCAAACTCTCAACCTACTCCAACAGTCACGCAAACATTTACCAATCCTGTACCGCGTGATCTGGTTGCTATAGATGTAGAGATAGACACGCCACCTTTATATCGCCTGGGGCATGAAGTAGCCTTGGCCGTTGCTTCAAAAATAGATGATCTGGCAACAAGGGTCAACTCTTCGGGAATGGTCATTTTTGGATGTAGAATTTCCTCTATGTCCTGGCAAGATTGCCCTATCAGCTTTAGAACACCTTCTATTGATGCCTGGGTACTGCCACCACTTGATCCAGCTACACATTGTCCACCTGATCCATTTCAATGCAGCAAATACAAACAGAAATATAAGAAGGCGTTAGCTGATTGGAAGATTGTACATGCTGGACAAGTACGTGCTTTAGAGCAAACCCGTTCATATATACACACTCAGACCGATAAGATTAGAGATATGCGTTTTCCCTGGGACAATCGCTGGTCTGACATCTACGGCGCATTAGCAACCTGCGCCGCTAACCTGCAAGGCATAAACGCTCAATTTAAGTACTGTCTGCTGGCAACTGACTACATATCTACTACTCAACAACAGGGATCATTTTCACTGGCTGGTATCCATGTAGTCTCAATCTTTCGCACAAGCTCTGACAATGCGTTTAATCAACAATCCAATTCCTTTTGGGGTAACGTCTGTCGTCGTGCCGGAGCTTTAAGTTTTGACTCGTATTCAGTACCACAGTCGCAAGCATTAGGCTTGCAATTGCCCGATTAGTTACGTTTCGAGGTGTAGAATGTTGGATATTTTTATTGTACATCTTCCTAGTGATAGCTCTGCGCTTTTAGATTACATTATTGAATTCCAATCCACCTACGGTGTACATAGTGAAAAGCTCCAATTTGTAGAGGGCATCTGCCTACTGCGGACAAACAATGGTGCATACACGCTTGATGTTTTGAAATTTTATCACATTCCAGTTCTTCGATTTTACAATTACAAGTTTACGAGGTGAAACAATGCCACAACTTACTCAAATTGGACAACCTGTTCTTCTAATCGCTGTTCCTGTAGTGCTATTTGCTGTTGTGTACTTTTTAAGCAAGATCAAACCTATTGGTGGGTTTTTCGCAACAGTGACACATGTTCCTGGTATCGTGTTTCGCTCTATTGCCGGATTTCTTCTGCCATTTGGAGTGCAAGAGAAACCAACTTCTAGCAAGTATCCTGGTCTTCGTACCATTGTATTAGTGATCGCTTCAATCTTTGCAATTGTCGCAACTGTAGCAGATGGCTTTCTAACAAATCAGGCTCTCGTTGCATTAACAGATGATACGAGCTTGACTTTTACGCTTCCTGATCGTCTTTCATGGCTCAATCTGAGCCAGGGCTGGTTACTTTTGAGTATTCCAGCTATCGCTGGCATGATTTTACTTGATACCTACTTTCAGGTTGTGCCGGAAGAAGCTCGGATATTCAGGGTACCTACAGATGCTACGGCTAAAAAGAGATTTGAGCGGTTCATACTCCTAACCTTCTTTCTATCCCTGGTGACAAGCATTGCATTTAATGCTCTCAAGCCCGCATATATGCAGGATACCGGAAGTTGGGAAACGCTAGTTCTAAGGATCGTTGTATTCGTGATATTAGGTAGTATGCTACCTCTTTGTATGGCACTCACTGTCTTTATTATCTCATTGGCAATTCACAGCCTCTTTTCTCTCGCTCTGCGTATTGTCTGGTTTATCGCGTTAATGTTTGCCCGTATCCTTGCGTTCCTGGCGCGTCGTTTCTCACCGGATGAAGATGTAGAAAAAGATGATGCTGGCATTGTGATAGACAGCACTACCTTTGTTCGTGTTAATCGAGTTGTTATTGATAATCTGAAAACGCAACTTTTGACCTCAAAACTCGCAACGAACATTCTTACAGGTAGCACAATAGTTACCTCTGTTGATGGGGATGACAAACAAACGGCATTTCCTGATCCATCTTTGAATGGACATACCGGACATAACGAACCCATTGATCTTTCAATGGGTGAAGATCAATCGCATGTTACTAGTAAAAATGGTGATACTGAGACTTCCAACGTCGAAAAAGAGACTTCCAATACCAGGGCATCGGATGATACACAAAAGAAGTCAAAGCTAGGGGTGCGTCGTTCGCTCAAACTGTTTGATTATCAAAAAGAATATCTCCCTGCCTCTGAACAATCAGATCACACAGTGAGTTCTGAAAAGACAGTCAAACAAACAACTTCTACTCGCAAGAGAAAAACTCCTGTAAAGGCTTCTACCAATCGTAGCCGTCAAAATAAGACAACAAAGACGCAATCGAGTACAAAAGCCACGTCAGACGATACAAAATAAGGAGGTGTGATATGACTTTCTCAATCTTTGGAATTGATACAACAACAAATCAACCTGTTTGCATCAATAAAACAGTACGTCCACAAGGCTTATACATCGTCGGTCGGCAAGGTACGGGTAAATCAGGGCTGCTTGAAAACCTTATTATTCAAGATATTAAGCAAGGGTTAGGCGTTTGTGTGATTGATCCGCATCATAAGGGGGGCATTACAGATAATATCATCGCTCGTCTACCTGCAAACCGTGAAAAAGATGTGATCCTGCTTGATATTAGAGACTATCAATACCCATTCGGGTTAAATCTGTTTACTTGCTCTGATCCAACTAATCCCCTGGCTTTGCAAGAAGTTGTTGATAGGGTGATGCACGTTTTTGAAAAGTTGTTTAGTGTGACGCATGATACTCCCCTCATATGGGAATATTTATATAACTGCACGTATACGATTGTGCTAAATCCTGGCTCTACTATGGCAGAAATACCTTTACTTTTAACAGATAAATATTGCCGCCAACAATTGGTTGGAAATGTTAAAAAGTCTGAGGTTCGGCTCTTTTGGCAACGGTACGACGCGCTAAAACCAGATGAGCAAGAAGAACGGTCTGCTCCGACTCTGAGAAGAGTAAACGCGCTTCTTCAAGATATTACCAAGTGTATTGTCGGAAAGAGTAAAACAACGATTGATTGTCGGGCTATTATGGATGAGGGGAAGATTTTGCTGCTTCGACTTGATAGCCTCACGCTAGGAGATACCACTAATCTGATTGGCTCTTTGATTATTGCAGCGTTCTTAAACGCTGCTCCAACTCGGTTAAAAAGGCAAAATCTCTTCAATATTTACGCTGATGAGTTTCAAAATTTCGCGACAGAAGATTTTGTCAAGTCCGATTTTCTCCCCGAAGCGTGATGTTGTTGACCATTTAGTAAGAAATGGGCATAAAGACCCTACAGTAAACAGCTTTGCATCAACGTACCTTGTATCCTTAACTGACTTACTGAGCCAGAACGCTAACAGAAAACAAATTGACTGGATGGATAAGACAAGTTTTTTTGAAGAGAGTTTTCTGGCTGTTGATGATCTAAGAGAGGGTATCAACGAACTGAAAAATACACTTTATGCCTGCATGGTTGACCATGACGCACAGAAACCGATCTCCCCCTATACGCTCCTTGCTGCGTCGTTCTGCTTTAAATTTACGCAAGGGATTGGACTTGGCATGGGGTTATTACTTGGAAAAGGATATAATGTCGAGTTAAAACACCGATTTAAACCGAGACAAATAACCCTTGATCTTTGTCAACCGGATGTGTTTGCTCACTTAGAAAATCTAAGATCGCAAATAGCAAAGAAAGAAAAGTTTAATCAGGCTATCGCATTTCTCCGCTCTCTCCGGTCTGCAATGGAAGTCCTAGCTCTTGAACCTGTGCTTATCGATACCGGACAGCATGAACCCATATTTCAGCAACGAACATTTCTGGATCGCACAAACGAAATTGCTAACCAGCTTGTGGGACTCTCTGATTTCATAGCGTGGGTGAGAATAAAAGGTGATACTGAACATATCATACGAACGCTGAAACCAGATAAAGGCTTGTATGGAAAAGCTCTGCAAGATCAAATTGCGGATATACAAAATCGCAATAGAAAAGCTGGTTACACACGTCCTAGACAAGACGTAGAACTGGAGATAACTAAACGCCAATCGCAATGGAGTCAACAATCAGGATTTCAACCGTCACAACAGCCGCAAGGAACGTCAAACGTTCCGCAAGGAAGAAGAATGCCTGCGTGTTCAAAGTGCGGATCGCAAAATCAACCAGACGCGAAGTTTTGTAACCAATGCGGAGAGAAGTTTTAGCAATCCATACGTGCACAATTTGGGTAGCGTATCTTTCTCTAAGGGTTGCTGTTAAGCAGATCAAGAGCGAGAGAGTGAGAGGCCTCCCACCAACTGATCTTGCTCCATTGAGCATTCAAACGAGTCACCTGGATATAAACCGCCACCTCGGTTCCCTTGGG
>WNFY01001917.1_pt1 | contig 39356 bp, 41 predicted proteins | sample 5400091 | NCBI WGS metagenome assembly WNFY01 (sample SAMN13153364, study PRJNA577476) | soil metagenome | isolation source: 60 cm soil or saprolite under grassland replicate 1 | place: USA:California | collected 2016-06-15 | reverse complement strand
ATCCGCTGATGAGCATAAATCGACCAGTGGGAGTAACTCCACGCGAACGTCTGCCAGAGCCACTGGACGCCAAGGTCCTTCGCCCAATCGACTTGGAATAGGCCACCGTACATGCCGACCTGGTTCCAGCCAAGAACACTGGCAGCACCTCTGAGGAACTGCGCCGCCAACTTCCACTGATCAAGCGTGGCGTCAAGATCAAGCGAAAAATAGATCGGCCGATTTCGCTGACCACCACACCAGAGATGTTGTCGCCACGCGACCGTCGCGGCATGAGCGCCGGCGTCATAGCCGTTCAGCATGAACCCCTGCGTCGTCTCATAGTTGGAAACGATGGAAATACCGGCGGTCTGAAGTTGATCAGCCTCTTGCGGAGTCAGATTCTTCCCGCCGCCGGTCGCAGTGGTCGTGCCGGTCAGGTACCGAACAACGAACTTCTTGCCAACACTCTTGAGCTGTGCCGGCGTCGGGTGATCATATGAATAGTCACAACCTTCAACAGACATTCTTCACCTCCTCTCAGTAATGATCGGGGAGGGGCCAAGACGGCGTCAGAGAAGTCCCCTCCCCGACCTGCTCAGGCTTAAATCAGCCTGAACCCTTGGTCACTTGCTGTTCAGACAGGGACCTGGCAAGATCCTCAGGTTTGTTGACCTGAACTCCGACTGCTTTCTTGCTCGAAAGTAGATTGGTCAGGAACCCGTCAAGCTGCATGAAGATCGGATACCTGTTCGCCAACAGTGTATAGACTGCCGTTGACCCGGCGAACACGACAGGAACAGCCGTTCTCAGATCATGCCACGGAAGTGGCTCGTCACTGTACCACGACTGGAAGTAGAGCGTACCGATCGCAGCACCGGCACTTGCGGCCATCGCGATGATGCTGTTGACCTCGGTCGGCCAGTGTCGCTGCTTGAGAAAACTCGTGAGCATCCATGCGAGGGCACTCGCAGCAACAAAGAGACCAGTGTTCATCCCGCCCATAAGAACTCCCCTAGTGTGGAAGGCACCTTGGATGTAGTGTACTCGATGGGTGAACGGTCGAAGACGGAGCCCTGCACCGAGTCGTCAGAGAAACCGTTGTGGTGACAACGGACGAGGTCGTTGTCGTTGTCATCATCAAGGTGGTGGGAGGGAGCATGAACGTCACTCGCGCAGTAACAGGCGGAATCACCAATCTGAGTGACCCCTGTTGCTGCCTGACGTTCGTAGGGATGCCAGTCGTTGAGGATCGAGTCGTCAACGGAACACCAGTTGACGAAACCAAAGAAGAGGAAGTGGTCTCTGAAGACACTGACGACGAAGAAGTGGTTTCAGATACCCCTGTGATCGGAGCGAGCTGACTGCTCATGAAAACGGCAGAAGCTGCCGCGATGACCAAGACAGCAGAAAGCACGACCTTATAGTTCATGATACGAGACCCTCAGTGTCATTCGGAACGTCCTGACCGAGACGGAGCAATATCTTCTCGAGCTTTCTGACCCTGCTCAAGTAATATTGTTCTCGTTTTCTGGCGGCTTCCAAGCCTTCATCTCGTTCCCGAATCTGCTTTCTGGCTTCTTCCACACTGACCATCCAGAACTCCTTCGCTCCTTGCAGTTCATTGGCCTTTTTCTTGTCACGGTTGGCGGCCCGAGTGTTCTGATAGACGAAGAAAGCCGAGATGATAGCAACGATCGAAGAAGGGAGAGCAACGAAGAACTCGTTCATTCATGAAGCTCCACAGGTTCTGGCCACCGTGAGACAATGAACACCCAGCACGTGATGATTGACCAGAACGCTAATAACCTGACGGTCTGCACACCGGCAATCGGGAACGCCGCCAGGATGTAGATGAGCCACAAGATCTTGATGACGATGGCAGCGGTATAGGCGTACGAGTCATTCTCAGTCCAGACCTGAACCCCACAGACGACGCCAACGAAAATGAACAGGTATCCCCAGACATGGGGAGAAAGCACATTGATGACGACTGAGAAAGCCGGAGCTGAGCGAAGTGTAAGTGACGTCTTCGGGTCGAGCAAGCTCCATGCCCATATGAAGTCAAAGACAGAAAGACATGCGAGAATGCCCCCACGAAAACCGATTCTATGCACTGCTCTCCTCATCAGGTTCATGCTTCAGCAGTCCAGTGAATAGGCACCGCAACGGTAAGAGAGCTCGTTGCATCACGAGTCCAGACATGAATTGCGAACCCGTCTACAGTGACATTGTAGATAGTCGTACCGATAGAGAAGAATGAACCCACTTCCGGAGTGGTGTGAACGATCGGTACCGAGCCAGCCTTGAACGAAGGGCTGAACGTCACACTGGTCTCGGCGGCGTTTGCCGCACTGAAGTTCGCTGTTGCCTTGCCTCGCCGAAACTGTCGCTGTGCTCCCACGACAACGGGAGTCTTTCCATTGATGCGCACCCCGAAAACATCAGAGCCGATCTGTGGCGTGTGGCCGATGATCGTGTAATGCGCGTCGTCAGGACTGTTCTCCCCCGTCCTGGTAACGATTGCCAGGCCATTGGTGTCAATACCACCGAGCGTCGCTCTGAACCAAGGCTCGAGCTGCCACCGCCATCGTTTCCACACCTTGCTCAAGATCATTCTGAGCACAGTGTTCGGGTCCATTCCCGAAGGGCTGTTCGGATTGGGCATGCTGATCGCGACATCACGTGGTTCTGGCATCAGGTCACATCCACTGTCGGGATCACTCGCTGGAACGTGTGCCGCATGAGTCCACCGGGTTTGCACTCAATGGACCACTGCCGCTCGACGAACGTTCCTGTGATCTCGTCCTGACCTGGCACAGAACAGTTCAGGGAGACCACCGCGAATGACTCGTGGTCAGGAACGATCGGCGTGTTGAACTGCACCTGCTGAATGAGACGAGCACCTTCTTGCAGGCGAACTCTCGCGATATTGTCAATCTGCGTCTGACTTGAGATATCTTGTACCGTGACCGGGGGTGCCATGATGACACGACCGATTGACGGGACTGAGACCGGGCTGTCTTCCCTGTTGTTCGTGAGAAGAGAATAGTATTTCGTTGAGCTGCTGGGATTCTCACCGATGATGAGCACCTGGTTCCAGAAGCGAGTGTTCAGAATCTCGTCAGTCAACGGGTACTGCACCCAACTGTCATCATCAGTCGCGTATGTGAACTGCGCACCTTCAGTCTCGAAGTTCGGAATCGGACGACTCTTACGGACTCCGAACCCGTCAACATAGAGTGAGAAGAACCCCATGAGATCCAATGTTTCGTTGATCGCAGTCAAACGGGGACTGCCCTTGTCCCACTGCTTCGCCGTAGGGAACGTCGTGTCATCAGGAGGGATCTGTGTATCAGTCGGGTCGATCGTGTCAACGTCCCCAGCGTCAATGAGATACGCAACGACATCAGCCATGTTCTGACCAGCGAACACACTGTTGCCACCACCGCTGACGTTGCCACTGGTCGCGAAGAACGAATTGTCGAGTTCCCAAGTCTTGTCATACGCCTGGACGGTCCTGTAGATGTTGTAGCTTTGAACAGTTCTCGGAGGAGCCAAGAACAAGAAGATCCCAAGGGGATATTCAAACACCGAACCACCAACGGTCTGCTGTCCCAGGAACCAAACCTGGATACGGTCAGAATACCAATCAATATCTGGGTCGTCCTGGATAGTGATCGTTGCTGTTCGCATGATATTGTCATCACCGTTCCAGTCAATCGTGCATTCTTGAACAGTATCGAGCGTCTTCTTGTAGTCTTCCTTCACGTTCAACAGATCGTACCGAAACCCTATTCTCCTCCACTTGCCGGTCTCAATGGGCAGTGTGGCAGCCGGGATCGGAACGGAAGGAGCCGGAGACGGTACGGGCACCGGAGCGGGACTGAGCGCGATCGTCCAAGCAATCGCGAGATAACCGCTAGAGCTCGCAACAGAAACTTTCGAACCATAAGTTCCGACGGCATGTGCGGCACCGTCATCGCTCACAAAGCTCGAGACGCGCATACCGCTTCCGACCACGCCGTACCCTGCCACCCTGAGGGTGTCCCCCGTAGGAGCTGTCCAAGACGAGGTGCCGGGCACGGCACGGTCAACGCCTACCGTAAGAACCTTGTCATTCGGTGTCGTGGTCGTTGCGTTCGGGCTCGTGACGCTTCCACTGTCAGAAGCTCTCACAGAAGACTGAAAGACGTCAACAGGGGTGGTCGGATCCGCGTTCTTATAGACGAACAACAAAGCTGACCCATGGACCTTGCAGTCTGTTGCGAGATGAATGGTGGAACCCGGGTCAGTTGCAATGGCTTGTCTGGCATAGAACCGGCTGCGAAGATCAACTGAGATCGACACATTGTCCCGAGTGCTCTTGACAGACCACCCAGCAGGATCGGTGATAACCGGTAACGTCCCGTACGCACCTGGCAGTGAGTAATCATCAAGCGTCGGGTGAACAAAGAAGTAATCCCAGGTGTTCGAAGTTGAAAAGTGAACACCGTAACGATATCTTCCTGGTGTCGTGGTCTGTGCGAACGCCGCAGTCGTCTTCGTCTCATCAGGAGTCGTACCATTGAGATTCGCACCCAGGAACAGGCTGAACGAGACAATGATCGTCTGCGCCGTCTCATTCCAGTCGGCAGAGATATCGACACGATGCCAGGTGTTGAGTGCCGGCGAAGCCGTCGACGTCGCCCTCGTGACCGCTGCCCCGATATCCCTGATGATCATCTTGCCGGTCGTGTCAATTCCGAATCCCCAATGAAGAGCAGCTCCAGCAGGGGACTCTTCTTGGAACATTCTGCAGATCGCAGTGGGAACAGAGGGAAGTCGAAAATAGAAAGACGTCTTGTAACTGGACTTGGCTCCGAACGAGGCTTCCCACCACCCGGCAGACGTCGTGGCCGCGGACACGGACGGGTGTGCCGAAGAGGTGCCACCGAGAAGCTGCGCCGTTGAATATGTGAACGAAGTGCCAACGACACCATCGAACTTGTCCGACCCCTTGCTGTTCGAGTTCGCAGTGGTGATCGCAGCCGCGTTCGTCCCTTCACAAGCATTGCGGAGCGCAGCCCGAGTACATGAGTAGATCAACCCCATCCAGTCCCCGGCCTGGACAGCGACGCTCCCACCAGTACCATCGGGAATGACCAAATCCAGACTTGTGCTACCATCGTTTTGCTCAACCGCCGCTCCTGTCCTGAAGTCACCGGCAGGCGCTGGAGGTGGAGCAGGAGCCAAGCTGGGATTGAAGAAAGGATCCTGTGCAAGATTCGTGAACGCAGTGATTGCATCAGTTCCCGTATCAAAGCAATCCCCGGCGGTCGTAGGCGAATCGTAGTACACGATTGCCTTGATGGCGCTGTACGGGGAAGTCTTGAGAAGTGAAGCCATCTGGTCAAAGAAGCCAGCCTTGGTGTTCGGGTAGGTTCCACTGTTCGCGACACCGTTGAACTCTTCCGCACCCCACTCAACGAGCATAAGCGGCTTGGTGTGGCTCCCTGTCTTGTTATAGGTAGGATGCGTTCCTGTGGCCCACGCGAGAACAGGGTACTTGGTGTCGAAAACGTTGTGGAAATCTTCCCAGCCTCCGCTGGCACCAGTGGAATACGGGTCATACCCGACCCAATCCCAGACAGCGTCCCCGTCTACCCCTCCCCAGAGCGTGTTCCATCGGGAGATCGTGTCCTTGTATCCGCTGGGACACCAGACGAACTTCGCATTGTTGGCACCGATGGCACTGAAACGATCTTTGATGTGTTTCGCAGCCAAGAAGAACTCAGCATCAGTTCCCCATGCACCACCCTGCGCTGAAGAAGCAGCGTTCATCTCAGTGTGGAACACGAAGAAGACGAGACCACCGTAGTTCTTGATATTTGTGGCTATAGGGTCGATATATGCGGTGTCGTACGTCCCGGCCGCAATATCTGGCCAGTGATACTCGGCCCCTGACGAGAAACTTCTCGGAGCACACCCCATAAGGAGAAGACGGCCGGTTCCCTCAGCAGCAAGAGTCGAATCTTGTGTCGAAAACCCTGCCGCGAGCGTGGGGAAGTCCTGATAGTCGTGAACGATATTGCAGATACCAGCAGTCCCGGCCGTTCTCCCACAAGCTGTCTCGAAATTGTGGAAACGGTCCCCGAACGTCGCACCAGAAACACAACTGCTCGAAACCCACGCACCGAAGAGACACCCGACATCAGGCACCCCGGTATCAGATAGCGCCATCTCTTCCTCTGTAATCTATAGAAACGTTCCTCAGACCTCGACAAAACTGAAACTGACGAGCAGGCGGCCGTAGTCATCATCTAGTTCTTCTACCTCGAAACCGTCTTCAGAAATCTCAATGTTCCAGACATTTCCCTGGTTGTCGATCAGCGCCATGTCAGTAGAGTTTTCCCATAGCGCGAGCATGTCATCTTTCTTGCCCTGAATAGGACTTTTTACCGCTGTCCCGATCAGGGAACCCAAATCAATGTAGTGGCCTTCAGACGTCGCCGCTGCCTGGACAAGTGCCATGATCTGAACGGTTGCGGCGTTCGGCGGAGCGAGCCCTGAAACTGTGGCTTGTACCCATCCTGAGTTAGAATCAGTGATCGATGACCCGATGACGGTATCACCGATCTGCTGACCGCTGCTATCTCCCCAACTCTCCATCAAGAGACACGAGCGAACTGTAGAAACAGCTCTGAACCACAGACTGAAACTATAGACCCAGCCAGGATGCACTCGATACCCCGTGATGCCACTCGGTGTCCCCACCAGCATGTCACCAGAAGCTGAGTTCGCACCCCGAATCTCAAATACGATCAGGTGATATTTCTGGAGTGTCGAGCTTCTCGTCACTGAGATCGTGACCTGCGTGCCAGAAGGAGAAACAAGAGCATCTTTCTTGAAAGAACACCCAGCAGAAGAACCGGTTTGTTGCGCCGTAACGGTTTCTCCTGAAGGAACTGAGAAGACAGAACCGGCCCAATTGAAGATCGCTCCAGCGATCTTTGATTGATCACGCTGCGTCACGATATTGAGTGACTGTGTGGCCGCGTCAGTCGCCGGACCGTTCTTGCTGATGATCGCACCAACCGGCGTGGTCGTGTCAACATTAGTTCGCTCTTCAATGAACCCACCGTGAAGAGCCGTACCAAGTACATCCGTGATCGTGACGGTCATGGCTGCCGGCGAACCACCGATGATCCTGTACCATGCCTGAACATAGCCTTCTTCTGCAGGGGAACCGTTCGAGAAGTTCCGCAGAATGATCTGTGTCCAAGTCCCTGCCAGTGAATCAGCAATGGTCGCAGAGTTGGCAGCTCCAGAGTTCGAACCGCCCCAGGCAGTCACGAACAACACACTGTTCGCAGCAGGTGTGAAGCTCGAACTGACAAGGGCAGCGGTAGTGCTCGGACCGACCGTGGCACGTAGCGTGGGGTCAGAAGGAGCGGTTGCCGACGTCGCTCGAGTCAGCAGTACGCTCTTCGTGCCCGATTTGGCCTGCGCGCTTGATTGCACCATCGTACAACCTGCGAGTGCGGACCAGCTTCCGAGACCACCTTCAAAACTAGAATCATCCGCCGTGAGCTGTTCGAAGCCACTGTCTGCCCCGTAGTCACTACGTTCGTGGAGAAGGGCCGAGAACTTCGCTTCAATGCCGGTCGGCCCGAAAATACTCTTCTCGACGACCTTGTTGTCACGGCCGGCGAGCAGAAACGTCCCTTGTTCCCAGGGCTTCTTGTAACTGAATCCTTGAACATCAGTCATGACCTGGTTGTAGCTGGGAGCAGAATTGGACACGAGATACCACAAGTCATCACTGGCTGGTGCCCCGACACCCGTGGCATCAAATGCCAAGACTGACTGTGAGCTGGTGATCAGACGATCAGTGACAACCGCTGTATACGGGATGACCTCATATGTCGGCAACGTGTTCACCTAACCCCGAACATCAGCGACTCCGTAGTCGTACCTGGCACCACCGGCAATGGCATAATCATCGAACTGCGTCGCCTGCACCTTGTCAGCGAGCACGTCCCAATTAGATGTGCCGTGTACCTTCCTGAAGACCTTGTAGTAGGCGTGCTTCGCGTCAGATGAAGTATTCCACGTCACTCTGTTGAAACGACCGACGGAGAAATACGTGGCTGCCACTCCACCGATCGGAGTCGGAACGGTCGCGAGCGTGAACTGGAGATCGCTCCAAAAAGTCGTAGGGTCAGTTCTGGAACCACCTCTAAAGCGGTACTGCTGGTGCGACGTCGAACCTCCGCTGAACTTCAGCGCAGTGATGACGGCATCAGTAGTGTCAAGAAAAGCTGCTCCGATTCTCCACGGTGCAGCATGATTCGTGGTGCTGTACAGCTCAAAGACGTACTGTGTGCCGACCGTCAATGAAAGAAGAGAATCAAGTGTGACACGAATCCTGTTGAGACGACTCGTACCGGTTTTCTTGACAGTGGCATTGTCTCGCTTGACGACAGGAATATCAAGAACCGAAACACCGGTAGAAGTGGGATAGACCTTGAGACGTAGATCATCAGTTGGCTGTGTCGCCGTTCCCCACATCGCCATCAGGTCGATGACCTGAACGCTTCCCACACCGCTCGGCCATGTGAGCACCTGACACTGCGAGTAATCATTGCTGACTTCGATCCACTGACCACCATAAGGAATCTTATAGCTGTCGCCGGCTGAGTTGAAAGCGTACGGGAACCCTTCTTTAGTAGTATCAGTGAACTCGAAGACGAACGGAGGCATCCAGTCCCACAGTTTCCAGGTGAGAGACCGGTTCGTTGAGATCGCGGTAACGGTCTGCATCAACGTGAGGAACTTGTTGAACCTGTGAAACTTAACTCTCGCGTAGTTCTTGCTATTGGAGTTCGAGTACCCCTCACTGAGATCCCTCTGCGGAGCGATCAGAACCCAATATTCCGAGTTCGGCTGGAAGACCACGGTTGCCGGTGTCGTCGGGTACCCGGTGCTGGTCAGTCCACCGGCAAAAGCGTTGTTCGTCACCACCCAGCGATTCCAACCGGCAACAGGCGTGAGTCCAGCACGGTGAATCGTACTGACAGTTGCCCCGTTCATCTGCCCGAGCAACGTGTTCGAACTCGGACGTTGATCATCGATGTCATTCGCGAAGAACTGTATCATCCACTTCGGAGTTCCCGTAACGGCAGCCGCATAGAGCCTGATGGCATCAACTGTCTTGGAAGAGGACCAGTTCGGCGTCTTGACCTTGAAAGCCCAGACGTTGCCCCATGCTGACATAGTGAAGATGTTCCCACCAGCATGGAAGCCTTCGTACCCGTACGCATAAGGGAGGCTCGGGTTGACATCGATGATCGCGACCATCAGGTAACCGCCTCAGACTTACCAGCTAACTTCATCATCCAGTTTTGGAAATCCTTACCGTCTTCGACATTCGGAAGCACGATCTCTCGAATATTGTAGTTGACGGTCGTTGTCTTTGAACCGTCAGTGCCACCGCGACCCTCACGGACAGCAGCCTTGATCTCTTCTGAGAAACTTGTAGAAGCCGGCACCACGGTCTCGCCCCGCTGTAGCCAGGCCAACATGTCATCGGGCACTGAGATCGTTCCTGCATGGTACCAGTGCGGACTCCGCGAGGACCAGGCAGCATAGGCATGTTCCGGGTCACCGTAGACGAGCTTGATGTATCTATCTCCATAAATGGACTGCAGACGCGGGTCAGACGTCTTACTGCCACCGACTGAAGCCCAGGTCGAGTCCAAGAACTGATACATGCCGAACGCCGTCGACGTCGGGTTCTGCGCGGTGTTCCGGAGACCTGACTCACCCATGAGCAGACTGAAGAGCGCCTTGAGCTGCGCACCGATCCACCCGAACGTAGCCGCGACCGCTGTGACGATGGCCGCATTGGAACCTGTCGGGAGCGCTCCGAGCAGTGCCGCACCAACAGCGCCGAGCGCCGGTACGAAGGAGCCCTTAATGAACTCAACCGTCTTGCTCTTGATCGCTTCATAGACCTTGCGTTCCTCGACACGAGCGAGCAAGGCATAAGGGTCCCCGAGGTTTCCGAGTCGGGGGAAGCCTGGGAGATGTGCAAGGGCGAAGTGAAGCCCACGGCCGAGAAGATCACCGACTTCAGCACCAGCGCCCTTGAGATACCCGGAAGCCGCCCTTGACATCCTGCCGAGAATTCCTCCGCCCTGGAAACCTGGCACGCCGAGCGCCCTGCCCGTCTGCATCCAGAGTTCGAGCGCACGGTTGCGATACTGTGGATCCCAAGGGATGACAGCTTCTGGAGCGCGACCTTCACCAACGAGCGCGACAGTCGGCTGTCGAACCACGTCACCCCTGGCGAAGCCGATGTTCGCCGCCCCTTGGCCGGCAGCAGCAGCACCGCTCGGTCCACCGCCGAGATGACGAATGTTCTGAGGATTGGCGAGATGCGTTGCACGAATCAACGCTAGGAACCCGTTGATGACGTCAATGACGAGATTGATGCCCTTCGTGATCACCCCGACGATGATGTGCCAGATTCCTGAGGCGATATCAGCGATTCCTCGCCAAATGGTTCGCCAGTCAGTTCTGAACCCGACCAACCCTCGAAGAATCTGTGAGAATATCTTGAGCATACCCAAGAGAAGCTGGCCCAGACCCTTGAAGATCTCACGGTTACCTGAGAGCAAGAGACTGTCAAGAATACTCCAGAATTCCTTCCAGAGCCTCTCCGGAGCTCCGAGCAACACACTGAGCACCCTGATCCAGCCGTTCAACTGGACACCGTGACGCTCCAAGAACCCTGCGAAGTCATTGTTGATGCCGGCCCAGAGCGCACCGAGCACGAACCCGAACGTCTGCCAGTTGCTCGAGTTCGTGTCAAGACGTCCCTTGACCCCGTCTGTGAACTCGTCAAGCTTCCTCTGGAAACCTTCGAGCCCCCGTTGCACTCTGCCAAGTCCTGAATCGAGCTTCGTAGCGAACCCACCGAGCAGGTCAAGATTGCTGAGATTGGACTGGAGATTCTGGAGACCCTTGTACGTGGTATCACCCTGTTCCAATAGATCAGACAGCGGTGGAAGCGTCGTGGGCGTCGGTAGTGACCCTGGGCTGACAGGGCGCGAGAGCGCCTGTTGAGACAGGTCTAACCCGAGGCCACGGGCAGTGTCCTTGAGCTTGCGGTACCGCGCCTCCAACCCGTCAACGATCGCCTGCTGTCGCTGCACGGCGAGACTGGCCTTGTCAATAGAAGGCTTGAGCGCATCCATCTCACGTCTTGACCTTAGAATACCGTTCAAGGCTTCCTTGAACGTCATGGTCTTCGTAAGATCAGCAGCTTCCTCGAGCTGGTGGTGCAGGGGGTCAAACGTAAGTTCAGTCTGAAGCTGGAGCTGCTGGAGCTTCTTCTGCGCCAGGTCGAGCTGGTTGGCCAGTCCACCGCTGCCTTCGCCCACCGCACCGATGAACGACTGCCTGAGCTGATCGATCAAATCCCTGTCGAGGATCTTGTCGAGATTGAAGGCTCGGAGTGTGTCCTGGAATGCCTTGAGCGCATCTTCAACAGATGCGAAACCAGTTGAACCAGCCTCCCCCGCCTTGAGGAGAGCGAGCTGGAGCGCCTTGACCCGTTGCTCCTGTTGGAAGATCGCATCACGTGCCGAACGTTCACCCGGCAACAGGACGTTGACATAGCCCTCCATCGCCGCCTTGGCTTCGTTCCACTTGTTCTGCAGCTTGCTGAGCTCACCTTGGAGATCTTGCAGTTTGTCCTGTTGTGCCTGAAGCGCCACCTGCACGTCAGCAGCATCACGTCTGACATTGATCTGCGCCTGATGAAGTGCGTCACGATCACCGCGATATCGTTGAAGCGCTGCTTTGTACGCCTCTTCCTGTGCCCGCTTATTGGCCTTCTCAAGATCTGTAAAATCCGAGAGATTGTTGTTGAGATCTTTCTGTGCTCCGGAAGCGAACTTGGTGGTGTCCCCGGTCCCCTTGATGGCCCTGTTGAGCTCATCAGCGCTCTGACGAGACTGTGCAAAGGGGTCTCTCGTCAATCCACGGAGTGCCCCCACCGCACGTGATATATAGGTTCCGATGTTGCTCGCGAAGTTCACGATACCTCTGAAGACACCGGAAACAAATCTCGCGATATTGTCAAGACCTCCGGTCACCGCTGCGATGATCAAAGCAATAACAGCGATCGCCGCAAGGCCAATGGCGAGCATCGCGGCCTGACTGGCAGAAGCGGCAGCAACGGCTTCGAGCACGACCGCACCGAGCGAAGCACTTACCGCTGTGACGATTTGTGCCACTGCGAGCCCGAGTGTTTCAATGATGAACCTACCGACGGCCAACCCGGCGATCTGCGCACCTCGGACAACTCTCCCGATGAAGAGGATGTCAAGGAGCGTTCCGAGCGGAGCAAGAATCGTACCGATGAGGCGAAGGGCACTAATGAAGAGAAGAATAGAAGCTATCACGATTATGATCTTCCCAGGCCATGTGTCCCACACCCTGGAAATGGCGGTGGCGAGCTGACTGTGGAACTGGACGATGAAGAAGATCGCCACACCGAGCAGTCCAAGTGCTCCCGTTGCCCTGAGCACCTGCGCACCGAGATTGCCGAACGCTGCTGAGATCAATCCGAGATTGCTGAGCTGCGCTAAGGCAATGATCGATGTGAGCACCTGTCCCAAGAGCAGCGCAACGGTCCCCAAAACGATCGCGACCACTCCGAACCCCGTACCGAAGATCACAAGGAATCGCTTGAGCGGGTCAGGAAGGTTGCCGAGAACTCGTGCTACCAGTACGAGAAGATCAGCGAAATGAACGATCGTGCCAGCCGCTGAAGCCCCGAACTCGAACGCAGCGGCCTTGAGATTATTGAACCCGATCTCCATCGCTGCCTGCGGTCCGAGCGTCTTCTGAAATTCCCGATCAAGTTCACCTTGGTTGTTGATGACGTCACGTTGGAGGCCACGAAGCTGATCATAGTTCCTGAGCAAGATGTCGATTCCGAGCTGTCGCAGTGGGACGTTGCCGGTTCTTCCACCGAAGATGTCTTGAAGAACTCGTGTTCTAGCCTGGTCACTCAGCCCCCGCATCTTACTGCCGAGATCTTCAATGACGTCAACGAAGCTACGGAACTTCCCAGTATCATCAAAGACGTCGACACCGATAGTCTTCAGGGCGCTCTGCACATCACGTCGGGAGAGCGCTTGGAAGATGTTCCTGACCTGCGTCCCGGCGATGCTGACGTTACCAATGTTGCGCGCCAGCACACCGAGAACCGCCGCTGTGTCCTCGAACGTCTGCCTGGTGGCGCTGGCAGCGGGTGTCACCGCCTGAATGGCCTTGACGAGCTCAGCGAACGTACCAGGCGCTTCTCGCAAGAGCTTGAACATGGCGTCAAAGACTTCAACCACGTTCGTCTTGCCAAAGGCGTTCATAATCTGGGATGCAAATCGAGCAGCCTCTCCCAGATCGATGAACCCTGCCTGCGCGGCCCTGGCAGAAGCTTCGACGATCTTGAACGCTTCATCAGGTTGCCGAGCCGCAGCAGGAATAGTAGAGAAGACCTCGAACGCGGCGTCAGCGATCTGTTGGAACGTCTGCGGTACCCGTGTCGCGATACCTAGAATTCTCTCCTGAAAGAGACGGAGTGCCGTTGCACCGCTCGCACTGACCTGAGTGAACGCTCGACGAGCCGCCGTGTCGAACTGTGTAAAGACACTGAAGATACCAGTGACGCCACGAATGACACGTTCACCGACATTGACCGCCGCACGACCGAGGTTCTGAAGGTTGAGCCCCAAGAACAGGACTGAGAAACCGACTTGGTTGAGCCGACCATTGACGTCGACGAATCTACCCGAGAAGTTCTGAAGCTGTCGGCCGACACCAGCAAGAACAGGATTGAGGCTGGCGACCTGACGGGCGGCGTTCGAAAATGCTGAGCCGAGGAGGTTGCCTGCGGCACCAACTTGTCGAGTAACAGTTGCAGTCTGATTCGAAATCGAATTGAAGATGGGCCCGAGTCTATTGACACCTTGGAAGACGAACTGGACGATCCGCTGACCACCAGCACGGAACCCGCCGAACTGCGCGCCACGAACAGTCCTGGAGTCTTCCTCGGCCCATTGATAGAGATCCGCCAGGGTGGTCGGACGGCCACGAACCGACACTCCCACTGGCGGACCCCTCCTTAAGGTTTCTTTCTACTGGTCTCCTCTACTGCCTTCTTTTCAAGCTCAGCCTGATAGGCGTAGTACGCCATCATGAGCGACTTGCTCCTCGCACTCCACCTTTCGTGAATCTCCTTAGGATCAACGTGCATCTTGGCCGCCAAGGTGGCAACGACCAAGATATATCCTTCCGGCCCTCTGCCCTGTTCGCCACCCTGTTTGAGAATCTCGAGAGCCGTGTCTATTCCAGTTCATCACCCATGTTCAAGAACTCGTCCAGATCAAACCCAGAAAGCTCATTGATTCTCCGAGTTAGCGCATACATCTCACCGCTCAGGCTGCTCCTGATGAGACGATGTGCCTCAGGGACAGAAAGACCGCTGAGATCAGGCTGGACGATATGCGTCCTGAGCAGTTCGTTCTGAATCCACTCGGTGTCCTTGACTGCACGCATCTGCCGACCGCGACCACGAATCATCTTGGTCGGAGCAGCCTTCCTGAGCTCACGACGTTCGTTCTCTGACATGGCCTTGACGCAGATCTTTTTGTTCTTACGAGGAAGGTACACCCAATCAGTGATCTCGGTAGGCTTGTCTTCAAGCCATTCTTCGACCGTGACAGCTTCAACGTTCTCGAGATCTACTTCTTCTTCAACCGTAGCAGGAATCGGTACCGGACGCTGGCTCCCACCGCCGTAGTTGGCAGGAAGCGTCACGACACCCTGACCACGACCACCGTCAGGAAGCTCTCGCTCGAACCCTCCCTCAGGAAGTGGGAGTCCACTTACCGTGCCCTCACCGATATTCCTGACGTTGTCATCATCCATACTGCACACCTCCAGGTGAAGCTGACGCCATCTTGTGGTGCTGACCTAGAACTTCGTGCCACCGGCCGTAGAAAGAGCAGCCTGACCGGTCCTGTAGCCCATCATGCCGCCCACACGCTTGGAAGGCTGCATTCCAGTAGGACCTCGGCTCACACCACCGTTCGGACGAGCGGTATTGCCGCTACCACGTCCGGAATACCGAACACTGACCCGAGGGTTGGAAGATCCACGACGTGCCATGTTTTCCTCCTTTCCGAACTCTTGGTAGGTGATCATGATTAGGACAGGAACGCCTGGATAGTTGCGTCCACATCGCCCACGTACCGCTCGATGACGTTCTTGACGTTGAACTTCAGCGGCTTCTCGACATAGGTGTCAGCCTGCCAGTTGAACTGGTCCGTGTCGAGCAGACAGCCAACGAGCGCGTACCCGATGAGGTCGACCGGTCCTGTGTTATTGACTCGAATAGGATAGGTCGAGAAGTCGACGTAGGCGTTGAACTCACGCACCGAACGGTTTGCATGATCACGAAGCGTGGCCGACGTCCCACCCTGCCCATAGATTTCTTGCACCATTGCACCCGTGATGAAGTACGCGGTCGCACTGGCAGTCGCTTCGTACCGACCAGGAAGGAAACCGGGGGACTTCGTGCCGAGCTGCTTCCGACGTTCCAAGTTATAGTTCTCATCGAACTGGATACCGTAGATTTCCGAAGTATCCAGAAACGGCAACGTGCCACCCTGGCGAAGGGTTCCCACCTTCGCGTCCCAACCGTTCTGCGGTGTGTAGAGGGGCATATCGGTCAATTACCTCCTCATGAAGATGCCTGACCTGACAAGTTCTAAGCTATAGCATAGTCCTCCACCTTCCCACTTGGCTTGACTTCCGGCACTACGTCACGGTTGCCGCACGAGGTATGAGAAGAGGATACCTGACCCATCCCCAGAAGGCATCGAGACGTGGATGTCGCTCGATATTGCTTTCGGCTTCTTTGTTCCCGATCGGAACACGATACGCGTTCCAGAGACGATAGGCCACGACCGGCACCTGATTCTTGACGAAATCCACCAGAGATGACCACTCAGGACGAGTGCGACCATAAACGTTGAGCTGAAGTCCCAAAGATTCTCCCCAGCTCAGAGTGGGGTTCGGACCTGACGTCCCCGGGAGAATGTTCGCTCGCCAGAACTGCACATCACGATTGCCTGATGTCAAGAACAGCGCGATCGTCGGGTCGACAGGCCAATCTTCTGCCTGTTGATACGGGTGCCAGGCGATTACCTGAACAGGCTTTCCTGGAAAGGCGGTCGAGACTAGGGATGCAAGTCCGACATATCCAACGGAGGAGTCCCCTGAGACGATCCAGTCGACGAGTTCCTCGGTGCCAAAGAGCCGGTCAGCCAATCGACGACCCTCCTTTCTTGTTCCGGATCAGAAAGCGTGATGTGGATATTTGCCTTGGGACCTTCAACGGCTGCCTGAAGAGGAACTTGTCTCGTGATCTCTTCTATGCGTTGCTGCTCGGCCATCGCATGATTGACGACACTGTGCCATGCTCCATCAGGCATGCTCTTCGAGACGATCAGCAGATGATTGACAGGAACACGAACGACCTGTGGTTCATCCCGTTCGTTCACGCACAGAAGATAGAGAACCTCCCCGTCGTTGCGAACTTCGAAGTAGACGATCTCCCACTTCTCGCTTGTGTTCCCGTGCTTGACGTTGAACTGCTTGATGTTGACCTGATGCGCCATCTTGCTTACTCCCTAGCCGATGATTCTGAGATTTGCCCTCGTGAACGCCCGTTCGTACGCCTCAGTGAGATCACGTTCAAACTGATCCTCGACATCAGCGACCGCAGCATCCATCCAAGGACGGGGGGGGATGTAGACACCAGTGTTCCACGCGTGATACCCGTCATGCACAGCTTCAGAATACGAAGCGATGTTGTACGCCAGGATCTGGAAGTTGCCGCCGGCCTGGATACCGAGACGCTGAACCCTGTTGCCCTCCTTGAGGTTGTCTGTCCGTTCGTATCTTCCCGTCGGCGTGTAGATGGTGTCATCATACACCATTTCCTGAACTCTTCTGTCAGCAGCACGCTTGATACGGTGTTCGTTCCTGTCAAGAACGCCGGCCATCTGACGTTGTATTTCACGAGGAGCCTCTCGCAGAAGCTGGCCAACCTCTGTGAGATTTGTCCTGATCTGAATCTCAAACTCACCAGCCATTAACGAATATCTCCTTGGGAGATTCTCTCCACCAGACAACGATAGAGCGCAACCTCATCCTTGAACATCTCAGCATCGATCTTGTTGATTCTCCAGTTGGAACCGCCCCATTCGAGATGCAGGAGATCTTGCTCTAGTTCGACATCAAACGGTGCGAACAAGTGCCATAGATCAATCTCGTGAACACCCAGCTCAGTATCCGTAACCCTGAACGGAATAGGTTCGTGCTGAATAAATCCTTTGAACTGCTTGGATGTCGTCGTGTATGGACTGGTGTCAGGGTCTGGCCAACCGTACTGGACATTGACAGGGTTGGTCGACACACGATAGACCGCAGTGATGGCCTGACCGTACCTTGCGGCCTTCGCCTTGAAGACGTATTTCGGTTTCATGGGAATGTATTGAAGATCCCGAAGACGCTGTCACGTGGGAAGTTGAACGAACCCCCGCCGTTGAGAGCAGAAGCAGAAGGAGCGAAAGACTTGAAGATGGCTCGCTTGTACGGAATCTCACTGCCCTTGAACTGCGAGACCTTGGTCTTGAGTTCTTCCTGCATTTCCTTGATCAAATCAGCAATCTGATCAACAGGGGAACGAGCTCGGACACTTGACCTGACCTGGAACTGTGCGATCGTGAAGTCACCTTCAAATCCCGCCACTGTGGCACGACGCCTGAGCGCCCTGAGCAAGAGAATCTCAGCACGGAGCTGCACGATCTCGTATTCGAGCGTAGCGCTCCAGTCCAGAACAATGACTTCAGGTATTCTTAGGAACCAGTTGATCGCGAGATACACCTTTTCTGCCACGAGCCCACGGAGCATCTCTTCCTCTCCGAAGTCGAAATCCAGATACGTGACCTGAAGGTCATCGATGACGTCATCCACGATGTCAACTGCATAGACGTATGCGAAGAACTTGTCGATGTCAACAAAGGTGCCGACGGTGCCTCTGACTTCGAGAAGATAACGGCCTTCCTGAGTCAGTGAAGAAGTATCCCAATCGTAGAACCATGTACCGGTTGGCTGACCGGTGTTGATCTCAGCGAAATTATCCACAGTCCCATTAGGATGTGTGATGAAAAGGTGTGGTGCTGGAGAAGGATCGGTTGGAACTTCAGCGATGTTCACAAAATTGGAGCTTATCCTCTTGGTCTCACCAAGATCAATGACAATCGCTGGATTCGCCATCACAACCCCTTGCTCGTACTCTTTGGTCCCAACACCAGTGTACTCGACTTCGCACCACTTGAGGAACTCTTCTTGATCTTGAGAAGCAGAGGAGCAGGAATGTCACCCAAGATGGCGTTCATGACACCGAAGTACTCTGATGTCACGATACCGCCAGGGGAAATAGCGAGCGCACCGGGAACCACCACTGCCCAGCCGACCTGGTCTTGATCAGAAATGCCAAAGGCAACGATTTCTAAGGTGGTGGCCACCCCACTGAACATCTCCGAAGAACGAACCGCAACCGGAGAGATGACCAAAGACGAGATGGTGGAACCAAATGATTCCTGAGAAACAACACCATTAGGAGCAATCGTCACCGCACCCGGGGAAACAACCGCAGCTCCAATCTGGCTCTTGTCGGGAACGCTGAACGCGGCAATACCCAGAGCGGAAGAAGAGATACCGAAGCTTTCGAACGAACGAACACCAACCGGTGAAACAAATGTCGCTGATGTCACGATACCGATGAACTCACCCGAAACGATGCCGTTCGGGGAAATCGTGGCAACACCGGGGGAGAAAACCTGCGCTCCGAACTTCTCAGTCGAGAAGATGCCGGAGGGCGAGACCGTCTGAATGGCGATACCTGAAACACTGACCGAACCAAACTTCTCACCGGTTATCACACCAAACGGTGCGATCGTTACTGCCCCCGGAGAGACGAGGAGCGTTCCTAACAGCTCCACAGAGACAATACCTACTGGTGCTATGGCCTGCCCGGTGCTCACCGCCCCGAACTGTTCAGGAGAAGATACGCCGACAGGAGAAACAAACAGCGATGCCACTGCACTGCCGAGCTGCTCCCCTGATGAGATGCCAGAAGACGAAATGGTAATCGCCCCTGGTGCGACCGCCATTGCCCCGAACTGCTCCGCTGTCGTGATGCCATTCGGTGAAACTGACAGAGCTGAAGAAACCTGGCCAAGCATTTCTTGCGAAACCACGCTGTTCGGCGAGACAAATAACACGGCAGAAGTCTGACCTAGAACTTCCGCAGAAAGGATCGCAGCAGGGGAGACAGACAACGAAGTGAACGGCAATCCGAATACTTCGAGAGAACGTATCCCCATAGGAGCAATTGTCTGTGTGACAAAGACAGCGGATGTTCCAAAGATCTCGACTGATGACCCCGACACTTCAAGAGAACGTATTCCAACAGGGGAAACTGTCTGAGCACCGGCCACAGAAGAAACAGCGAGCGTTCCGAGGAGTTCAGATGTCTGAATGCCTGCTGGAACAAGAAAGAGCGAAGTTGTGAAATTACCTTCTGCTTCCGAAGAAAGTATTCCAGCAAGGGATATGACCTGCGCGAGAACTGATTGACCGAGAAGTTGAGAAGAAGAAATAGCAACAGGGGCAATGACGAGCGATGAAGTGATGGCGCTGAACAACTCGGTAGAAGTAACTGAAACTGGAGAAATCGTAGCGGCACCGGGGGAAGCTACCGCGACACCAGAAACTCCACTCGACGTGATACTGGTCGGTGAAATAGTCTGAGGCGCCGCAACGGTCGCTGGATTGAGCGCCAAAATGAAGCCTTGCGCTGTTGCGCTGTTCGCAACTGCCACACCTTCATTGCTCAGTGCTGCGACACCCTGCCGCTGGTACTGGAACGTGGACCACTGGTTATTGATCGCCGCAATCGCTGACTGGAACGGTGTGTACGGCGACGAAGCACCGCCGACAGTGTCAAGCCAGCCGAAGGGAACCGTGACCGTCTGGGTGGCGCCGGTGCCGGTCTTGCCGCCCCAGCACGCCACCAGCATACGGCGGTCACCCGACGGTGTGATCGAAGAAGAAGCGTACGAAGTCGCAGCAGCGTAGTCCAGGCCGCTCGCGAGACCGGTGTCAATCGGAGTGGTCGTGTCAACGAATGCGAACGCAGTCGAGTGCGCCGTCCACGCCCGCGATGTCGACAAGGTGAAGCTCGGGGCAGTGTCACCTAATTGGAGGAACCGCCAGAACACTACGTTCTTAGTGGACAGACCGATGACTTCAGGGATCTTCGTCCACCCGCTCGGGGTGGTGATCGTGGTCTCGGTGGTCCCTGAGCCGAACGACACCTCCATGAGGCAGAACTGTGTCCCGTCGAACGTGAACCCGGTCGGCAGGGCACTGGTGACAGCAGTGTTCTGAACAGTCGCGTCGACGTGACCGTCGACACCGATCGGCAGGATCGGTGAGATTATGCCGAGCTGAGAAAGCTGTCTCGGCCAGTGAGTGAGAAGCCCGGCACGACCGGACTGGGCCACGAGCTATCCCCCTTGCTCACTCAGTCCACTTGATCCAGCCCATCGTGTTGCCTGCCACACTTGACGTGAGACGTATCCCGAAGTTCGTGCTCTCAGGCACATCAAACTCCTGTGCCAGCGGCCACGGGAAGTACGGAATACACGGTAGCGGCAAGAGAGCTCCAGGGTAGAGCGCAGCACCAAGCGTTCCCTGTGAGAATCCGGCTGGCTCAGTTGCCGACGTGTTCACTTTTGCAGAAACAACTGCAGAATCAATATTTCGATCACCAAGCCACTTCTGCGGTGTCGCAGCAGTCGCGCCAGCACTTGTCGTTCCATATATGCCCCACTCGATCTTCAAGCTTCCAGCACTGGTTACATCAATACCAGGAAAGAACTCTATGATTGTTAACGATGTATTCGCAGGAGTAGGTAACTCAAGAATTGTCTTCGGTGTCGCAGCGACGAGAGCAATCGGAGTCCAAGAGATGTAATAAAGCGGTCGCACCAAACACCTCCCTTGATTATATCAAGGCACATGTAAGCGCAATGTGAGCCGAACTAGGATGTGTAGTCAGATCACCTTCAATGATGATATCGATGGCATTTGCAGCCGAATTAGTAAATGCTTCACCATCCAAACTAAGCGCCGAAAATGTCACAATCCCGGTCTGATGACCGGAATCATCCTGACGTGCAAAAGCAGACCAACCAAGTGCCATTTTTCCACTAGGACAGCTAAGTCGCGTAGAAAAGACATCACTCGTCAATTGTGGCGAGTTATAGTGAACTACTTCATAACCACTAATTCCTGAAGGACCTTGTGGTCCAGTCTGATTCCAGTTCAATGCTGCATACCCAGACGGACAACTTGCCTCAGAATCGACAGTAATCAAAACACCTTGTCCAGGATTGGAAGTTTTATAACAGCCGTGAATCACCCCATCCGAACCAGGAATAGAAGCATAAGCGACAACACCAAACAAGACAAAGACTGCGATGATGGAAACCGCGACAAACTTTTTCATGAATCTCCTCCCTACCAATAACTGGAACGAACCATCGGTGTGATGTTTCTCGGACGAACAGGAACAATGACACTGCTCTGCGCGACAATCGTTTCTGTGAACGCGATCTGTGACTGACCGGCAGAACCGGTCGGACCGTTCACAAAGAACTGCGCGTTCTGTCCTGACGCCATTGTCCCGGAACCACCCTGATCCACTCCGAGATTGGCAGCCCAGGCAACAATGGTCGAGAGCTCTGCCCCGTTCGCATCACAGCGAAGGATCCCGACCGTCGGCGCCACGTTGGCGGCGTTCGCGCTCTCCTGACACCACATAGAACAGACGATCTGTCCCGCGATGGTGACCGCCTGTAATTGATCAGAGTACCAAGCGATCGAGCTGCCGACCACACCAGCCGTCGTTGAGTCGGACAGCTTGATCGGCTGCGAAGGATTGGCCTGAGTGTTCTGGCTACGGAGTGTTGAAGAAGAACCAGCAACTCCATCGAGCTTGTGACGTGTAACTTCGATACCGTTCGGCGTCGCACTGCTTATTGGGATATTAGTTAGGAAAAGATTTGACATGATCAGCCCATCACCGCTACACCTGGTTGCAGCATACCAGCAGTCGCCGCATAGATCACCAATATCGCCGTATATGTGTCAGTAGAAAGCTGCGGTGATGTATTTACCGTCGCAATACATTCGGACAACCCGACTGCATCGTTGAACCGCCATGACCAACAGGCATCCCCCTCCACCGTAGTAAAGTCGAGACGAGTCTCGTCACGCTTGGCGAACCCAAGAGTTGGATCGGTCGCATAGCCACCCCACGTAAACGTCTGCCCGGTCGCCGCCGCGCGTCGCCAATAGTGCGTCGCCAAACAAACAGTCTCCGGCCGGAGATTCTGACCTGTGACCCCGGTAGAGACCGACGTGACCGACACGCCGGACACGGCATTGGAGACCGAACCGTCGAGCGGATCCTGATCGAGTACGGTGTCCCATTCTGTCACCTGCCACGCCCAGTTCTGTACGTTGGTCGCAGTGAAGTCCCACGAAGTCACGCCAGCAGGGACGTTCGATAACCGCCAGACCATCAGAAGGTTTCTCGAAGCATCCAGAACCCAATCGGTGGAGGGTGGTGTCGTCCCAGCAGCCGGGGGCTCCACGAATTCGACAATGACTGTCCCGCCCCCGGCAGTCGGGTTGTCCAGCACCACCGTGGCCGGGTTGGCCAGCAGCGCGCTCCCAGCCCGATGCTGGAGCGCATTGGCCGGGGAGAGCAGCATCGGTCAGCTCCCGCTCAGGCGCACCACGACGCGGTGAACGACCCGATCACGTGGTCAGTGCCGAACCACAGGTCGAACGTGCCGCTCTGGCCCTTCCCCGGGTCGACATCGCTGACCTGCGTGAACGTGACCGTCCCCGAGGTCGCGTCGACCGAGTTGGTCAGCCGCCCGTTCTTCGAGGCGACCATCACGGCGGCGCGCAGGACGCGGTGGACCCCGTCAGAGGTCGTCGTCCCGTCCGGGCCGGGGTCCACCACCGGCAACACCAGCGGCAGGTCCGCAGCGGGCGGTGCCCACGGTGCCGAGGCGGGGTACTCCTTCCAGCCGGTGACCACGACCCGCAGGGTCGCCTCGTTGGCGAGGTAGACCTGCCCGCCGTTCACGAAGCGGGCGCACACGCCGCCCTCGCTAGACAGCAGCGACCAGAGCTGCCACTGCGCCATCGCGCCACCGACCGGCTCGGTGCTGCCCTGCATCTTCGTGTACGCGTCGCACAGCCCGGCAATGTCTTTGCCGCCGACGAAGCCGCTCGCGGTGACCAGAGGTGGGTCAGGACAAGTCATATTATCATTCTCCTTAGAGCTTGAAGATCTTGTTTACTCCGTTGTCCCATGCGATGTTGACGTTACCACCGTTCGGAGTCAACGGAAGCCCGGAACCGGTTGCGGGGGCAAGTGCCCGACTGCCGGCAGTGATGATGGCAGCCAGAGCCGTGACCGTGAGCGCCCGATCTCCGGCGTTCGCGAGTGCTGAAAGCGTCGCCGCCGCACCATTGCTGAACGTCAACACCGTGCCGTTGGGGATCGGTGCGACAAGTGGTTCGACGGTGACCGTTGTCGCGGCGGCAGCAGCCTGGGCATCTGCCGTGACGATGTGCTTCCCGCTGATCAGTGCCACCAATTCAGACGTCGTGTCAGTGCCGCTGTCACGAATGATGGCGACCGCTCTGATGACGTTCCCACTGATCGCCGTGAACGTCACGTCAGCAGCATCGGCGACACCGTTCGTGTTCGTGAAACCCGAGAGCGCCACCTTGCCGGCCGCACCACCGACCTGCGCAGCACTGAAGTCATCATAGAAGTCACAGTTCGTACCGGTCGCGCCACCGATGATATAAAGGTAGCCACCTGACGTGTAGGCACCGCTTCCCGTGACCGCGGTCCCGTCAGGACGCGTGATGGTGACCTGCGTCGTGCTGTTCACGACACTGACGATCCAGAGACCGTTGAGCGCGGGATTACCGAGAATGCCGTCTACATAGATGATGTCATTGACCGCGAGCCCGTGCGTGGTGGTCGTGGTGATCGTACTCGGCGAGACCGCGCCGCTCGTTGTCGAGACCAGCTTGACTCCGACGTCGACCGTCTGACCATCGAGTAGACAAGCAGAGAATGCACTACCGCCAGCCGGCTTCCAGAGCAGGGTACCGTCGAGAAACTTCTGCCGACCCAGATCAAACAGCGTGTTGACCATGACACCTCCCTACTATCCTCTTGAAGCTATCTTCTTGAGAACCTGCGTGAAAATGACCTTCGGAATCACCCATGGAAGCTTGAAGAGCGCCGCCCAGCAACAGGTATCTGAAAGCAAGTCATCAGGAACATCATTATGAACAAGATCCATCGCATCCCCCAAAGAGAAGGGAGATAGCGGTGAAGGGGGCCCGACCGCTATCTCCCAACCTTGTGAAGCTTCTAGGAGACCTTGCCGCCAGATTCCTTGCCACTTGCCCCGCCGGCCGCCTTTTTCGCTCTCCGCTTTGCAGCGAGCGCCTGTCGCCGAACGTGATCGGGGTCTTCTTGATTGGCGTGCGTTGACGCCTGGCGCTGTTCATCAGCAGGATGCGAGATATCGGGAACACCGACACGATCTTCATCGGCATCCCAGTCTTCGCCCTGCCCCTCGCCAGGCTGAAGCTGATTGGGCGGTCGTACCTCAGCAGTCGGCGTCGCCAGACCACCGGCAACGGGGTGACGTGCAAAGGCATATGCTCCTGCCGGAACGGCCTGCTGCTGAACCAGCTCATCCCGAATAGCCTCACGAACTGCATGATCAGGAGCATTCGTTTCCTGGTGTTCATCCCACTCAGCCTGACTTGCGGGCTCGATGAGTCCTGAGCGGAGCAGGCGAACAGCCGAGGCATGTGCATCAGGATGTGTTTCGGCATCCGGAACTGGAACGATGGCCCCACCCCCGACCTGGAAACCAGTGTCCACATCCGCCGTGACCATGCCCGTGCGCCACTCCGGATGCTTGACGAACTTGACATCGGTGATCGGTGCCTTAGCCTCTTCTTTCTTGTCCGCCACAGAATTTTCCTCCTTCCTATGGCGCAAGAACCTTCCATGCCAAATGAATTTCTTGGTCCGGCGTCGTTGTTGGACCTCCTGCCTTAATCGTAAATCTTACAAAAGGCCAAGCAGCTTGAACTACTCTTGACTTCCCTGATCCAGAAGTGGCTATGTCTGCTCCAACTACTACATCACCAATAGGGTGAACATGCGGAACCACACTCTGACCATCTAAAGAAACTTCCATTATCACACTAGGATATCCCCGAACAAGAGATCCGCCACTTGTGAATTCGAAAGTTTCCGTGTCAATCAGAATGGTATCCGAATGACCCATCTGAATCCAATCCGTAGAAGCAGAAGCTGACGGAGAAGACGTTGACGGGACAAGCGGAACAATCCCAGATAAACCTTGCATCTAGACCTCAAATAGGAATAGTAGGTCCCGGATTAGTAAGCAGGTTGGTTGAAACATCCATCACGAGACGAGCGTCCGTGAAAATGTTTGCGAACCCCGTGATGATCGAGGCGAACTCCCCGAGCACCTGCCGGTTGACGATCTTGTCAGACTCGATCAAGAGCGGCATCGCCGTCAACTGCGCGATGGCCTTGGTCGTGTCCACGAAGATGATGTCGTTGGTCGGAACATTGGAGTGAACGAAGATGTCCTGGCTGGTCGGGAGCGGCGTCCGCCAGTTGAGCGTGACCGGCACCCGCTGTTCGCCACCAGGGAACTGCACACGCTTGAAGGCGTCCATATCGAGGACAGCGAGCGCATTGTCCTCACTCATGAGCATGGAAGTGGAAGGACGACCGATGCGCTGCATCCGCACCCATGCCCGAACCAGATCCTTGTAGCTGAGCACCGACGCCGTGGTGACACCGATCAGCGGAGCAGCTTCGGAACCGTCCGACTGGTCACCGTTGAGCAGCGTATTGATGACGTCCTTGTCCAGGTCAGCCCCGAGCCGCGTCCCCATGTCCTCGAAGTAGACAGCAGCGAGGTTGACAGGGACGAACATCATGGCTTCGTACGACTGCCGCAGACCGCGAGCCTTCTTCTTGATGGAGACCTGCTTCTCAGACCAGGCCACCGTGCCTTCAGTGATGGTCGCGGCCTCGCTGCTGTCACGCAACTTCACGCTGGCGTCACCACTGTACTCCAGCGCCGGCATGGTGAGTGCCATACCGTTGATGTTCTCCGAGAGCGCCACGAGGTTGCTGTAGAAGGGCGCGTAGTTCAGACCCTTCCGGATGGCGTCCCTGAAGAGCTCCGGAAGCAGCCACCGCGACAGCTCGCTGGTTTCGAGCATCTTGCCGACAGTGATGCCGGAGATCTCGACACCGAGCTCACTGTAGAACTTCTCCGGGGTCATCTCGGGTCCGAAGATATCCGAGAGGTACGACCGAAGAGTCACGTCATGATTCGCACTGCGAACCTTCTGCATCTCCTCGTGGAAGGACTTCATCGAGAGCTGGTGATGTTCCTCCGACAGGAAGCTCTTGACGTCACCGAAGTCCCTACCCTTGAACTTGCTCCTGAACTTGGTTGCTGGCATATGGGTCTACCCTCCTCTCAGATATCTACAGGGGCATGACGTCGACGCCCAAGCCAACAGTGGCAGAGTTCAACGCGATCCCATAGAACTGCGCATCTCCCTCAGTGTTGGCCTGAATAACACGACCAGTTGCGTCGATCTTCACGGGACCAACTGCGACTGTACCACCAGCCACGAGGATATCAACATGATCCCCACGTGCTTCCACCGTGACATCATCAGTGGTCGTGACACCACGACGCTTGTTCTGTACGATGATCTGACCAATAGGAATCTGATATGGCGGACCAGCGACAGAGTTCACCTTGTTGACTGTATAACTGGCAGTCAGGTACACAACGTCCCCGACCACCGCGTCGTACCCGACCTGTCGTGCGCAGGTAAGTCCGAGCTGCCCGGTGATCTTGCCGCCAGACGTAAGCGTTGCCATTTACTCACCTCTTCTCAGCTATGAAGCCGCGAGACGGCAGGATCAACTTGGGAAGGTCCGTCTTCTTGACCTTCATTCGCACCGAGGAAGGAGATATCCGGAGCGGAAGAACGGGTGACCGCTCTGGGGAATCGGGACTTGGCGGACTTCTCATAGTCCTGAAGCAGACCCTTGAGCACGGTAGGGTCACGACCGACAGATGCCAAGATGGAATCAATGAGCCCCATGTCCACCTGATCGATCGATTCCTTAAGTGTCGGGTCCTCACAGCGGGAGATCCTGTAGAACTTGCGAATGTCCGCACGAGCACCGTCAAGCCACTCGTCACCGAGCTTCGCCCGATCCTCGAAGTCCTTTGTTGCAGACTTGTACGACCTGCCCAGAACCTCGGCAGCCTTCTCAGGGCCGAGACCCACGAGTTGCTCAATGTCCTCAACAGGGAATCCCGCAGCGTTCAGCTTCTCGAGAAATTCCTTGAGATCCATGTCACCCCCCTCCACATCCTTGTTCGTCTCCTTTGGGACAGTATGCTCCGGATTCAGCTTGTGAGCATCCGGAACCTTGCCACGGTCTGCCGAGAGAACGGGCAGCGTGACCTTGAGCACCTCACGGATCAGGCTCGCATCCGTTCTCCCCAGGTTGGCATAGTTCCCGTTATACCCCTTCGTCACTGACATGACGGTCTTCTGGGCAGAAGGAACCTGCGCACCGTACTGCGCGCCGAGCCAGACCATTGAGGTTTCCATACCCTCAATGGGGTCTTTGAACTGCCCCCAGATGAAGTGCCAGTTGTCCCCCTTCTTACGAGATGAAGGATTCTTGGCCTCTTCATCCTGTTCCAAGTCCTGATACCAGTAGCCCTTCATGTGCCCCTTGTCACAATCAGCGCCACCACAGTACCCGGCAGACATCGGAGACCCGTCCAGCGAGCAGGTGTACTGCCCCAACCGTGCCCCCACCGAGACCGCCCACAGAAGCCCGTAATCAAGGTTCTCGAGCATGCTCTTGTGCTGCTCGGTGTTGGGTACGTACACCCATTCCTTGACGCCGGTCTGATATTCCGCACCCGTCACGGGATCAGTTTCTTCGAACTCATAGAGCTGAGTATCGAAGATACGACCGATAGCCTGCTTCGCCTTGTGCTGATGATCCCAGAAGAAGGACTTTCCCTTGTACCCGAGCCCCTCAGGGAGATCGAGGAACTTCTGAATGGTGTCTGGCATGAACGCGTCATCATCACGATCGACGAGCGTGTTGCACGCCAGTACCGGGAAAACTGCGAGCTGGTCAGGAGTCTTTGGAGAGAGCAGATATGGCTGAATCTTCTCCATCTGCTCATCAGTTGGTTCCAGAACACCGGCGAGCGCACCACCCTCTTTTGACAAGGTGGTGGCGGTCTTGCTGAAGCTCTCGACACCGTCGAACTCCGCCACGTCCTTCTCGACCGAAAGCGCGTACGCAACCGGGTCCTTGCCGAGATTCTGCTTGAACCAGCGCTCGATGGCATCGTATGACGAGACCTGACGAGTTCGCTCGAACACCCACTTGTGCGCCACGAGCTGACCAGAAGAGTCAGGCCCCATAACGAGTGAGACACCGGGAGCGATCTTCTTGTACGTCAAGTCACCCTTGATGCGCTTTTCAGGACGAACTTCCTTGACGAACGTCGACATTTTCACCTCCCCTTCTTCTCGACTTCATGCCCCCGCTGATCAAAGAGCCTGCGAAGACGTTCTTTTCTCGCAGGGCTATCTTGATCCCTGAGCTTCTGTTTCTGTTCTTCCGTGAGCTTCTCGGTATCATCTTCGTTCGGCTGTCCAGGCATTACGGAATCCCACTTTCCTGCCAGGTGACGGTACCATCAACCACTGTTTTATTCGTATCCGTCGGCCAGGTCGGCTGAGATCCTGACGTGGTACCGGCCACGATACAGCGATACTTGTGACCGTTTCCTGCTGTCGGCACGACATAATCACCAACAGCCTTCGCAGTAGTCACTGCCCACACTACCGGGACAAGACCGTCTTCACGCCAGGTCACGGTTCCGTCAGTGACAGTAGCTCCTGAGCCAGTTGGGAACGTGGGAGTGGAGCCGCTCGAAGTCCCGGGAACAGTACACCGATAGTAATGTCCGTTCGGCGTCCCCGGAATAATCCTGTCACCGAACGCATAGGTCGTCGTGGCCGCCCACGAAACTGTTGCGACGATATCGGTGAACGCCTTGTCGACGTCAACCTGATTCAGAACGGTTCTGGAGACACGGGCATCGACGTAGGCTCCGAGCGAAGCCTGTGTTGCCGCCTCGATTCGAGTTCTCGGGTCAACTACCGGCATCAGACTCCTCCTTCACCGGGGTTTCAGCATCAAGCGTGAACTGACGGAGATGCTGTTCAGGGACGAACTCTTCCGCCGTCACGGTATTCCCCGGCCCCGGATCTTGTGCTTCGATATCAAAGGACCGGAGAAGTGGTGCCTCTTCCTGCACCTGAGACGATTCTTGAGACAGAGATTCTTCTTTCTGAACAGTGTCGGTACCTGCCTGACTTTCCAAGTCCTCGGTCTCCTCTCGCACTTTCCTCGCACCTGAACTCGGACTCCTCTTCGTCGCCATCAGACCTCCGCTTCTTCCAAGAACTGAGGAAGCTCTGACTCGTGAATCTCGCAGACAGTACCGTCAGGGTCATAGAAGATGAACATGCGACCCTGACCACCGCCTCCTTCACCAGTGCCAGCCGGGCGACCTCCCTGATTGCCCGGAGTAGAAGTATCCTCTGAACCTGGACTGGTCTTAGGGTACCACATACCGGTCAGGGGAGTTTCACGACGCTCTGACACATCAGTGAACCCGAGCGACTGTGCGAAGGCACGCTGGTCGATAACACCCTCAGCCCAGAGCCGGCCATAGTTGTCGATCTCCTGCTGGAACGCCTTGGCGTCCTGAAGTCGAGTCAGCGACCGGTTCGGCTTGAACGTGAGAGATATCTCAAGCCCATCATCGTATTCTCCGGAGACCAGGGCAATGAGGTAGTAACCACCCTCGATGAGACGCTTGACACCGCGCTGGTACTTCGCACTGTTTCGAATTATTATATCATAGCTAACCCCGGCATATGTTTCAGTCGTACTGTTATGGGACAAAAACCCCTCAGAGACAAAAGTACGCGAACTGGTCTGAAGGGCTACAACTTCTTGAACACCGATATCTTCTATACTGAGAATCTCGGTATAACATCGGGAAAACTTCCCGTTAACACGGAGATTTGCTTCCTTCCAATGCCGTTGAGAATTATCGAGAAGACGTTGCGGTCTAATAGACCCCAAGAACCTCAATGTCTCACGCTTGCCACCCAGGATCCTGAACCCAGCAACTCTAGATATTGGCTTTTTTTCAGCTCGCAAATTGCCTTGAGAAACCTCGAACCCATATTCTTTCAGATAGCGAAGCGTTCTGTCCAGAACAACGCCAGGCTTCTGAGAAAATGCCACACAAGGATTTCCTTTCCTGCCACGGACCACACAACCTTCACCATCAAAAACCCCAGCAAGATACCCTGCTTCATAAGAACGATTCTCTTCCCAAGGTTCCATGGCCCAAAACAGTTTGTCACCGACCTGGAGATTCCTCGCCTTCTCCCATCTCATATCTAAAACACTATTGGTCACTACCAAAGGATGCTGTTGGCTGACAGTGATCTCTCCATGATCAGTTGTAATCCTCAAGCAACGGAGCTTGATTCTCTTATTACGTTCGACACAAGAAGGCTTCAACCACGTCGCCGAACCCCCAACGCAACCTCTGCCTTCTCTTCCAAGGTCCTCATCAAACCCGACAAGCTCGTCTCCGAGTTCCAAGGATCCAGCCTGGACCCATCGGAGATCGGATGTAAGGACACGGGTTTCAGGAGTGACACAGTATGATCTTCCCTGAACCGAGGGCATCGACTTGAGACCAGAGAAGATCTGTTCTTCGTTCTGTTTGAAGATCGCTGTCGCGCCCGCCGCGTTGCCTGCTGCTGAAGTGACTCCAACTTCCGAATCGTCATAGTGAACGATACCTCCGTCCTTCGCCATCTCCCCCAAGAACTCAGCAAACGTCTCCAGATAACCTGTGAGACGGTTCTCATATGTGGCCCAATCTTCATCAGGTTCGGGATCCAATTTCGCGATCTTCATGTCAACGATTCCGAGCAACCCGAGCTTCTTCGTGAGCTGCACCATGTTCTGTTGCATGTCGCTCTGAATCTGAATGTTGAGCAACGCTGAAACGAACGGTGGTGTTCCGTACGGGCTCGCGGGAGCAGGATCAAACGGGAAGTAGATGAACGTGATGGGGTTCAATGCGATGAACCCATACGTCGTGACACCAGGGGCATCAAGTGTTTTCTGATCCTGTCCGAACTGCGTGCCGTAGAGCGGGTTGTTGTATTTCTCACTCTTCTGGAGATCTTCATAGATCGCCCAAGGAACACGTTGCCAGTACTGCCACCGCTGGTTGACGGCATCCCAAGAGGCTCTGATGTTCTTCGGGTGGATGAATGAGAAGTCAATGACTTCTGACTGTTCATCATTTAGAATCCACTCACCAGAACAGCATCCGAACACTGACGCCATGTCAAGAAGAGAATTAATGATGCCGTCAATGCCGCCCATCCGACTTTGGATCAGACGAGCCTTGGCTTCAAGTGATTTCTTGAGTCCCTGCGCTGCTCGCCTGTTCGGACCAGTAACCGTGAGCTCATGACCAGAGTTCGCCAGTGTCCTGAGGTTGTCGACGGCCTGGGCGAAATCTGGGTTGAAGCGCGACAAGATCTCGAGATACTCAAGAATCTGCCACGGCATGTCATAGGGAAGACGGCGGTAGTAGTTGGCGAGACTGAGGAACGCGGCACCTGCATCAGTTGCCTCAGGCCGAATCTGGACAGGCTTTGGGTCGATCTTCGGCTTCTTGCCGACCGCGAGCATCTCAGCGGCCTTTCGGACCTTGGTCCTGACCCTGCCGTTACCGGTGGAGACGACCAATGCCGCTCAACCTTCCCTTCCTGTCCCCTAACCTATTCTTACGAACTTGCGGGGCCGTCTGGAACGTTCTCGGGCGAATGACCCCCTTGGCGTGCATGTACTCGCCTTCAGCGAACTTACTGAAGAAGCACAGTCCCGCGTCACACTCGTGGTCATCACCCTTCTTGATCTTGCCATCTCTTCCTCTTGACCAGTTCTTGGCACGATCACGGAACTGCTTGAACTTGGGATCCATTTTACACATCTCGCGTTCAATATAAGAGTTCCATGCTCCTGCCGCTCCCTCTTTCTGCGTTTGGAAGTTGACTTCGACAACGTTCATCCGATAGCGGGGGTCAACCATGAGATTTCGGTTGCAGTTGTGAACGACCACACCAGAAGCCATGAACTTCCCACTGGCAGTGGTCAGGTCATAGACGATATCACCAGTATAGCGATCAATCCTGTGAATCTTTGTCTTAGTCTCTCTCTTCTTGCGCTGTCTAGTCCATCCTGAGAAAGTGATCTTATCACTGAGCTTGAACAACTTAGACGTTTCTTCATCTAGTCGGAAGTAGACTCTGTAGATGCCTTGATAATTCTTGACAGATTCTTGACGAAAATGAGCATTAATGCCAATGGACTGAAGCCAAGTTTGAACCTGCTGGGCTAGGAAACGAGAGACAGTGGCATAGTCATAGAAATCAGCGCCATGACCCTTGCGGACACAACCATCGCCATCCATCATGCCCGAAAAGATCTTACACTGACTTTCAAGATCTAGTTCAAAGAATTTCCGAGGCAGACACTTGAAATGGCTGTATGGCTGGATACCAGAAGACAAGAATCTATCATGCAGAGAAGAACACCAGATCTTATCCCCCCACTTGCGATAGTTCAGCCTTAGATTCTTGAGCTCACGCTCAATTCTGGAAGTGTCATTCTGTCGCCAGTAGATACCTCGCGTGTCGTAATACCGACTGTACCAGCCCTCAGCAATGAACATGCCCATGAGCCAGCCCATGCTGTCAGACACTTTGAGGTTACCTGACAAGGTAGGCCAGACAGGAGCTGGGGCAAAATCACCAGGTCGAAGCTCATCCGCCCGGATCAAGCCACCATCTTCTCTGAAGAATGGATGATCAGTACTCGTGAAGACTTCTGCACCGGGATTGGTGGTCCTGACCTTGACAGTCTCATCCACTTCTCTAGATTGCATGAAGAGAAGTGGTGTCCACTGCTCACCATCCCAGATCTCAAGATCTTCCTTTGGAACAAGAGACCCCTCGAACCACTTGTCATAGACCTTTTGAAGAGTGAACATCTTGGTTTTGTCGCTATACCTGATTAGAACAGCTTCACCGGAAGCTACACAGTACGGGTGCGAAGAGTCACCTCGCACGTCACGCGTGTTGTACTTTCTGCCGAAGCCCTTGACCACTTCATAGATATAGGTATCACGAGTCTGTGTGAAAACCTCACATTCGAGCAGTGCCTTGACACCGGCAGGCTGCTCCTGCCAGACTTCGACAGCACATTCACCTTTCAGACCCCAGTCAATGGTGATGGTACAGGGATGACCAGGAATGTACTGAGTCGGCACCCATGATTCTTCAAGCCTCTTACGATCTTTGAAGACCTTGCCCGCCTGGCTGGGTTTCCACCCCATGAACTCGACTTCAAAGTAGTCACAGTCATGATTGGATTCCCGCCACGCCTGGAAGATCTCCTCCATAGGAACCCAACCGGAGCTATAGTGCGCCTTGCCCTCCCACGTCCCATCCACACGCTGCTTCGCGCAGTAGGCGGGGTGCTTCATCACGACCTCTTCCTTGCCCGTGGTCTCATCAACCGTAATATGAAAGATGTCTTGCGAGAAATCAGGACCTCCGGGACATTCACTGCACTTGTACTCGCACTTCTCAGCGACGTCGAAGATATCCCAGGAATACTCTTGATATCCCATCTCATCAACATGGTCGATGAGCTCACCGTACGTTCCGTCTGTTCTGTGGAACGTTGAGAGCCGAAGAATGACTGAAGGGCGAGCGGTGTTGACCGTGGGCAGGACGCCCATTACGATTTCACGCTCAGCTTCAGCTTCTTCATCAAAGACCAGGATGCCACCAACGTCACGTGTCGGAATATCATGAGTATCCAGATACTCTTCCAGCTCGCCCGCATCCATCTGCTGAATCTGTTCTTGCGAAAGTCCGGATTCAAGATCAGGACGGATTCCGCCAGCGTGAGGTGAACGAATAGACTTCTGGCTGGCCGTGAGCACTTTGATCCAGGCGCCCACCTTGGACTCGGTGTTCTGAAGCTGAATGGTCGGATACCAGTCTCGCCAGAAGGGGTGGGACTTGATGAAGCGCTGAAGATAACGGTAGACAGCGAACGCCTGTTGTTCTGATCCGCCCATATTGAGACAATTATGCGTATTGACCGTATTGAACCCCGCTCGGAACAGATTGCTTGTTGAATCAACCTGAATACATCGAACAGGTCGACTAGGCACTTCACGAACATCCACAATGAATCGTCCCATTGCACGACGACCCCACTTGTGCTTCGCAACTTTGCGAGGCATCCTGGCAAGTGGAACCTGCGAATGCACCATGACATTCCAACAAGTCTTCCACCCAAGATGGGATCGATCTGCTTGCTTGTGAATTCTAGCAATCATCCCGAGACCAGTGATCAGCTCCGCAAATCCATCAATTAGATCTCGGTTGGTATTCGTGAACAGATAGTGTCCGTGCTTGTGAACACTGCCATCAGAATCCATCATGCCCCGGACAAGCTCAAGACGCTGTTCAATACTTGCGTAGAAATATTGCTCTGGTATGAATTTACCTTCTCTAAGACCTAGCTTCTTCCAGAACTGACGTAGGCTGTGACCACCACGGGGATTGACAACCCCAAAATGACGGTCATCATACGACTCACCCTTACAGACATAGCCCGCAAGCTCAAACTGTTGCATCACCCACTGCTTGTCATCAGGATGAGTTGAAACTCTTCCTCCGCCCCATGTATCGCCATCCCCCAGAAGATACCCCAGCACCCAGGGATCAATAGGTAGGGAGGGATCGTGCGAAGTTTCGAACGGCTTGCCATTTGGGATCCAATGGTTCCAGCCGTTACCGCTCTTGAGAGTTTTCTTGATCTCTAAAGTTGTGCGGACCTTGGCACCAGGGACCTCACCATAATGTGAGGCTTGACTTTGCCAAGTAGACCAATCCATGGGTGTCTCAAATCGATTTCCACGACCCTTGACCTGCTTGTCATAACATCTTCTGGCACTCAGATCCCATGTCACCCACTTATGACCAGCATCAGCGACAATCGTTGAACCGTCACTGAAGACCAACTCATAGCATGGGCGATCATAAGCCACCTTGAATATCTTGGTGACTTCAGTTGGCTGGCCGTTCTCATCAAAGACGTAGTCGCCAACTTTGAGGTCACCCATTCGCTTCCAACCCTTAGTGGTCGCGATAGGAGTCTCAATATCCAAAGCCTCGAAGTTCCTGATGGCATTGAGGAAGAACTCGACGAAACTGCATGCCATGCTCTTTCCACCACCGCGAGGCGCCCGCACGGCCGCTCGCTTGATGTTGAGCGTGCAGATATCCCATACGAGGTTCCTAATGCCCTTTGAGACTCTGTGGCGCTTGGGCAGCAGGCCCAGCTTCTTCATCACCATCTCAGGCTTCACGGGCAACATGACGCCGAGCCGCTCCGCCAGTGACAGGGGCTTGTAGCGGTACTTCTTGCGGAGGTCGTACTTGGCCTTGTTCAGAGATTTCTGAAACGGAGCAAATCCCTGGTCAAGATCACCAAGGAGACGTTCTTCCTCCGCCGTTCTCCCGATCGAAATCAACCCCTATTCAGTATCTTCCCAACCTTCCCCATGAAGCGCGTAGAACAAGAACCCGGCAGCATCCCATTCGGTCATGCTCGCAAGTCCTTCTCTGTGCAGCTTGCGCTTACCGGTAGCATCAGTGGTCTCCACCACCGCCGACCACCGAGTGACCAGAAGGCTGGAATCTTCTACCAGCTCATTCAGTGCGAGCGTGACCTTTTCTTCAAGTTCTTCTCGTGTCATGAGATTCCTTTATTGGGGAAGGCACGGTGGTCTCCCCGGCGCGCGAGGTTCGCCCAACACCCGCGACTCCCTACCACCGTGCCTTCACCCAACCCTACGACGTTACTTCATACTGAAGTTCAAAGGTAGTGTTAGGCTGGCTGGCCGCCAAGGTAGCAGTACAACGAACTTTAAAACCGGTGAGCGTAACCTCAGAAGGGCTGAGCATCCCGAGAGCATCCTTGGAGCTGACCTTGACGATGGGGCGAGAAAGGAACGCGGTGGCAAACGTGACAGTGAGAAGATCACCTTCAGCGGCAGGAGGAGTCGTGCCAGTACCAAAAGTGATACTGCCGCGACCATCAGTAGAGCCAGTAACCACGACGAGCGCCGGGGGAGCGGTCCCCAGCTTCGCACCGGCAGCAGCAGCAGGAGCGGTCCCCGCAGCCCGAGCAAGGCCGAGGCGATGCTTAGTGCCCCCCGGCGGCGTGATGGACATGACGGCTGGAGCGGTCTCCCCGTAGTAGGGGTGGAGTTCGACGTCATCAAGCTCGGCAAGTGAGCCAGGAACCGTGACGCCTTCGTGCGGATCGATCGCAGGCACAGAGAACCTCCTTGATCACTCGTGAACAGGGGTTTTGGTGATACCGGGACGGCCACGGGTGCCGGTCATCACACCGGCGTCCACCATCTCATTGAATTCCTTCTCGAACTTGTTCGCAAGAATCTGTGAGCACCTGGTACAGAGATGCTGTTCCATGAACTGGAGGATCCTGTTCTGCCGAGCCCTGGCCATCTCTACCTTGGTGGTGACCTCGATCCGCTGGTCAAGAAGACGCTTCATGCGCTGGCGCTGTTCGTTGTTGCGGTGAAGCTGCGCCATTGCCGAGATCACAACACCTGGGGAGCCGGGCTCGTATTCTTCATCACCCAGCTTGCCCTGCGGACGGTGTTCTGAGATGAGGTCAGTGAGAAGCTTCGCCTGATCCTTGAGAATCTGAAGTTCCTCGAACGTATGGCTCAAGACTTTATCGAAGAAGTCTGGGTTCTCAGTCACCCGCCTCTGAAGACTGAGCCTGTACCCACGCAGATAAACCTGTGACATATGGACTGAGATATCAAGCTCTTCACGGACTTCCGAGGTGCTCCAACCCTTCGCGAAGAGCTTGTACGCAGCGTGACGATTCTTCCGACTCTGCTTCCGTGACTCCCGAGTCGGGAGAACCACGCCGCCTCTCGGGGACTGTGTCGTGTCTCGGTACCTGTTGGCCTTCCCCTTGCGCGCGCCCGCCTTCAAGCTCCCGTCCGGCCTGAGGTCACGTGGCTTCACCCGTTTACCGTTCTCCTTCACTCTGGGTGTGACCCTGCTCATGCTGTTCCCCTGACTCTTGGAGAAGACTCTCAAGAGACAATGGTACCAGCGATGGGACAAGGCAGGGCGGGAGGCGACCTTGCGGACTTCTACGAAGACCCGTGCTGCGCCGTTTCCAGACGGATGGGCGTGCCGGGGTAGTGCCAGCCGAGCGCAATGGGCCGCAACAGGTCAAGATAGACCCAGGAGACGATGATGTGAACCGACTTGAGCGTGAGCGTCTTCTCGTACTGGAGATCAAGTGCTGAAGGAACGACCTGGTTCTTCGACCTTTTGGTGTGACTGTGAACGAACGCGAACAGCTCCAGCCCAGCATCACCTATTGCTTCCAGGGCCATGACGAGCTCACGCGGATCCATTTCGAAACTACGACGAGGGTTCTGAGAAATATTTCTGACGGGAAGATACCGAGTCGCCAGAGGAGAAGAACCAGCTAGAAGGCCGCACCCCTCGTGAGGGAAGCAGGCGGCCAGTGACGTGAACATGTGCTTCGCGACGCTCGGGTGCAAGAGCATCTTGCACTGCGGGGTGATCTTCATCTTCTTCGGGAAGGGAGACTGAGCGGTGCTCCCCAAGGGCGATGTTCGCTGAGGTCCTGCCGGAACTGCTTGACCTGCCAGAGCGCGAAATCAACAGTATCCCAGGGGACGGGAGTACCAGGACTCGTGTCATCTCGGGAAAACGCCACGAGCACTTCTTCATCAGGATGGTTGCTGTACGAGGCCGGAACACGACAGAGACCCCAGCGTTCTTGATCAACCCAGCACGTGATGTGCGCGAGCCAATGGGGGTCATCAATCCAGCGACCGAGGAACAAGATACTCATTGTTCCGTTTCCCACTCCAGCGTGAGGTTGGCGCCCTTCGCCATGTCCCAGGTGAGGGCGTGCGCACGACAGAGCTGGACGATTTCTTCTCCTGTTCTTCTCTCTTCAGTGGCAGTGTTCTCACACCGACCCTTGAAGGGTGCCTGCCTGAGCATCTGGCATCTCATGATTTCCCCTTACAGTCTTCTCACGACCTAGCGAACACTTCACCGATGCTCTTCACGAGCCCGAACGCCCCCTTGAGGGGCACGAGAATCTCGTGTTGCTCTTCCACCGTGGCCATTGACTTGAGGACCAGAAGAGAAGCTTCGTCGAGCTGGTCCCGAACTACACCGATCATGTCTTCCAACACTGCTTTCGTCATGCCGTTCCTTCTACTGAATGTTCTCGCTCCCGTATGTAGTTGTACGTACATGGTACTACACAGAGGTCATCCAGTTCCCCACTTCGCCAGTTCAGCGTCCCGCAGCAACGTCGTCGCCAGCGAGACGGCTTCGTCAGGCGACATCAGCACGTAAGAGTAGAACATGGGGTATTCACCATAGATGATCGTGACGTCCATCTTGATCATGCCGTCCACGACCTGGTGATGGACCCTGTCCTCTATGCCTTTGTCTTCCTTGTTCTGCCAGCTATGGGTATAGCCGCCGTACCCTACGTAGTACGTCATCGAGTTCAGGTTCCCCCTCTCTGGTCTTCCTGGCTGTCTTGTTTATCTCTTCTTTTGTTGATAGACGGAGAAAGCCGTTCTTCAACGTCACGAACGCCCCCTCAGGAATCTGGACAACAGCCGTTCCCATTCGATCGTAGACGTTCTGGCGGGGGTCGTTCACGACAG
>WNFY01001142.1_pt1 | contig 39390 bp, 33 predicted proteins | sample 5400091 | NCBI WGS metagenome assembly WNFY01 (sample SAMN13153364, study PRJNA577476) | soil metagenome | isolation source: 60 cm soil or saprolite under grassland replicate 1 | place: USA:California | collected 2016-06-15 | reverse complement strand
GCGAGCACGGCACGAAGCTCTTTTCGGCACTGGGAATATTCCGGGGAAAATTCCTCGCATTCGAGAGTGGCACGAAGGTTTTTCAGCTCTGGGGAAATTTCCAGGGAAAATGCCGTTCTTTCAAAGTGCCACTGTAGTGAGACGTTGGTGAACTGGTGGAACATCTGTTGGGGCAAAATGGCCTGTGGAGCCCATAGGGGATTGCAACTGATAGCGCATGCCGAATCCCTCCATATCTTGCCACAGGCAAAAAGGCCAGTGGAGCCCGTAGGGGATGGCAACTTAGGCAGTCCGTCTACCTGTGCATCAAATGGCCCGTGGCAAAAAGGCCAGTGGAGCCCGTTGGAGGGTCGCAACTATTTCAATTTATAGAAGTCCCTGATGAATAGATTTCACTCTCGTAAGAGCACGTACATCGATAATCAAATATATCAGGGTATTGAGGTTGCTGACGAACGAGCATTGTGGACTTTGGGGCGTTCAATTTCAGGTGCCTGTACCTGGCGGTTGATGCGTTCGTACAGGGTCCGCTCTCGTGTAGAGCGTCATGATTGAGCGCGGCACGTATTCTGAACTCCTACTTTTCAATTGACATCTTTGACACAAACTTTCCCTTTGACAAATTGAGCATGATAACACAGGTTCAGGATAAGAGAAATGCATGCGCACGAGCAATGCTTTCAGGTACGCACGTTCAGGATGGGCAGGTCTGTGATTTGACTGAATTTATTGCCATCTGGGTGCAGATCAGAGCTTGATGTGCTCTCCGCTTCGCTCTGATCTGGTTTGGCAGAACGTCACCACGTTCCTGTTCTTCGAAAGAGTCCAGGATAATCCAGTACCAACCCATCCCGATCAACAGGAAGTTCAGCCGTAAATGAACTCACTCCATGCTCAAGGCTCTCAAAGCGGTATCGTCCTGTCGAAGGAGTGACATCTAAGCAGGTATAGCGCTGTTCGGTGACCTCTATCTGCATCTGAGGAACTGCAATATACGCCATGGTGAGGGTCGCTGTAGAGTCTGGTTGAAGTGCCAGTCGTCGGATTGGCAAGGTATTGGTGAAAGGGGTAATTGAGAGGTCGATATCCAGGCACCCCTCAAGCAAGGGGATCGTCTCCCCGTCCTCTGTTGTCCAGGTTCCTTCTCCATCAGTCAAGAGATGGAGCGATTGAGATACATCACTCAAGACGTTCACATGTACGGCACGTAACCGCCAGTGCACGGTGCAGTGAATTTCATAGTGGACGCGAAACGGTTCCTGTTCCTGCACGCCAAGAATCAGGCCATCCGCGACGATGCCTTCCTGCTGTTGAAGCAAACGCAGGTGTTCAAGCCCGGGTCCCACCCAGGGAGACCACATGATTTGTCGTTTCATATTCCGACCCTCCACTTCGAAAAGAAACACATATCGTTCTTCTTCTCTTTTCCATTCCCATCGATGGCCTCTCATCCGGCAAGAGATGTACCAGGAGTGACGAAGAACAAACGGTTTTCCTCTGAGCGCCAGCTTCTTTTTCAGAAGGAGGTTGATAGGCTACCAGGCATCACTCCTATGCACTTGAATATTCCCGCTGCCGGTCTTTATCTTTAGCGGCGCCCGGTACGTTCCCCCTACCTCAGAGCGACCAAAGTCGTTCACGACCCTTCCTGAGCCGGTTGAAGCTTGCAGGAGAAATGATGCATGAGATGGTAATGTGAGATGGACGGAGCCACTGCCGGTCCGAAGATCATAGTTCCCACGAGGATCAAGCTCGCCCGCAAAGGTGATCGAGCCGCTTCCAGTCTTGATACGTGAAATCCCTTTTGCTACTGCTTGCTCAAGATTTATCCTCCCACTGCCGGTCGAGAGCGTTAGCTGCCCATTAATATCCGTTCCGGTGATCGAGCCGCTGCCGGTCTTCAATGCTATCTGACCTTGCAGATTGCTGACCTCAATTCTCCCACTGCCAGTGCGCAGCCTGATGTCGCCCTTGATTTCCTGGACAGCAACGTTCCCCCAGCCATTGCTTAACTGGACATCGCAGTCCTCTGGCACTGTAATCTCAAAATCGATCTTCCTCATACCAAATTGGAGAAGGTTCCATACTATCTGGGTTGAGACGCTCACGGTATTATCTCTTGAAGCATAATGCACCTGCGTATTTTCAGGACTCATTCCAATACCACTCATGCGCTTTGTGGCGGCTATGGTCACTACGCCATTTTCTCCTCTGCGGATGGAGACGGAGCCTGCGCTATCTTGAATTACCAATCGCGGATGATCCATCACCTCGAAGGTCTGTGGTGGCATAGGGAGCGCCACGACCCGCCAGTTCATTGCCACTATAACGAGTCCGGTGACCACGAGCGATGTTATAAGCAGCCAGCTCAGCCAGCTAATAATGACGCCGAAGATAGTTCCTGCTGCGATGAGTACGCACAGCAAGACAATAAACAGAAGCGGCCCCTCTATACCACGCTGTCCCGCCGACCGTGGGTAGATCTTCTCGCTTCCCCTGGGCCACATATCCTCTGTATCGAAACCTGCATAGCCTTCTGCATATGGACGTTCTTCATATTCTTGCTGAGGTGGCGCCTGCCATTGCCGCTGTTCACGTGGATCAGTATTAATCTCCTGTCCCGCGGACGATGTGTGTTCTTGTGGACCCGGGACACCTTCCTGACTTTGCATACTCACTCCTTGATTTTCTTGAAAGAGGCTCTGCATCCTTGCGGGGAAAAAGGAGGGAAACCTCCGGTCCTGTTCGTAGGGGTGGGGGCCAGCCCCACCCCATAAGCGTCAAGGTAAGAGCGGTTGAGTTTGTTCCGTCGAGCCATTTCCCCGCGCGTGGCTCCCTCCTTCACTTGACGCCAGCGGGTGGGGGCCAGCCCCACCCCTACGAAGGCCTGTTTCCCCCGCAAGGATGCAGAACCTTGAAAGAACATCTATTGCAAAAAACGTCACAAGGAGTATACGAAGCTAGTTTATAGAAGTTACTTTTTCTGGTGGAGAGTGTCCTTCAGCAAGACATTTACCTGAAATTATCTGCGCTCACGAGATGTTTCGCGAATGGTCTGTAAGTTGAGCAGTTCAGCAACTTCATACGTGGTGACAGTTCCATGTCGGGGACGCAGGCGCACCAGTGTGGGGAAGTGACCGATGCGACCATGCACCCCTGCCAATAACACAAAGGCCGCTGGCGCATAGCCTGGTGGATTGATGAGGATCGGGCGTGTCTGCCATTCTTCACAAGAAAGTCCAGCTTCGTCGATGATCCGGTTAATCTGCGGTTCTAGCGCTTCTACCTGGTCGATTTGTACTGCAATGGTGCGTACCTCTGCAATGGTTTCATGCGCAAGTACTTCGATCTGCGCACACTGCTCTGTTGTAAGTGGGTGCGTAAAGTTGAGTATGAGCATAGTCGATCCTCGCTACTGTTTGGGTGGGCGTCACTTGTTTGCATATCGACAATCCATGACCCAGGGCGACCGCAAGGGTCAGCGCCCCTACAAAGATCCGTGCAGATCCAGGCCAGGAGCCGTCATCATTGTAGAGGCGCTGACCCTTGCGGTCGCCCTGCCCCACTCTGCTGCATGCCTGGCGCAAACAAGTGACGCTCACCCTACTGTTTCTTACTCACTCGCAACAGGCATATCACTATTATACATTCTTCAGCAGCGTAAAGTAGCCATAACCTGCGCTGGTTTTGCCTCCAATACCATACTCTTGTAATGCTTCCTGTAACCATTTCGTTGCAGTAATAACATCGTTGCGGTGCTCCAACTGCTCAGGATGCCGAGCCGCAAGTGCAAAGACAAAAACGGTATTGCTAACCGTCAAAAACGTCACTGGATTGGGCCTCTGATCGTTCGTAGGTAGTTTTTTCGCGTTATAGTATTCGGGATAGTGCACGTTCATAATATCGAGCGCCAGTGTAAACCTGCCCTCCAACGGCATTGCATCGAAGAAGACAACCGTACCGCTGGTTTGCGCTGAGCCGAAGATACGCCCAATTGTTACATCATCTTGGTCAATCCGCAAGCTTTTATGTTCAGCGACCTCGCCCGTAACATATGCCCTGGTCACACCCTTTAATGTACTACCGGGAATAAATGGCAGACCGTAGAGATGGTGCAAGGTCAGATCGGTCTCTAACACCGTTTCGCCTCCCAGACCAACGACCAGGCGTCCATCCGTGGCGGCACGAAAATGTTGGGCACCCGCTGCCGTGGTCATGTTTAACCAGCGCCTGTACATACTTTCTGCTAGCCGAACATCAACTGTATAATTGTTCGTGATTTCTTGTAGCCATTGGCTCTTAAACATTCCTTTGTCCCTGCTCTCCTGAATAACGCGCTGAGGCGGATATTTATCCAGCAGTAAACCCAGGTTTCCACACTGTTTTATACGATCCTCCGTAAGGAGCCGCGCCGTTTGCCTGGGCAGATAATACTCTGTCGGTCTGGAAATCATATCTGCACCTCTCCAGTATCCGGTTCCTTGAGTTCTCCCTCTGCAAAGCGACGTAGCCAGACGCCAAAGGCGAGACACTCGGTAGTCGCCCGCCGGTAGTCCGCGCTACTGGTCCCTTCATCGGTTACCCAGCGCAGCAGGCCATCATACCCACTATCCATAACAGAACTATTTGCAGCCGCGAAATGACGAGGCTCATGCATCCACTCCGTCAGATGTTTGAGCAGCAAATAATGGGCTTTGTTGTTATCGTTCTTGCCTTTAGCCTTGAGAAAACCAAGCGCCTGACCCAGTCCATTACTTTGAATCAGCGCATTAAATCCACGTGCCAGGGAGCGGTATTCCTTTTCCAACGACTTTTCTTTGCTCTGATCTCTGTCTTTCACCTCGCGAATAGCAGCCCACGCCTGCCTGCCGCGCTCTTGCTCGCTATTCTGCCGTCGCGATTGATCATTGTCCATATTCATTTCCCCTAATAAAGTAATCGCGCCATCACCGTAGGGACCCGATGAATCGCCGGACGCGATAAATCGGGTCCCTACGGTGATGGCGCGATTAGTTTGTAAAACTCCATTATCGCGTCCGGCGATTCATCGTCGTGTAGCATCCCGAACCCCTTTTCTCCTATACAACTTCTTATCCAGTATAGCGTCAACGGGGTCAGTCCTGCCAGCGGATGCGTACCATGCCGCGCCCGACGGTCTCATCACCACCTAACTGAAGATAGCTGCCCTTACCGGCTCCAAGCGGCTTGACGGCATCCAGGATCTCCTTCCCGCTGAGCCGTATACCGTCCTTGCCATTCTTACGGGCGTTAGTGGCGTAGATCGGTACATAGAGCAGCGTATCTGTAGGTAGATATTCCTCAGTCCACAGTGCTCCGCCCTCGACTGTCTTAGTGGTTCTGTCGATGCGCACGCGTGTAATGACCTCGGTCGCATAGAGGGCGAAATCACGGAAATCATTTTCCGGCAAGATCACCAGCGCATTCTTGACCTTATTGGACCAGTAGTCGCCTGCATTCAGATCTGGTAAGGCATGCTCCACCAGCCAACCGGCAATGCTATCAACCTGCGATTCAACCTGAGCGTCAAAACTGAATTCTTCCAGAACGAGCGTTTTATATGCCTGTACCTCGCTGGTGGTTGTAATCAGCGCATTATTGGTCACGGGTCTAGCTGGTACATTCCAGGGCAGGTCGTTCTCAGTCTGTCCTCGCTCAAAATCACGTTTGAAGCGGGCAAGTACATCGCAGGAGGTCGTATAAGCGAAAACCCCACTGAGTGAACGAACCGGAAAGAGCAGGATACGCGCGTCCCCGGCAATAAGCGCTCCTGCATAGTCGCTCGTATCACCAGTTCGGCTATCGGGTCCAAATATAGCGCTGAGTAGCGCTGCATCTTTGATAGTGTCTTCCGCTGTAGCGCGCAGCTTGCCCTTGATCCCGCTACCCTGAATCATTGGATACTGTGTTGTGCGCTCCCTCTGGATAGGAAGATCTATACTGCTGAGACCAGAGCCAACTCCTGCGTGCAGGGGCGTCTCAACGTACAGATAAAGCATGCTTGTTGCCGTAATCATTGCTACCATTCTCCTGCATACACGATGCCATAGCCGATTTGCCAACCATAGTCGGTGAGGGGCTGCGTTATCTGTATTGATGAATTAAAAAAGTATACGCTGCCCGCTGGAACGCAACGCCGCATAATCTTGTTCCTACCTCCACTACTCCCAGGCGTGAGCTGCCAGCCTCCTATCGGCTGATAGCGCTCGACCGCTACTGCGCTCGGCCTGGATAAAGATACTGGCCATTCAGCAGGTTGCCAGCCACGTGCAAAAGCCGCTGGAGTCGCAAAGTACAACAGATTGCCATTCTGTACCTGCTCTATACTATCCTGCTGCGCGTCTGTAGATGGTGCAATGATCTCAAAATGTGCCGCCCGTCGTTCGCCACCCAGCAGCAACCAGCCTTGATCGGGCAGTCTGAGCAGATTTTGTGTCTGCTCGTCAGCCACGAATTGTCTTACAGAATCCGCTCCCAGGTGAGCAGGTTCCAGTAAACGAACATCGACAACAAAGCCGTACACAAAGTTCGCTCCCAGATCGGAATTCATGCGTATCATGCGTACCTGATAGAGCATCCCTTCTATCGTCGTTTTTGTTGCATTGTTTATGCCGATGCCCACTCGTGCTTCATGCACATAAATATCATTGCTATCGACAAGTTCTCCGGCTGCAATATCCTCCTGTTCTCGTAGTGCCACACGTAAGCCTCGTTCGGTGAGCCAGCCCTTCATGGCTTCTGCTCTGCTATCCAGTGACTTATCCGGGTAAAGCAGTTGCATGTCGTCTGGCAGGTTGGTGATAATATTTGTTGCCTGTGGCTTCAGGCGTACCTGTCGTCTTGCGCCATCCTCCTCGCGCCACAAATGAGCGGGTATAGGGAAAAGTCGCTCAACAGCTTCGCCCGTACGAGCAACTGCACTGCGTCTTCCAAGTGCGCTGCCTGTGATACAGAAGCGTCCATATTGCTCCGCGTCACCGATCAACTCGACTAAATCTTTTTCCTGAAATACCTCGTCGAGTGTTTTTGCCGGGTCCCAATGTGTAGCAATTGTGGCTCGTATGGCACCTTGCAACGTTTCGGGTGTGGGAGGGAAGAGCGTCTCCGCGTAATTATTCTCGCCCGCGTTAAATGGGTGTCCTGTACGAAACAGGAGTGCCTCCGTTGGTTGGATAAAAAGGCGCATCAGTCCAGTTCCTTTCGTGCCAGGAAGATCATTACCAGTAACCAGCCGAACACTTCGACCAGGCCGTAGCGCGCTTCTTCCGCTTGTAATTCGACGGATAATGTGGTGTTTTTGCGCAGATGGCGTTCGTCACTGTCCATAGCTTTTGCTAGCTCGCTTAGCTGTTGTGCCAGGGCGCTTATCTTGTGCAGGGAAAGGTCTTTTCCCGCGTGGCGCTGTCGTTGCAAGATACGTATAATCTCGCTCTGTTGCGCTGCCTGTTCAAGCATAACCAGAGAGGGCGCTTCCTCTAACAGGGTGTAGACGCAAGCAGGAGAAAGCACATCATGCTTGAATAGCTCATAAAATTCCTCGAACAGAGCGAGCGGTCTGATAGCTATCTGCTCGCCATTGCGCTCAACCGTATACTCCCAGTGACATCCCACACGGGTTTGCTCGCCAGAGCGCCGGAGCACTATCACCACCAGCGCATTGCGTCCGTATTCCTTCTTAGCCAGCTCTTCAGCAGCATTTGTCATACGCCTGGCGTAGGAGAGCGAAGTATAGTGATGTGCTATGGCAATACCTGCGCTGGTGCTCACTGCGCGCCTTCGCTCTTCGCCCCTGACGACCTTTTTTACCTCCTTGCAGTACTCTAACTGGAGTTGCTCAATCAGCGCAAAGACCGTTTTGAGTGCCCTTTGCCCTGCCTGTTCCAGCGCGATCTGTTCGTCCATCGTATAGTCATGCGTCAACGGTGCAAGGGCAAAGGCATCGTCGCCACCTGCATAGATGAGACGGCCTGGATAGCGTTCATGCACTATCTCGGCAGCTCGCTTGCGTGAAAATATCGAGAGGGCCTTGCTGATGGCGCTATGCTCGTGCCTGTCCTTTACTCCTCCCAGTAATCTGCCCATCTTATCGCCATCTATCTGAATCATGGCATAGTATGGTGTGGGGCGGGGAATTGCAAGAGTGTCGGCTGCCTTTAGCAGGCGATTCAGTGCTTTCCTCCCTATACTTGTGCGTCTTTCGGCCTCCTGCACTGGCTCGATGCCGTAGTCTTTTTTGAGACGATGGGGCGTGAATGTTTCAAGAAAGTAGCAGTCTCCATCACGCTGCAGCATAGTCTGCTTGCCTGGATCATCTCCTGCCAGGCGTTCGAGATAGGGGATCGTATTTTGTTCCATCTCGTTGAGTGGCCTTTGTGTACCATCCAGCCAGCCTTTGATGATAACCATGTCGATGGTTATTGTAAGCAGTCGCTTCACAAACGATGCGGTAGCAATCGAACTGGTTGATGGGAACGATGCACTCATCGTATTTCTGACTCTCAGGACGCTTGAGAGAAATGCAAAGCGTTTCACAGTATCGATGGCGTCCAGGCGTTCCTCGCCGCTCTGGTTAAGATCGTGCGCAAAGTTCTCCGCAATGCCCTTCCAGAAAGTGTGCACAGCCTCACGTGAATCATCTTCAGTGCGCAGGATGACGCGTTCTCCCGAAATCGTACTTTTTTCTCCTGGCTCATCCCATGCTTCAAAGGAAACTGCTTCCTGCCATCTGACCGTGCGTAGCCTCTTGCGTGCAGCCAGCGCCTCCTGTGTTCGTTTCAACCAGGCTGGATAGTCCTGCTCGTTTCCTTCTACGATAACCCAGAAGATCTCGAAGAAATTCTCGGCATTGGTCTGCCTGTCCCATATCTGACGCGTTACAATTGTGCCATGTTCCGCCAGTACCATATTCCAGACATCCTGACAGATATGGAGCCAGCGTTCTTTGAGTTGCTTTTCACTCCGCTCGGCTGCCGCCTGAGCTTCTTCTTTATTCGGGAAGAGCGCGATATATTTGTTGGGAAGATCCGCGATATTGCCTTCGATGTTCGGGATGGCAGGGAAAATAAGGGCCGCTGGCTCTATGTGCTCCATGCTGGCTTCCATCAGCAGCGCAAGCAGGTAACTGCCAAGCCATAGATCGCGTGTCTTGCGGGCCTGTGCAATAAACGATTGTACAGGTCCTAGAGAAAACAGGAGCATAGTGTGTGTCACAACTCTACCTCCACTCTCCCGGAGAACTGGTCGATCCATCGTTCGATGATTTTATAGTCTTTTATGCGCACATCCCCACCTATAGTTTTGAACAGGACGGCAACGCCCACATATCTGTGCTGGCGCAACTCGGCGATACGCAGATGTAGAGGCGAGGCGCGTCGCCTGTCAGGAGTAATGTTGGGGAGTGGCAGTCCGAAGATTTTGCGTTGCTCGATACTGATGCGGCTGCGATACTCCTGCATCCGTTCACCAATAACCTTCATAGCGCCTTCTTCGCTCTTCCATGGTTGCTCATCTTGTAATATCCAGATGCGACATGTGGTTCGTGCCAGGATGTCAAAGCGGGCTTCGTGAATAGCGTGTGCTATTATGCCATTGACTTCTCTGGCCTTTTTAATACCCTGTTCGAGTTGTTGTTTGAGTGCGTAGGCATGCTCTGCTTGCTCGAATGGAAAGACTGGAAGGTCTGGAAGGGTGTTGCTGATGGCTTGAGCGCTGAGACTGCCAGCGCAACGACGCGAACGCGAGCCGATGCCTCCCAGTTGCGTAAGCAACCAGAATGCTGCGATTGCCTGCTTGAGTTGCTGACTGTTCGTATCTCGTGCAGCCAGTATGACCTGAAAACGGGTGCCGGCGGGAAAATACCAGCGCGCTGGCTTGAAGTTTCCTCTTTCTGGCCTGCCATGACTTTTCATCGACCACAGTAGATAGCCTTTCCCGGTCGTCAGCCGCTTCTCTCCTCGCCTGACGCTGATCTTTTCTGTGAATTTGACAGCTCTATGAGAGGGAGCCGAGACCTTGATTACGATCGCTGAGCTTCTTTTGGTAGCGCCAAAGGTGGCGCTTTCCGTTTGCTGAATGGATGCAAGCCCCTCTGCATCGGTCCCGACCATAGCGCCAACCAGGGCTCGCTGCCAGTAGCGCATGAGTCCACGCAATGTAGGAGCGCGTAGTTCTGCACTGTTCTGGTCGGCCCCGGCTAGAAAAAGTGGCGTGGTGGCCTGTACTTCAAAGATCACCTTGTGCATGAGTACAGACCTTTCCAATCCTTGCAGTCTCGCCAGTAGTTGCCTTGCATGATACCATACCTTCTTCCGCGGAACATCAGAATTACTTCGTAATAAAAATGCTAAAAAACCATAACTAGTTCGGTTCTCTGCTTGCCTTCCTAACGCTTATACTGTAGCAAGGACTATTGTTTAAAGTACCTTCCAAACTTAAGTTGCAGGAAGCGATAGTCGAGGCGCTCCTTTTCTTTAGTAAACCAGGCTTCACGACATAACGAGAGCAGGACGGTCGTATGCGTGCTCACGGTAGGCAAACTGATCGATAGCTCTTTTGCAACATCGGCTGGATGCAGTCCTCTGGCAAAAGCTTTGAGAACTTCTAATTGTCGTGGTGTCAGTTGCTCGACGATGTGTTTGCAGCGAGCCTGTTCCTCTGCTTCGGCCCGTTCTTCTTGCGCGCGGATGATGTCTCGCGCACTGGCGTCGAGGGAGAGTGTCGCGCGTACGTCCTCGCTCAAACGAGCGAGGGGCACCTCGATGAGGTGGACACCATCTTCGGGTTCGACATGCAGGAGCGCACCATTTCTGGCCCGCTCCCGGACGGAGTCAGGCGTGTAAAGGTGCCACATCCTGTCTTCATGCTCAAGGCTGAGGATGGCTGCCGACATAGAGAGAATGGACATGAGGCGGCGTCCTCCTGTGATGGAGAAGTGGACGATACAGTGGCGCTCTTTGAGGCTGCGGATGAGGCCGTGCATGGTGTTAAGGACGGCGTCCGTGCTGGCTTCGTCAACGATATCCTCTAGCGGTTGTTCGTTATACCGCAAGACATGGCTGCGGAGGTGGATGATCTGGTCGTTGCGGTAACGGTCGCCGAGGAATTCGTGATTGAGGAGTTGGATAGAATGGTTCAGGTGTGGGTTGTGTGTCGTGGCCGGGTGTACAATATTGACTTCGCTGATGGGAATGCCGTGCTGCAGGAGCAGATCAAGCGTGAAGGTGATAATCTGCGGCTGTCCACCCGTGGTTGCTAGTAATGCGTGGATATATTCAGTTCCTGCCATGGTTTTCTCTTTCTCTGTAAGGAGGTTCCCTTGTTTAATCCCCTACCTGCTATTTTGATAGGTGGGCCACCCCACGCTGGAAAATCTGTACTGACTTATAGCTTGACACAAGCACTACGTAAACGCCATATTGACCACTATGTTATACGTGCCTGCCCCGATGGTGAGGGCGATTGGTCGCAAGAGACCGACCGCGAAGCTGTGCGCCTGATCCGTATTAAAGGTCAGTGGCAACCAGAATTTGTCAGGAGCGTCTGCTATGCGTTGGAACGACGCCATTTCCCTCTGCTGGTCGATATGGGTGGACGGCCAGAAGAATGGCAGACAGGCATTATCAATAATTGTACGCATTCCCTGTTGCTCCTTCGTTCTGACGACGAGTCTTCTTCTCGCTTCTGGCAAGAACTGGTGCAGGAAAATGGTCTGTTACCACTGGCTCGCTTGACTTCTGTCCTGCATGGCACATCTACAATTACTTCACGTGCTCCTGTTATCGAAGGTACACTAACCGGGTTAGATCGCCAGTCTTTTGCACAGGGATCGCTCTTTGAATTGCTCGTAGAACGCATCGATGCACTGTTCAGCTCGTATTCTTCTGAGGAACTGCGACAGGGCTATTTGAATGCGGCCCCTGCAGAGGTGATCAACCTCGATACATATCTGCAACTGCATGCGCCACAGTCAGAACGCTGGGAACCCCAGATGCTTCCTGCTCTCCTTGCAGAACTGCCACGTGCTACGCCTCTGGCTGTCTATGGGCGCGGCACAAACTGGCTGTATGGAGTCCTGGTTGAGCATGCCGGGGCACAATCTTTCTACCAGTTCGATCCACGTCTTGGCTGGGTGACACCTCCTCAACTTCAGATAGGTACGCCGGCAATGCAGGCGGTGAGCGTCGAACTACAGCAATACACTGACACAACTGTGCTTTTTGCCCGGTTAGTGCATGATTACCTGGACTACTCGGAAGCGGATCAGCTTGTCTTTCCTCCGCTCTCTCCTGAGCACGGAGTTGTCCTGAGTGGCAAACTTCCACTCTGGCTGGTGACTGCCCTGGTCCACCTCTATCATACTGTCGTTGGCGTCCCATGGATTGCCTGTTATTCTCCCCAACTGAAGAAGTCGGTTGTCGTTGCCTCGCGTGTGTCAACACATGCTCCTGGCGATCTCATTCCTCTTCCTCTTTTTGGGAGTATATCGAGGGAGTATAGCATATAAATAGACGAACCTTCATGAATATATGAGAAATTACTAGACGAGCGTTGGAGCTTCATCGCATTCGTGTAAGGGAGAGCTTTGTATATTTAGTCGTATCGGGGAATGCTCCACCCAGGTGGGACTCCTCTTAGAGAGAAATGGATGGTTTCGTTATGGATGGACCGTTTACTTCTGTGGCTCCGGCCAGGCTCTATGCCTTCTTATTGAAGCTGAGACCGTTGAAAGCAGGGACGCTCATGCCTTTCTCTGGTGAATTAGTGCACGGTGCGTGGCTGCATTGGTTAAGGTGTGCAGCCCCTGATGTAGCTGCGTGGCTGCACGATGGGAACAGGCGGCGCTTCTTCACCTGCTCCAGTCTGCAATTTCCGCTTTCTCCGCAAAGGACTCTGGAGGTAGAACGCGAGAATGTGCACCTGCCGTTAGATCCGGAAAAGACCTACACCGTGCGTATTACGCTGCTGCTGGGCGAGCTCTTTCCGCTTTTTTACGATGCATTGATGCGTTTCAATACCACTGAGACAGGAGTGGGTAAAGCGCCGTTTATGCAGATTGGCAAGCAGTTGTTCTGGCTTGAGGAGGTTGTGCTGAATAATGACGATCTTTCTGGCTGGACAGGCTTTACGTCGCTATCTGCAATGGTGGAGAAGACGAAACGCTTACATCTGGGTGATGTTCAACCGCTAACATTAGATTTTGCCTCTTTGACGACGTTCAATCGCAGTAATATAAGGAGTAGAAACTATGGGCCACACCATGCCCGTTTGCCGTTGCCAGACTATGTCTTTTCCGGCCTGGTACGGCGCTGGGAGGATGTAGCCCCGCCGGAACTGGTCAACGTAGTGCAGAAAGAGCATATCGAGGAATATATCCAGGACGATGGTATGATTATCGTTGATTATAATCTCAAGACGCACCGCCTCAAGTTTACGACGCATCAACAGCAGGGCTTTATCGGTCAGTGCAGATACCATCTACGTAGTTCCGGTGAGGAGAGTACATTGTATTCGTCACTGACGGTACGTCAACAGATTCTATTACTGGCTCAACTGGCGTTTTACTGTGGAGTTGGCTATAAAACATCAATGGGTATGGGGCGTGTGCGCCCTCTGGAAATATTACAACTCACCCGCGAGGGATTGGAATTAAAGATGCCTCACAAACATCTCCTGGCAAATTGAAATTTTTATGCCTCTATATACGTGGTATGCTCTATAGAGGCATCAATATATCTTGCCAGACCCGCCCGGGATTGAAATGCAAAAATGAGACCGATTTCTATAATCGATCTCATCGCTGTAATAGCAGATATCCCTTACATAGGAGGTCGGCGGCTGCAGCACCAACACAGGAAATGCCTGCGCATGAAAGCACTTCTATGGGGACCTTAAGGGCTTACTCGCCCGTACGAACAAATATTGACATAAAAGTACTCATGTACTATTTGCCCAGGATACCCAAAAGTATGTATCCTGTAGAGGATGAAGTGCTTAATGCATGTTGTCTACATCCCCTTATAGTTAAATGACTCCTATCTGCCGTATTATGTAAATTCTTCAATCGTCCCCGTAGCGGCGTGCCTTGCGTGCGCCGCGTGGCTCGCGAGGAAGTCCCAGACACTCAACGGGCTTGCTGCCACCCATGCTGTACACGCGGGACATGCGCGGCGCACGCAAGGCACGCCTCTACGGGTCTACGTGCGCGCCTTTTGGGAAATGGCCTTATGGGACTTTTTGTGTATACTAAACTGAATATTACTGATACTCTCACTTTTAAAGCCTGCGATGCGTATATGTGTTGGCAGTTGTCTAAAACCGTAGGGTTCGCCTGTACGTTTTTGGATAACTTTGTGAAGGGTATGGGTGTAATTAACTGGCCTTTTCCGCTCTAAGCTGATATATTGAGTACATCACTTCTAGATGCAGAAAATAATAATGTCTTGTTTCCAGGGGACACTGCATGAGTCAGAACTGCACATCTCCAGGATCGCTATCCCACAGGCTGGTTGCCAGAAGAACGCCTGGTCCATTTGCTCTCTCGTTCCGAGACGACGATCGGACGTGCATTGAGCAATGACATTATTTTGATGGACCCGACGGTTTCGCGTGAACATGCACGCCTGGTGCGAACTGAATATGGCTGGTCCGTTTTCAACCTGACGATGCACAATATTGTGCGTGTCAATGGCCGGCCTGTGCCCAGCGGTGGCAGCATTTCACTGCAGCCACAGGATTTCCTGGTATTGGGTAGTACCATGTTGCAACTGATTGCCCCACAGTCAGAAATGCCTGAAGTGTCTGGAGAGAGCGACCACTCAGAAGAACCAACGCAACGCCTTCCTTCGCAACGGGAGGTGCCGCCATCCCAGTTCCCACCGTCGCTACAGCCTCTGTCTGACAATGCGTCGGCCAATGGCAAACAGGATGGCGATGGTAGTGGCCTCAGAAAGCTCCTTAAAACCTCAAAGCCCGCGCAATCGCCCACTCCTGTGCAAGCATCTGCCTGGCATGCCAACCCACCGGCGTTGCAGGCTGCTTACCCTTTGCCTGTGCAGCCTGAACCAGAACAACAGGCACAACCCTGGGACGAGGAAGAGGAGAACCTGCTGGGTGCTGGTGTGACCATGCAGTTTGCGTTGCCCCAACGCATGGGAGTACGCACACGCTGGCTGATCGCTGGCTTCGGCATCACTATTTTGATTGCTTTTGCGGTTATTACAATTGTGCTCAATAGCATTATCGGCATCTCTTCCGCTGCACAGAATGGGCTTTCGAGCATTGTAGCCGCGATTACCATTCCTATAATTCCGGCACTGGTCATCAATCTGCTGGTCAACTTTATCGATCGCTATGAGCGTGAGCCATGGTTCTTACGCCTGGCAGCGTTCTTATGGGGTGCTATTATCGCTATCCCGCCCGCACTTTTCATCGAGTTACGCGTCGATGCAATAACACAGTCCGTCTCGGATGATCTGCTGCGTTCAATCATTAAGGGTCTCAATGCAGGTATTACTGAAGAGTCAGTGAAGGGGCTGGGCCTGCTCTTGCTCTTTGTGGTTCTGCGTGACGAGTTCGATAATGTGACTGATGGCATCGTCTATGGCGCACTGGTTGGTGCTGGCTTTGCGATGGTCGAGAACTTTGTCTACTTCGCATCGAATTCCAGGGATTTTCTCGTCTTCCTTATCGTCGGTCGCATTGTGCTCGGCTGGCTCAGCCACTCGACCTTTACCATGTGCTTCGGCGCTGCCCTCGGCTACGTGCGCCATACTCACATACGCTGGCGGCAGATCGTCATTCCCCTTGCTGGTTACCTGATAGCGGTGGGTCTGCATAGTGTCTTCGACTTTGTGGATAACTATGCCAGCGCCATCGTGCTCGGTGATCAGGCGATGGCCACAATCTCATTGGTCGCGGTTATCGGTAATTATATACCGCCTTTTATCGCGCAGATCACCCTCTTCTATATTCTCATCAAGTCATTGGCGCATGAATCTGCTGTCATCCGCGAATTCCTGGCTCCAGAAGTCAGCAGTGGAGTGGTGCACGTCGATGAGTATGCTCTGCTACAAAACTCGTTTCAGCGCACAAAAGAGGAGCGTCGTGCCCTGGGGCGCTATGGTCTGAAGCAATGGATGCGCGTAAAAGCCCTCTACCAGACCGAGATTGGCCTGGCCTTCCGCAAATGGCACGTCAGCATGGGCGATAAACCCAAACTGGGCTATCGTCAACCCGAGGACGCTTATCGTCGCCGCATCAAACGTTTGCGGCAAGAGATTGTCACCTTCAAGGTACAAAAACAAACCTGATAGCTATAGTTATGAAACAATCACGCTACGTCGCCATGGAATTTAATAGCAGAATGCATCAGTCGGGCTCTCGCACGAAATTTTTCCAGATATAGAGTTTTTGCTTGCCTGCACGCTTGCAGTAGCGTATACTAAATTCATCAATTTGGTACGAGAAACGTCTTATCTAGCGGTGGTTGCAAGACTTTTATCTATGAGTACTATTTAACACGTGGCATATATTCATGACCCGAGTGCCTGGTAAATGTGCTGTAAGATTTGATTTATGTCCGAAAAGGAGTACAGCGAATGATGACGCCTATACACGAATTCGTAGGCCAGGACCTTTTATGGGTTCCTACGGCGGCTTTTAGAAATCAGTACGAGCTTATCGCAGGAAATACTGTGCTTGCAACATTGGATATGAGTAACTGGACGACAGCAGCCCATGCAGTGACTGCTGAGGGACATTTCTCTATCAGGCGCGAAGGCTTTTTTAGACAACAGGTGATGATCCGTGCAACGGAAACAGGTCCGGTGCTGGCTACGTATACACGTGGATGGACGGGAGGTATCTTACAGTGCGCTAATGGTCGTCTGTTTAAGTGGGAAAATGCGAATTTCTGGGGCACAAAACGGACATGGACAGATCAGTTCGGCACTCCACTGGTGCAATTTCAAAGTAGCCCCTGGACGCGTGAACTCCTGGTTCGGGTAGAGCCTGAAGCCGCCACAACTTCGGAACACCCACTTCTTGTGCTTCTAGGTAACTATATCACTATCCTTAGCAAGCGCGATACCTCAAACACACCTACGAATAGGGCCTAGCCTGATCTCCCGCTGATCCGCATCATTATCTTTCTGGCTCTTATTCCTCCGGGCAACTTCCTCTCATATGCTGACATACCTGCCAGTTCCATGGCTTCTAACGCCTCGACCATAGCAAACACCGAAGGATAGCGCCGTGCCGGGTTAAGCTCCAGCGCACGTAGCACAATTTGTTCTAACGCTGGCGATATGCGATGGTACAGAATATGAGGAGGAATTAACTCAAGGCTCTCGTTTGCATCCACTGCGATAACATGTTGAGGAATGAAAGGCCTGACACTCTTTCCCATCTGAGCATGTGATATCGCCTGTTGGGCTGTCTGCAATCTGTGTATTGACGCGATAGGCGCATAACGAGTGAGTAACAAATACAGAATTGCTCCAAGCGAATAGATATCTGAACGCTCATCATATGTTCCACCTTGCATTTCCGGCGCAGCAAAAGCGTTATGCCTCGATATTATAGCTATAGGAAAAATCTGCCGACAGAGTTCGGAACAGGACATTGACGCTGATTGCCAGCACCCTGGAGGTGGAGGCCATGAGGTGAGTAATACAGGTGCCCAACTGGCAGCACCTGTACCGCTTACCAGAACGGTTGCCGGGTCCAGGTATCCCAATACCGTACCCAGGCGGTGCAAACGTGCTACGATGCGACAGAGTTGGACACCCCAATTCTGTGCAGTCTCTGTACTGAGCCATACAGGCCACTCTCTACGACCCAGCAACAGCTCATCAAGCGTCAGGGCATCGGTATACAGATCACTCTTCTGGTCGGACAACTGCATTACGAGGTAATAGCGTTCACCTTCAAACCATACCCTGTCACCACGCGTAGGCAAACGTGGTGAGCCCAGTACGACGGGAGAGACAAATTCTTCAAATGCTGCGGCCTCCACCTGTGCTCGTATTGGTGAAGGAAGAGCTGTGAGAACCAGTTCGCGAATAGCAACTAAAGATCCCTGCTCTCCATTCCCTGTTCCCTTTTCAGTCGCCTGATTAGAGAGGCGCCGCCCAAGATACAGATTGAGTCGTGGACGTTTATAGAGAAGTTGTACAATGCGGTAACGCCCTTCAAGGATTATCTGCCCTTCTTCCAATACACTCTCATTACTCATCGGCTCTATTCCATCCCCTGTGTCAGATCCATGGGAGAAGTGCATCCAACAGGGAATATCTTCCACTCACTCGCCACGTACCAACAATAATACTATTGTCTTACAAGAAAAACTACATATACTACCTGTCGAGCCATTGCCCTTCAGGGGATATACAATACACAATTTTTCACACTTCTTATATTCTAGATAACGAACAAGCTATTAATGATTAACAAAAAACACAGCAATACTTACGCTGTTCGATTGACATTTGATGGAAAATGCCGTAGGATTAGGGAGGTTGGAGTATCCATCAGTTTTCGTTACCGTCCTTTTGCACAGCATAGTAGCTGTCATTTTCATACACTACAGACAAAAGGAGATCACCTTATGGTTACTCGTTCTGAGCGTAAGAGCCGTCGCTGGCTCCGTTTGCTCCTCATTATCCCTTTCATCGTGCTACTCTGGCCTCCTTTCTATAACTTCAGGGCACCAGAGTTTATAGGCATCCCTTTCTTCTACTGGTTCCAACTCCTGTGGATTATCATCACAGCCATTATTACGGCGGTGGTTTATTTCGCCGGAGCATAAACACTGCGAACTGGTAACATAGTTATGCAAAGGTGCATGACTATATCCTATCTGTTACAAAACAACTTCTACAGGAAGGGAGAATATCTCGATGCACTGGGACGCAATTGTCATTTTTGTCTTCTTTTTCCTACTCGTCACTGTGCTTGGCTTTGTAGCGGCACGCTGGCGACGCGGCGATCTTGATCTACTCCACGAATGGGGTCTGGCAGGACGACGCTTCGGCACTGTAGTGACCTGGTTCCTGCTTGGTGGCGACCTGTATACCGCCTATACGTTTATCGCGGTACCCGGCTCAATGTTCCTGGCAGGGGCAGTCACTGGCTTTTTCGCAGTTCCTTACACCGTACTTGTCTATCCACTTGTCTTTCTTATCATGCCTAGATTCTGGACAGTGTGTAAGCAGCGCGGTTATGTGACTGCCTCCGATTTTGTCAAAGATCGCTTTGGTAGCAGTTCTCTTGCGCTGGCAGTAGCCTTTACCGGCATTCTGGCGACCATGCCTTATATCGCGCTACAAATGTTTGGCATACAGATCTCTATTGCAGCGCTGGGTATCCCACTCACAGTCCCCATCTTCGGCCTGAACGTGGACATTCCGCTCATCATCGCGTTTATCATTCTCGCAGCCTACACCTATACCAGCGGACTACGCGCTCCGGCTATGATCGCACTGGTAAAAGATCTTATGATCTTCATTGTACTCCTGGTCGCGATCATTTATATCCCGGCAAAACTGGGTGGCTTTGGCCCGATCTTCAATGCAGCTCATCAGAAAGCGTTGACCGTCAAGACGTTCTCTGACCTGATTGGACCCAATCAGTCGCTCAACTATGTGACACTGGCGCTTGGTTCTGCGCTGGCTCTATTCCTGTATCCACACTCTCTCACAGGTGTCTTGAGCAGCAACAGCCAGAGAGTAGTCAAACGGAATGCCGCACTCCTGCCCATCTACTCATTGATGCTTGGCCTGCTGGCATTACTTGGCTACATGGCAATTGCGGCAAAAGTGAAGCCGCTAGCTGGTTTCAATCAAAACGGCGCTGTACCTGCACTCTTCAACGCGACCTTTCCTAGCTGGTTCACGGGCTTTGCATTCGCCGCCATTTCTATCGGTGCCCTGGTTCCAGCAGCCGTGATGTCTATCGCGGCTGCAAACACGTTCACACGCAACATCTATAAGGAGTATATTCGCAAAGATGCTGGCAGCCGTGAGGAGTCGCAGGTTGCGAAGATCACATCATTTGTGGTCAAGTTTGGCGCACTACTCTTCATCGTCTTGATTAACCCGCAGCAGGTAATCTTCTTCCAGTTGCTTGGTGGCATCTGGATACTTCAGACGCTGCCTTCTGTTTTTCTGGGTCTCTACACGCGCTGGTTCAATCGTTGGGCATTACTCGTGGGTTGGGCCGCTGCAATGATCACTGGAACGGTCCTCTTCATTGTGGCAGGCAGCAAACCATCGTATCCAGTGCTCGGCATTCCGCTGTACACAGCAATCTCGGCGTTGGTCTTGAACCTGGTTATAGCAGCCGTCCTTACGCCAATCTTCGAGTTAATCGGAGCACGACGCGGACGCGATATTACCTCACCCACCGATTATGATGAGGAACGTGCACCAGAAGAACCCGTAGAAATCAGTCGAGAAGTTTTAGGATAAAAAATCCTTTTTCCCTGGCTTCTCAGCCCACAGGGCCCCACAAGGGGGCCTGTGGGCTGATCTATTGGCTCCCAGGGCCCCCGCAAGGGAGGCCCCTACGGGAGACTCACGAACTCAGCAATCGACAAGTTCGGGTTTTTGATTGAGAATCTGACTTCGAGAGGAAATAAACTCTTCGTATGTCTGATCCAGGCGATCTTTATGGAAGAGAGCGACTCGATGACAATTTTGGAAGGCAAGCCTGACTCCAAAGTGGTTTTCTAAGGCCTTCCGCATTGCATCACTGGCCAGCACCCGCAGCAGTTGCCCACGAGCCTGCTCATTGGGTGGAGGAACCTGGTTATCAACAAAGCTGCTATTGCTCTGTGAAAGTCTACCAGCTAACTCTTCAATAAGCTGCCAGGCATAGGGCAAAGAGTCTTTGATACATGCCAGAAAGTCGCTCTGCTGTACTTCTCCAGCTTGAGCCTGTTCCAGTAACATTGGTGGAACTGCAAGAGACATAATATTTTCTCCTTTTACTTGTTTGGCACACTGTGCCAACTAACGATATTGGTAGAAAAGAGCAGACAATGTCGTCTTACCACTTCCACCTTTTCCGACAAATGCAATTTTCATAACACTAACTCCACGATTTCTCTTTACTAATGATACAAAGTATCATGTAGTGCTGATACTATGCCATACAGTGGAGCCAAAAGCAAGAGGTTTTGCTATCAATATTGAGATATCATCTCATTTTCTAAGAAATCTCATCCGTTAACCCTTCTTCTTTCTCATGGTAGGGCGATTCAAACGTCGTCGCGTTGACCCGTAGAGGCATGCCTTGCGTGTGCCGGGTGGCCCGCCATGCACTCTGCTCGCTCACTCGGCATATCCGGCACATCCGGCACACGCAAGGCATGCCTCTACGGGGACGTTTGAATCGCCCTGTTCTTATGGCTAGCTCAGTGGCAGAGGATGACACTGGTGATATGATAAGAGCAGTTATCTGTCAGCATAAAAGTCGCTGACAAAGTAACGGCAAACATGTGAGGAAACAGCTCGGAAATGAACTTTGATGATGAATTCTTAGAAAAAACGACGGAAACGGGCAGCGATGAACTGCTCTCAGACGATAACCTGCGCCTGCCGGAGAGCGCCAGTAATCTTGTACGCTTACATGCTATACGCGCATGGCTGACACGTCGTCAAAATGAGACGAGCGTTGAGATAGGCGAGGCCGCTCTTAGCTTGCAACAGGCGTTACAAGAGGAGCCACAAGAGACACGATTACGCCGCCGCGCACGCCAGGAACAGACATTATGCCTGCAGCACAAGCAGCAAGCGCTACTTGCTGCCCAGCAGCGTATAAATGCATATGAAGAGGCAGAGGCCCTATTGGAAGAATGTATTGCACATACTACTAGCGGCGAACGGGTATTGGTCGAATACTATCTGACATTAGAAGAACTGGTACATAATGCCGCGACAACAGATGATACTGAACGTTCATCCTGGTTACAGGCGATTGAAGATGTCCAGCATCGCGTCGAGCACATCGGAGCCCCCAACGAAGAATAACAGGCTCTTACTTCCTTTCAGACAGATGACGGCGAAGCCGTAGAAGCGATAGCTTCGTTTCTGTCTGAATAAGGAGCTCTTACCTTGTGGCAAAAGATACGGTCGTATTGTTATCGAAACGCAATACCATATCAGAAATCTGCGCCTTATTCTGTAAAGGAAAATCCAGGTACCCTACCTGTGTCGATTTTGGCATTGTTACAGGCGACACCGATATCAACCTGGGAGCAACTGTTTTCCCATCTGGAAGAAGCAAGCGCGCATTTGTTGTAAAATTTATGCCAATCGGTTCCTGGCCGCCATTGTGGGTCTGTATATAAATACGCAGCGTATATGGACTCGAATGCTGGCTCACATCAGTAAAGCCTGCTGCCTGCTGTACCTGCATTATAGTGATGTTCACACCATCTACGTTCACGACGCGATTAAGTGTGACAGCGCTGACAGGGTTCGTCATTTGAGGGGTAGGCGTGACAAGGTCACTACTTGTACCGGCATCTGTATTTGCCCGGGGCAGATGGCTATAGAACATAAATAATATGACCACACCAACGATTGCAACGACGAGTACCCATAGTGTTGTGCGTGTGCCATTCGGATTTGTAGGGTGCTCACTATCTATTTGAGACATAACGTTTCTTTGCTCCTGATCTTTAATATGGATGATCCCAAAATATATTATAGTTCCGAGAGGCTAGTGCTTTACCAGCACCGCCACTCGTTGCGTTCAGAGGAGAACCGAAGTGGATAGGTGCAGGTTCGTCTTGACGATATCGACGAGCACCTGCGTTGTGAACGGTTTGGTCAGGTAGGCCTGCGCTCCTGCCAGGCGTGCTTTGAGACGATTAATGATCCCATCATGCCGGGAGAGGATCACGATGACCGTCTGATTCCACTGCGGTTTGGATCGCAAGTAGCGTAAGATCTCAAATCCGTTCATCTTGGGCAAATCGAGATCGAGAATCACCAGATCTGGAATGTGGTCAAGCTGTCGATTAGTCACCGCTCGCAGGGCTTCAATGCCATCCGGGTAACAAACCACATTCAGTCCTACACGTGTCAAGGCAACTTCGATAATTTTCCTGACCGTGAGAGAGTCGTCGATCATCATTATCAGTTTACTCATAAAGATCAGCACAGGTTGGATGGCCCAATGCTCTGCCTCCTTCTTTTTTCCGGTTCAACCGGTGATAACAAAACCGTGAGTTAACACATGAATATGGGCCTGGTACGTCTTCTTAAGAATGCGGAAGGGGCATTGCGTGTGCCTGTTGCTCTTCAATGAAGGCCGTGTCCGTCAACTTGTAGAGCAACAGAGACATATCAATGTTCCTTCCCGATTGTGTCGAAGTCAAGTAACGACGTTCATAGGAACCGAGCTTCTGTCACTTCTGAAGAAGTGCTCATACGCTCTCAGTGTGGAATAATCCACGGAATCAGGTACTGCTGCGCCATCACCAACAGTCCTAGCAACGCAGCCAGGAAGAGGCTATGCTTAAAGGTTCGCGCTACGACCAGACCTTCTTTCCCGACCAGGGAGCTGGTTGAAACACCTGTGGTCACGGTTTGCGGCGAGATCATTTTGCTCATCACTGCACCCGAGGAGTTCGTCGCAGCCATCAAGACCGGGCTGAGATGGAGTTGCCCTGCCGCAACGACCTGCAGGTTGCCGAAGAGCGCGTTGCTCGACGTGTCACTTCCACTCAGGAAACAGGCAATCCAGCCCAGAAAGACCGAGAAGAAGGGGAAGATCAAGCCTACTTTCGAGATCGCCAGGCCTAAAGTATAGGCCATCCCGGAATAGTTGAAGAGGTAGGCCAGGCCTATGATAAGCATGACAGTGACGATTGCAAAGCGAAGCTGTTTCCAGGTATCTGCCAGTGCCACCACAATCACTTTCGGACTTGAGCCTGTCCCTAAGACGACCAGCGTCGTCAGCACAACAGCTAACAAAATAGCCGTGCCCGTTCCCAATGGTTGGAAGTTATAGAGGGCAGTATAGGGCTTGTTGTAGAGAGTCAGGAAAACGAGTTTGTGCAGTCCCGGCCACTGAATACTCTGTTGTCCAACCGAAGCGACCTTGAGATACGTCCAGACAATCACCACGGCGCTTACCATTACCCACGGCGTCCACGCAAGTACTGCCTCGCGGGCACCGGGTTTGCCACCTGCAGCAGAGGTATTCGGCGATGTGGGAACCGGGACAGGCACGTTCCTTTCTCCAATAGCCGTAGCACCTTCTGTCCCCATTGTTGTACTGGCAAAGTGTGCCCTGTATTGATCGAGATCACGTGGTTTCCAGATCTGCACGAATCCGATGACACAGATCAGCGAAACGAGCGAAGCCAGCACATCTGGTAACTCTGGCCCAACGAAGTTGGAGACGGCAAACTGCGTCAGGGCGAATGAGCCTCCTGCCACCAATGCAACTGGCCACGCCGTTCTCAAGCTGCGGAAGCCCGCGAAGATGAGAAGGGCATAGAAGGGCAGGAAAAGACTAAAGAACGGCAATTGGCGACCAATCATTGCCGAGAGAGATGCAACATGTAACCCTGTGACAGCACCCAGTGTGGTGACTGGTGTTCCCAACGCACCAAAGGCGACCGGTGTGGTATTAAAAATTAGTGTCAGCGTAATGGCTTCAAGTGCGGGGAAACCCAGAGCAATGAGCAACGCACTGCCAATCGCCACAGGGGTGCCAAAGCCAGCAATGCCTTCCATAAGCGCACCAAAGCAGAAGCCAATCAGGATGAGGAGGATGCGTTTGTCCGAGGGAACATTATACACCATCCAACGACGGAAAAGTTCAAATTTGCCTGAACGAACCGCGATGTTATAGAGCCACATCGCGTTCCAGACAATCCACATGACGGGGAGTAAGGCAAAAACCATGCCGTTTAATGTCGAACTGGCCGCGAGTCCAACCGGTATCTGCCATACGCCAATAGCAATGAGCAGGCCGACAATCAATCCTGACAGGGCCGCCTGCCAGGCGGGTCTTCGTAGTATGCCAAGCATTACAAGAACAACAGCAATTGGTATCAATCCGACGAGAAAGGAAAGGAAGAGATTCCCTGCAACAGGGGCAAGAATCTGGTGGAACATCAGTGTTTCCTCCTTTGACAAAGCGTGACCGACTCAATATGATTGATCAGAGGGCTACAGACAGGGACGATAGAACCAGATGACCTGAACGTCATTTCAAATAAGTGTGAAAGTAAGTTCCCTCCTTTCCTTGCTCAGGTAAGCACGCTCATACAAATACAACTTAATAAGTAGTATAACTAATCAGGGAGATAATACAAGATATCTCTCTCTCAAATGGGTCACAAACTCAAATTTGTCATACAGTTTTAAGCACACTTCTGCGTCTCGTGGGATATTTTAGTCACGAGTTGAAGCGATATACTTCTATGTATCGAGTACTTTCAGCTTCAAAAGCAGCTCTTGAGCACGCCTGCCTCCACCTCATTATAATGAGAAGTAATGTAGTGGACATTTGTGCACGATTTATAGCAGGCAAACTAATATGACAACTATGGAATACATGTACTATTTTTACCCTCCCATATAGTCTTGAAATAGACGAATTCGATCGCATATGTTGACGCAGAGTAATAGGACAGCAAACAGCTACTCTGAGCCATCTTTCGACATTGAAGGAATGAGGAATCTTTGCTGCCACTCCCCCCAGGAATGCTGTAATCAAAGAGGAATAACATGGATTTTGAGCAAAAAAACATTTATTTCACTGGATAAATTGCAGAAAATATGCAATTTATCCAAAAAAGCGCGGAGAAACACGAAAGGGATGCAGAAAATATTGTATAATGTATTTTTCTTTTTGAGAAAATAAGTAGTACTTATTCATGTCAGGATCTCGCGTACTCTGATGGCGAGTTCATCCAGGCCAAGGGGCTTTTGAAGGAGAATAGGGAGGCTCTGCATCCTTGCGGGGAAAAAGAGGGAAAACTCTCCGATCCTCTCCGTAGGGGTGGGGCTGGCCCCACCCCTACGCAGGTCCATTTCCCACTCAAGGATGCAGAACCAATAGAGATAGTCGGTTGTATGACACCACAGCACGCGGTAGGGATAGAACCTGACGCGTGCTGTGGTGCGATGAGAAGGAGCTGGGAGTCAGGGTTGGGGTAAGAAATTCTGCGCACTAAATGAAGCACCCAGCACGTCTTTGGACGAGGCTCCCATCCAGCGATCCAGCACTGTGGCGTAAACGGAACGGAAATCGATGGTGTATTTGAGGTTTCCGGAGGTATCCAGGTTGCTCAGGCTAGGGGGTTCACCGTAGATGCCTTTGCTGACCGGATTACCCAGCACAAACATAGGTGCAGCAGTACCATGATCGGTGCCCAGGCTACCGTTCTCCTCTACGCGCCTCCCAAACTCGGACCAGGTCATAATCACCACATTATCGGCTTTGTTATGCTGTACAAGGTCGTTGTAGAAGGCCGAGACTCCGTCTGCCAGCATCTGCATCAGTTGATCGTGTACTGGTCCCTCGTTGGCATGCGTATCAAAACCGCCCAGCGTAACATAGCCCACACGCAAGCCTAGATTGGCGACAATAGCCTCTGCCAGAACTTTAAGCCCTTCTCCGAAAGGTCCCTTGGGATACGTCACGGTCGAATGATACGCGGCATCAGCCGCACGCAATTGCTGACCACCTTGCTGGGCATCAATGGCTGTTGTATCCAACAAAGCAGCGTAGGGAGCTGTCTGTGGATACGAATTATAGAGCTTCATAAGCGCCTGTAGACGCGCATTACCTCTATCGCTGTCTTGCGGATCAGGCACCAGGCGATAGCTGGGTATATTTATCAGGGTCGGTACCTGTGCGTTGATTGATGAAAGGGCCTGAGCAGTCTGCGTCCCGATATTCAGTGCCTTGAAAGGATGACCATCCTTGTCAACCCAACCGGAGACCAGTTTACCTAACCAGCCTTCGCTACCTGTCCCATTGAGATCCAGGGTCTGCCATATATCCATAGCCTGGAAGTGCGACAGGCTCTGGTTAGGATAGCCCACACCCTCGACAATCGCGAGGTGCCCTTCATCCCAGATCTTTTTGAGCGGTGCCAGGTTAGGATGAAAACCTAGACGACTATCCAACGTCAAAACCTTATTTTGTGGAATTGCCAGCGTGGGGCGCATCTTACTATAGAGCGGATCGGTATATGGTACCACGGTGTTGAGACCATCGTTGCCACCAGCCATTTGCACGACGATCAGCGTTCGGTCGCTTGCCGCCTGTGAAAAGTGCGCGCCATCCAGTGATAACGATTTTGCGGAGGCTACACCGCGACTGAAAATGGCAGGCATCACCATACCTGCCGATACCACCAGCATCCCATCTTTAATCATTGCTCTGCGTGAAAATTTCATCTTATTACACCTCTTAGTCCATCTTCACTTGACCTCTTAGGGGTTCGCGTGTCTACTCTCCTCCGTGGAGGCGGCAGGAGCAGTTCTACTTTTACCACCCGCTTGAGGGATTGAAAATTAGTTGAGTTGGTATTCCGGTGACGCCATCATCAGGTACAATGTGCCACGTACACGATTGATTGGATAACTCTTACCATTGGCGAGCGTAATCTGCTGGACGACCCTGCCGCTCTCAGGCGAGGTAAAGTAATCGACCATCTGAGCGTGTCTATCAGATGCAAGCTGACCATCGAGCAGGAATGAGGCAAAGTAATCAACAAAGTGATCAGGGGTGTCAATATGCTTTGCATTCACGATCCCTTGCAGATCGACAGGCTTGTATGTAGTGTTGCGCGGATTACGATTAGAGAGCAGCAGATCGATATAATTGAGCCGCATCATCCATGTGCCACTATTCAGCCAGAGAGCGCTGGCTTTATCGCCCGGCCAGCCAGCTACGTTGGGAGGATCAAACAATGTCTGCCCTGTGAGCGTAGTCATGGCTGGAAGTGCTTTGCCATCGCCCTGTACATTGAGTGCGCGATAGGCTCCTGCCACGAACTCTGTGGGAGATTTCAGACGACTGCGATATGCCTTCGCTGAAGAAAACTGGGGCGAGAGCAGCAATGTACGCATGACAGCACCCATGTTATGACCACTCTTCACATAAGTATCCACCAGGGGACTGAGCTCGTCATTGGTAGGATTCTCATATACAAAGAAGGTAAAAAGCTTACGACAGATAAACCAGGGCGTCGCCGGATGGTTGACCAGGATGCGGATAACGTCCTTATAGTCGAAGTTGCCTGTCTGCCCCAGGTACGTTTTAGTTAGCGTATTGTGATCACGCAGCAGATAGTGCGATGTAGGGGTACTCCCGATCACATGCCAGCCCGTCAATGCAGCCGCCGCATTATAGACATCTTGCTGAGTGTAGTGACCAAGCCCCAGTGTGAAGAGTTCCATCAGTTCACGTGCATAATTTTCATTGGGGGCTTTTTTCGTGCTCTTTGTCAGATCCAGATAAAAGAGCATAGCTGGATCGGCGGTGATGCCTAGCAGGATGTTATCGAAAGTATCAAATGCATGAGTACGTAAGAAATTATTCTGTGTAATCATGCGCGTATATGCATTTCGTCCACCCACTTTGTGATAGCTGCTCGTCAGGACGCCATGCCAGAAGAGCGTCATCTTTTCTAAGAGAGGTCGCTGCGTCCATGTCATACGCAATAACCACCACTGCTGCTGATTTTGTGGGCTAGAGAAATCGAGATGAAGAGCATTGAGACGGCTCTCCATGGCATCATCGGGCACCTGCTGATAGTTAAGCAGCCGGTCTACAGCACCATTAAAACCCAATGACGTATATGTACTTATTTCTTCGGGGGTTGCGCCAAAACCCGCGCGCCGCAATAGATGTCCAATTTGTGCATTCGTGGCAACTGGTCCAGCACTAAAAGGATTCCATGTTCCATGCTGTAACTCTGATGCCAATACAAAACCGCCGGCGGTGAGCGCTGCCGCTCCAGCTACCCCTGCTGTTGCAACACCAAAAAGCTTACGGCGTGATATCTTATGAGGATGTTGAGTAGTTCCAACAGTCGCAGGCACGGTTGCAAACGCTTCTTGTGTCACCGTTGGCCGCTTCTGCGTAATATCTCCACCTTGCCACGGCTCAGTTGGCTGATCGTACATGTCCATGCTTAAAAGCCTCCTCTTCATCTCTTTGTCATTGTTAGTTTAGCAGAGAAAAGTCAAGAATGTCTCAAGAGGAGTTTAGGGTTCGACCAAGATTTGCGCAAGATGCTATTGCTTCTATGCATATGATAGTGTAGAGTATTCTGCCAGTACAGGAGTAGAGCTTTGCAAACGAAAACATCCATTGAACACCAGTCTCATAAACAGAATATTTATGGAGTGAGATCTGACTACCTGCCAGCATTTCTTGCTCTGCTCGCGCTGATGGGCGCATTTCTCTTCCTTGATGCCGTATTACCACTACATGGTCTCTGGTTCCACACAGCACTACTCGTACCACTCAGTCGCTGGTTCTTACTACCAACAGACATACTTTTCCATGGCCGGGCGCTTACTCCAACGCTGCTAACCAACCATAACACCCCTGCTCCCGCAATAGGATTAAGCTGGCAAGAGGCTGCGTTGCTACTTATTGCATGCCTGCTGCTCTTGCTCTTTTACCTGCTTGCTCTACGAGTGCTTCCTGAAAGGATCGGGCGGCGCTATCTCGTCGGATCGACGCTCTTACTTGGTGCTATCTGTGTGTTCATTCCTGTTGTTACCTCACAGGATATCTTCTCGTACATCATCTATGCACGCATGGCAATCATCTATCATCTGAACCCGCTCAGCACGACTCCGCAGAGCATCATTCATGATCCAGTCTATGTGCATCTCTACTGGACGAATCAACCTTCTGCTTATGGGCCAATGTGGGCAATTATTACCTGTATTTTGCAGTGGTTGACTGACATATTCGGCACGGCAAATGTAGCAGCTATGGTACTGGCCTTACGCCTTCTCGGATTGGGAGCACACCTTTTGTCCACGCTGCTGATCTGGTCTATCGCTGGACAGCTACAGGAAGCGCAAGGATTAATCTCGCTCCGTATGCGCATGCAGGCAACACTGGCCTTTGCCTGGAACCCTCTGCTGTTGTTTGAGGCTTGCGTTAATGCGCACAACGACACCATACTACTCCCTTTTATTCTGCTTGCTATCTGGCTGCTCATACGCCAGTCACGCACGCATGCCATACATGCTTATCAAACCTATGCAGGTGTAGCCCTTCTGCTGGCGGCGGCGACATGCATCAAGATCAATATCGCCTTGCTTTTCCCCGCGTTCCTGCTTTACCTGTGGGGACAACCACGCCGGCTCCAGACTACCGGCCTTATGCTATCAGTATACGTTGTCAGTATCGTTGCGCTCTACGCCGTGTTCTGGCAGCATGGCGCTATCCTGAGCGTCATACAGATCAATCCGGGCACGTATCGTGACATTAATACTGTGAGCGAGTTTTTGAGCCACTTCTACAATAGTATAGCAACACTTTTTGGTGCAGCGCCAACAGCCGAGATTGGCTCACCAGCAGAGTCGTTTATGCGTATGATCAGTCTAGGTATTTTCGTTATTATTTATGCTATACGTTGCTGGCGGGCGATAAATTCACGGACAGGATTGCGCACACCAATCGGTCTGATACGGTGGATGGCTGCCACCTGGCTCCTTTACTGCGCTATCGGTACGCCCTGGTTCTGGCCCTGGTACGCCATCGTTTTCTTCGCGCTCTTCGCCCTTACCGAAGCAGTCGATAGTGATCGATGGCAAAAACAGCCACTCCTCGGCTTCTTACGTCTGCCTCTAGCAGCACGCTTATTTGCATTTAGTCTGCTCAGCCTCTATTGTTTCTATACCTGGGCACCGTACGCCAGCATACTACCCGGTCTGCCCGCATTTCGCTGGGCCTATCTGCGTGGATTGTGGGCATGGCTCTTACCACTGCTGCTCTCAATGCGCTGGCCGCGACGATTGCCACATAGAGAAAATTTATAATGCCTTGTTATATAATCAGTTGTCTACCCGTAGAGGCATGCCTTGCGTGTGCCGCCTCGCCGGTGAGCAACCGTTGTCCCCGTAGAGGCATGCCTTGCGTGTGCCGCCTCGCCGGTGAGCAATCCCGTTGAGCGTCAGGCAAGTCCACGGGCGAGGCGGCAAGTCCACGGGCGAGGCGGCACACGCAAGGCATGCCTCTACGGGTCAATGCAGGCCATTTTTTCAAGAGGAAAGAAGAGAATTACCAATGACGACGAATCAACGCGTACGACTGACTGAGCTTGCCAGTTGCGCAGGTTGCGCTGCAAAGACTGGAGCGGGCATCCTTGCAGAGGTGCTGCGTCCGCTCAGACAGCGCAATGTACCGGCACAATTAATCGTTGGACTGGGTGCCATTGATGATGCCGCGGTGTACAAAGTCAATGATCAGCAAGCAATTATCAGTACTGCCGATTTTTTCCCGCCCGTCGTTGACGATCCTTACACATTTGGATCAATTGCTGCCGCGAATGCTCTTAGTGATGTCTATGCTATGGGGGGACAGGTACTTATGGCGATTAATATCGTTGCCTGGCCCGATAACCTGGATACCAGCATCCTTAGCGAGGTACTGCGCGGTGGTATGGAGATTGTTGAGCAAGCGGGTAGTGCGATTGCAGGCGGGCATACAGTGACCGACAACGAACCTAAGTATGGACTTGCGGTCACCGGCATCGTCCATCCCGACCATATCCTGACAAAAGGAGGCGCAAAGCCTGGCGACCTGCTCATCCTTAGTAAACCACTGGGAACAGGCTTGCTTACGACGGCGCAGAAACGAGGAAAAGTAAGCGAGGAAGACATGATCGCAGCCATTCGATCGATGACGCGCCTCAATCGTAAGGCAAGCGAGCTACTGGTTCAAGCTGGTCCGGGCGTCCATGCCGTGACAGATATTACAGGCTTTGGCATTCTTGGACATGCCTGGGAGATGGCCGCCCAGAGTTTGACGAGCATGCGTTTCGAGTATGCGGCACTGCCGTTATTGCCACATGCTCAACAGTATGCTGAGGCCGGATGCATACCAGGAGGCACGGGCCGCAACGAAAGCTATCTTCGCGCTCATGTCCAACTTGATAAGAATTTTGATGCGACAACTCAAGCTGTTCTCTTTGATCCACAAACATCTGGTGGACTGTTCGCGGCTATCGATCCTTCCCTGTGGCCGACCCTCAGGGAGCAAGATCCGGATGTTCAGTTCGGGCGTATCGGAGAAGTGCTGGAACTGGTACCCAATCAAGAACAGGTCATACTAGAGGTCCGTTGAACTGGCAGGCTGCAGTTCAATTTTTGTGCCGGACCCTGTATAGCAAAAGTCCCATACATACAAGCAGAACTGGCAATGCCGAGTTTCAGATGTTATATTTATTGAAAGATTTTCGTAAGTATAACATAGCGTAATTCGTTAATCTTTTTTTAATGTAGGCGTTCTGCGCTGTCATAATTGAGGAGATACCGGGAATGACATTAAAACCTGACGGACCTGATCATATTAAGCATACGCTACGGCAGGCTATTGTTATCGGAGTTATAACACTGACTGTTTTACTAATAGGAATGAGCATCTGGCTGCTGTACGGGAAAGGATTACCCTTTGGCATTAGCGTTCCTGGTCATGCTGCAACAACACCAACACCAATGTCAACACCAATACAAACGAAAGTGCCGACTACCACCCACGATGAGACCTCTGTCTCCCCTCTTCTCTTCGGCACCAATATGGCACTTTTCGATAGCAACGACCAGCTCTTAAACTCTGGAACCACACGTGCAACCCTGCAACAGTTACACGTACGCATCATTCGTATGCCTGTCCGTGCCGGTCTCTCTGAAACCACAGAGATCCAGGCAGCGCAGACTATCAAGAGTATGGGAGCAACGCCGCTGATCATCCTGCGAGGGCAGGTAGATAAAAATGTACTGGCAGACGACATACGCATCATCAACGATATGAATAGCATTTTTGGAAATAGTATCGTCTATTATGAGTATGGCAACGAAGAAGATTTGTTAGGCGTTCCAGTCGATCCTTATACAGCATCGTGGAACAGTATCGTTCCACAGCTAAAACGCGTTGCCCAGAATGGGCATTTTATTGGACCTGTCAACTACAAGTATGACCACGGCTACCTCGCAACTTTTTTACAGAATGCGCAGCCTCGCCCCGATGAGATAAGCTGGCACGAGTATACCTGCGATGATCACGCGCCTGCCGATGAGTGTATCTCAAAGATCGATCTCTGGACCAGCCACATAGCGGATGCACGCGCCACAATGGTCAATATAATAGGGAACGCGCTACCAATCATGATTACTGAGTGGAACTACTCACCAAACGCTGTTCCTAATGATGGCAAGAACAATGATAGTACATTTATGAGTACCTGGACAGCGAAGGCGCTGCAAACGCTAGCCGCCAATCGCATCTTCGCCTCGATGCAATATTCCTGCACCAATACCGCAATCCCATTGGTTAGCGATAATGGCTCGATTACGACACAGGGCAGCATGTTACAGACGCAGTATACCAACATTATTGTCAGTGGACAGCAAACAGCGGCCACAAATCAGACACCACCAGCAACAGGAACAAAGGGGAATGGAAATGGGGGAACAGGTGAGCAGATACGACAATCGCTCATGGACAGGTTCCCCCACAGAGATGGGACACAGTTCTAAACTTTCAGTGTCAACTGGCGCACAATATCCAGTAAGTCCCGCACATGAAAAGGCTTGACTATCACCTGTTGCACACCCAGGCTGGCCGCGTCAGGGCTATCCAGACCAGCAGTGATAACCACAATCGCGGGGAGGGGATGCGCCGCCTCCCATTGTTGGCGCAGTCGTTCCAAAAACGTATTGCCATCCATGCCCGGCATAGCCAGGTCCAGGAGAATAACGGAGGGATAACGCCCCTCACGCGAGGCATTATTCATCCAGTCCAATGCCTCCTGTCCCTCAGCAGCCTCTGCTGGTTCGTACCCATCAAGTTCAAGCGCCCAGGATACCATATCGCGAATGGCAGGGTTATCGTCTACCACAAGAATGACTGGCTGACGCTCCTCGCCAGGCTGTTGCGGTTGATCCATGCGAACCCCCCTATATTTCCTCACCTGGTAAAAATATCGTTTCCACTTTCGAGGCAGAGCCACCTTGCGTAAATACTATTTCCTGGCATCACGTGACAGGAGATATACGCACAGTGGATTAAAATGATGCCAGTAAAAAATTGTGTACCACTTCCAAAAATGCCTCTGGCTGCTCCAGATTTGAAAGATGGCCAGCATATGGAATAACTGCGAACTGCGCTCCCGGAATTTTTTCCGCGTACTCCTGCGCTACAGATGGCGGTATTAAAGCATCGCGCTCACCAACAATAACTAGTGTAGGAACGGTAATCTGCGGCAGGAGATCGTTTGAGTCGGCCCGCTGCGCCATACCACGTGAGATGGCGGCAATACCGCTGCCGGTAGCGGCTTCAGCCATACGGCGGACGCGCGCTTCCACTTCAAGGTGGTACTGATGGGTGTAGTCGGAGATGAGGTTTGGCAATTGTAGATCGGCGACGGCGCCTGGTCCCTGAGCTTCCGCCAGTTGGGCTATCTTTGCGCGATTGGCCTTGCCTTCCTCAGTGTCAGCGTCCGGCTTTGTATCGGCGAGGATCAATCCACTAACGCGTTGAGGATATTTGCGCAGGAACGCAAATGCGACATAGCCTCCCATGGAGAGGCCACAGAGTATCGCCTGTTGCATGCCGAGAGCATCCATCAATGCTGCCACATCATCGGCCAGCAGTTCCATTGATGTAATGGTCGTATTGCTCTCACTCTCGCCGAAGCCGCGCCAATCGAGAGCCACCAGGCGATAACGCTGTTCATTGAGCAGAGCTGTTATCTGGCTCTGCCACATGCTGCGATTGAGGGGAAACGCATGTAGAAAGATGATCGGTCGGCCTACACCATGATCACCATAAGCGATATCAGCGTCATTAATGCGTATTTTCAATGCTCCTTCTACTCCCTTATATCTTTTTCCTTAAGCTCTCTATTCAGACAGAAACGCTACTTCGTCGCTACCCTTCGGCTCATCTGTCTGAGCGGAAGTAAGCTCTCTATTCAGACAGAAACGCTACTTCGTCGCTACCCTTCGGCTCATCTGTCTGAGCGGAAGTAAGCTCTCTATTCAGACAGAAACGCTGCTACGCAGCTAGCCTACGGCTCATCTGTCTGAGCGGAAGTAAGCCCTCTTGTTGCTCCATCAGCCTGCTCATGTGCGTGATAGGAACTACGTACAAATGGTCCCGATTCCACGTGCCGGAAGCCCATCTTCTTGCCCTCGGCCTTCAGTGTGGCGAACTCTTCCAGGGGCACATAACGTTGTATCGGTAAATGTTGAAACGATGGGCGCAGGTATTGACCGATGGTAAGAATATCGATATCATGCTCATGCATATCATGCATGACCTCGATGATCTCATCCCAGGTCTCGCCAAGGCCCAGCATGAAACCAGACTTGGTTGGAGCGGCAGGATTCATCTCCTTGGCCCACTTCAGTACTTGCAAAGAACGTTTGTACACGGCCTGTGGACGGACTTGCTTGTAGAGTCTTGGCACCGTCTCGACGTTGTGGTTGAAGACATCGGGTTTCGCATCGATCACCACACGCAAGGCATCATAGACGCCTTTAAAGTCTGGTGTCAAGACTTCCACCCTGCAGTCCGGATTCAGGCGACGGATCCAGCGAATAGTAGCGGCAAAGACGGCGGCTCCGCCATCCTTGAGTTCGTCACGGTTCACTGAGGTAACGACGGCATGACGAAGGCCCATCTGTTGCGCGGCCTCGGCAACGCGTTTAGGCTCCTCCCAGTCCAGGCCGAGGGGCCGTCCGGTCTCTACAGCACAGAAACCACAGCTACGCGTGCAGACACGTCCCAGGATCATAAACGTTGCGGTCTTGTGCCCCCAGCACTCGCCAATATTTGGGCAACGTGCCTCTTCACAGACGGTATGAAGTGACTGGCCACGCATCAATTGCTTCAAATTTCGGTAGTTTTCGCCGCTGGGAGCACGTACTTTCAACCATTCGGGACGGCGCTCTGGGATGATAGTGGTCATAAGCTGCTTTCCTTTAGTATACGTCTATTTCTCGTCCGTAACTCTGTAGTCTGCTACGTACGGCTTGCAGGAAGCCTGCGGCACCGGCACCATCCATGATACGATGGTCAAAGGAGAGACACAGGTACATCATGGAACGTACGGCGATAGCATCGTCTTCAATCACAACGGGTCGTTTCACTACAGCGTCCATACTCAAGATGCCCGCGTGTGGCTGGTTAATAATTGGTACGGATATAATTGTACCAAAAACACCGGGGTTGTTCACTACGAATGTACTATTTTGCATGTCTTGTATGGTCAGTTTGTTGCTGCGAGCGCGTTGTGCCAGCGCATAGACCTGGCGTGCAATACCTGCCAGCGTGTATTGATCAGCATCGTACACGGTTGGGACCAGCAGCCCGGCGTCTGTGGAGACGGCGATGCCCAGGTTAATACGCTTCTTAATGATGATCTTGTTATCCTCAGTCCATGTTGAATTGATAAGCGGGAACTTGCGGATACCCTCGCACACAGCCTTCATGACGAAAGGAACAAAACTGATACCATAGCCTTCACGGCGCTTAAACTCATCCTTGTTCTTTTCCAGCCATTTCGCGATGTTTGTCATATCTACTTCTACTACAGTGGTCGCGTGAGGGGAAGTGCGTTTGCTGCGCACCATGTGTTCCGCGATTGCCAGCCGCATCCGGCTCGGAGTGACGAGTTCTTCGTCACTTGCGGCGATGGTTGCGGGTACGACAGACGCAGGTTGCGACGCAGAGGCTGTCGAGGCGGGGGAGGGTGCCTGAGCAGGAGATGTTGTAGCCTGTGTCGATGTGGTCTGTTGCTGTGCAACGTACGCCAGAATATCTTCCTTGCGCACGCGACCGCCAGTTCCTGTACCTTCAATGGTATTCAGGTCAATACCATGCTCGCGCGCAAGGCGTTTTGCGAGGGGAGAGATACGCTGTCGTTCTTCTTCATCTGCGTGCGAGCTCTGTCTCTGCCGATTAGCGGGCGAGTGTTCACCATTGCCGATACTGGTACTGGCAGTCTTCTCTTCCAGCACAGGTGTCGCAGCCTGAGCAGGATGTCGTACGGGGGCTGCATCTGGTCCTGGAGCCGCCTCTGCGGGTGGTGCGGAAGAGGCATCCGCACTCTCCTCGATCAGCGCAATATCAACGCCGACCGCCACAGTTTCATCGGCATTGACAAGAATTTTACTCAGGCGACCAGCGATGGGCGACGGTAGCTCGGCATTGATCTTATCCGTGATGATCTCCGCCAACGATTCATCTTTCTCTACATAGTCACCTTCTTGTTTAAGCCAGGCTCCTACGGTTCCTTCCGCAACAGATTCGCCCAGACGGGGCATTTTTACTGGCGTTGGCATGTTCGCACTCCTTTGTACTCACTTTAATAGGCTGCAAGCTGTCTCGCCGCACTGATAATCTTTTCAGAGTTTGGCAGGTAAGCGGCTTCCAGTGGTGGCGCGTAGGGGAACGGCGCATCTGGTGCTGCTACGCGTGTGATTGGTCCATCCAGGTATTCAAAGAGATCTTCGGCCAGAATTGCCGAGAGTTCGGCTCCAATACCACCTGTGAGCGTATCCTCGTGAACAATCAGCACTTTGTTCGTACGCTTGACCGATTCCAGGATTGCCTCACGGTCCAGGGGAGCAATACTCCGTAGATCGAGTACTTCTATCTCCAGATCGTCTTCCTCTTCAAGTCTTTGCGCCGCGCGCAGGCACTGATGGACCATAGCGCCGTAGGTCAGCATAGTCATATCTTCGCCCTCGCGACGGATAATCGCTTTGCCCAGAGGAACGATGTAGTCTTCGGTCGGCAACTCCTCGCGCAATTCGGGCATGCGGTACAGCAATTTATGTTCCAGGTAGAGCACGGGATTGTTGTCGCGAATGGCAGCTTTGAGCAGTCCCTTCGCGTCATAGGCAGTGGAGGGGACAACCACTTTGATCCCCGGTGTATGGAAAAACCAGGCTTCCGGGCTGGATGAATGGAACGGACCACCTTTCGTGCCGCCCCCGGATGGGCCACGGATCACAATCGGGACCGGCATACCCACACGCCAATACATCTTTGCCGACATATTGATGATCTGGTCAAAACCGCAGGCGATGAAGTCGATGAACTGCATCTCAGCGATTGGGCGCATGCCCATCAACGCAGCGCCCACGGCGGAGCCAATAATCGCCGCTTCGGCCATAGGAGTATCGATAACACGATCTGGCCCGAACTCTTCCAGCAGGCCCGTGCTGATCTTAAAGGCTCCTCCGTATTCAGCAACATCTTCACCCAGGAGGAAGACCGCCTCATCGCGCCGCATCTCTTCGCGAATCGCATCGCTTATTGCTTCTAGATAAGTTACTTTTTTTCCGCTCATCGTCGTCCAACGGCCTCCTCTGCCCGGCTCATGGTATTGAACGGCTGGCCCGTACGGCTATCGAGCGCATTGACATAGCGCGGATTATCCGCTCCTGGTTCGCCAATAAGCGCGATAGGCCCATCAGGGGCAAAGACGCATTCAGCTACTGTCGAGCTATCAGGTGCAGGACTGCGCTCGGCAAAACGTACGGCATCTTCAACAACATCCTTGACTTTTGTCTCGATCTCGCTCCTGCGCGCAACTGTCAGGATCTGCTCCTGCATCAAATAGTTCTCAAAACGGGTAACAGGATCTTTCTGCAGCCACTCGTTCCGCTGCCCCTGCGGCACATAGTCGGCCTTATCAGCTTCGGAATGTCCGCGCACGCGGAACGTCTTGCACTCTACAATTACCGGCCCCTGTCCGCTGCGTACCTGCTGAACGGCCTCCTGGACCGCTGTAAACACTGCCAGTACATCATTGCCATCGACGCTCACGCCAGAAATGCCATATGCCAGGGCGCGTTCGGAAAGATTGTGCACGGCGAACTGTTTAGCGGTCGGAGTTGAGTAGGCATAGCCATTGTTTTCTATTAAGAATACTAACGGCAATTTCTGCACGGATGCAAGATTTACAGCCTCGTGAAACGAACCGGTGCTTGTTGCACCATCGCCACAGGAGGCCAGCACAACGTCTGGATGCTTGCGTATCTTCATAGCCAGTGCAACGCCGCAGGCCACAGGTAGCGACTCGCCCAGCATACTGATCATCGGAACAACGCCATGGTGCATATCCCCGATGTGCAACTG